>JRYG01001130.1_pt1 | contig 42496 bp, 43 predicted proteins | sample 235341 | NCBI WGS metagenome assembly JRYG01 (sample SAMN03074218, study PRJNA261478) | activated sludge metagenome | biome: Wastewater Treatment Plant; feature: Wastewater; material: Activated sludge; isolation source: activated biomass of a wastewater treatment plant treating hydrocarbon... ...
GGGGGGGGGGGGGGGTGTGTTGGGGCGTGGTGGGGGGGGGGGGGGGGGGTTATTGGGGGGCGGTGGTAGGCAATAAGCCGGCTCCGGCCCCCAAGCCGGCGACCGCGCCGCCACCGCCGCCCAAGCCGGCGCCGATCGTGGTGGGGGCGGCCAAGCCGCCGGAGCGGGAGCCGCCTGCCGGCGCCGCCCCGGGCGCGCCGACGTCCACGCCGGTGGCCTTGCCCCGTTTCCCCTGGCCACCGCCCAAGGCTTCGGCCAGCCAGGAGATTCCGGACAAATGGCTGCGGAACAAGGCGGAGACCAGCCTGGGCGAGGTGGCGGACAAGCTGGAGAAAGCCATGCTCCTGGCGGAGCACGGGGAGTGGAGCTATTACGCGGTGCCCGGGGGCTTTGCCCTGGCCACGCACCTGGAGCAGATCCGCAAGGATGGTTCGCCCTTGCCGGGGGCGGACCGCTGGAAGCTGGGGGCGCCCTCCCTGGCGAGCTTGTCGCTCACCGATTTCGTGGCGGCGCTGGCGCGGGCGCCGGAGGGGCAGTACCGGACCATCGTCTTCGTGGTGAGCAACGCGCCCTGGCGGCAGTCGGCCACGGCGCCGACGGCCCAGGAGATCCAGGGCTTTGCCACCGGCGGCGGGGCGGGGCTGTACGGTGCGCTGCGGGCGCAGCCCTATGGCGCGGCCCATCAGTGCGTGGCGCTGGTCTATCAGTTCAGCAAGGCGGGGGGGAAGCCCGCGCGCATCCTGCAGCCCAGCCCGGTGGGCGGCCAGGGGCACCTGGAAAAGAGCGGCTTGTGGCGGCCGCTGAGCCTGCTGTGAGCGGGCGGGGGCCAGGCGCATGAGCAACAAGGTTTTCGTGAGCTACCGGCGGGTGGATTGCGCCGGGGAGGCCGGCCGGTTGACCGACGGGCTGGAGGAGTTGCTGGACGGGCCCTGTGTGTTCCGCGACGTGGATGACATCGCCGCCGGGGCGGATTTCGAGGCCACGCTCCGCCAGCAACTGGCGGACACCGATGCTGTGCTGGTGCTCATGGGCAAGCGCTGGCTGCCCGAGCTGGCGGCCCGTCAGGCGCGGCCGGAGCCGGACTACGTGCGGCTGGAGGTGGCCACCGCCCTGAGCCTGGGCAAGCGGGTGATTCCGGTGCTGCTGCAGGGGGCGGAAATGCCGGCGGCGGCGAACCTGCCCCCGGATCTGCAAACCCTGGCCAAGCGGCACGCCATCTCGTTGCGGGAGGAGGCGTGGAAGCCGGACATGGCGCGCCTGGCCGATGCGGTGGGCCGCCCCTTCGCCTGGCGGCCGCTGTTGCTGCGCGCCCTGGTGGCCTTGCCCCTGGCGGTGGTGCTGGCCAAGCTGGGGGTGGAGCGGATGGCGGCGGAGTCGGAAAGCCAACTGGCGCTGGCCCGGGCGGTGGTGCTGGGCATCCTCCTCTGCTACGCCGGGGGCGAGTGGCTGTGGTGGCGGCGCCATCGGCGCCCGCCGGGTTGAGCCCCCGCGCTCAGCGGGGCGCGGCCAGCGCGCGCAAGGTGGCGGGCATGTCGCGGTCCTGGGGCAGGAGCAGGCCGCTCGCCGCGAGTTTTTCCACGTGCGCCAGGGCCTCGGCGGGGGTGACGCCGCTGCCCGGCAGGCCCGCCAGGCGGATCAGGCAGACCGATACGTCCCGCTGCGCCATGGCGGAAGTGGGCATGGCCGCCGCCAGTTGCCGGGCGATGGCGAGGGATTCCTTGTAACCGGCGATGGCCTCGGCCGCCTGCTGGTTGCGTCGCTGCACGTCGGCCAGGGAGAAGCGGGCGACGTAGATGTCCCGCTGGGCCCGGGGGTTGCCGGAGGCGTTGGCGGCGAGCTGGCGGGCGGTATCCAGTTCCGCCTGGTGGTGGCTGGCCGCCCGGTTGAGGTCCCCTTCCGCCAGGGCCACCTGACCCAGCTTGTGATGGCTGGCGGTGAGCGACTGGCGCCAGAAGCGGGAGCGGGGGCTGGCGACCACCAGCTCCTGGCGCAGCTTGTGGGCCTGCTCGAAGGCGCTGCGCGCCCCCCGGAGATCGCCGCTGCGCTGGGCCTCGTCCCCCAGCCGCTCCAGGCGCACGCTGAGGGCGTAGCGGGCATCGCCCGAGCTGGGCTCGGCCTCCACCAACTGGCGCTGCAGGGCGAGGCTTTCTTCCAGCAGGGGGCGGGCGGCGGCGTGTTCCTCCAGGAGGCTGAGCAGGTCGGCCAGGTCCAGCAGGCTGTGGGCCAGGTCCTTGCGGGCCAGCGCCGAGGCGGGGTTGCTGGCGGCGAGCCGCCGGTCCTGGGCCACCCGTTCCGTCAGGTGCGCGCGGGCGCCGGTGAGGTCGCCAGCGGTGGCCAGGGTGTTGCCCAGGCGCTCCAGCGCCACTGAAAGATCCCGCTGCCACATGGCCGAGGCCGGGTTGGCGGCGGCCAGTTCGCGCGCCAGGGCCAGGCCCTCCCGGTAGGTGGCGAGGGCGCCGGTCAGGTCGCCGGCCAGGTCCTGTAGTTCCCCCAGATCGTTCAGGCCCAGGCCCAGCCCGCGCCGGGCCTCCTGGTCGGTGCGGTCGCCGGCCACCAGGGCGCGGCGCAGGGCAAGGCTTTCGTTCACGGCGGTCCGGGCGCCGGGCAGGTCGCCCGCCAGGCGCAGCACCGTACCCAGCTTGGACAGGATGATGGCCAGATCCCCTTGCGCTTCCCGCCCCCTGGTGGCCTCCAGCCGCTGGCGGCCGAGGGTGGCGCTCTCTTCCAGGTGGCGGCGGGCGGCGGCCAGATCGCCGATTTCGGTTTCCAGGTGGCTGAGCCCGGTCAGGCTGACCATGGTGTCCCGCTGGGCGGGCAGGTTGCCCGGCTGCGCGGCCAGGCGGCGCTGGGCGATGGCGAGGCCGGCCAGCCATTCCTGCCGGGAGGCGGTGAGATCGCCCCCCATGTGCAGGGCGTTGGCAAGCTTGTTGTGGCTGACCGAGAGCAGGCGCTGCAGATCGTCGTCCCGGGGGCTGGCGCCGGCGAGCTGGCGGCGCAGGGCCAGGCTGTCGCGGAAGGCGCGGATGGCCCCGGCCACGTCGCCGGTGTCCACCAGGGCTTCGCCCAATTCGCCTAGCGCGCGGGCCTGGTCGGCGGGGTTGGCGGCCAGGCGGGCGGCGGTCCGGTTGGCCTCGAGCGCCGGCCCGGCACGGCCGGCGGCCTGCTCCAGGCGCGCGATGTGGAGCCAGCTTGCCATGTGGGCGGGGTCTTCCCGGGCGGCCTGCTGCCACAGCCGCAGGGCTTCTTCCACGGGGATGTCGCCCCGGTCCCGCGCGTCCAGGGCGAGGGTGGCGTTCTGGCGGTAGTCCTCGGCGGCCTTGAGGCGGTTGGCCTGATCCCGGGCGCTGCGCTCGGCTTCGGTGATCGCCTCCAGAACCCGCAGGGCGGCCTTGCGGTCGCCGTCGGCGTAGCGGGCCAGGGCTTCGCGCCGCTCGGGGCTGGGCGAGGCGGCCAGGGCGGCGATCTGGCGGCGGTACTCGGCCAGCTCGGTGCGGAAGGCGGTGTCCTTGCCTTCCAGTTCGCTCACCAGGCGGCTGCGTTCCTGGGTCAGGCCCGCCAGTTCCTGCTGCAGGCGGCCGCTGTCGCTACGGGCTTGCCGCAAGGCTTCGCGCAATTGCTTGTCGCGGCTCTCGAGCTGGGCGAGCAGGGTGTTTTCCCGCTCGCTGGCGCGGCGGTTGGCGGCGGCCAGGGAGGTGGCCCGGTCGAGGACGAGGCGTTCCACCAGGGCGCGCTGCTCCTCGGCGGTGTTGGCGGCCCGGGCGCCCGCAGGCGCGAGCCCGAGCAGGGCGAGGCAAAGGATGAGCAGGGCTGCGCGCATGGGGGCCGGAGCAAGTGCAAGAAAGGAGATGATAGCCCTGGCGGGGCGGGGGAGGATCCCGGGATGCGCGCGGCGGGCAGTGGGTCTATGCTTTTGAGTGTGGGGACTTGCCGAGGATCGGGGCATGGAAAGCGCGGAGCAGTCTGCCCGCCGGGTGGCGGTGATCGCGGTGCATGGAGTGGGGGATCAGGCCCCGGGGGCGACGGCGCGGGCGGTGGCGCGGGCCCTGCAGCGCAGCGGTGGGGCGGCTTACAGCCCCTTTCTGGAAGAGGCGGTGAGCGTGGAGGTGGGGACGCCGCCGCTGCCCCGGGCGGAGCCCGTGACGGGCAAGGCCGCGGCGCCGGGGAGCGTGCGTTCGGAGTTTGCGCGGCGCAACTGGGCGCAGCCGGAGGCCGGGGACTGGGACGCGAACCTGGAATTCACCCGCCAGACTCTGGAGGCGGTGCGGCTGGAGGGCGGAGGCCGCCATTACGACACCGTGTGCCTGGGCGGGCTGCGGCAGACGCCGGCGGGCCCGGTGGAGGTGGATATCTACGAGTTGCACTGGTCCGACCTTTCCCGCCTGGCGGGCGGGCCGCTGCGGGTGCTGAGCGAGTTCTACCAGGTGTTGTTCCACCTGGTGAGCGTGGGGCAGAAGACGCTGGAAACGGCCACGCTGGGGCTGCATCCCGCGCCCTCGGGGCTGGCGGGGCTGTTGTGGCTGCAGCGGGTGGCGGAGTGGCTGCTGTGCGTGGCGGTGCCGGTGCTCAACCTGTTCATCGCCGGGGTGTTCCTGCCGGTGGCGCTGGAGGTGCTGGCGCCGGGCTGGTTGCGGCCGGCTGCGGCCCTGCTCGGCGCGGCGATGGCGGGCTGGCTGTGCTGGCGGCACGTGAGCCGCCGGGTGCTGGGGGACGGCACGGCCAATCCGCGCCGCCCTTGGGAAGGCTTGCTGGCGCTGCTGGGGGTGAGCCTGGGGTGCGGCGGCGTGGCTTATGCGGGGCTGGGCGCGGTGCCCGATGGCACATGGTGGGCCTACGTGCTGCTGACGGTGGCGGGGGCGGTGCTGGCGCTGGACCTCTGCCGGCGCCTGCAGCGCGCCCGTGGCCTGGGGGGCGGGGCGCCACCGCGCACGCCACTGGCTTACCTGGGCTGGCCCGCCGGGGCCGGGGCGGTGGTGGCGACCCTGGTGGTGGCCACCCTCACCTGGCTGTGGGCGCGCCCCCCGGGGGAGGCGCCACTGACGGCCGCGTGCCGGTTCCAGACCACGCTCCATGCGGAAGAGCCGCTGCTGGCCCTGCTCAACGGCCTGTGGCTGGTGTTCATGGCGGTGGGGGCGGTCCATGCGCTGCTGGGCCTGTGGCTGCGCTGGCGCTGCCGCGCCGTGCCGGTGCTGCCGGGCGCGGTGCGCACGGCGCTGATCAGCCTGGCGGTGCCCGGCAGCCTGTTCATCGTGCTGACCATGGTGCTGTGGTACGCGGTGTTCGAGTTGCTCAAGAGCGCCCGTGCCATTGCCGACTGCGGGGTGCTGCAGATCTGGTTCTTCGATCGGCTGCCGGTGGTCGGGGCGCCCGGGCTGCGGGCGGAAGGGGGGCTGCCGCCGGATCTCTTCTTTCAGGGTTTCGAGAACCTGCTGGCGGGGCCGGGGGCGGATCTGCTGGTGCTGATGCTGGCGGCGGCCCTGGCACTGTGCGTGGCGGCCATCCTGCCCAGCGTGCTGGCGGAGGTGCGCCGGCCCCGGCACGGCCCGCCGATGCGCAGCGAAGGGCTGGGTGGCTGGCTGGATCAGGGTTTTGGCTTCATGAGCGTGGCCGGGGCACTGGTAACGGCGGGGCTGTTCTTCGTGTTTCCCGGCGTGGCGGCGGCCGAACTGCTGGGGTGGAGCCCGGCGGGCGTGGGCAATACCCTGCTGCCCTCCCTGGGTTCGGCGGCGGTGGGTACCGCCGGTGTGCTGGTGGCCCTGCGCAAGCAGCTCATGGCGGGCTCCGGCGCGGTGCTGGACATCTTGCTGGACGTGGATAACTGGCTGCGGGAAAAGCCCCTGGACCGGGCGCCCCGGGGGCACATGCTGGCCCGGGCCTGGAGCCTGCTGCGCCATGTGCTGCGGCAGGGGCGTTATCAGCGGGTGGTGTTCGCAGCCCATAGCCAGGGCACGGTGATCGTGGCGGATCTGCTGCGGGCGCTGGCCCACTATCAGGTGTGGCCGGTGCGGCGGCCGCCGCCGCTGGCGCTGCTCACCTTTGGCTCGCCCTTGCGCCAGCTCTACCAGCGGCGCATCACGCCCTTCTACCGCTGGGTGGCGGCCTCCCGGGGCATGCCGAAGGCGTTGGGCCTGACCCTGTGGGTCAACGCCTACTGCAGCGGCGATTACGTGGGCCGGCAGCTTTGGGATGGACCGGAACCGTATGCCGTGCTCGACGACGGGGCGGCCGTGCCCCAGGCCGGCACCCAGGACCGCTGCCTGGGCCCCGGGGCTCACACCCATTACCTGGAGCCGGGGGAGGACGGGGTGGCGCGGATACTGGACCGGATGATCTGCGCCCGCTAGCGGGCGCGCCGCGGGTGGTCAGGGCTCAGGCGGAGCGCTCGGGGAGCATCAGGATCGCATCCCGGTTGCTCCAGGAGAAGCAGGCCGCGGCCGCCTCCTGCCAGGGCAGCCAGCGCCAGGCCCGGTGTTCGTCCGGGGCGATCTGCACCGGCTGCGACGTTGGCAGACACAGGCTGAATACGTGTTCCACGTTGTGGGTGACCCCCGGTGCGTAGCGCTGACGCCACTGGGGAAAGATTTCGTACTCGTTGCGCAGGCCCCAGGGCAGGGGCCGATGGCGGGTGGTGTCAATGCCGGTTTCTTCCAGCACCTCGCGGCAGGCGGTGGCGAGGAGGTCTTCGTCGCCTTCCTGGCTGCCGGTCACCGACTGCCAGTAGCCCGGGTGGCGGGCGCGCTCCAGCAGCAGCACCTCCAGTGACGGCGTATGGATCACCACCAGGACGGAGACGGGCTTCTTGTAGGCGTGGCTCAAGGCAGGGGGCGTACGTCTTCGCTGGGGTGGGCCAGGTCGGTGAGCACCCGGAATGGCCGCTGGGCTTCCTGCCAGCTCTCGGCGGCGCTCTCCAGCACGCTGACCAGGGTGTGCCAGTCCTGCCGGTGCGCGCGGGCATAGGCGTCGCTATGTTCCAGCACCAGGACATAGCCCTTGGCCGGGTGCCAGGCCAGGTCGGCCAGGCAGTCGGCCAGGGCGTCCCAGTTGTGCCCGAAATGTTCCGGGAAGGCCAGGGCCTGGGCGAAGGTGTCCAGCAGCGTGGACTTGCTGGCCACATGGGCCAGGTCGAGGCGGAACAGGGCATGCCCGGCGGCATGGGCAGCCGCTTCCAGTCCGACCATCCGCTCGGCGGGAGCCTGGTAGATACCGTTGAGGCTGGCTTGGGGGAGCGTGTGCGCCCAGTCTGCGCGTGTCATGGCAGCGCCTCCTAATCGATGATGCGTTTGAAACTCTGGTAGTGGTCGTCGGTGTAGTAGAACTCGCCGCCCTGGCCGCTGACGATGCGGCGGGCGCCCCGGTTGCGCGCTCCGGGGGTGGGCACGGTGTACTCGTGGTAGTAGCCCCGGCGCTGCTTGGGCAGGATGCGCTCGAAGTTGCCAAAGACGATGCCGTCCCGCTCATAGGGGAAGGGGCCGCCCTGGCGGATGAGTTTGAGCGTGGTGACGGCCTCGGGCGGCAACTGGGCGATCTGGATCACCGGCAGGCCGTCGACCCGGGCCGCGGGTTCCGCCGCCTCCCGGGCGCAGGCGGGCAACAGGCCGGTGCAGGCCAGGAGCAGCAGGAAGAGCCAGCGGCAAAAGCGAGGCATGGAAATCCCCCACGGGTCGCGCATGAAAAAGGCCGGAAGCGGGATGCTTCCGGCCTTGAATTGTAGAGGGTTTTGCCGGCCCCGCAGCGGCGCGGCAGGGCTTCCCTGCGGGTCAGACCTTGGCGGAATCGGACTGGCGCACGCGGATGTGCAGTTCCCGCAACTGCTTTTCGTCCACCGGGCTCGGCGCGTTGGTGAGCAGGCACTGGGCGCGCTGGGTTTTGGGGAAGGCGATCACGTCGCGGATGGACTCGGCGCCCGCCATCATGGTGACGATCCGGTCCAGGCCGAAGGCCAGGCCGCCGTGGGGCGGGGCGCCGTATTTGAGGGCGTCGAGCAGGAAGCCGAACTTGGCTTGTTGTTCCTCCGGCCCGATGTTGAGGGCGTCGAACACCTTTTCCTGCACGTCAGCCCGGTGAATACGCACCGAGCCGCCGCCGATCTCCCAGCCGTTCAGGGCCAGGTCGTAGGCCTTGGCCAGGCACCGCCCCGGCTCGGTGGTCATGAAGGCCTCGTGGCCGTCCTTGGGGGAGGTGAAGGGGTGGTGGCAGGCGCTCCAGCGTTTTTCGTCCTCGTCGTACTCGAACATGGGGAAATCCACCACCCACAGGGGTTCCCAGGCCTTGCCGTTGACGAAGCCCTTTTCGTGCCCGAGCTTGACGCGCAGGGCGCCCAGGGCGTCATTGACGACCTTGGCCTTGTCGGCGCCAAAGAAGATCAGATCGCCGGACTGGGCGCCGGTGCGCTCGACGATGGTGCGCAGGGCGTTCTGGTGGATGTTCTTGACGATGGGGGACTGCAGCCCGGATTCATTGAGCTGGCTGGCGTCATTGACCTTGATGTAGGCCAGGCCCTTGGCGCCGTAGATGCCGACAAACTTGGTGTACTCGTCGATCTCGCCGCGGGTCAGGCTGGCCCCGCCGGGCACGCGCAGGGCGGCCACCCGGCCGCCTTCCGAGTTGGCGACGCCCGCAAACACCTTGAAGGCCACGTCCTTGACCGCGTCGGTCACCTCGGTCAGTTCCAGGGTGACGCGCAGGTCGGGCTTGTCGGAGCCGAAGCGGCTCATGGCGTCGGCGTAGCTCATCCGCGGGAAGGGGTTGGGCAGATCGACGGCCAGGACTTCCTTGAATACGGTGCGGATCATCTCTTCCATGATGGCGGTGATTTCCGCCTCGCCCAGGAAGGAGGTCTCGATATCCACCTGGGTGAATTCGGGCTGGCGNNTCCTCGTCCCGGAAACACTTGGTGATCTGGTAGTAGCGGTCGAAGCCGGCAACCATGAGCAACTGCTTGAAGAGCTGGGGGGACTGGGGCAGGGCGAAGAACTGTCCGTGATGCACGCGGGAGGGCACCAGGTAGTCGCGTGCGCCTTCCGGCGTGCTCTTGGTGAGCATGGGCGTTTCGATGTCCACGAAGCCCTGGCTGTCCAGGAAGCGGCGGAAGGCCATGGCGGTCTTGTAGCGCAGCATCAGGTTCCTGGCCATCTGCGGGCGGCGCAGGTCGATGACCCGGTGGGTGAGGCGCACGTTTTCCGACAGGTTCTCGTCATCCAGCGGGAAGGGGGGCGTCACCGCGGGGTTGAGCACTTCCAGCTCATGGGCCAGCACTTCGATCTCGCCACTGGCGATGTTGGCATTCGTGGTGCCTTCGGGGCGCCGACGGACCTTGCCCACCACCTTGAGCACGAACTCATTGCGCACGCTTTCGGCCAGCTCGAACATCTCCGGCCGGTCCGGGTCGCACACCACCTGCACCAGGCCTTCCCGGTCGCGCAGGTCGATGAAAATCACGCCGCCATGGTCGCGCCGGCGGTGCGCCCAGCCGAAGAGGGTGACAATCTGGTCCAGGTAGGCCGTGTCGATGCGGCCGCAGTAGTCAGTACGCATGATGTGTTCCGTTAGGGCGCCCGACGCGCACGGCGACGGGCGGTGAGTCGATCTCGGGTTGGAGGGTTCAGTGGGTTTCGGCTTTGGCGGTGCGGCGCTGGGGCGGCGCCACCACCCCCATGGAAATGATGTACTTCAGCGCTTCATCCACGCTCATGTCCAGTTCGATGGCGTCCTCCGCGGGCAGCATCAGGAAAAAGCCGGAGGTGGGGTTGGGCGTGGTGGGGACATAGACGCTGACATAGTTTCCCGGCAGGTGCTTGGCCGCATCCCCGCCCGGGTGGCCGGTGAGGAAGGCGATGGTCCAGGCGTCCCGTCGCGGGTATTCGATGAGCAGGGCCTTGCGGAAGGCCTGGCCGTTGCTGGCCAGCAAGGTGTCGGAAACCTGCTTGACGCTGCGATAGATGGCGTTGACCACGGGAATCCGCGCCAGCATGCCTTCCCAGATCAGGATCAGGCGCTGACCGAGGAAGTTGGCGGCCACCAGTCCGGTGAGCAGCACCACCAGCAGCGTGAGGATGACCCCCACGCCCGGAATGTGGAACCCGAGCAGATTTTCCGGCCGCAGGAAAGCGGGCACCAGCAGCAGGGACTGATCGAGCGTGCTGACGATGAGATGCAACACCCAGCCGGTGATGGCCAGTGGAATCCAGATCAGCAGGCCGGTGATGAAATACTTTTTCATGGGTTAGGCGGTGAGGCTCCATCAGGCCATGTGGCCCGGCAGCGTAAACGGCAACGGGCGCCGCTGTGGGCGCCCAGATCTGGCGCCCTGCACGCGGGCGCCGGGACTGCGTGGCTCAGGACGTGCGGCTGAGCCTGTCGTGCTCAGCTTGCCTCGGCGGCGGGGCAGGCCTGGCAGGCCCCCGCACCGCAGGGAGGCGTCTCGGTCTTGGCCGGTTTGGCACCGCCCTTGAAGTCGGTGGCGTACCAGCCGCTACCCTTGAGCTGGAAGCCGGCGGCTGACAGCATCTTGGAAAATGTTTCCTTGCCACACTCCGGGCACACCGTGTGGGGGGCATCGGAATGCTTTTGCAGGTATTCTTTCTGGAAGCCGCAGTCGCTGCAGCGATACTCGTAGATCGGCATGTGTCTCTCCGGCAGAACGCTGAATTATAGCTAGGCGGATGCTAACCCGGAACAAGGGTGCGATGCAGCATTCGCTTGCGCAACCCCACGGGAGATGTGGGCCGGTCGCCGGATTTCAAGCCCCGCATGCTACAGGCGCTGCAGGTAGGCGTCGGTCAGGGGTTTGCCCCACACCAGGGCCAGTACCCCCGCCGCCGCCAGATAGGGGCCGAAGGGGATGGGAATTTCCCGGCCGCGACGGGCGATGACGATGAGTCCCAGCCCGACCACGGCGCCCACCATGGAAGAAAGCAGAACGGTCAGCGGCAGCATCTCCCAGCCCAGCCAGGCGCCGATGGCCGCCAGCAGCTTGAAATCCCCGTAGCCCATGCCTTCCTTGCCGGTGGCGAGCTTGAACAGCCAATACACCGACCACAGGGTCAGGTAGCCCGCCGTGGCGCCGATCACCGCTGCGGGCAAGGGCGCGAACATTCCCTTGATGTTGACCAGCAGCCCGAGCCACAGCAGCGGAAGTGTGATGGCGTCGGGCAAAAGGGTTGTGTCCAGGTCGATGAAGGTGAGCGCGATCAGCGCCCAGACGAACACCACTGCCGCGGCGGCCTGCCAGCCGGGGCCGAAGTGCCAGGCGATGGCGCCGGAGAGCGCGGCGGTGAGCAGTTCGATCAGGGGGTAGCGCGGGCTGATGGGGGCCTTGCACTGGCGGCAGCGGCCCTGCAGGACGAGGTAGCTCAGCACCGGGATGTTTTCCAGCGCGGTGATGGCGTGTCCGCACTGATTGCAGCGGGAGCGGGGGGTTGCGAGGTTGAAAGGCTCGCCCGGGGGCAGCTCCTCGCCCCGGATCTCGGCTGCCTGGGCCTGCCATTCCCGCTCCATCATGACAGGCAGGCGCAGAATCACCACGTTCAGAAAGCTTCCGACCAGCAGGCCAAGCATCGCGCAAAGGCTGGAGAAGACGACAGGTTGCAGGGCGGTTTGGGCGATCTCGGGCAGGGGGCTCATGGGGAATCTGGGCGGGCAGGAGGGTGAAACAGTGGCGGGGGGCGGAGAGCCGTCTGGGCCCGGACCGGCTGTGCCGTGCGTCCGGGCCGACGGGCTGTCCGGTCAGACTACGGCGGCGACCTTGAAGATGGGCAGATACATGGCCACAACCAGGCCGCCGATCACGGTGCCCAAAAATACCATGATCAGGGGCTCCAGCAGGCTGGACATGCCGGCCACCGCGTCGTCCACCTCGCCCTCGTAGAACTCGGCGATCTTGCTCAGCATGGTGTCCAACTGGCCGGATTCTTCGCCGATGGAAACCATCTGCACCATCATGCCCGGGAACACGCCCGTGTTGTGCATGGAACTGGTGAGGCTGGAGCCGGTGCTGACATCCGACTGGATCTGCCGGGTAGCCGCTTTATACACCGCGTTGCCGGCAGCGCCGCCCACCGAGTCCAGCGCCTCGATCAACGGCACCCCTGCGGCAAACATGGTGGAAAGGGTTCGGGCCCAGCGGGCGAGCACCGCCTTGCGCACGATTTCACCGATCACGGGGGCCTTCAGGATGGCCTGGTCAAAACGCACCCGCAGGGTGGGGGATTTTTTCCAGGCGTACATCAGCGCCGCCACCCCCGCGCCGGCGACGGCCAGCATGTAGGGCCAGTTGTTGACGAAAGCATCGGACATCGCTAGCACCGCCATGGTCGGGGCTGGCAGATCGGCGCCGAAGCTGCTGAATACCTTCTTGAACTCGGGGATCACGAAGATCAGGATCACCGCCGTAACGATCATCGCCACGCCCACTACTGCGGTGGGGTAGAACATCGCGGACTTGATCTTGCTCTTGATGGCGAGGATCTTTTCCTTGTAGGTCGCCAGGCGATCGAGCAACGTGTCGAGAATACCCGCCTGCTCGCCGGCAGCCACCAGGTTGCAGAACAGGGCGTCGAAGTGTTGCGGGTGCTTGCGGAAGGCCTGGGAGAGGCTGCTGCCGGTTTCCACGTCGGCCTTGATGGTGTTGAGCAGCCGCGACAGGGCCTGATTGGTGGTGCCTTTGGCGGTGATGTCGAAGGACTGCAGCAGCGGCACGCCGGACTTGAGCATTGTTGCCAGTTGCCGGGTGAACATGGTGATGTCCTTTTCCGCCACCCGGTCGCCAAAGCCCTTGAAACCGGACTGCTTCTTCACCTTGCTGACGGTCACCCCCTGGCGGCGCAGGGTGGCGCGCACCACCGCCTCGGAAGGGGCGCGCAGTTCGCCGCGTACCGGTTTCCCGGCCTTGTCCCGGCCTTCCCAGGCAAAGCTCTGGTCCTGGTCGTATCGGGCTGAGGTCGGCCGGCGCGGCGCCGCCTTGGTTGCAACGGACATAATCCTGGTCTCCCGCTGGTTGCCCGCCGCGTCCCGCGGCAGCGCATCTGTGAGCGATCGGGCGTCGTGCGCCGGCTCAGGCGTCGGGCCTGAACAGGCGTACCGTCTTCACCTTGCGGTCTTCGGTGTGCACCACTTCGACATGCACGCCGGCAATGCGCAGGCTGACGCCACCATCCGGGATGTCCTCGAAGTGCTCGAGTATCAACCCGTTAAGTGTTTTCGGCCCATCCAGCGGAAGGTTGAGGTCGAGGGCGCGGTTGAGTTCGCGCAGAGGCCGGGTGCCGTCCACCACGACGGTGCCTTGGGCATCCCAGCGCAGGGCACGATTGCCACCCGGGTGGCTGGAGGTGAACTTGCCGATCATCTCCTCGATGATGTCCTCGAGGGTGATCAGGCCCAGCAGGTCGCCATACTCATCCACCACCAGCGCCATCCGTTCCTGTTTTTCCTGGAAGTACTGGAGCTGGGTATAGATGGGAGTGGAGGCGGGGATGAAATAGGGCTTGGACAGTTCCGCCCGCAGCCGCTCCCGGTCCAGATCGCCTGCCAGGGCCGCGCCCATCAGCCGGCGCAGGTGGACGATCCCGAGCACGTTGCCCGGCTCATCCTCGTACACCAGCAGGCGGGTGTGATAACTCGTGGCCAGTTGCTCGCGAATGGCCTCCAGCGGGGCCGCCAGATCGATGGCTTCGATGCTGCCACGGGGGGTCATCGCATCTTCGACGGTGATGCCTTCGAGATCGAAGAGGTTGAGCAGGATGCTGTGGTGTTTTCGCGGAATGAAGTTGCCCGACTCCAGCACCAGGGCGCGCAGTTCTTCCAGCGAGAGCGAGGTGTGGTCATGCCCCTGGGCGCGCTTGAGCCGCAGGGCGCCAAGCATGGCATTGACGAAGAGGTTGACGAACCAGATGACCGGGCTGACCAGGCGCAGCAGGGGGCGGAGGATGTATGCGGAAAACGGAGCCAGGGTGTCGGGATAGTTGGCACCGATCACCTTTGGTGTGATCTCGGCGAACACCAGGATGAGGAAGGACACCAGCAGGGTGGCGGTGCCCAGCACCCATTTTTCCTCGCCGAACAGTTCGCCCGAGAGATAGCCCGCCAGGGTGGCGGTGGCGGCATTGATCAGCGTGTTGAACAGCAACACCACGCCCAGCAGGCGGTCGGTCTGGCCCAGCAACTCCAGCACCAGCCGTGCTCCGCGCTCGCCACGGCCGGCGGCCGCCTTGAGCCGATAGCGGTTGGTCGCCATCATGGCGGTTTCCGCCATTGCAAAAAAACCGGAAAGAACCAGCAAGACGCCCAGCGCGGCGAACTGCGCTGCTAAGGGGATATCGTCCAAGAACGGGGAGGCATGGGAAAGGAGGGAGCAGTATCCGAATGGCTCCACGGCCTGTCAAGCCGGGTAGGGTGGCGAAATTGCCGGTTCAATTGTTTTGAGCGTTATTGCTGCGTCTTGCCCTGCCAGCGGATGGTCGCCTATTATGCCTTCGGGCAATCGGGTCCTCATTGATCATCGGCGCAGCCGGGCGTACGTCCCGGGGCGCTTTCCCCCACCCCTATCAAAGAGCCAGAACATGATCTCCCGGCGAATTTCCTTCCTCGGCGCGGCACTGGCCGCCGCCTTTGCAGCCGGCTGTGCAACCCAGCCCGGCCAGAGTCCGGGTGCCCCCGGCTTGTTCGATCCGGATCCGGCCAACACCTTCGAGCGACGGATTCAGGATGCCGCTTCGGTCGCGCCCATCCACCCCGCTTCGGTGCAGCTCGTGACCGACAACGACGAGGCCTTCAAAGCCAAGATCAACCTGGTCGAGCGCGCCAGCCAGTCGCTCGATCTGGTTTATTACATCTACGGTGACGATTACTCCTCCTCCCGGATGAGCGAAGCGCTGATCGCGGCGGCCAAGCGGGGGGTCAAGGTGCGCTTGCTGGTGGATTACGCCACCAACTACGCGCGGCTCGACCTGTTCGGCTATCTGGAATCCCAGGGCGGCGGCAACCTGGAAGTGCGTTTCTACGGTCGCCCCAGCCGCAACATCGTGCGTAACGCGGCTTACATGACCCTCGGCTGCGGTCGCGCCGACCCGCCCCCGGGGGACAACTGCTCCGCGGAACGGATGGCGAAGATCGACTTGCTGTTCGACGGCGAGCGCATCAACGGCGAATCGGCCGAGCGGCGCAACATCTCCAACGTCAACACCGGGGCTTCGGGGTTGTTCCTCTCCGGCCTCTACGCCAAGCGCCCGGACATCATGGCGCTGGCGGTGCAGCAGGGCCAGACACTGGACCGCAAGGCCATGACCGACGCGCTGGCCACGGCGGCGCCCATTGGCCGGGAGGACCTGCGCCAGGTGGGACGCTCCTTCTGGCGGGCCAGCACCGGCAATGCCTTTGCCCGCGTGCAGGGGCAGGTGGCCCTGATGTTCGCGTTCGCGGCCTATGGCGACCGGCTCAACCCGCTGGTCAAGCAGATGGAAGCCTTCATGCCGCCGGCGCGGGACATGGGCCCCGAGACGGTACGGGACTGGGACCACCTCTCGGACTTCACCCACCACAAGCTGCTGCTGGCGGATGATCGCTGGCTGACGATGGGGGGGCGCAACGTGGAGGACAGTTACCACATGCGGCTCAACAAGCTTTCCGACAAGTATGTGTTCATGGACACGGACGTGGTGGTGGATCTCTCCGACGCCGGCGGCGAAGGCCGGGCTGTGGGCTACAGCTTTGACGGGCTGTGGGAGTTCGACCGCATGGTGGCCACGCTCAAGGAAGTTCGCGCCCATGCGCCCAACGATTTCGTTGCCAACGCGGAGGTGCTGAAGACGGTCACCGAACAGTGCAGCAAGCGGGTTTCGCCCGCCCGGCGCGAGTCCTGCGTGGCCACCGAATTCGAAAACCGGGCTTTGCCCCGGGCCGCCCGGGAGCAGAAGGCCGGCGAAGCGATGGCGCGCAACGCCGCTGTGTATGCCAGGGAGTATGCGCCCACGCAGCCAGCCAGCCACGGACCGAGCTTTGCCGCCGAAGGCAAGAGCTTGCTGGCCTATCTGGAGAACCTGCCTTTCGACCCGGACACCAACGAGCCGGACCGGGTGCGCTTCTACGGCGCTTCCGCGGGTGAGCCGCAGGGCTCCGCCAAGGGTATCCATGCCGCCTGGTTCGATCTGCTCACCCGTGCCTGCGACGGCGCGAGCGCGCAGCACCCGAAGCGGGTCATCTTCCACAACGCGTATTTCTTCCCTTCCGCGGACACCTTTGCCCAGTTGCAGAAGCTGTGGTCCGGTCAGACGGATTGCTCGAACGTGACGGTGACGGTGCTGACCAACTCCATTGAGACCACCGACCTCAATGTGGTCAACATCTTCGCCCGGCACAGCACCAAGGCGTTTCTGGAGCGGGTGGGGCCCGCCGCCGCCAAGGGGCCCAAGTTCCAGTACTTCGAGTACACCCGGCCCGCGGGCGCGGACAAGGCGTCGTCCTTGCACACCAAGCTCACCCTGGTGGGGGATGACCTGATCGTCGGTTCGGCCAATGCCGATGTGCGCAGCCTGATGATGGACAGCAACAATGCGATGCTGATTCGCGGTTCGGACGGGCTGCGCAGGCAGTATCTGGAATGGCTGGACGGCCTCCTCGCCGACCGGGGCAAGGTGCGGGAAGTCACGCCCAGCCTCATCGGCACGCCCCGGGAAACCATGGTCAAGGAGGATATGGCGACGCTGGACGCCATCGCTGCCAAGTACCGTGCCGAGCGCTTCCTGGACGATGCCCAGGAGGCGACGGTGAAGAAGCGGTTTGCCGAACTCCTGGATGCCGCGTATGCCCTGACCCGCCAGGCGCTGGACCCGAGCGCTCCGGAGTCCGAACGCCGTAACGCCCAACAGACTTTCAACGATCTGTTCAAACCCATCTGAGGCGAAGCGGGGGCGGCGTGGGCCGTTCCCGCCGCCTTGCTGCATGCGCGGGGATTACGGGCCACGGGGATTCCCTTCCCCCGTGGCCCGTAATCCCCGCGTCACGCACGTTTCCCGGGTCTTGTTTCACACTGGAGCCTCGGGAGCCTGAATTAACCGATTTTTTTCATTTATCCCCTCCGAATCCCCCTTGTGGTGCGCGGCTACAGTTGGGGCGTTGTCAAATACCGCCTGGAGGCTTGGGCCATGGTTCCCATCGGGGGTGTGCTCCTGCATGCTGTTTCGCTGATTGCATTCTTTGTCCTGCTCGTGTCTGCCTTTCGGTTGCTGCTGCTGTTTGGCGAGCCCGATGTCAGCGAGGTCGGGCGGCGGATGTCGGCGGCAGCGGTGGGCGCCATGCTGTACGGCGCCTTCGGGCTGATGGATGTCTCGGTGCCGCTGACCATCTTCAAGGCCGTCCGGGGCGGGGACCTGGCACGGCTGATGGTGCTCGCAGTGGCCTTGCCCGTGCTGGTGGGCGGGCTCACCGGCTCCCTGTGCCTGAGCGTGCCCACCCGGGCCAACATGCTGGCCTTGCGCAGCCGCCTGGTCCCCCTGGGCTTCTCGGTCGCCTGCATTCTCGATTGTTACGTGGAAAGCACCGTGTCCCTGCCCGACGGCGGCATTCAGGCCTTGCTGCTGCCCTGCGGGCTGTTCACCCTGGCGCTGGTGGCGCCACGCATTCCCGCCTTGCGTCAGGGGCAGGGCGTATGGCCTGAAATCGCCTGAGCGCGGCAAGCCATGTCCGCGCCGGTCAGGCGTTGCTTGCCCGGCGGGCAAGCCAGATCCCGGTGAGTACGAGCAGGCCTCCCAGCCACTGCCAGGGGCTGAACAATTCGCCAAAGAGCAGCCAGGCGAACAAGGTGGCCATCACCGGTTGCAGCAGCAGGCTGATGGATGACAGGCTTGCCTGCAGGTGGGCCACCGCATAGGTGATCAGGGTTTGCCCCGCCACCTGGCACACCAGTGCCGAAGCCACAAGGATGGCCCAGCCCCGCCACGATACCGGTAGCAGGGGTTCGCCCAGGGACACCGCCACCGCGCCCAGGGCCAGGGCGGCGGCGACGCCGCTACCCGCAAGAATCTGCGGGGCGCTCAGATGCCCGCGCAGGTGCTTCACGCAGAGTTGATAGGCGGCGTAGAACACCGCCGCCACCAGTGCCAGTGCGTCGCCGTACAGGGCCGCATGGCCTCCCAGATTGGCCCCCACCAGCAACGCAGCCCCCGAGAGCGCCAGCGCCAGAGCGAGCACGAAGAGGCTGCGTATGCGTTCGCCAAACAGCATGGCGGCGCCGATGGCGACGAACACGGGCGCCAGATTCACCAGGAACGTGGAGTTGGCGACCGAGGTGGCCTGGATCGACACATGCCAGAAGCCCAGGTCGCCCGCGAAGGCGACTCCGGTTGCCGCGAGCAGCGCCCAGCGTTTGGGCTGAGGCGGGGTCGAGCCGGCCTGCACCCGGCGGGCCCAGGCGAACAGGATCGGCAGCGCCAGCAACAGCCGCCAGAAGGCGGTGGCCACCGGCCCGGTTTCCGCCATGCGGACGAAAATGGGGGCGAAGGCGATACCCGTTGCCCCCGCCAGCAGGGCCGCCAACGCCCATCCCGGGCGGCGGCGGGGTGCTGGCGGCCGTGCGTGGACGGCGAGGTGTTCCGGAGGCTGTGGTGTGGGCATGGGCGGGCGGCAGGGATGGAGGCCGATTATGGCCAGCCCGCGTCCGCCTGGCGCTTGCGGACTTCCCTTATGGCTGGTGCGGGTCGGGGGGATCGCCCAGCATGCGTGGGCGCCACTGGGGCATTTGCAGGTGCTCGCTCAGCCAGGCCAGGGCCTTGCCCTCCTGGCGGGCACGCCAGGCCAGGTGCAGCCGATGGCTGGGCATGGGGGCGGCCAGCGTCTTGATCACCAGGCGGCCGGCGGCAGCTTCCCGTTCCGCTTCGCCCCGGGGCAGATGTCCCACACCCAGGCCGGCCCGCTGGGCCGCAAGTTTGCAGGCGTGGTCTGCCACGGTCAGTCGTTCTCCCTCCTGCAGACCGAAGGAGCGGGCGGCCAGGGCGCGGGAACTGTCGGCGATGGCCACCACCCGGTGCGGCCGCAGGGCTGCGTCGGTCAAGGGTTCGGGCGCATCCGCCAGCGGATGGTGCGGCGCCACGCAGAAAGCGAACTCCACTTCGGCCAGCGGGCGGGTGAGGTAGCCGCTCGCGGGCGGGCCATCGGTGGCGCCGATGGCCAGATCGGCGCGCCCGGTCGCCAGCGCATCCCAGCAGCCGCCCAGGACCTCGGTGCTCAGGCGTAGCCGGGTCGGCCCGGCTTCGGCGTAGAAGCGCTCGATGAGGGGAAAGAGCGAACGGGCATCCACCAGCGCATTGACCGCGATGGCCAGTTCCGGCTCCCAGCCGGTGGCAACGCGTCGGGCGCGGCATTCCAGCTCGCCGGCGGCGCGGAGCACAGCGCGGCCATCCTCCAGCATGCCCCGCCCGGCCGCGTTGAGGTGCGCCCGCCGGCCCACCCGGTCGAACAGGGGAAAGCCCAGGTCGTCTTCCAGTTTCGCCACCGCATGGGTGATGGCGGAGGGCACCCGGTTCAGTGCCGCGGCCGCCGCGCTGAAGCTGCCGCGGGTGTCAATGGCGTCGAGGATGAGCAGGGCGTCGAGGGTGATCTTCATGGTGAATATTATTCACTGTTTTGTTCAGAAAATATCAGCGGTTTTGCCGGAGGCAGCCCCCTATAGTTCAGTCGTCGCGCCCGGTGTCCTTCTGCAATGAGGGTGTGCGGGAGCAGGCCTGGGTTTTGGATACTGTTGGATTGTTCGGAGATTTTCATATGGCCAAGATTGTAATCGCCTATTTCAGTGGATACGGGCACACCGCCCGGCAGGCGCAGGCGGTGTGCGAAGGGGCTGCAGCGGTGGCTGGGGTGCAAGCAGCGTTGCTACCCGTGGCGGAACTGGACGATGCGGGCTGGCAAACGCTGGCCGAGGCGGACGCCATCATCTTCGGCGCGCCCACCTACATGGGCAGCGTGCCGTATCAGTTCAAGGCGTTCATGGACCAGAGCTCCAAGGTCTGGTTTTCCAGCGGCTGGAAGGACAAGCTGGCCGCCGGCTTCACCAATTCCGCCTCGCAAAGCGGCGACAAACTGGCGGCCCTGAGCCAGTTGATGGTGTACGCCAACCAGCACGGCATGATCTGGGTGAGCCTGGGCCTGATGCCGGGCAACAACAGCAGCCAGGGTTCCACGGCCGACCTCAACCGCCTGGGGTCCTTCTCGGGGGCCATGGCGCAGTCCAATGCCGACCAGGGGGCGGACGCGATGCTGGAGTCCGATCTGCGCACGGCGGCCCATCTGGGGGAGCGGGTGGCGCGTCTCGCCCTGCGTTTCGCCCCCCGCGGCACCTGAAGGCAAGCGCTGCCGGCCATTTACATCCCTTTACATCTCCCTCACCGCGGTTAACGCGGCGCCCTCCCATACTGGGGTCGTTGTTTCGGTCGCCTTTCCCGTGGGTGGCCGATCCCTTCCCCATGTCACCTTCCCCTGGTGGCATACCCCTTGAGGGGCGGCCCCGGCCGCCCCTTCTTTTTTCAGCGCCGGCCCACCACCGTCACGCCGGTGAGCACCAGCGCCGCCCCGGCCGCCTGCAGGGCCGAGAGGCTTTCATCCAGAATCAGCCAGCCCAGGAAGATGGTGATGACGGGGCCGAGGGTGCCGACCATGGCCACCTTGCCCGGCGAGAGGCTCCGCATGGCGCGGGCCTGGAGGTAGATGGGTACTACCGTGGAAACCAGCGCCAGCAACAGTCCGTCCACGTACACCCGTGACGGGACCACCAGGGCGGAAAAGGGCCTGGTGGCGATAAAGTGCCCCAGACACAAAAAACAGGCGAAGGTGGAAGCGAAGGCGGTGAAGCGGGCAGCCCCAAGCCGGGCGACCACCTTGCCGGAGCCCATGAAATACAGCGCGTAGGTCACCGCGCTGGCGAACACCCAGGCGCCCCCCGTCAGCAACTGCCCGTGATCCCCCGAGAATTGCAAGTCGTGGGCCATGGCCAGGGCGATGCCGCCATAGCACAGGGCCAGCGCCAGCAGGGTGCGGCGGGTGAGGGCGTGGCCGAGGAATACGGCGGAGAGCAGCACCACCAGGGTGGGGTAAAGGAACAGGATCAGGCGCTCCAGGCCGGCGGTGATGTACTGCAGGCCGAGGAAGTCGAACAGGCTGGAGAGGTAGTAGCCCAGCACCCCCATGGCCGCCAGCCACAGCCAGTCCCGACGAGCGATGGCCGAGCCACCCACCTGCCAGGCCATGAAAAGAAATATGGGCAACGCAAAGCCCATGCGCAGGGCAAGCAGGGTGACCGCGTCGCCCCCGTGGGCCAGCCCCAGCTTGACCAGGATGGCCTTGAAGGAGAACCCCAGCGCCGAGAGGATGGCAAATGCCAGGCTCCAGCCTTCGGATTTTCCGTGTTCTCGCGGGGTGGTCATGGGGGGCTCCAGTCCGTCGCCAGCGGCCAATTGTGGTGTCCGGGTTTAAGTCGGGCACCGATTTAGCCACGCCGGCCCAGAACGGAGAAGCGATAATCCGCGTTGAATGGATTCGGATAATCCGAATCCTCGCTGCCGGGTGTGCGCCCATGCATTACGACCTGACCGACCTGCGCGTCTTCCTCGCCGTTGCCCAGGCGGGCAATGTGACGCGGGGCGCTGAAACCGCCCACCTTGCGCCTTCCTCTGCCAGTCAGCGCATTCGCGATCTGGAGCAGGCCCTGGGCGTAGCGCTTTTCCAGCGCAACGCCCGGGGCGTCGTCCTGACGCCGGCGGGGGAGGCCTTGCAGCGGCATGCCCGGGAGGTGCTGGCCCGGCTGGAGCAGATGCACGCGGATCTGGCGCCCTTTGCCGCGGGCATCCGCGCCCATGTTTCCCTGTTCGCCAACACCAACGCCACCAATTCATTTCTGCCCGACGACCTGGGCAGTTTCCTGCGTGCCTATCCTCAGGTCAGCATCACGCTGGAAGAGCACACCAGCCCCGATATCGTCCGTGCCGTGGCTGCTGGCCAAGCCGACCTGGGGGTGGTGGCCGGGCAGGACGGGGCGGAGGGACTGCGTTTCCTGCCCTATCGACAGGACCGGCTGGTGTGGGTGTTGCCGCCGGGGCATCCGCTGGCCGGCGCGGAAGGCTTGCGTTTCGCCCAGGTGGTGGGCGAGCCCTTCGTTTCCCTGCAGGCCGGCACCGCCATCCACACCTTTACCATGAACCACGCGGCCGATCTGGGGCGCCATCTCAACGTGCGCATCCAGGTGCGCAGTTTCGACGCCGTGTGCCGCATGGTGGCCGCGGGGGTGGGCATGGGCATGGTGCCCCGCTCCGCCGTAGCCCGCCTGGAAGGGGTGCGCTGCGTGACGGTCGAGATTCAGGAGCCCTGGGCCCGGCGCGATCTGCACCTGTGTCTGCCCGCGGGCGGGCCGGGCAACCCCTTTGTCGCCGCGCTGGTACAAAGCCTGGGGAGCCAGGCGCTTGTGGCGCCTGATGCACCGCTTTAGTGCTTGCGTTGGTCCCGGTGCTCGGCGGGTTCCACCGTCGGTGCGCACAGCGATGCGACGATCAGCAGAATCTGCATCAGCGCCAGGGTCACCGCAAATGCGGTGAAGCTATCCAGCCCCAGCCCCAGTTCCAGCGGCAACACGAACAAGCCGCAAGCGAAGAATTCCGTCAGTGCAGTCCAGCGGTCCATGCCGTCCTCCTGTCATCACCTGAACAAGTTGGCCCTCGTCAATTGTGCGGTGCACAAAACGTGCCTGAAGTGCTGGCCACGGGCCTGACCCAAGAGGACGTGCGGCGAACGGCGCGCCCGTGGGCCGCAGACGGCGCCAGTGGCCGCGCGGTGGCGGAGCGCACGGGCCACACCGCCCGTTGCCGTGAATGCAGGCCATGTCGGCTTTGACGGTTTCGTCACGCACCTGGCGCAAATCCCCTTTGTGGGGTTAACGGATGCTTGGCGGCGGATTTGACGGCGATCGATGCCGCCATCGGGTACCCGGCCGATCTCGCCGGCCACGGGATTTTCCCAAAGCCTCGCCCGCCAGGCTGTACCATCGGCCTCCCACGCGGGCCGCAGGAGGCCGCGGATGATCCGGAGCTTGCCATGTCGCCCCCTGTTGTTCCCTTGCTTGCCGCTGCGCTGGCTGCGCGGGCGGACCTGATCGCGCGCCTGCTGGCGGAGGGGACGGACGCTTACCGACTGTTCCATGGCACCGTGGAGGGGGCGCCCGGCTTGACCGTGGACCGCTATGGCGACCTGCTGCTGGTGCAGAGCTTTCACCAGAGCCTGGGGCCGGATGAACTGGCGGCGGTGGAGGGGTTCTACCAGGCCACGATGCCAGGGCTTGCACTGGTCTACAACGATCGCAGCGCAGCCAATTCCCGCATCGGCAACGCGCTGGCGCCGGAACAAGCGGCGGCGGCGGGCCAGATGCGGGTGTGCCACGAGATGGGGGTGCGTTTCTGCGTGCAGGGGCGCCACGAGGGACAGGACCCCTGGTTGTTCCTGGACCTGCGGGCGGCACGGCGGCGGGTGATGCGGGAAGCGCCCGGCAAGTCGCTGCTCAATCTCTTCGCCTACACCTGTGGCGTCGGGGTGGCGGCAGCCAGCGCCGGGGCGAGGTTCGTGGTCAATGTGGATTTTGCCGAGTCCAGCCTGGCGGTGGGCAAGACCAACGCCCAGCGCAACGCCTTGCCCATCCGCCCGCGTTTCATCAAGAGCGATGCCTTTGCGGCCATGCGGCAGTTGGCCGGGCTCGGCCAGCCGCAGATGGTGCGGGGCCGGCGCATGCCTGCTTTCCCTCGCCTGGAGCAGCAGCGCTTCGATCTGGTCTTTCTGGATCCGCCGCGCTACGCCAAGAGCCCGTTCGGGGTGGTGGATCTGGTCAATGACTATCCCTCGGTGTTCAAGCCGGCGCTGCTGTGCGCCGCGGAGGGGGGTGCCGTCATTTGTTGCAACAACGTGGCCCAGGTGGAGCGGGAGCCCTGGCTGGACCAGTTGCTGCGCAGCGCCGCCAAAGCCGGCCGGCCGGTGCGGGAGATGGAGTGGATCGAACCGGAGGCGGACTTTCCCAGCGCGGATGGGCGGCCTCCGCTCAAGGTGGCCCTGCTGCGGGTGTAGCGGCGTGGCAAACCCTGCCGGATGCAGGCATGAAACGATCGGGATGGCGGGAGTGGGTTAGGGCCCCGGTGCCGATCTGACGTCGGCTACCGGGAGGCTCGGGTAAGGCGGCGTGGGACGCCGCTTACTGAGTGTTCTGCCCTGGAGAGTGGTGGCAGGCTGACGGTGCGTCTGACAGCGAGTCACTGCTTGCTTTTTCGCGCCCCTGTTGCGCGGGGTCTGCTTTTTAGTGCTCGGTTCCGAGGTGAGCGACAAACTTGGCGCCGAATTGCTCCGGGAACTGGAAGCGGTCCAGCGCGCGGCGGATGGTGTTTTCCGCGCTGCGGCTCTGACCGTTGAAGCTGATGCCGATGGCGCGGCCATTGGTGGCCAGGGTCATGAACGCGTAGCGCCAGCGGTAGGTCTCGGCCAGCCGTTCGCGCAACTCGGCTTCGTTGGTGATTTCGATCCCGGCTGCCTTGAGCGAATCAAGAAAGTCGGAATAAGACTCGTCGCAAAGACTTCCCATGTATATCTCCTTCTGGATGGTCTGGGTGTGTGTCCCCCACAGGCTCATCAACGCGCCTGCCTCGCGGCAGGTTGACACGCCCTGCGCACGCACGGGCTTGTCAAGCAGATTTGCAGAAATTACCAATATTCGACGTCGGAGCAGCGCGTCAGGGGGCATCCGCCACTTTGGCGTGTTGCCGGGTTAACGTGTGCTGGCGGGCAAAATTGAACCGCTTGGCCGGGGATTGTGCGTGGGCACGGGGCGCTCGCCCTGGAGGGTTGGGGCGCCGCCTGCCCGGTGCCGGCGGACGCTGGCGGCAGGGATCGGCTCAGTTCTCGGCGGACGGCGGCGGGCTTTCCAGGTACTTGCGGTCCAGCCGCGCCATGGCGCGGGCGTAATAGAGGATGATCAGGAAGTACACGATGAGGGCGCCCTGGGCGCCCACGTAGAAGGAAAACGGCCAGCCAAAGAAGGAAAAGCTCAGTTCGCGCGCGAAATAGGTGAGGACGAACGTCACCAGAAACCAGATGGCGAGCAGCGTGCCGGTGATGCGCACGTTGCGCCGCCAGTAGGCTTCCAGCCGGGGGTTGTGCTGCTCATCCATGGGCTACGCTCCTCTCAGACGCCCACTTTAGCGCGTAAGCGCGCGGGCTGCACCGGGGCCGGGCCCATGGGGGGTGCCCCCCATGGCTTGGCAGGCCCAAGCCGGCAATGATGGCGCCTCACGCATCGCAAGGACGATCAACATGGACCGCGCACCTTTTAACCGACCCGCCCCCGCAGTGCGCTTCACCGGGCGCGGGTCGGAATACTTCGGCATCTGGGCCGTCAACCTCCTGCTCTCGGTTCTCACCCTGGGCATCTACTCGGCCTGGGCCAAGGTCCGCCGCAACCAGTATCTGTACCGCCATACGGAGCTGGCCGGAGCGGTGTTCGACTACCACGCCTCGCCCCTGGCCATCCTCAAGGGGCGGGCCATCGCCTTTGTCGCCTTTGTGGTGTATTCGATGGCGGGCCAGTTGCACCCGGGGCTGGCCGCGCTGTTGATGTTCGTTTTCTGGGGCGCGCTCCCGTGGCTGGTGGAGCGTTCACTGCGCTTCAATTTGTACCAGACCAGCTATCGGGGCCTGCGTTTCGGGTTTGAAGCCCCGGCTGGTCGCAAGTACGGCGCGCTCCTGGGCTGGCCATTCCTGTCCACCGTTTCCTTCGGCCTGATGATGCCTTTCGCCCAGCAGCGGTTCTTTGCCTATCTGGGCAACCACTCCCGGTTTGGCGGGCAGGCTTTTACCCTGAATCTCAAGCCCGCGCAGTTCTACGGCCTCTATGGCCGGGCGCTGGCGCTGCTGGTGCTGGGGGTGGCCGGGCCCGCCCTGCTGGTGTTCGGACTGGCTGCGGGCGATGTGCCCGCCCAGGGGCCGGCGCGGGCACAGGGGCAGTTTTTTGCCGGGCTGGCGGCGGGGGGCGTGGCTTTCCTCCTGCTCATGTGGGTGTGGGCACCCTATCTGCGGGCGCGTTTGCAGAACCTGGTGTGGAATGCGCTGGAACTGGGCCCGCACCGCTTCGCGAGCACGCTTTCCGCCCGCCGGCTGGCCTGGGTGAGCATCAGCAATCAATGCCTGATCGTCCTGACCCTGGGCCTTTACCGGCCCTTCGCCGTCATTCGCAGTGTGCGCTGCCGGCTGGAGGCGGTAAGCCTGTTGCCCCAAGGCAGCCTGGATGATCTGGTGGCGGGCGCCCGCGGGCAGCAGGGTGCGGTGGGGGCCGAGATGGCGGAAATGTTCGACGTGGACGTGAGTCTGTGACGGCCGCTGCGCACCTGCCCGCGCCGGTGTCGGCGGACTATTTCGACGGGCGTGCCGCCCGCCGCCACCCGGTGCGTCTGGGCCTGCGGGCCGGGCACCTGGTGGTGGAGGGCGATGGCGTGCAGCGGGAGGCTCCGTGGGCCGAACTGCGCGTTTCCGAGCCCATGGGCGGTGCGGCGCGGCTCATCCACTTTGCGGATGGCGCCTACTGCGAAGTGCGGGATCTGGCCGGGCTGGCGGCGCTCCTTGCCGCCGCCGGTCATCGGGATGCGGCCCATGTGCGCTGGCAGTTCAGCGCCCGGGCGGTGCTGGTTGCCCTGGCGGCGCTGGTTGCCCTGGCCTGGGGCATGTTCCGGTTCGGCCTGCCCGCGGCGGCCGTCTCGGTCGCAGAGGCGTTGCCGGATGCGCTGGTGGCGGCCTTGAGCCAGCCGACGGAGGATCTCCTGGACCAGCAGATGCTCAAGCCCTCCCGCCTGCCGCCGCTCCGCCAGCAGGCCATCGCGGCCAGGCTGGCAGCGCTGACCGCCCGCCCGCCGGGCGCGGCGCCGCCGGCGATCCGCCTGCAGTTCCGCGATGGGGGACCCCTCGGGGCCAATGCGCTGGCGCTCCCCCACGGCACGGTGTTTCTGACCGACCAACTGGTGGCCCTGGCCGCCAGCGATGACGAGGTTGTGGCGGTGCTCGCCCACGAGACCGGCCACGTGGCCCGCCGCCACGGTATGCGGCTGCTGGTGCAGAACGCCGTGGTCGCCACGCTGGCCGCCTGGTACCTGGGGGATGTGAGCAGTGCCGCCGCCATGCTCGCCACTGTGCTTGTCCAGGCCCGCTACTCCCGGGGCATGGAGCAGGAGGCGGATGACTATGCCGCTGCCTGGCTGGAGGTCAACGGCCGCTCCCCGCTGCTGCTGGCGGACATGTTGCAGCGCCTGCAGCATCAGCACGATGCGAAACGGGGCGGGCCCAGTCCGGCCCCTGCCGGTGGGGGCGAGGCGCCGGACTGGTTCTCCAGCCACCCGGCCACCCAGGAGCGGATCGAGCGCCTGCGGCGTGGGTCGATCCGCTGAGCCGGCTCAGTCCACAGGCAGGATGAGGCTCTCTTTCACCTCTTCCATCACCACGTAGCTGCGGGATTCCGCCGCCGAGGGCAGCTTGAGCAGAATGCTGCCCAGGAGCTTGCGGTATTCGCTCACATCCCCCAGCCGGGCCTTGATCAGGTAATCGAAATCGCCGGAGACCAGGTGGCATTCCAGCACCTCCGGCACGAACTGCATTTCCCGCTTGATCCGCTCGAACACCTCGTCGGACTTGGCCGCGAGTTTGATCTCCACGAACACCAGCAGCGTCTTGCCCAGCGCCCGCGGGCTCACCCGCGCGTGATAGCCGGTGATCACCCCTTCCTTCTCCAGCCGCTTTACCCGCTCCGCCACCGGCGTGGCGGAAAGCCCCACCTTGTGCGCCAGTTCGGTCATGGCGATGCGCCCGTCCCGCTGGAGGGCTTCCAGGATGCGGCGGTCAATCCGGTCCAGCTCCCGCATGTTTCCCTCCATGCGCCATTGCGGCCGAGGTGGGTTTGAGAGAATTCACTGAAACTGGAAACAAGTTTAGTGAAAAAAACTGCTCGCTGCTGCCTAGACTGCTCATGTTGTCTGCCCCAACAGCAAACAGGAGAGAACCATGCGAGTCATCGTCCTTGGCAGTGGCGTCATCGGCACCACCACCGCCTATTACCTGGCCCGGGCAGGCGCCCGGGTGACCGTGGTGGACCGGCAGGACGCACCGGCGCAGGAAACCAGCCACGCCAACGCGGGTCAGGTCTCCCCCGGGTATTCCACCCCCTGGGCGGCGCCGGGTATTCCCCTCAAGGCGGTCAAGTGGCTGTTCCAGCGCCATGCGCCCCTGGCCATCCGGCCGGACGGCAGCCTCTTTCAATGGCGCTGGATGCTGCAGATGCTGGCCAACTGCAACGCCGCCGACTACGCCGTCAACAAGGCCCGGATGATGCGGTTGGCTGAGTACAGCCGGGACTGCCTGCGCACCTTGCGCCAGGAGGCCGGCGTCGAATATGAACAGCGCAGCCTGGGTACGCTGCAGGTGTTTCGCAGCCAGGCCCAGGTGGACGCGGCGGCCCGGGATATCGCCGTGCTGGAGCAATGCGGGGTGGCCTTCGAGCTCCTGGACCGCGCGGGCCTGGCCCGGGCCGAACCCGCCCTGGGCCGGGTGAGCCACCGCCTGGCCGGCGGGCTGCGCCTGCCCGGCGACGAAACCGGGGATTGCCAGCTCTTCACCACCCGCCTGGCGGGGAAAGCGCAGGCCCTGGGGGTGGACTTCCGTTTCGGGCGACCGGTGGCGCGGCTGTTACGCACGGGCGCCGGCATTGCCGGCGTGGCGCTGGCCAGTGGCGAAACGCTGGTCGCCGACCGCTACGTGCTGGCCTTCGGCAGCTATTCCCGGCAACTGGCACGGGATCTGGGTCTGGATCTGCCGGTGTACCCGGTCAAGGGCTACTCACTCACCGCGCCGCTGGTGGATGCGGCGGCGGCACCGCTGTCCACCGTGCTGGATGAAACCTACAAGGTGGCGGTCACGCGTTTCGAGCAGCGCCTCCGCGTTGGTGGCATGGCCGAACTGGGCGGTTTCGACCTGCGGCTCAACCCCCGCCGCCGCGCCACCCTGGAAATGGTGGCCGGCGATCTCTTCCCGGGTGGGGCCGATCTGCGTGCCGCCTCGTTCTGGACCGGCCTGCGGCCGATGACGCCCGACGGCACGCCCATCGTCGGCGCCACCCCCGTGCCCAATCTGTACCTCAATACCGGTCATGGCACCCTGGGCTGGACCATGGCCTGTGGCTCCGGGCAGGTGCTGGCCGACCTGGTCTGCGGCCGCCAGCCCGCCATCCGCCACGACGATCTGGCGCTCGCCCGCTACGCCCGCGGCCAACGGCCGGCCGGCTACCGTCCGGGCTTTGCCTGAGCCCTCGCCCTTGGGTGCCGGGGGGGCTCTCCGGTAACATCCGGGCCGGTACCGGGTTGGCTGTGACGCCGGTATCGCCCACCGAGAGAGAGTCCCCCATGATCACAAGCAGGCATCTTGAACTGCTGGCCCCCGCCAAGAACGCGGATTTCGGCATCGAAGCCATCAACCACGGGGCCGATGCCGTCTATATCGGCGGCCCGGCCTTTGGCGCCCGCTACGGCGCCGACAACACCGTGGCGGACATCGAGCGGCTCGCCACCCACGCCCACCGCTATGGCGCCCGGGTGCTGGTGGCGCTCAACACCATCCTGCGCGACGACGAGATCGACCAGGCCGAGCGCCTGGTGCGGGAGATCCATGCCGCCGGCGCCGATGCCCTGATCGTGCAGGACATGGGCCTGCTGGAGCTGGACCTGCCCCCCATCGAACTCCACGCCAGCACCCAGACGGACATCCGCACGGTGGAGAAGGCCCGCTTTCTGCAGGACGTGGGTTTTTCGCAGATCGTGCTGGCGCGGGAACTGAGCCTGGATCAGATCAGCCGGATCGCCGCCGCCACCGACTGCGTGCTGGAGTACTTTGTGCACGGCGCCCTGTGCGTGGCCTACAGCGGCCAGTGCTACATCAGCCACGCCCATACCGGGCGCAGCGCCAACCGGGGCGAGTGCTCCCAGGCCTGCCGCCTGCCTTACGACCTGGCCGACGCCAGCGGGCAGGTGGTGGCCAGCGGCCAGCACCTGCTGTCGATGAAGGACAACAACCAGAGCGACAACCTGCTGGCGCTGGCCCGGGCCGGGGTGCGCTCCTTCAAGATCGAGGGGCGGCTCAAGGATCTTTCCTACGTCAAGAACATCACCGCCCACTACCGGCAGTTGCTGGACGGCATCCTGGCGGCGCACCCGGATTTCCTGCCCGCTTCGGCCGGGCGTTGCCGCTACACCTTCACACCCCGGCCGGAGAAGACCTTCAACCGGGGTTACACCGATTACTTTGCCAACGGTCGCCAGCACGGGATCGAGGCCTTCGAGTCGCCCAAGTTCGTGGGTGAGGCCATCGGCCGGGTGCTGCGGGTGGACCCGTCACGCCGCCATGTGGACGTGGAGGCCGTGGCCCCCGTCCATAACGGGGACGGTCTGAGCTGGTATGACCCCAAGGGCGAACTCTGCGGTCTGCGGGTGAACCGGGCCGAGGGCAATCGCCTCCACCTGGCGGAGGCGATTCCTGCCTCGCTGGTGGCGGGAACCTCGCTCTTTCGCAACCACGATCAGGACTTCGAGCGGGCGCTGGCCCGCAAGTCCGCCGAGCGGCTGATCGGCGTACGGCTCCGGCTGGAAGCATACGGCGAGGGCCTGGTGCTCCAGGTGACGGACGAGACCGGCATCACCGCCAGTGCCACGCTCGCCCAGCCCCTGGAGCCGGCCCAGAATCCGGAGCGCGCCCTGGCGGCCTTGCACGAGGGCCTGGCCAAACTGGGAGGCACGCTGTTCACCGCTACGTCTGTCGAGGTGGCGTTGGCCGCGCCCTGCTTTCTTCCCGCCGCCAGCCTCAACGCCCTGCGGCGGGAGGCCATCGCCGGGCTGGAGGCCGCCCGGGCGGCCGCCTACCGGCGCCCCGTCCGCCGGCCGGCGGTGGAGCCCCCGGTCCCGTACCAGGACGAGGCGCTTACCTACCTGGGCAACGTGCTCAACAGCAAGGCGCGGGCGTTCTACGAGAAGCACGGGGTCAAGCTGATCGCCGACGCCTACGAAGCCAACCAGGAGCCGGGCGAGGTTTCCCTGATGATCACCCGCCACTGCCTGCGCTACAGCTTCAACCTCTGCCCCAAGGAAGTGAAGGGCATCCGGCCCGACCCGATGACCCTGATGAACGGCAAGGAAAAACTCACCCTGCGCTTTGACTGCAAGCGCTGCGAAATGCACGTGGTGGGGCGCATCAAAAAATCCGTGCTCAACGCTCCGGCCATACCCCTCACCTTCCACCGCCAGCGGCCGCCCGCCGCCCACTGAGCCACCACGCGGCGCAGGCGGCAGCCGGATTCAGTAGTGGGGCGGGATGTCCTCGCGCAGGTCGCGCGGCTCGTCGGGCAGGTTGTCCTGCACGAGCTGTCGAAGCTGGCGCAACTCCCGCTGCAGGGCCTCGATTTGCTGCTGCTGGCGGAAGACGGTTCGGTTGAGGGTCTCGATCAGGTCTTCGGTAAAGCTGTAGCGGATTTCCAGCTCGGTCAGGCGGTCTTCCATGGCGGTTTGGGCGGCGTGGCTCGGGTCGGCATTGTAAGGGGCCGCGCCGGTGATGGCGCGGCGGATCGGGTTGTGGTGCAATCCGCGCCTTTGGCTCTTCCGTTTGCCCTTGTCCGATGAAGAACGTTCTCGCCATTCTGCTGCTGATAGTTGTTGTCGTTCTGGCCGCGCCGCTGGTGCTTCCCCCCGGCGAGCACAAGGCCACGCCCGGGGTGGGCATGCCCTGGGAGGTGACGGTGACGGAAGAGGGGGCGTCCAAGGTGTTCGGGCTGCAGATCGGCGCCAGCACCCTGGGGGAGGCGCGGCAAGTGCTGGGTGCGGATGCCAAGGTGGCGATCGTGGCTGCGCCGGGGGAGCTGGGCCAGTTGGAGGCCTACTTCGAGCAGATTGCCCTGGGCATGCTCACCGGCCGGATGGTGGCGACCGCGGCGGTTCCGCAGGCGATGCTCACTGCCTGGCGGGAGCGTGCCGCCAAGGGCGAGTACATGGAAAGCACCACCCGCAAGTTCACCCTGGCCGAGGCCGATCTGCCTGCGGCCTTGCAGGCGCCGGTCGCCGCCCTGAGCTTCATCCCCTCCGCCCAACTGGACGAGGCCACCGTGATCAGCCGCTTTGGCCAGCCGGCGGAGCGCGTCCGCACTGGCGAGACGCTGGAGCATTTCCTCTACCCGGAAAAGGGCCTGGCCTTGACCCTGGACGCCAAGGGCAAGGAGGTGTTGCAGTACGTGGCGCCGCGGGAATTCGCCCGTCTGCGCGAGCCGCTGCTCAAGGCCCGGCAGGAGGCGCCCAAGACCGAGGGCAAGTAGGCGGTGTGGTCCGCGCGTCAGCCCAGCCGGGCGAGCAGTGCGGATACCACTTCGTCGATGCCGCTGGCAGTGGGTGGCGGCGGGGCGGGCTGGGCCACCAGCGCGTCCAGCCGTGCAGGCAGATCCCCCCGGGCGAAGGCTGAGGCGGGCGCGGCCCGGACGCGGCCGTGGGCCGCGAGCCAGGCCACCAGCCACGGCTGTTCCGGCCAGTCCGGCCGCTCGTGGTAGAGCACGGGCGTGCCGCACAGGGCGGATTCCACAAAAGCGCCATAGCCGGGCTTGGTGATGAGGGCGTCGCTGCTTGCCAGCACCTGGCGGAAATCCCAGGGCAGCGCTTCCAGGTCGATGAAGTGCGGCCCCCGCACGCCCCATTCAGCCGGCACGATGTAGTGCCAGCGCGCGTCGGTGGGCCAGGCCTCCACCGGCAGCCGGTGGGCCACCCCGCCCATCGAGAGCAGCGCCAGCCGGGCCGTGGCGGGCAGGCCCAGGTGGGCCTGCAGCGCCGGCCGGACGCTGGCGGCGGTTTCGCCCACCGGGCCGGTGGGGCGGGCCGCGGCCAGCCCGGACATGGGCAGGAAAGGCGTGAGCTGGAAGAACACTTCGGCCTGGTTGTAGGCGGTCCGCATCGTTTGGCACAGTTGGGCCGCCTCCCCATCGTCCGGGCAGTAGCCGCCGAGGATCTCCGCCCAGTTGAGGCTGCACATGGCCACGCCGGGAACACCGGCTTCAAAGGCGGCCGCGAGGCTCAGGTAGGGGGCGTTGGCGAGCAGCAGATCCGGCGCCAGGCCACGGAGGATGGCGGCCTCCCGGGCGGTGCGCTCCGGCCAGCGGGCGTGGAAACGGCGGTAGGCGGCCAGGCTGGCGGGGACGTCCACGGTGACGGCGTCGGCCATGACCATGCCGAAGTCCAGCGCCGCTGCCTGGTACCGGAATGGGGTGCGCAGGCGGCGGGCCACCACCGCCTCGGGCAGGGCGGTGCGCACGGTCAGCCGCAGGCCCGGCAGCCGCTGGGCGAGCCGGTTGAGGACGGGCGCGGTCTGGGCCAGATGGCCGAAGCCGTGGCCCGAAACGTCCACCACCAGATGCCGCGTCACAGGAACCGCCAGTGGCTGAAGGTGGCGGCCTGGCCGTAATGCCGGCCCTGCGCGTCCGCCACGTTCCACACCATCGCCTGGTCGATCATGAAGCGGCGGCCGGATCGGGCGATGCGCACGCCGCTGTAGTCGTCGATGTAACCCTGGCGGGTGACCCGGTCCAGCAGGCGGGCCCGCTCTTCCCGGTTCGGCGCTTCGGCCGAAAAGCGCGATGGCAGGGCGATGAAGGCCGGCCAGTCGAGCTCGAACAGGCTTTGTGCCGCCTGGTTGGCATAGTTGAAGACCGGGTCGGCCGCCGTGTCGTGGGAGAGCAGGACGAAAGGCGCTTCGTACACGAAGCGCGCCGCCTCGGTGCCCGTGCGGCCCGGGGCCAGATCGGCGCCGGTCAGCGCCCGGAGGCTGGCGAGCAGGCAGGCAACGTGGCTGGCCAGATAGTCGTTGGCCGGGCAAGGGGCGGTGGAGCGGTCCATGGGCATCGGGCGCGGCGGAAGAGGGCGGCAGTATACGCATCCGCGCGGACGCCGCGCCCGGCACTTTGTCCCGGTGGACAGGGCCCCGCGGTTTCGTCCGATGGGCGATGGCGGCACAATGGCGGCCCGAGCCCGTTTTCCCCCGCCATGAAACCGTTCACCCTCATCCTCACCCTCGCGCTCGTCGCCCTGACCCCCGCCCCGGGCCACGGGGCTGAAACCTTTCCCGTCACCGCTGCCGAGCCTGAGGCGGCGTCCCCGCTGCAAGTGCTGACGCGGCTGATGGACGCCCGCCTGGCCTTGATGCCGGCGGTGGCCCGCCACAAATGGGTGCGGGGTGGCGCCATCGAGGACCCGAAACGCGAGGCGGAGGTGGTGGCGGCGTTCAGCCGGCAGGCGCGCGCGGCGGGCGTGCCCGAACTGTGGGCTGCCCACTTCATGCGGGCGCAGATCGAGGCGGCCAAGGCCTACCAGCGGGCACTGTTTTCCCGCTGGCAGCAGGGCCGCGTACAAGCCCTGGAGCCGGGGCCGGATCTGGCCCGGGAGGTGCGGCCGCAACTGGACCAACTTGGGCGGGACATGGTGCGGGCGCTGGCGGCGGCGTGGCCCGAACTGGCGGCCGGGCCACGGCTGCCGCCGCAACTGGTGCTGGCCGAGCAGCAACCCTACGTGGCTTTCCTGGCGCTGGCCCCGTTGCGGGAGGGCAGCCTGCCGCCGCTTCCCCGGCGCTAGAAGTCGTGGGCGATGCTGGTGGTGATGAAGCCGGCTGATCGGCCGGGAATCTGCGGGACCAGCAAACCGCTGATGGAGAGCTTGTCCATCAACCTGAACTTGTAGGCCAGGCCGGCGCCGGCCAGTATGCCCGTATCGCCCAGGGCATTGCGGTTGCGCTCGTAACCGCTGGCCGCGCCCAGCCAGATCCCCATTTGCAGGGAGCGGGTGACGGGCGCGTACAGGAGTACACCGGCGTACACGGAATCCTCGCGAAATGAATTGCGGAATGTCCCGCCTTCAATCCGTGTTTCGTAGCCGCCGGATTTGCTGATTCCGCAACCAATGCCAAATCCGGGGTTGCTTTCATTGGCCCCGTGTTTCTTTTCGTATTGGCTTTCGTAGCCGAAATGCTTGGACGCCCCGTGCAGGCTGATGTGCTTTCCTTCGCATCCGAAACGGGGTGTCGAATCGGCGCTGACGTCGTCCCAGTCGGCGCAGTGGGCCGCCGAAGCCATCCCCAGCGCCGCGGTCAGTGTGACAAACCCTTTCAGAACAGCGCCGTACTGATTCCGTTGCATCGTTTTCCCCCGGCAGCGTTGCGAAGCAGCGAATGCTTCAGTTAAACAATTGCACCGGGGGCCTCTCGCGGGCTCTGATTAGGGTGGCAATTGCCTTTGTTGCGGCATTGTTATTGCCGCTTTGTGTTTGTTTTTCATTTTGTCTTGTTTCGTCGAATTGATAATTTGGCGAAACAATTTGAAGCATTATTTGAGAGATTGTTGAAAGCCCGTGTGATTTATTTCACGTCCAGCGAATGGCTTTCTTTGAGCATTCAGCGGGTGTCTTCAGCCTTTAAAGATTCAATGTTGCAAAAGGCTTCAGCCAATTGGCGAAGCACCCGCTTTCGGGGTAGAGACTTGGTGGGATAAGAACCGCCGATTACACTCGGGAAAAATGCCCGGAGCCGGGCTGTGTCCGGCGCAATCTTTCGGGAACGGGTAATCCACGGAGCGCCAACATGTACATCGCCATGAATCGCTTCCGCATCGCGCGGGGGCGGGAGCAGGATTTCATCGACATCTGGAAGAACCGGGAGTCGCACCTGGCCGGGGTGCCGGGGTTCAAGAGCTTCAACCTGCTGCAGGGGCCCAGCGTGCCCGAGCACACCCTCTTCGCCTCCCATTCGGTGTGGGAGAGCCTGGCCGCTTTTGAGGACTGGACCCGCTCGGAGGCCTTCCGCCGCGCCCACGGCGGGGCGGGCGCCAGCCGGGAGATCTACCTGGGGCCGCCCCAGTTCGAGGGGTTCGAGGTGGTGCTGTAGCGAGGTTCAGTCTGCCGCGTCCTCGGCGGCGGGTTCCGGGGGCGGGGCGGCCGCGAGCATGGCGGCGCGGGTATCGGGGGTTTCCAGGCTGATGCGGCCCAGGGTGCCGGAGCGGTAGTCCGTCAGCAGGATGAGGGCGGCTTTTTCCAGGTCCCACTCCGGGCCGTCTTCCGTGCGGCGCTTGCCGCTGATCCGGCAGCCCCGTTTGCGGGCCACGGCTTCCACCACGCCTACGCCGTCCAGCCCTTCGGTGCCGAAGCCGTAGCGCTGGGTGAGCAAGGCCGGGTAGCGGGCCAGGAGCAGGCCGCCCAGGAAGGCGGCCACTTCTTCCTCGATCACTGCGTTGGTGCCCACCGCGTGGCTGGCGGCGAGCATGTAACCGTCGCTGTCGTGGGCGATCTTGGGCCAGAGCAGGCCGGGGGTGTCCACCAGGGTCATGCCCGGGCCCAGGTCCAGGCGCTGCTGCTGCTTGGTCACCGCCGGTTCGTCGCCCACGGCGGCCACCTTGCGCTTGAGCAAGGCGTTCATCAAGGTGGACTTGCCCACGTTGGGGATGCCCATGATCATCATGCGCAGCGGCTTGGTCAGGTCGTTGCGGTGCGGGGCGATGGCCTTGCACAGGTTGGGCACCCGGGCCACTTCCGCCGGTTTGCGGCAGGAGATGGCGACGGCCTTCACCCCCGGCTGGCGGTTGTAATGGGCCAGCCAGGCCTGGGTGACCGCCGGGTCGGCCAGGTCGGACTTGTTCAGCAGCTTCAAACATGGCCGCTGCCGGAACAGGCGCAGTTCATGGATCATGGGGTTGGTGCTGGCCTCGGGCAGGCGGGCATCGACCACCTCAATCACCACATCGGTCTTGGCCATGGTCTCGGCTGCCTTGCGCCGGGCGGAGGTCATGTGACCGGGGAACCACTGGATGGGCATGGGAAGACTGGAAACGGAAAGGGTGGGCGATTATCCCATCTCTGACGCCAAGGCCGCAGACCCACTGGCACTGCAACTCGTGTGCCGGCACGAAGATTTCCTGCTTGTGGCCAAGCCCCCGGGCCTCAGCTTCCATCGCGAGGGGGGCGAGCCGGGGCTGCTCGAGCGGGCGCGGGGACAGTGGGGGGAGCCCGTGCTGCATGCGGTCCACCGCCTGGACCGCATCACTTCCGGTCTGGTCTTGCTGGCCCGGCATGGCGCCGCCGCCCGGGATCTGGGCGCCCTGCTTGCCCGGGGTATGGTGGAAAAGTACTACCTCGCCCTTTCGCACCGCAAACCGGGCAAAAGCCAGGGGTTGGTGCGGGGGGCGATGGTGAAAGGCCGGGGTGGAAACTGGCGGCTGGCCCCGGCGGGCGGGCCTCTGGCGCTGACCCAGTTCTTCAGCCAGGGGGTGGCCCCGGGACTGCGGCTGTTCGTGCTGCGGCCGCGCACCGGTCGCACCCATCAGCTACGCGTGGCCCTGAAGAGCCTGGGGAGCCCGATCCTGGGGGACGCGCGCTATGGCGGTGCGCAGGCGGACCGGGGTTACCTGCATGCCTGGGCGCTGCGTTTTTCCTGGCGGGGGGAGATGTTCAGTACCCTCCTGCCGCCGGCGCCGGGCGAGCATTTTGAAGCCGGGCCGCTGCCGGCGCGCCTGCACGCGCTGGATGCGCCCTGGGCATTGCCTTGGCCCCGGCTGAACCATGCTGGTGCAGACGCATTCCCCACACTCGACGAGGACTGACGACATGAATACCCCCGACAAACCCTTCGCCCCCGCCTGCGAGCGCAACAAGGGGCCGATTCTGGAGGTGCTCGTCCCTTGCCTGGCCGACCGCCGCCGGCTTCTGGAGGTGGGGAGCGGCACCGGGCAGCACGCCGTGCACTTCGCTCCCGCGCTACCCCACCTGCAATGGCAGTGCTCGGACCGCGCCGAGAACCTGCCGGGCATTCGCGCCTGGCTCGCCGAAGCGGCGCTGCGCAATACGCCACCACCGTTGGCGCTGGACGTGGCGGGCGCCTGGCCCGCCGGTCCCTTCGATGCGCTGTTCTCCGCCAACACGCTGCACATCATGGCCTGGCCGGAAGTGGAAGCCCTGTTTGCCGCGCTGCCCGCGGTGCTGGATACCGACGCGGTGCTGGTGATCTATGGGCCCTTCAAGTATGGCGGGTGTTTCACCAGTGCCAGCAATGCCGCGTTCGACGCGAGCTTGCGGACCGATGCCCCACACCGGGGCATCCGGGATTTCGAGGCGGTGGATGCACTGGCACGGGGCATTGGCCTCCGCCTCGAGGCGGATGTGTCCATGCCGGCCAACAACCAATGTCTGGTCTGGCGCAGGGCGGGGCCGGACTGACGCTCGGGGCGCGTGGCTGCTGCGCCGCAGCGTGTTTTTTTTTCGCATCGGAGATGCAAAAAAGTATTCGTCTTGGGCCGAAAAACGTGTATCTTGGCGGCGCAGTCGATTCAAGCAGTTCGTTGTCGTGGTGTTCGTCCGTGGCTTCCTCGTTGTGCCCTGGTTTGAATCCCCTCAGTCACGTTTCTTGATCGTTCCTGCGCGCCCGGGCTTTGCCCAAATTTTTTTCTATGGAACGCAATATGAGCACTCAAACCGGCACCGTTAAGTGGTTCAACGACTCCAAGGGCTTCGGCTTCATCACCCCGGACGGCGGTGGCGATGACCTGTTCGCCCACTTCAGCGAAATCCAGTCCAAGGGCTTCCGCTCCTTGGCCGAAAACCAGCGCGTGCAGTTCGAAGTCAAGCAGGGTCCCAAGGGCATGCAGGCTGCGAACATCCGCCCCCTGTAAGGGTGGCGGCTGTCACGCAATGAAACGCGGCCCCGGCCGCGTTTTTTCATTTCTGGGGCGAACCCCCTCGCGCCCCCGCAGCGAAGCTGCCGCACCCTCGTGTGCTGTGTGGATGTGATTTTCCGTTGTTGTCCCGCCTCCCCGGGAGTCCAAGATGACCGACACCGTTGAGACTTTCGCAGAGCTCCAGCTCTCCGCTCCTCTGCTTTCCGCCCTGGCCGACGTTGGCTATGAAACCCCGTCGCCGATTCAGGCGGCCTGCATTCCCTTCCTGCTGGAAGGGCGCGATCTGCTGGGCGAGGCCCAGACCGGCACCGGCAAGACCGCGGCTTTTGCCCTGCCGCTGCTGGACCGCATCGATCTGGCCCGGCGCGAGCCCCAGTTGCTGGTGCTGACCCCGACCCGGGAGCTTGCCATTCAGGTGTCGGAAGCGTTCCAGAAGTACGCAGCCCACCTGCCGGACTTCCATGTGCTGCCCATATACGGTGGCACCAGCATGGTGTTGCAGTTGCGCAGCCTCTCCCGCGGCGCCCATGTGGTGGTGGGTACGCCCGGGCGGATCATGGATCACCTGAAGCGGGAAAGCCTCAACCTTGCCAGTCTGCGCGCACTGGTGCTGGACGAGGCGGACGAGATGCTGCGCATGGGCTTCATCGAGGATGTGGAGTGGATTCTCGAACACACGCCCGCCGAGCGGCAGACCGCACTGTTCTCCGCCACCATGCCCGAGCCCATCCGTGCCGTGGCTCACCGTCACCTGCGCGAGCCGCAGGAGGTCAAGATCCGTGCCGCCACCACCACCGTGGCGGCCATCCGCCAGCGCTACTGGCCGGTGGCGCGGGGCGTGGACAAGCTGGACGCGCTCACCCGCATTCTCGAGGTGGAAGAGGACTTCGACGCCGCCATCGTGTTCGTGCGGACCAAGCTGGTGACCGAGGAACTGGCCCAGAAGCTGGAAGCCCGGGGATACGCCGCCGCCGCCCTCAATGGCGACATGACGCAGGGGCTGCGCGAACGGGTGATCGAGCAACTCAAGAACGGTGGGCTCGATATCGTGGTCGCCACCGACGTGGCGGCCCGGGGCATCGATGTGCCCCGCATCAGCCACGTGATCAATTACGACATCCCCTACGACACCGAGGCCTACGTCCATCGCATCGGGCGTACCGGCCGCGCCGGGCGCGAGGGCACGGCCATCCTCTTTGTCGCCGCGCGGGAAACACGCATGCTGCGCGCCATCGAGCGCGCCACCCGGCAGCCCATCGAGGCCATCGCCCTGCCCACCCGGGCCGAGGTGGCCGACCGCCGCGTGGCCCAGTTCAAGGAGCAGGTGGACGAAGCCCGGGCCGGACTGGATGGGGAATCCCTGGCCTTCTTCAAGGGGCTGGTGACCGAAATGCTGCAGGAAGACGGCCCCGATCTCACCGAGATTGCCGCCGCCCTGGCAGCAATGGCCCAGCGGGACCGACCCCTGCGCCTCGACCCGGCGGACTGGCCCGACGAGCGCGCGGCACGGCCGCCCCGGGCCAACCGGGACGAGATTCTGGCCCGCCGCCGGGCCGCGGCCGATGGCGAACTGGTGCGCTACCGCATTGAAGTGGGCCGCGTCCATGGCGCCAACCCCAAGGAAATCGTCGGCGCCATCGCCAATGAAGGTGGAGTGGAAGGGCGCAATATCGGCCAGATCCATCTGCTGGATGACTACAGCACGGTGGAACTGCCGGCGGACCTGCCGGCCGAGGTGTTGGCCGCGGTGGGGCGGGCGCGGGTGCGCCAGCGCCCCCTGGCCGCCCGCCTGCTGGGCGCCGAGGAAGTCGCCGCCCTGGCTGCCGCGCCCAAGCGTCGTCCCGCCAAGGGGGCTGCCGCCAAGCCCGAACGCCCCCCGGCAGAGCGCAAGAAGGAGCGCAAGCCCGACGTCAAGGCCGAGCGCAAACCCGAGGCCAAGCCCCGGCAGCCGGCCGAGCCCCGGAGCGACGAAGAAGTGCAGGAGCGGGATTCGCAACTGGACTTCGGCCTGGGGGGGCCGCGGGACTACAACCCCCGCCCCAACGCCTGGGACATGCCCTGGACCTTCCGCGCCGGTTCCCCGCCCCCCTTCGCCTGGGCCGGCGGGGAACGCCCTGCTCGTGGTCGGCCCGGGCAGGGTGGCCCCAAGCCGCCCCGGGCCGGTGGTCCCCGCCCGGGCGCCGGCAACAAGACCCAGGGCCCCAGCGGCAGCAAGCGTCCGGCGCCCCGCACCGGCCCGCCCAAGGCCAGCAAGCCGAAAAAGAAAGCCCCATGATCCGTTTCCCCGGCCGGCGCCCATTCCTGGCCGGGGCGCCTGCGGGAGTCTGAATCCATGACCATGAAACGAACCGACCTGGAGAAGAACCTGGGTCTCAAGATCCGCGGCCAGATGCGCGCTGCCGGCACCCCCGACCGCTTTGGTCAGGGGGCGGCCAAGGGCAAGGACGGCAAAGCCGCAGCCGTCCCTGGCCTGATGGCCAAGCTGCTCAAGAAAAATTCGGCGGACGAACCGCCTCAGGGCGCCTGATGCAGATCTGGGTGGACGCGGACGCCTGCCCCGTCCCCATCAAGGAAATCCTCTACCGGGCGGCGGAGCGGATGCGGCTGCCCCTGGTGCTGGTGGCCAACCACGCCCTGCGCACGCCGCCCAGCCCTTGGATCCGGGCGGTGCAGGTGGAGCGCGGTTTCGACGTGGCCGACAACCACATCGCCGCCCAAGCCCTGGCGGGAGATCTGGTGATCACCGCTGATATTCCCCTCGCCGCCGCGGTGGTGGAGCGGGGCGCCCTCGCCCTCAACCCCCGGGGCGAACGCTACAGTGCCGAGAACATCCGCGAAGCGCTGGACATGCGGAATTTCATGGATACCCTGCGCGCCACCGGGGTGGAAACCGGTGGCCCACCGGCACTGGGCCAGGCGGATCGCCAGGCCTTTGCCCGGGCGCTGGATGCCATCCTCGCCCGGCTTGGCGCATGAGCGACTGGATCATCCGCCTGATCGATCAGACGGGCTATCTCGGCATCGCCTTTCTGATGTTTCTGGAAACCGTCTTTCCGCCTATTCCTTCCGAAATCATCATGCCGGTGGCGGGGCTGGCGGCCTCGCGCGGCAAGCTCGATATCGCCGGGGTGATCGCCAGCGGCACGGCGGGGGCGATGCTCGGAAACTATTTCTGGTATCTCGCGGCCCGCGTGATCGGGATCGAACGCTTCCGCCCGCTGCTCGAACGCTGGGGGCGCTTTCTGACGCTTGACTGGGCGGAGATCGAAAAGGCGGAAAGGCTGTTCGGGACGCAGGGCTGGGCGATCGTCTTTTTCGGCCGGATGTTGCCGACGCTGCGCTCGCTCATTTCGATCCCGGCCGGCCTTCTCCATATGCGGCTCCACACCTTCGTGGTGTGGTCGACGATCGGGACAGCGGGGTGGACCGCGCTGCTCGCGCTTGCGGGCTGGACGCTGGGGCGCCGGTTTGCCGAGATCGAGACCGTGATCGGCCCGCTTTCGACCGCCATAATCGTGGTGATCGTCGCCGGCTATCTGTGGCGTCTGTGGACATGGCGGCCGACGGGCGGGGCCTGATCCCGCCATTTCGCGCCGACGCCTGAAGAAAATTGGTCGGGGAAAGAGGATTCGAACCTCCGGCCCCTGCCTCCCGAAGACAGTGCTCTACCAGGCTGAGCTACTCCCCGACCGATGCGGAACCGGCGCGTGCGCCGGATGGCAGGCGGCGGCC
>JRYG01000666.1_pt1 | contig 42077 bp, 35 predicted proteins | sample 235341 | NCBI WGS metagenome assembly JRYG01 (sample SAMN03074218, study PRJNA261478) | activated sludge metagenome | biome: Wastewater Treatment Plant; feature: Wastewater; material: Activated sludge; isolation source: activated biomass of a wastewater treatment plant treating hydrocarbon... ...
GGTGGTCGCGCCCGTGGGGCGTTCCTACGGTGGGTGGATGGTGCGGGCCATGCCTGCGATCGGTGGTCGCGCTCATGGGGCGCTCCTACGGTGGGTGGATGGTGTTTTGTAGGAGCGGGCCATGCCCGCGATAGATCGTTTGTCGCGCCCATGGGGCGCTCCTACTGTTGCGTCAATGCAACGGACAGCGAAATAATGTCCCCCGGCGCCTATGCCCTTGGTATCATGTGGAAGGTATTCCCGGTTGCGTCGGGAGTGAAAGAGAACGCTCGCCACAGGGCGCCGTGACTTTCCTGCTCAGCTTCGTGATTGCGCTGTCGGTGACAGTGGTGTTGATGCCGCCGTTGATCCGCGCTGCCTATCGCCTCGGCTTCGTCGACGTGCCCGACGCGCGCAAGGTGCATGTGAAAAGCATTCCGCGCATCGGCGGCATTGCTATGGGCGTGGGCACGGTGCTGGCAATGGTGCTGTGGCGCGGCGAGGCACCGGAGATCGTGCCGGTGCTGGCGGGCATCGTCGTCATTCTCGTCTTCGGCGGGCTGGATGACCGGTTCAACCTCGGCTACCGCGTCAAGTTCTTCGGCCAGTTGATCGCGGCGCTGATCGTCATGTTCTATGGCGATGTGCTCATCGAGCGCCTGCTCTTCTGGGACAGCGACCCGCTGCCGAAGGCGTTCTCGATTCCGTTCACGCTGTTCGCGCTGCTCGGCGTCACCAATGCGGTCAATCTCTCCGACGGCCTGGACGGGCTCGCCGGCGGCGTAACCCTGCTCAGCCTCGGCGCCATCGCGGTGCTGGCCTGGATGGGCGGCGGCTATGGCGTCGCCATCATCGCAGTCGCGGTGATGGGCAGCATCTTCGGCTTCCTGCGCTTCAACACCCACCCGGCACAGGTGTTCATGGGCGATGCCGGCAGCCAGTTGCTCGGGTTCACCGCCGGCGTGCTGGCCATCGTGCTGACGCAGCGGGTAGAGCCGTCGCTGAGCACGGTGACGGCGCTGTTCCTGCTCGGTCTGCCGATCATCGACACCATGATGGTGATGGGCAACCGCGTGCGCGAAGGGCGTTCGCCCTTCAGCCCCGACAAGAACCACATCCACCACAGGCTGCTGGCGCTGGGCTTCGACCACTACGAGGCGGTGCTGATCATCTACGTGGCACAGGCGGGCCTGGTGGCGAGCGGGTTCTATTTTCGCCATTACTCCGACGCGCTGCTGCTGGCTGCCGGGGGGCTGTTCTGCTTCGCGGTGCTGGCGGGCTTCCGATGGGCGGCGCGCACCGGCTGGCGTTTCCACGGCCGTGCCGTGGGGGAGGTCGGCACCCTGATCTCCGGACGCATCAGGTGGTTGCGGGAGACTGTGCGCATTACCCGCTGGGTGTTCGGCTACGTGCTCGCATCCATTCTTGCCTATGTGGCGCTGGCGGTGAGTTTCGGCGATCAGGTTTCGCGCGACCTGGGCGTGATCGCGCTTGTGTTCTTCGTCGTCATGCTGATCACCTACCTGGGCCGGCGCGGCGAGCCCTTCGGCATGGTGGAGCGCGCCGGGCTGTACATCGTCAGCGCGCTGGCGGTCTATCTCGGCCATTCCCAGGCGGGGACGACGGCATGGCTCGGGGTGTGCGACAAGGTGTTCTTCGCACTGCTGGCGGTGGCCGTGGTGGTAGCGGTGATCTATTGCTGGAAGGATCGCTTCGACCTGACGCCGCTGGATTTTCTGGTCCTGTTCATGGCGCTCATGGTGCCCTTCGTGCCGGGCGAGTATTTCCAGTCGCTGGACCAGCGCCTGGGCGTGCTCAAGCTGATCGTGCTGTTCTATGCCGTGGAGTTGGTGCTTTACCGCTTCGGTCGTCAGGCCGACGCCCTGCGGCTGATCACCATGGCGGGGTTCGCCGCGGTGGGGGTGAGAGGATTGCTCTGATCGGGGGCACGCGCGGCGTATCGCCCCCGACGTGGCTGTAGGAGCGGGCCGTGCCCGCGACCGACGGGTGGTCGCGCCCGTGGGGCGCTCCTACATCGGGAGGTCGTTCCTTGTAGGAGCGGGCCGTGCCCGCGATCGGTGGGTGGTCGCGCCCGTGGGGCGCTCCTACATCGGGAGGTCGTCCCTTGTAGGAGCGGGCCATGCCCGCGATGGGTGGTCGTCAGTAGCGCCCGCGTCGTGATGCCCTTGGGTTATTGCGCGCTGTGAAGGTCGATGGCACCGGACAGGTTTTGCTGTCGCTGATCCGGGGGGCGACGGGCTTGAAGGCGGATTAATCCAAAATTCCGTCTCGCATCCTGTCCCGGGCGATTCCCCATTCCGCTGTAATGCGCTAAGCTTCGATCACATGGTGGCTCGGGGCCGTGCCTGCATGGGTGGTGATGGTGTTGGCCGGCCGACCGTCCTGCCATTCACGTTGTCGCCCGCGCCTTTGTCGGTGCGGACAACTGCCAAAAAAGCCACGCGCCGTTGCGCGTCGAAGATCAAGAAGTTGAATCGGTTTCCTCAACCCCCGGTTTTCGGTGATTCGAAGATTTGGAGCGACACGTGAAAGTCCGCACGACGCATTGGATCGTCCCGCTGGTGCTTGCGGGTGCCGTTACCCTTTCCGGCTGCGGCGGCAAGCAGGAGCGCCTGGCCAAACACATGGAGCGGGGCAATGCTTACCTCGATCAGGCCGACTATGACAAGGCGCGCGTCGAGTTCCGCAACGTGCTGCAGATCGATCCCAAGAATGCGCAGGGCTACTACCTATCCGGGCTGGTCGCGGAGCGGCAGGCAAACTGGGGACAGGCGTTCGGCAATTACAGCAAGGCGGTGGAGGTGGCGCCGGACCACCTGGAGGCGAAGACCAAGCTGGGCCGCATCTATCTGCTGACCGGCGACACGGCCAAGGCGGCGGAGCTGGCGCAGGCGGTGCTGGCGGCGAAGCCAGCGGACCCGGCGGCACGCACCCTGCATGCGGCCGTGCTTGCCCAGCAGGGGGATGTCGCCGGCGCCATGCGCGAGGCGAAAGCGGTGCTGGCGGCCAACCCGGCCGAGGTGGACGTCGCCAGCCTGCTCGCCGGACTGTACGTCAAGCAGGGCGACACGGCCCAGGCCGAGCAGGTGCTGCGCATTGCGGTCAAGACCAATCCGCGCCACGTGCCGATGCGACTGGATCTCGCCAACCTGCTGGTGCGCGCCAACCGGCTGCCGGAGATCGAGCCGCTGCTTCAAGAGGTGGCCGGGCTGGAGCCGAAGAAGTACGAGCATCAGGTGCGCCTCGCCGCTTATTACGCTGACATGAAGCGCGTGGACGCGGCGGAGAAGGTGCTGCGCGATGCCATCGTCGCCAACCCGGACGACGAGCAGCGCTACCTGGCACTGGCGCAGTTGCTGGCCGAGAAGCGCAGCCCGCAGGCGGCGGAGCAGGAGCTGCAGAGGGTGCTCAATGACAGGCCGAAGGCGTTCAAGGTGCGCCTGGGCCTGGCGGTGCTTTATGAAGCGACCAACCGCCCCGATCAGGCGGAGCGCATCTATCGCGAGGTGATCGATCTCAACAAGACCGGGCCGGACCGTCTCAAGGCGCGCAACCAGCTCGCCCGCCTGCTGGTGGCCAAAGGCGAGATTGCCGAGGCGGGCAAGTTGTTGACCGAGATCCTCAAGGACAACCCGCGCGACAGCGAGGCACTGGTTACCCGCGGGCGCATGGCGCTGCAGCGCGACGAGGCCCAGAGCGCCGTTGCCGATTTTCGATCGGTGTTGCGCGATCAGCCCGATTCCATCGAATACCTGAGCCTGCTGGCGCGGGCCCACATGGCGGCCGGCGAACGGCAGCTTGCCCGCGAAAGCCTGGGCAAGGCGGTGGAGCTCAATCCGCGCAACCCCCAGGCGCGGCTGCTGTGGGCCGACTTTCTTGCCCTGTCCAACGACTTCGACGCTGCGCTCAAGGAGGTGAACGAGGCGCTCAAGACGGCGCCGCTGGACGCCGGCCTGCTGCAATTGAAGGCGGCGATTCTCTCGGCAAAGAAGGACGTGAAGGGCGCGGAGGAGGCAATCGCCAAACTGAAGGGCGCCGGACCGAACCAGGCCTTCGGCTACTACCGCATGGGCGCCTTCTACCTGACCGAAAAGCGTTATGACGAAGCCATTGCGGAGTTCGAGCAGGCGCTGAAGAAATCGCCGGACGCGCCCGAGCCGCTGCTCGGCATCGTGCAGGCGTTCAACGCCCAGGGCAAGCCGGAGCGCGCGCTGGCGCGGGTGCAGGAGGTGTTGCGGGCGAATCCGAAGCATCCCCATGCCCACTTGTTCCTGGCCGAGGTCTATCAGGCACAGGGCAAACAGGCGGAAGCCGAGGGCGCCTATCGCAAGGCGATCGAGATCAATCCTGGCTGGCATGTGCCCTACATCGGGCTCGCCAATCACCTGCAGAAGCGCAAGGAGTTCAAGGCGGCGGTGCAGGTGCTGCAGGACGGGTTGAAGGCGAACGCGGAACATCCGCTGCTCGCGTTTTCACTCGGCCATGCCTACGAGGCGTCGGGCGATTTCGATCGCGCCGCCGCAACCTACGAGGCGCTGCTGAAAACCAATCCGGGCATGGACATGGCGGCGAACAACCTGGCCTCGCTGCTCACCGACCGGCGCGGCGACAAAGCGAGCGTCGAGCGTGCGCTGGAGCTGTCCAAGCGCTTCGAGAACTCGCCCAATCCGTCCTTCCTGGACACGCTCGGGTGGGCTTACGTCAAGTCCGGTCAGGCCGCGCGCGGCCTGGCGCTGTTGCAGAAGGTGGTGGAGCAGGCGCCCGACGTGGCGGTGTTCCGCTATCACCTCGGCATGGCTATGTACCAGAACGGCGACACGGCCGGCGCGCGGGCGCATCTGCAAAAGGCCACCGCGGCGCGGGACGAGTACCCCGGCTACAACGAGGCGAAGGCCGTTCTGGCGAAGATGTAGCGCGCTGCGGGCGAACCGTCTCGGTTCAAACCATTCTTTCCAGTTCCCCGTACTGCGCCAGCGCGCCGTCGGCCGTGAGCAGCAGAAGCGGCTCGCTCAGGGCTTGAGCGATGAGCAGGCGGTCGAACGGATCGTTGTGGTGGAGAGGCAGTTGCAGCACGCGGGCCGCGTGGTGGGCACGCACCGGCAGTTCGATAAAACCGCTCTCGTCGATGGCCCGGGCCAGCCGTTCCGGGTCGCCTTCGATCTTTCCCGGTCGAGCTTTGATCGCGATCTCCCAGATCGAGGCAGCGGAGACATAGACCTCGTCAGCGGCGAGCATCTGCCGCCGCGCCTGCGCGCTGAGAGGCGGTTGTCCATCACTGCCCAGAGAAAGATGTGAGTGTCGAGGAGCGGGCGCATCAGCGCCCCTCGAAGCCCGCAATGACGTCGTCCGGCAACGGCGCGTCGAAATCCGCCGCCACCATGACCTGACCCTTGAGGACGCCGAAGCGTATCGTGCGCGCCGGGGTTGTCAGCCGCGAAAGCCTCGCCACCGGCTTGCCGCCCCGCGCGATGATGATCTCTTCTCCGGCAGCGGCCTGATCCACCAATCTGGAAAGCTGAGTCTTGGCTTCGTAGATGTTAATCGTCAGGCTGGACATGATCCGCCTCCGAAATGTTTGACTCAGTCTAGTCCGGCCCTACCAGCAAATTAAATCCACTACTCCGACGGGATGTCGCGGCGCCAACCGGGATTGAATCAGTGGACAAAACGCTGGTGTTTTGGGCGTTGATGTGCTTTATAATACATTACAAGTTGTATAATGCATGTCACGCCCAGGGCATGACCGAACCTTCTCGGGCGCTTCATGCGCTGGAAGTGCCCTGCAGCCGATCGGACCGATGCCACACCCGCGACAAGCGCGCGGCGTCGGCGCGCGGCCCGGCGGCAGGGCATCGTTGAACGCTTCAATTTGCTCGGACGAAAGGCAGCCATGGACACACCCGCCAGCAAACCGACTTTCCAATGGGATGACCCGCTGCGCTTCGACGAGCAGCTTTCCGACGACGAGCGCATGGTGCGGGATTCGGCCTACGCTTATTGCCAGGAGAAGCTGCTGCCGCGGGTGATCGAGGCCAACCGCCACGAGCGCTTCGAGCGCGAGATCCTGAACGAGATGGGCGAGCTGGGTTTTCTCGGCTCGACCATCGAGGGCTACGGCTGCGCCGGCGTCAATCACGCGTGCTACGGGCTGATCGCGCGCGAGGTGGAACGGGTGGATTCCGGCTACCGCTCGACCATGAGCGTGCAGTCGAGCCTGGTCATGTATCCCATATTCACCTACGGTACCGAGGCGCAGCGCAGCAAGTATTTGCCCCAGCTGGCCACCGGCGAATGGGTCGGCTGCTTCGGGCTGACCGAGCCGAACCACGGCTCCGACCCCGGCAGCATGGTGACGCGGGCGAAGAAGGTGGACGGTGGCTACATCCTGCACGGCGCCAAGATGTGGATCACCAACTCGCCCATCGCCGACGTGTTCATCGTCTGGGCCAAGGACGATGCCGGCGAAATCCGCGGCTTCATCCTGGAGAAGGGAATGAAGGGGCTGTCGGCGCCGAAGATCGAAGGCAAGTTCAGCCTGCGCGCCTCGATCACCGGCGAGATCGTCATGGACGAGGTGCTCGTGCCCGAGGAAAACCTGCTGCCCAACGTCAAGGGACTGAAGGGGCCGTTCGGCTGCCTGAACAAGGCGCGCTTCGGCATCGCCTGGGGCGCGCTGGGCGCGGCGGAATTCTGCTGGCATGCGGCGCGCAACTACACCCTGGAGCGCAAGCAGTTCGGGCGGCCGCTGGCGGCCAACCAGCTGATCCAGTGGAAGCTGGCCAACATGCAGACGGAAATCACCCTCGGGCTGCAGGCCTGCCTGCGGGTGGCGCGGCTGATGGACGAGGGCCGGGCGGCGCCGGAGATGGTGTCGCTGATCAAGCGCAACTCCTGCGGCAAGGCGCTGGACATCGCCCGCACGGCGCGCGACATGCACGGCGGCAACGGTGTGGCCGACGAGTACCACGTCATCCGCCACGTGATGAACCTGGAGGCGGTCAACACCTACGAAGGCACCCACGACATCCACGCCCTGATTCTCGGCCGCGCCCAGACGGGCATCCAGGCGTTCTCGGCGTAGGGCTCGTGGGCGACGGGCGGAGGGTCATCAGGATGTAGGAGGGGGACCACGACATCCGGCGGAATCATCAGCGGGGCGGCAGCGTGGTGCTTGCGCCCCGCGGCAGTTTCGAGAAACATTACAAGAAACCGCACCACAGGAGGAGAAGATGAACGCCAACGCCAAAGGCGGGCTGCACGCCATCGAAACCGCCAGCCGCCAGGAGATCGCAGCGCTGCAACTGGAGCGCATGCGCTGGTCGCTCAAGCAGGCCTACGACAACGTTCCCCATTACCGCAAGAAGTTCGACGCCGCCGGCGTCAAGCCCGACGACCTGAAGGAACTGGCCGACCTGCGCAAGTTCCCCTTCACCACCAAGGCCGACCTGCGCGAGAACTATCCCTACGGCATGTTCGCGGTGCCGATGCGCGAGGTGGTGCGCGTGCACGCGTCAAGCGGCACCACCGGCAAGCCGACGGTGGTCGGCTACACGCAGCGGGATATCGACATTTGGTCGGACGTCATGGCCCGATCCCTGTACGCCGCCGGTGCGCGCGCCGATGACATCGTGCTCGTCTCCTACGGCTACGGCCTGTTCACCGGCGGCCTGGGCGCCCACTACGGCGCCGAGCGCCTGGGCGCCACGGTCATTCCGATGGGCGGCGGCCAGACGGAACGGCAGGTGCAGTTGATCCAGGACTTCAAGCCGACGGTGATCACGGTGACGCCGTCCTATCTGCTGGTGGTCGCCGAGGAAATGGAACGCCAGGGCATCGATCCGCGCGCGACGTCGCTGCGCATGGCGCTGCTCGGCGCCGAGCCATGGACCGAGCCGATGCGCAAGGAGATCGAGGCGCGGCTGAACATTCAGGCAGTGGATATCTACGGCCTGTCGGAGGTGATCGGCCCCGGTGTGTCCTGCGAATGCGTCGAGACCAAGGACGGTCCCGTCGTCTGGGAAGACCATTTCTATCCGGAGATCGTCGACCCGAAGACCGGCGAACCGCTGCCCGACGGCGAGCTGGGCGAGCTGGTGTTCACCTCGCTGACCAAGGAGGCGATGCCGGTCATCCGCTACCGCACGCGCGACCTGACGCGGCTGCTGCCCGGCACCGCGCGCAGCATGCGGCGCATGGCCAAGATCACCGGCCGCTCCGATGACATGCTCATCATCCGCGGCGTCAACGTCTTCCCGTCCCAGATCGAGGAGCAGATCCTGAAGATGCCGCAGTTGAACTCCATCTATCAGTTGCACGTGTCCAAGGACGGCTATCTGGACAAGCTGGACGTGCAGGTGGAACTGCGCCCCGATCTGTCCGGCAAGCTCGACAAGGCGGGCAAGGCGAACATCGCCCACGAGCTGGAGCATCACATCAAGTCCTACATCGGTGTCAGCACCGAGGTGATCGTGCTCGACGAGGGCGGCGTCGAGCGCACCGTGGTCGGCAAGGCCAAGCGGGTGGTGGACAAGCGGCCGAAGTAGGAGCGCGGCGCGTGAGGACGCACAGGTGAATCTAGCGCAGACACTGATTGCGTCCGGTGACGACGGTGCCATAGCGCTTCAGTGCGGCGACGATCGGCTTACCTATGGCGCGCTTAGGATTGCGGTGGCTCGCGCCGCCGGAGCATGGCGCGACTTCGGCCTGCGCGTCGATGATCGCGTCATTGTATTTGCGCCGGACAGCATCGAGTGGGTGCAGGCCTATCTGGGCGCAATCTGGGCAGGTGGGGTCGCCATTGGCGTGAATCCTCGGCTGGGCATGGCAGATCTGGCGCCGATCGTGCGCGAGAGCGAGCCCGCCTTCATCTGGTGCGAGGCCGATCTGGCGCTGCAGATTGCCGCGATGGCGGCGACGCTGCCGCAGCCACCGCGGCTGGTCATTTCGGGACCTTCCGCCGAGGGTGTCGACTGGCAGACGGCGCTGGCGAGCGCGTCGGCGATCGATGCGGTCGATCGCGCCGAAACCGATCCGGCGCTTTGGATCGGTACCTCCGGCACCACTGGCACACCCAAGGGCGTCGTCCATGCCCACCGCATTGTCTACGGCTGTGATGCCTTCGCCTGTCACGTTCTCGGCGTGACCAGCCAGGACCGTCTATACGCCACTTCCAAGTTGTTCTTCGCCTATGCGCTTGGCAACGGCCTGCTGGCTGGACTGCGCCGCGGCGCGACGGTGATTCTCGACCGCGAGTGGCCGACGCCGCAGCGGGTGCGGGAGATTGTTTCGAGATACCGACCCACGGTCCTGTTCAGTGTGCCGACGTTGTACCAGAAGATGCTTCTGGAGCCCGGGCTGAGCGCAATTCTCGCGGGCGCGGACGTGCGCAGCTATGTTTCGGCGGGCGAGGCGTTGCCGCCGGGCGTGCGCGCCGGCTGGCTGGCGCAAACCGGCAAGGCGCCGATCAGCGGTTACGGAACCTCGGAGACGTTGTGCCTGATGCTCTACTGCGACGACGACACGCGTTTCGCGCGACCCACACCCTTGACCGAGGTGCGCTATGCCGGAGGGATTGCAGCCGACGTGCCGCAACGCATCTGGGTGCGGGCACCGACGGTGGCCCTGGGTTACTGGCGACGCCCCAAGGAACAGGCCGACTGCTTCGCGGACGGATGGTACTCCCCCGGCGACGTTTTCCTGCGCCATGGCGATGATCGCCTCGAATTCGCCGGGCGCAATGACGATATGCTCAAGGTCTCCGGCCAGTGGGTGAGCACGCTCTGGATCGAACAGGCTTTGACTCAGGCCTGCGGCGACGTCATCGAACAGATCGGTGCCGTGGGCGTGGCGGGCGAAGACGGTCTCACGGCGATCAGCTTGCTGGTTGTTGCAGCGGCAGGGCGCGAACGCGAGGCGGCTGAGCGCCTGCAGGTCGGCATCGAACAGCTTCCGAGGTACCGCCGCCCGCGCTGGGTGCATTGGCTCGGCGCACTTCCACTCACCGCCACCGGCAAGCTGCAGCGTGGCAGGCTCAAGGCGCTGCACGACAAGCACGCGGGTCTCTGAATCGACCATCCTTCGTCTTTGGGATTGCGAGTCGTTTCCGGCGGATTACACCGCTGGTAGATTGCGCCTCGGCGAACGCGCAATCCCAAGGTAATTCCTCGGGAAAACAGGTGGTTAGTCGCCTCCGGAGGGGGTGGCGCTGCGCAAAGTACGCCAATAAGGGCCATCCCGTACGGCCGGAGCCGGATTTCTTCGCGCACCCGCGCCGGTACCATGCACATGGGGTGTTTCAATTGGCGGATTCCCATGAGACGGGCGGCAGCGCCTTGCGCTCAGGTATGTGAATCGCATCCCTCGTTGCCGAAACCCAACCCGTTGCGCGGCGCCAGCAGGGTGACCGCATGCACCGTCATGGCAAGAAAGCGGGTGGGTGCGCGCAACACCTTGCATCCGGGCACGTCGATGCCCCGGATGATTCGGACGATTGCGTGATTGGTCGAAGAAAGCGAACGAGATGACACGCTGCACTATTCTGAATTACCACATCATCGACGAGCCGCGATCGTCCCTCGAGGCACCATTCTGCTGCTTCCCGTCCAAGTTCGACGAACACATGAGGCTTTTGAAAGAGGGTGGGTTCGACGTCATTATGCTTGCGCAATTGCTTGAGTGCATGGCCGGCACCATGCCGTGGCCGGAAAGAGCAGTCGTAATCACGTTCGACGACGGGATGCGGTGCGTCTATGAAAACGCGCTACCGATACTGGCTCGTTACGGTTTTTCCGCCTCGGTGTTTGTGGTCTCCGGTTTGCTGGACAAGGACAATGACTGGCTGATTCTCGAGGGTTGGCCGCGTCGCCCGATGTTGAGCCGATCTCAGGTTGCTGAGCTGGATCGCGTCGGCTTCGATATCGGCAGCCATACGACTACCCACCGGAGACTCGGCACGGCGTCGGCCCACGAAATACTGGGCGAGGTGCAAGACAGCAAAGCACGACTGGAGGATATCCTGTCCAAAGAGGTTGTGCATTTCGCCTATCCCTACGGCAGTTTCAATCGACTGGCGAGGGATGCCGTGGAAGTGACCGGTTATCGCGCGGCATGCTCGACGATCGCGGGACGGAATCTGCCAGATACCGATCGCTTTGCATTGCGTCGTGCGACGATTCTCGGTAACGAGTCCGTTCGGAGTTTCAAGCACAAGGTAATGTTCGGCACTTCCCTGTTTGCGGGAACGAAGGCCGTCGTGCGCGACGTGCTTACCACGGTCAGACTAATGCGCCATAAGTGCCACGCTTGAGCTTAAGCGTCACGCCTAAGCTCTCGAAACGACAATTCGTCGTGACCTGCCCATAACAACGCCAAGACACTGCCCCGACACGATGAATATCACTTTGTTCAAACCTAAGCAGCTCCGGGCGGAGCATCTCGAAGCCTGGTCCAGTATCCAGCAGGCGGAACCGATGCTGGAGAGCCCATTCTTCCGTCCCGAGTTTACGTTGGCTGTGGCCGCCGTGCGGCCCGACGTTGAAGTGGCGGTGATCGGCGATCCTGATTCACCTGTCGCATTCTTTCCGTTCCAGCGCAGCGGACGGGCAGGGCGGCCAGTCGGAGGAAAACTGTCCGACTATCAAGGGGTGATCGCCGCCCGTGGCGCAGCATGGGATGCTGAAAGCATGGTTCGCGGCTGCGGCCTGTCGGTCTGGGACTTCGACCACCTGCTTGCCGCACAGGAACAGTTTCGTGGCTTCCATCGCTTCACCGATGCTTCCCCCTATCTGGAGCTATCCGACGGGTTCGAAGCTTACCGAGCAACGCTGCGCAAATCCGGTGTCGATGAGCTGAATGCTACGCTGCGCAAGGGCCGTAAGTTACAGCGCGAAGTGGGGCCCGTCAGGCTGGAGGTGCGCAGCACGGACGCTGCGGTGTTGAAACGCTTGATCGAGTGGAAGTCGGCCCAGTACCGGCGTACGCGTGTCACCGACGTGTTTGCCCATCGCTGGACGGCCGAAGTTGTCGAGCGAATCCTTGCCCATCAGAGCGAGTCATTCGCCGGGGCGTTGTCGGTGCTCTATGCCGGCGATGAGATCGTTGCGGCGCACATGGGGATGCTGTCGCATGGCGTGCTGCATTGGTGGTTTCCGAGCTACGATACGCGTTTCGGCCAGTATTCGCCGGGGCGCCTTATGCTTGCCGAACTGGCGAGAGCGGCACAGGCGCATGGCATCCGCCGCATCGATCTGGGTCGGGGGGCCGAGGACTACAAGGCACGATCCATGTCGGGATCGATTCCTGTGGCAGTCGGTAGCGTGGACCTGCGGCCACTTGCCCGGCGCGTGCGCGCGGGCTGGTGGGTAGCGCGGGAGCGCTTGAAGAAGACGCCGCTTCGTAGCATAGCCCGCGGTCCTGCGCGGCTGCTTTATCGCGCGACATCCTGGCTCGCCTTCCGGTGACGCTTTCGCCGGTATCCGGCATTTCCGATCAGGGGATTCAATGAACGCTTTGCGTCCGATCGCATATCGGTTATACGACTCACTATGGGATGTCAGGCTCGGCATCCGCACTGGCGGTGTTCACCCGAGCGGTGTGCCGTCGTTGTTCAATGACAATGCCGAGTGCAATCCGACGGCATATCGCATCCTGGAAAGATTGCTGCCGGGAATTCCTCTTTCGTCCGACGATGTGCTGATCGACTATGGTTGCGGCAAGGGGCGAGCCATCTGTTTTTTTGCCGCCCGAGCACTCTTGCGCAAGGTCATCGGCGTGGAAATATCCGAGGAATGGGCCTCGATCGCGGAGGAGAACGCGCGGTCGCTCAGACACAGGAAGACGCCGGACTTGGAGGTAGTACGGGGCAACGCGGTGGAGTTCGACTCCTCGCTCGGCACGGTCTTCTACTTCTTCCACCCTTTCGGGGAGAAGACCTTCGAGGCGGTCGTGGCCAATATCAAGGAAGGCCTGCTGCGCAAGCCCAGAAGGATCAAACTCGTCTATTACAACACGGTCTGCAAACCGATGTTGGACGCAACCGGTTTTCTGCGGCAAACGGCCGTCTTGCACCGCGACGCAATGAACAATCCCGCAGTTGTCCTCTACGAGAACTACTAACGCTGGAAGTTCTCTGATCGCGCCGAGAGGCGTGCGTGGTCTGACTACCCACCCGCGATGATCGGCACGAGCGCCACCCGGTCGCCGTCGTGTAGCAGCGCAGCCTTCTCCCCGGCGAGGAGCATGTGTCCGTTCACGGCGATGTTGAGCGAGGCATCGTCGAGATCCGTGGCTGCTTCCGGCAGCCGGCGCTTCAGCGCTTGGCGCAACTCGGTCACGCTGGTGACGGGCTCATCGATAATCAGCTCCTTCTCGGGCGCGCCGGGCAGCGGCTTGGGCAGTTCCACATGGACCGCGAAACCGGTGACGGTACGCGCAAGCTTCTCGTGCCAGGGCGCCGCAGGCGTACCCTCGGCGTTCAGACCGGTAAACTCATAGAAGCGTGATCGCAAGGATTCGAACTGGGCGCGATCGACCTTCTCGCCCTTGAACGGACCGACGGTGATCGCCTCTTCGAACCAGCGCTTGGGCAGCGTGTCGTCCCGGGCACGTAGACCGAGGCGGAAATTGAGCAAGCGCTCCAGGCCGGTGATGTTGCGGCCGGCTTCGTCCAGGTCAGCCGCGGTGAAGGCTTCGCCGGTGAGCGTGCTGAGTTCGATGGCGAAGTCCTCGCAGTCGGGCAGCGTCGGCGAGTTGAACAGCTTGGTGTTGAAGCGGCACATGCCGACGGAATCGCCGGCGGCGAAGGTGTTCTCGCACCGGCGCACGGCGACTTCCTTGCCGTCGTAGCTGTTCGGCTGGGCCGCCACCGTGCCGCCGTAGAGCGCGCTCTTGAACGCCGGATCGTCGTTGATGCGGGCGTTGATCTCCAGCGTCACGCGGTTGCGCAGATGATCCATGCCGCGGGTGGCCACTGACAGGCCCAGGGCGAACGCTTTCAGGATGCGCGCGTCGTGCGGGTCGGACTGGAACAACCCCTTCACGGCCATACGATAGTTCAGCGCTTCCTGGGGATACTTGCCGCGCTCCACTGCGCGCGCCGAGTCGGCGATGGTATCGCCGAAGCCTTCGCGCCTCGCGGTCATGAACAACAGCTTTTCGATCACAGGGTAGTTGCCCCAGGTGAGTTCCAGCCCACCGGTGTGCTCGGCGGTGATGATGCCGCGCTGCCACAGTTCCATGGCCCAGGCAATGGCGCTGCCGGTGGAGGCGGAGTCCAGCCCGAGATCGTTCAGGATGTTGTTCAGGCGCAGAACCTGCTCGGGTTCCTTGATGCCGATCAGCGGCCCGAACTTGCCCACGGTGACGTACTCGGGGCCGTCACCCTTGTCGTACTTGTCGAACCGGCCGTCGCCACGGACGCCCTTGTAGGTCTTGTGCTTGAGGTGCTCGACATCGGCCTGGGCCTTGTCGTAGCTGGCGTTGCCCTTGAGTCCCTTCAGCGCGCTCGAGCCCCAGCCGCCCTTGCCCTCGGGCGTCATGTCGTTCTGGTTGCGGCAGTGCACCGGGCACTTGAAACAGCCGTCCATGCCCGGCCGATAGGGGTCGAAGTTATCGGCGTCGAGGGACTCGTGCCAGGTGGTCTGCTGGTTGTTGAGCGTGCCCATGGCGCCGAGCACGCGGCTCGGCTTGTATAGGAAGGGGGTGCCCACCATCTTCAGGGCGTTCTTGATGACGCTGGTGGAGGTGATCTTTTTGCCGACGATCTTGTTGTGGGCCTTGAGCTGCTTGTGATATTCGGTTTCCTGTGGTTTGCCCAGGATGACGATGGCCTTGAGCTTCATGGAGCCCATCTTGGCGCCGGCGCCGCCGCGCGCCCAGATGGACTTGATGCCGCCCATGATGCCGCTGCACAGCACCTGGTTCTCGCCAGCGCTGGTGATGCGCGCCATGGCCATGTCCTTGCGCTCGGTGCACCCGAAGTCGCGCTCCACGGCGGTGGCCATGTCCAGGTTGTCCAGGCCGACGTAGGGCGCGCCATCGAGGAACTCTACTTGATCGCGCGCGATCTTGAGCAGCGTCCAGCGCGGGGCGCGGCCGTAGAGCACGATGTGGTCGTAGCCATGGCGCTTGACGAAGGAGGGAAAGTAGTCGCCAGCGTTGGCGTCGAGGATGGCATAGCTGTCCGGCGATCTGCTGGTGAAATTGCCGCGCGTGGCCGATGGCATCTCGCTGGTGAGTACGCCGCTGCCGAATATCAGCGGCACTTCCGGGTCGAGGGCGTCCCGTTCCTCCTGCAGCAGGTTGTAGAGCAGGTACATGTTGGCGCCGCGGCCGCCGAGGAAGCTGCGCAGTACCTCCTTCCCGAGGTACTTGCGGCGGGTTTGCCCCCGTTCCAGATCGACGAACAGCACGGCGCCCTGGGAGGGATACTGGGGCACCTCATGCATGCGGCCCGCCAGCCGCTCCACTTTCTCCCTGATGTCCATGGGCTTCCCCATCAACGCATCGAAGGCGAAGTGTAGCCGACAGATAGATGGAAGTCAAATCATTTGATTGGCGGCAAAATGGCCGGAGCCGCCCGCGAGGCCGTTAGCGGTGCTCGGGAAAGATTTTTTGCAGCAGCCGCACCAGCGTTGCCTGCTCGGCCTCGCTGAAATTGTGCGCCAGGCGCTTTTCGTGGTCGGCGACCAGGCGCTTCAGTTTCTTCAACAGCTGCGCGCCGTTCGCAGTGAGCTGCAACGCGTTCGAGCGGCGGTCGCCGATCGCGGCGCGGCGCTCGACCAGACCGCGGCGCTCGAGATTGTCGATGACGGAGACGACGGTGGAGCGGTCCAGGTGCGTGGCGCGAGCGAGTTCCGCCTGCTTCAGCCCCGGGTTGGATTCGATGATGACCAGGACACCGAACAGCCCCGGCGTGACATCGTACTCACCGAGCGTTGAAGCGAAGTCGCGGAAGATCGCGATCTGGGCGAGCCGCAGCTGATAGCCGATGAGCCCAGGGAGAACGCCGAGATCCATCTCGGTCGTTCCGGCATAGCGCTTCGTGGCAGTGGCAGACATGGCGAGACTCGGGCATGAACGACGGAACACCTTATTTGGGCATCATCATAACACAGTCAGAATGTTTGACTTCCAACGAATTGTTGTTTAGGCTTATCCATGCTTGCATCAAGGTCAAAAAACAAGGAGGAGAGAGCATGAACAAGGCAGTGACGTTGCGCGTGTTGTTCGGTGTCGGGTTGGCGGTTGCCGCGGCCGGCGCGGCGGCGCAGGAGACCGTGCTCAAGGTGCATCATTTCCTGCCGCCGGGGTCCACGGCCCACGCCAAGTTCATCACCCCGTGGTGCGACAAGATCGGCAAAGAGTCTGGCGGCAAGCTCAAGTGCCAGATCTATCCGGCGATGCAGTTGGGCGGAACGCCGCCGCAGCTGATCGACCAGGCGCGCGATGGCGTCGCGGACATCGTGTGGACGCTGCCGGGGTACACCGCCGGGCGCTTTCCGGCCGTGGAGGTGTTCGAACTGCCTTTCATGACCAAGACGGCGGAAGGAGCGAGTCGCGCGCTGTGGGAGTACGTCAAGGCCAACAAGCTCGACCAATCCGAGTTCAAGGACGTGCATCCGATTCTGTTCCATGTCCACGATGAAGGCCATTTGCACTTGATCAAGGGTCCGATCAAGACCTTGACCGATTTCAAGGGCCTGAAACTGCGTGCGCCGACGCGTCAGACCAACAAATTCCTCGCCGCCCTCGGCGCCACGCCCGTGGGCATGCCGGTGCCCCAGGTCTCGGAGGCGCTGTCCAAAGGCGTGATCGACGGCGCCATGCTGCCCTGGGAGGTGGTGCCGGCCGTGAAGGTTCAGGAGCTGGTCAAGTTCCACAGCGAGGGGGACCCGCAGGCGCGCGCGCTCTACACTACGGCCTTTGTCTTCGCCATGAACAAGGCGAGGTACGAAAGCCTGCCGGCCGATCTCAAGAAGGTGATCGACGCCAACGGTGGCGCCGATGCCGCCGCCTGGGTGGGCAAGGTGTGGGACGAGTCGGCCGTGGGCGCCCGCAAGCTGGCGGAGGCGCGCGGCAATCAGTTCAACACGGTACCGGCTGCGGAATTGCAGAACTGGGAGAAGGCCGGCAAGGCGGTGTATGAGTCCTGGGTCGCCGAAGTGTCGGGCAAGGGCTATGACGGCAAGGCGTTGCTTACCAACGCCCAGGAGCTGATCCAGAAGTACGACAAGAAATAGCATCGTCGTGACACGGACCCGGCGCGGCACGCTGCTGCGCCCGGTCCGCATGCCAAAAGACCACCTTCATGTCCGAGCCGCTCTGGCAGCAGGCGTTTGCGCCCAAGGACCGCCCGGGGAGAGTTCTCTTTCACCTTTGCCGCTGGTTCGCCGCCGGCGGTGGACTGGTGTTGGTCGCCATGGCCGTGATGTCGGTGGTGAGCATCGCCAGCCGCGCCGTCACGGGCAAACCGCTCCTCGGCGATTTCGAACTGGTGCAGCTCGGCTGCGCCGTGGCCGTCGCATCCTTTCTTCCCTGGTGCCAGATGCGTCGCAGCCATGTCATCGTGGACTTCTTCACCACCGGCTTGAACTCGCGCGCCCGCGCCGTGCTCGATGCGCTGGGAGCGATTCTGCTTGCCGGGTCCGCAGCGCTGGTGGCGTGGCGCATGGTGCTCGGAACCATCGGCCTCAGGGACAGCGGCGAGAGCTCCATGCTGCTGGCAGTGCCCACCTGGTATGCCTACGTGCCCATGGTGCCGGCGTTCGTTCTTCTTGCCCTGGCGGGGCTGCACACCGCATGGGCGGAATTGCGCAAGACCGACCAATGAGCGGCACCGCCATCGGCGCGACGTTCTTCTGCCTCATGCTCGTGCTGCTCGCGCTGCGCATTCCCATCGGCATATCCATGTTCGTCACTGGTGTTGCCGGCTACGTGACCATGGCCGGATGGCAACCGCTGCTCAACTACCTGAAGACGGCAGCCTACGGGCGCTATTCGATCTACGACCTATCGGTGGTGCCCTTGTTTCTGCTTCTGGGCAACTTTGCCTCGCGCGGGGGGCTGTCGCGGGCGCTGTTCGCTGCGGCCGAATCGCTGATCGGGCACTACCGCGGCGGCATTGCCATGGCGGCGGTGGGGGCCTGCGCAGGGTTTGGCGCCATCTGCGGCTCGTCCCTGGCCACGGCCGCGACCATGGGTCAGGTGGCGCTGCCGGAACTGCGCCGCTTCAAGTACTCGCCGGCGCTCGCAGCGGGAACGCTCGCCGCCGGTGGCACGCTGGGCATCCTCATTCCGCCGTCCATCGTGCTGGTGATCTACGCCATCCTCGCCGAGCAGAACATCGCCAAACTGTTCATCGCCGCCTTCGTCCCGGGCGCCATCGCTGCGCTCGGCTATATGATTGCCATCGCCATTTACGTGCGCGTCTTTCCCGAGTCCGGTCCCGCGGGCGAACGCCGAGGCTGGGGTGCGCGTGTCGCGGCGTTGGTGGAGGTGTGGCCGGTGCTGGTCATATTCCTGCTCGTCATCGGCGGCATCTACGGCGGCATCTTCACGCCGACCGAAGCCGCGGCCGTAGGTACGCTGGCCGCCGGGGTTGTCGCGGTATGGAGGGGAATGCGGCTGGCGGGGCTGATGGAGTGCGTCTACGCCACAGCCGAGGCGACGGGCATGATCTTCCTCATCCTGCTCGGCGCCGATGTGTTGAACGTATTCCTGGCGCTGTCGCAGATGCCGGTCGAGCTTGCCCGGTGGGTCGGCGATTCGGGCTTGCCGCCGCTGCTCGTGCTGTTCGCCATAATCGTCATCTACGTCATGCTCGGCTGCATCATGGACAGTCTGTCCATGATCCTGCTGACCATCCCGATCTTCTTTCCGATCATCATGGGGCTGGATTACTGGGGCCTCGAGGCGACGGAGAAGGCCATCTGGTTCGGCATCGTCGCGCTCATGGTCGTGGAGATCGGCCTAATCACGCCGCCGGTCGGCATGAATGTGTACATCATCTGCAGCCTGGCGCGCGACGTGCCTATGGGTGTGGCCTTCCGCGGCGTCGTGCCCTTTCTGATATCCGATTCTTTGCGGGTGACACTGCTGGTATTCTTCCCCGTTCTGAGCCTGTTCCTCGTGCGCCTGCTGCAATGAGCCGGACGAAAAGTCTGTCGGCTGCGCGCTCACGTGCCAGGCGGCAGATCCGATGCTGGTCGGTTGGCATCAAATGGTTTGACATCAAACAAACGGTCTGCTACGCTGCGGGCGCGTCGATTCAGGAACGCGACAACTCTGCCAGGTAGAGGGGCGACATGAGCGAGCAATCGGTTTCGCTGGTCATTGCCGGCAGCGGCGGGGCAGGCGTCATCACCGCAGGGGCCATGCTGCTTGAAGCGGCGGCTTGCGCCGGCTGGTATGCGTACATGACCCGCTCGTCGGGACCGCAGATCCGTGGCGGCGAGGCGGCGGCCATGCTTCGGCTCGCCTCCGAGCCTGTCGCCGGCCACGAAGACCACTACCACATTCTGGCGGCGGTGGATTGGGACAACATCGGGCGCTTCGCAGCCGAGATGCCGCTTGCGTCCCATTCGATCGTCATCGGCGATCCCGGCGAGAGCGATATGCCGGAGGCCATTGCACGTGCCGGCGCGCGGGCGGTCGAACTGCCGATGAAGGGCATTGCCAAGTCGATTCCCGGGGGCCGCCCGAACATGGTGGCGCTGGGAGCCATCGCAGCGATGATCGGCCTGCCGGAACAGGCCATGCTGAGCGTGCTGGAGAAGACGCTCGGGCGGAAGGGTGCGGGGGCGATCGAGGCGAGCGCAGCAGCGTTCCGCGCCGGCCGCTCGGCGGCGGCTGACTTTCCGACGGTCCCGCAGCTTGCCGTGCAGAAGATCGTCGCCGGCGAGCGCTGGAGCATCACGGGTAACGAAGCCACCGGGCTGGGCGCGATCCGGGGCGGCGTGCGCTTCGTCGCCGCGTATCCCATCACGCCGGCGACCGAGGTGTTGGAGTGGCTCGCGCCCGCGCTGCCCAAGGTGGGCGGCATGCTCGTGCAAGCGGAGGACGAGTTGGCCTCGATCAACCAGATCATCGGCGCATCCTACGGCGGTGTGCCCGCCTTGACCGCGACGTCCGGTCCCGGGCTCGCGCTGATGACGGAATCGATCGGCCTTGCCGTGGCGGCGGAAGTGCCCATCGTTGTCGCCAACGTCATGCGCGGCGGGCCATCCACCGGCATCCCGACGAAGAGCGAGCAAAGCGACCTGAACATTGCCGTCTACGGCATGCACGGCGACGCGCCGCACCTGGTGGTGGCGCCGAATTCCATTGCCGACTGTCTATTCACGACCCAATGGGCGGTGCATCTGGCCGAAGCGCTGCAGACGGCGGCCATCGTGCTGACCGACCAGGCGATGGGCCAGGCGCGCGCCATCATCCGCAAACCGGCCGACGTCTCGTTCATTGCCCGGCGCGAAACGGCGACGCATTTCGCGGCGGACGTGCAGTACAAGCGCTACGCGGTAACGGGCTCCGGCGTGTCGCCCATGGCCATTCCCGGCGTGGTCGGCGGCCAATACACCGCCGACGGACTGGAGCACAACGAGGCGGGCACGCCGTCGTCCCAGGCGGCCGACCACCGCGCGCAATTGGACAAGCGGCTGCGCAAACTGACCGAACACAACTACGGCGATCATTGGGCGGACGTGGAGGGTGAAGGCGAAACTGCCGTCATCACTTGGGGTTCGGCGACGGCTGCGGTGCGCGAGGCGTTGCAGCGTCTGCGCGCGGGCGGAAACCGTGCCCGGCTGATCTCGATGCGCCTGCTGTCGCCGGCCCAGCCGGAGAAGTTCGCTGCTGCCATTGCCGGCGTGCGCCGCGTGCTGATCGTCGAACAGACGCACAGCGCGCAGTTCCACCGCTACCTGCGCGCGCAATACGATCTGCCCGCCGAAGTTCGCGTCCTGAATCATCCCGGGCCGTTGCCGGTGCGGCCCGGTGCCGTTTTCGATCAACTCGTCGATTGGACGTGACCATGGACACGCAATCTGCCGGGAAGAACTACGTCGCCAAGGACTACAAATCCGCGATCAAGCCGATCTGGTGCCCGGGCTGCGGCGACTATGCGGTGCTCAACGCCTTGACCAAAGCGCTGGCGGAACTGCAGTTGCCGCCGGAGCGGGTAGCCGTGGTATCGGGCATCGGCTGTTCCTCGCGCATCCCCGCATACACCAGTGTCTACGGTTTTCACGGCGTGCACGGCCGGGCCTTGCCCGTGGCCACGGGGCTGAAGCTTGCGCGGCCCGATCTGACGGTGCTCGTGACCGGGGGCGACGGCGATGGCTTCTCCATCGGCGGCAACCACTTCCTGCATGCGTGCCGGCGCAACGTGGATCTGACCTATCTCGTCATGGACAACCAGGTGTATGGCATGACGAAGGGGCAGGCCTCGCCGACGACGGCGCCGGACTGGGAGGGCAGCAAGCTCACGCCTGAGGGCCCCGGCATCAATCCGTTCCAGCCGCTTGTCATCGGACTCGCGGCGGGTGCCAACTTCATTGCTCGTTGTTTTACCGGCGATCCGAACACGATGGCGCGCATCATCGTCGAAGCCGTCCAGCATCCGGGGTTTTCGCTCGTGCAGATTCTGAGTCCCTGCGTCACCTTTCGTCCCGAACAGAAGGAGTGGAAGCAACTGGTGCGTACTGCCAGCGTCGACTTCACGACCGATGCGGCACGGGCGGCACGCCGATTGATGACTGACGACGGTTTCAATGTCGGTCGCATCCTTTACAAGGGGAATCGCGAACCGTATCGGCCCGACGAGGATGACGCCGGTGTCACCGTCGCGGATCTGGAGGCAGCGTTCGCGGTATGACTTCGGGAAAGAAGACGCCGAAGGCGATCAAGTCGGTGGAGGAACTGCTGGCGCACGCGCTGGCCATGGAAACCGAGGCCGCAGAGCGCTACGCCGAACTCGCCGATCAGATGGCGGTGCATAACAACAAGGAAATGGCAGCGCTGTTCCAGAAGCTGGCCGAGATCGAGCAGCAGCACGTGCATCATGTGTCGGACTTGAGCCAGGGCGCGGAGCTTCCCCGCATACCACCGTGGGAGTACCGCTGGCCGGGACCGTCGAGCCCAGAGGCGATCGACGCGGACGACGTTCACTACCTGACGCGGCCCTACCAGGCAATCGAGCTGGCGCTGCGCCACGAGCGCCGCGGCGCCGAGTTTTATTCCGAGCTGGCGCGCGGGGCCAAGCGTGCCGATGTGCGCGAGCTCGCCGCGAAGCTGGCCGCGGAAGAGGAAGAGCATGTGCGTTGGCTGGAGCAGTGGCTGGCCCGCTATCCCAAGCCCGAGGGCGATTGGGACGAGGACCCGGATCCGCCCAATATTCCGGAGTGATGAAGCATCGGCGCAGCGGCGTACGCTGCTAACTGGAGCACCTTCGACTCCGGTGCGGTGAGGTAAGCATCGGCAGACGACAACGAGGTAATCAAGTGGCTTTGCTGATCAACAGCGATTGCATCAACTGCGACGTCTGCGTGCCGGAGTGTCCGAACGAGGCGATCGCCCAGGGCGATGACATTTACGTCATCGATCCGGAACGGTGCACCGAATGCGTCGGACACTTCGACGAGTCCCAGTGCGTGGCGGTCTGTCCGGTGGACGCGATCGTGCCCAATCCCGAGCGCGTCGAGTCCAGGCAGGTACTCGAGGCGAAGTTCGACCGTCTGCAGGCGTGACGGCCCGATTGGCCGCGCGCCGCCGCTATTCCGAGGTGCGAATGGATATGGCGCGCAGGAACTCCGAGCGCAACTGATCGGAGCGCTCGAAGCTGCCGGCAAAGGCCTGGGTGACCACCCGTTCGTCGCCGCGCCGGTCTTCCCCCAGCAGCAGGCAAAGCTGCTCCGCCTCGATGACGCAGGCGGCGCCACGCGCCTTGCCGTGCAGCAGGAGGGCATCCGCGATGTCGCGGGTCATCCATTCCTGGTAAGTGAAGCGGTGACCGATGGCGTCCACCATGCGCGCGATGCGCCCAAACCCGTGCAGGCGTCCGCCCGGCAGGTAGGCGACGTGCGCCACACCGCGGAAGGGCACGAGGTGGTGCGGACATACGCCGTGCACGGCGATGCCGCGCACCACCACCATGTCCGCTCGATGGTCCTCGAATCCCTCGCCCAGCGCTTCGGCTGGGTCCATTTCGTAGCCGCCCAGCAGCCTGCGCTGCCATAACTCCCGTACGCGCTGCGCTGTCCTGCCGGTATGCACGGTGCTGGGCGAAATGCCGCAGGCAAGCAGCAGGTCGGTCACGGCCTTCTCGAACGCAGGCGGGTCGAATTGCCCTTGGCGCGGGATGCCTAGCACGGCACCGATGCGGGGAGGGTGGTCGTGATCGAAGTGGTCGGACATGGCAAGACTTCTTCGCCGGAGATGGACCGGGTCATCATACACGCGATGGCGGGCGCGGCGGAGCACCGACGAGGGGCGCGGCACGTTTGCTTCGTGCCGCCTCGTTCCGCGTCGCGGCGGGCGCGCTACTCCGTCGACTCGCTCGCTGCCTTGCCGAAGCGCAGCTTGGCCAAGAACAGCGGGTCCATGAATGCCACCTGGGTGCGCCGGCGGTCGACCTCGGGTTCGGGCAGGGGCGCCACCTCGCACATGCTCTGCATACTGCGTTTCGCCAGTTCTTGGTACGTGGCGGTGCCCTGTGATTTCCAGTTTACCTCGTCGTCGCTCAGCCGGCGCAGCACCCGCGCCGGTACGCCAGCCACCAGACTGCGCGGCGGGATGACGACGTCGGCCTTGACGAACGCCAAGGCGGCGACGATGGATTCCTCGCCGATGACGGCGTTGTCCATCACGACGGCATTGATGCCAATCATGGCGTTGCGCTTGACGCGGCAGCTGTGCAGCACGGCGCCGTGGCCGATATGGCCATCCTTTTCCACCACCGTGTCGATGCCGGGGAAGCCGTGCATTACGCAAGTGTCCTGAACGTTGACGCCCTCTTCGAGTACCAGTCGGCCGAAATCGCCGCGCAGGGCCGCACAGGGGCCGACATAGCACCCGGGGCCGACAATGACGTCGCCGATGAGCACGGCGGTGGGGTGCACGTAGGTGGAGGGGTGGACGACCGGCACGACGCCGTCGAAGCTATAGATGGGCATGATTTCCAGGCTCGATAGGGGGGTGCTGGGGGCGATGTCTGCGGCGGCTTGTTAACGGACAAGTGTCGCGGGCAAGTGCGGAGTATTAGTCATTATATTGCAATTGTCTGCCGCCTCAAGCATTATAATTCAGACGTCAAACTGGGACTACGGCACGCCGCGACCGCGGTGCGGCAGGCACCGCCAGGCATGAAGGTGGTATAGAGGGAGTGCGAGGATGGCCAGGAGCACAAGCGCCGAGAGGCTGAAGCGTCCCGATCTTAGCGCTGACGAGAATGAATATCTGCGCGCGCTCGGCGAGCGCATTCGCGATCTGCGCGCTCGTCGCGGCATGACGCGCAAGATCCTAGCGCAGGATTCCGGTGTTTCCGAGCGCTATCTGGCCCAGTTGGAAACCGGCCACGGCAACGTTTCCATCATTCTGATGCGCCAGATCGCCCATGCCATGGGCTTGCCCTTGGTGGATCTAGTGCGGGAGGAGCCGGAGCAGCCGGTGGAACTGCAGCTTCTATTTCAGTTCCTGAGCCGCCTTTCGCCGCAGAAGCTGGCGCGTGCGCGCAATCTACTCATGGCGGAATTCGATGCTGCCGAACACGTGGACCGGCGCCGGCGCATCGCGCTGATCGGATTACGCGGCGCCGGCAAGACGACCCTGGGTGCCATGCTGGCGGCGCACATGGGCGTTCCCTTCCTGGAAATGGCGCGCGAAATCGAGCGCGAAGCCGGCACCATGCTAAGCGAGATCTTCTCGCTATACGGCCAGGCGGCATACCGGCGCTACGAGCGGCGCACGCTGGAGTCGCTCATCGAAAGCCGCGACAGTTTCGTGCTTGCACCCGGCGGCAGCATCGTTTCCGAACCGGCCACCTTCGATCTGCTGTTGTCCTCATGCTTCACCGTCTGGCTCAAGGCATCTCCGGAAGAACACATGGCGCGCGTCATGGCACAGGGCGACTATCGGCCCATGGGCGGCAATCTGGAGGCCATGGAAGACCTGCAGCGTATCCTTGCCGGTCGCGTTGCCCTCTACAGCAAGGCAGACGCGGTCGTGACAACCTCCGGCAAGAGCATCGAGCAAAGCCTGGCCGATCTGCAGCGAGCCATCGCAACGTAGCCTACCGGCCTTCACCGGCCCCGCGCAGGGGCCGTCGTCATTCTCCAATGTGATACAAGTCCGACGTCGCCAGTCGGGTATTGTGCGCATATTGCACACCTTGGTGCCAAACGGGAATGCGGCTGCCGAACGTAATCAATTCTCGTTTGTGGACCGTCTGACCTCGGTCGGTCGGGGCCCCTGTCCAGCGCTTGAAGGCAGCGGTGGAAAGGTGTATTGTTGTGTTACATGATATAACATGCCACAACACGGATCTGTATCATATTGCGGGGTTGATGAGGAGAGCGGTATGAAGAGCACATTAGTCCCGGGGCTTGCCGCGACCCGCCGCATCGAGATCGACAAGCCGCGCACCATCGATTTCCTTGGCGAGGCATTGCGTGTCTATGCAACGCCGGAGCTCGTGCGCGACTTCGAGATGACCTGCCGGGAATTTCTGCTGCAGCACTGCGACTCGGGGGAGGACTCGGTGGGAACCGGTATCAGCGTCAGCCATGGCGGTGCGACGTTGGCCGGCATGGTCGTCGAGATCACGGTCGAGGTGGCCGAAGTGAACGGCCGGCTGGTGAAGTTCAATCTCCTGGCGCGCGACGATGTGGAGGAGATTTCCAAGGGCGAGCACACTCGCTTCGTCGTGGAAGTGGAAAAGCTGCGGGCGAGGGTCGCGGCGAAAGCGGCCAAGGCCAGGGGCCGCTGACACGCTGCGGGAGGCAATCATGGGCGAGGTCAAGCGTGTGCCGGTCTATTGCTACCAGTGCGTGGCAGGTCCGGACCTGCTCACCGTGAAGGTCGAGGACGGTGTGGCGACGGAAGTGGAGCCGAACTTCACCGCCGCGCCCTATCACCCCGGCTGCGGACGCGTCTGCGTCAAGGCCTACGGGTTGATCCAAAAGACCTACAACCCGAATCGCGTTTTGCAGCCAATGAAGCGGACCAATCCGCGCAAGGGGCGGGACGAGGACCCCGGCTTCGTACCGATCTCCTGGGAAGAAGCCTTCGGTCTGGTCTGTGGCAAACTCAATGAAATCCGCGCCAAGGGGCCACTGGACGAAGCCGGCTATCCGCGCGTGGCGGCGAGCTTCGGCGGTGGCGGCACACCTACCTACTACATGGGTACCTTCCCCGCTTTCCTGTCCGCCTGGGGACCAGTGGATTTCAGTTTCGGCAGCGGCCAGGGTGTGAAGTGTTACCACTCCGAACATCTGTACGGCGAGTTCTGGCACCGCGCGTTCACTGTCGCCGCCGACACGCCGAACACGCAATACATCCTTTCCTTCGGCTCGAACCTGGACGCGTCGGGCGGCGTTGCCGGCGTCTGGCGTCACGCCCAGGCGCGGGTGCGCGGCGTCAAGCGCGTGCAGTTGGAGCCGCACTTGTCCGTGACGGGCGGCTGCTCCGCCGAGTGGGTGCCGATCAAGCCCAAGACCGATGCCGCCTTCATGTTCGGCATGCTGTACGTCATGCTGCACGAGACGCCGCGCGAGCGGCTGGATCTCGACTTTCTGCGGCACCAGACCAACGCGCCCTATCTCGTCGGTCCGAACGGCTACTTCATGCGCGATGCGCAGACGCGCAAACCGCTGCTGTGGGACCGCAAGCGCGGCGCCGCGGTCGTATTCGACACGCCGGACGTTGATCCGGCGCTCGAGGGCCGCTTCGAGGTCAGCGGCCTCGAACTAGGCGCCGACGACGAGTCATGGCTGCGCGAGAACACCGAGGTCGCGACCGCGTTCACGATGCTCGTTGCACACGTTGCGCCCTATACGCCGGAATGGGCCGATGCCATGTGCGACATCAAGCCCGGTACGGTAAGGCGCATCGCCGGCGAGTATCTCGATCACGCGCGGGTCGGCGCCATGATCGATATCGACGGTGTGACGCTGCCGCTGCGCCCGGTGGCCATCACCATCGGCAAGACGGTGAGCAATGGCTGGGGCGGCTACGAATGCTGCTGGGCGCGTACGATCATTGCCTGTCTTGTCGGGGCGCTGGAAGTGCCTGGCGGCATACTGGGTACCACGGTGCGCCTGACCCGGCCGGCGCTGCCGCGCCAGGGCAGCGTGGTGCGCGGCGACGACGGTTTTCTCGGATTCCCGCTCAATCCGACGGAGAAGGAGCGTTGGCAGCAGCGACCCAACGTGCGCAACGCCCACCGCACGCTGGTGCCGCTGTCCGCCGATTCGCCGTGGAGCACCGCTCTCGGGCCGACACACCTGGCGTGGATCTTCCGCAAGGATCCGCCCGAGAACTGGACGCCGGTGACGACGCCCGACCTATGGTTTGTCTTCCGCACCAACCCGTCCATATCCCTTTGGGATACGCCGGAGATCGGTCGGCGCATGGCGGAGTTTCCCTTCGTCGTCGCCTTTGCCTACACGCGGGACGAAACCAACCATTTCGCCGACGTTCTGCTGCCCGAAGCCACGGATCTGGAAAGCACGCAGTTGCTGCGTATCGGCGGCACGAAGTTCATGGAGCAGTTCTGGGATTTCGAGGGCGTGGCGCTGCGCCAGCCGGCCGTGGCGCCGCGCGGCGAGGCGAAGGACTTCACCGATATTGCCACCGAACTCGCGCGGCGCACTGGCCTGCTGGACAAGTACAACAAGGCCATCAACCGCGGTGGGGCCGGCTTCAATCTTGCCAACGGCAAATATGATTTCAGCCTCGATCCGGAACGCGCTTACACCGCCGCGGAAATATGGGATGCGGTGTGCCGCTCGGCCAGTGCTGAGCTCACCGCCGGCGAGCACAGCGACGGACTCGAATGGTATCGCAAGCACGGCTTTCGCGCCCGTTCCATCTCGCGCCTGCAATGGTACCTGCTGCCGGAGTTAAAGAAGCACGGCATACGCTTCGAAATGCCGTACCAGGAGCGACTGCTGCGCGTCGGCCGCCAGCTGGGCAACCGCCTGCACGAGACCGGCATCCAGTGGTGGGACACGCAACTGAAGGAATACCAGGCGCTGCCGGCGTGGAAGGATTTCCCCGGCGTTTGGGAGCAGGATGCGGTCAGGCTCGGCGGCGGCAAGGCGGACGATTATCCCTTCTGGCTGCTTACGGGGCGCAGCATGCAATATGCCTGGGGCAGCAACGCTGGCATCCAGCTCATGGACGAGGTGGCCGGCAACGTTCGCGGCCACCATGGGATCGTCATGAACGCGGGACGGGCGCGGCAGCTCGGCATCGGCGACGGTGATCTGATCGAGGTGCGCTCGGCACTGCGCACCACGCGCGGGCGGGCCATCCTCGAACAAGGCGTCCGCCCGGACACGTTGCTCATCCTCGGGCAGTTCGACCACTGGGCCACGCCCTACGCCAAAGACATGGCCACACCCAGCCTCAACACCATCGCTCCCATGTCACTGGAACTGACGGACGCCACCGGCTCCGCCGCCGACATCGTGCGCGTGGCCGTGCGTCCGGTGCCCGAGGAGGCCACGGCGTGACGCGCTACGTCATGGTCGCCGATTTGCGCCGCTGCGTCGGCTGCCAGACGTGCACGGCCGCCTGCAAGCATGCCAATGGCACGCCTGCGGGCGTCCAGTGGCGGCGGGTGCTGGACCTGGAATCCGGCGAGTATCCCGACGTGCGCCGCACCTTCGTGCCGGTGGCCTGCATGCACTGCGGCGACCCGCCATGCATGAGTGTCTGTCCGAGCACCGCCACCTACCGGCGCGACGACGGACTGGTCGGCGTCGATTACGAGCTTTGCATAGGCTGCGCCTATTGCGCGGTCGCCTGCCCCTACCAGGCGCGCTACATCGTGCGTCAGGCGGACTTTGCCTACGGCGCAGAGCCCACGGCGGCAGAGCGGGCCAAGTTCGACGCCCGCCGCGTGGCCGTGTCCACCAAGTGCACCTTCTGCAGCGATCGCTTGGACGAAGCTGCCGTCCGCGGCATGACACCGGGCATCGATCCGGAAGTGACGCCCGCCTGCGTCAATGCCTGCATTGCCGGCGCGCTGACGTTCGGAGACCGCGAGGACGAGCAGAGCAATGTCTCGCAGCTTTTGCGCGAAACAGCACATTTCCGCATGCACGAGGATCTGGGTACCGATCCGGGCGTCTATTACATCGTGGGCGAGCGATGAAAGGAACAGTGATCGGTCGCGTTGCGCCATGGCTCCAGATGAACTGGGACTGGCGCGCCGCTGGAAACTTCATCGGCGGCGGCTCCGGCACGGGCCTGCTGCTGCTAGCGGCGCTTGCCGGCGGTAGTGCCTACGGCATCGCAGGTCTCGTGGCGCTGGCATTGATCGGCCTCGGGCTGTTCTGTGTCTGGCTGGAGATCGGGCAGCCGTGGCGCGCACTGAACGTCTTCAAGCATGCGCACACGTCGTGGATGACCCGCGAGGCACTGGTTGCAGTACCGCTCTTCCTCTGCGGTGCGGCTGCGGTGGCGACGGGCAACGCGCTCCTGATCTGGCTCACCGCTGCATTGGCGCTCGCCTTCCTATACTGCCAGGCGCGTATCCTGCGCGCGGCGAAGGGAATACCGGCCTGGCGGCATCCGCTGATCGTACCGCTGATCATGCTGACAGGCATTGCCGAGGGGGCGGGATGGTACATGGTGGTGGCGCACGCTGCGGATTCGGGCGGCGCGCCGGTCTGGACGTCGTGGCTCTTTGCCACGCTGGTGCTTGCCCGGGCACTGCAATGGCGCGCGTACTTCCGCCGGCTGCGCGCGGGTGCCGCGCCGCGCGGTACCGTGGCGGTGCTCGAACGCATCGACCAGCCGTTTACCGCCATCAGCCTGCTGGCAGGGGTGTCGGCGCCTGCTGCGCAGGCGTTGGACGCCGGATGGTTGGCGGTGGCTGCGGGGCTGCTTGCCGTGGCCGCCGGCTGGGTGTTGAAGTACGCCATCGTGGCGCGCGCTGCTTTCAACCAGGGTTTCGCCATCGCGCGCACGCCTGCGCGGGGCGCTGGACTGACGGGTGACGGCGCACGGCCGGGCTGGGGCGGATGAATTTCGAACGTGCGCACTGGGTGCGGCGCGCGCACGAACAGGGAGCAGTGGGATGTACGAGATCCGTCTGCATGGCCGTGGCGGGCAGGGTGCGGTACTCGCCGCTTCGATGCTGGCCAAGGCGCTGGTGGCGCAGGGCCGTTACGCGGTGGCCGTGCCCCAATTCGGATTCGAGCGTCGCGGCGCGCCCGTGGCCGCATTCGTGCGCTGCGACGAGCGCGAGATCCGGCGCATGACGAATATCTACAGTCCCGACTGCATCGTGTGCATCGACCCGACCGTCGCCCGGGCGGTGAACGTGTTCGAAGGCGTGAAGCAGGGCGGAGCATTGGTGCAGACCACGGCCAAGGCGTTGAGCGAGTTGAGCCTGCCGCCGCTCATCGAAACGGTCGGGCTATGCGATGCCGTGGGCATTGCGCTGACCATCTTCGGACGGACCATCACCAACACGATCATGCTCGGCGCCTTTGCCCGGACCACGGGACTGGTGTCCCTCGATGCGCTGCGGTCTGCGCTGCAAGAATCGGACTTCCGCGACGCCGGCCTGGCACAGAACGTGGAAGCGCTGCAGCGCGGCTTCGACGAGACGACGGTGCACAAGATCGAGAGGAGGGCGGCGGCATGAAGCAGCAGTCGAAGCCTTTTTTCGACCAGTCGACGATTCCCAATGACCTGTGCCCCATCGCGACGCGGCCCAGTCCGATGCTGCCCGGCGACTGGCGCAGCATGCGTCCGGCCGTGGATCGCGACAAATGCGTCAAGTGCGCCGTGTGCTGGCTGTACTGCCCCGTGCAATGCATCGTCGAGAAGCCGGCCTGGTTCGACATCAATCTCGCTACCTGCAAGGGCTGCGGCATCTGTGCCGCCGAATGCCCGCAGCGGGCGATCACCATGATTGCGGAGTCGGCATGACGGCCGGAAAGCCTGGCACAGAGGGAACGTGACGCAGAGATGGCACTCAGACGAGCAATTGTGGGTTTCTCTTCCGTGACTTCCTCTGTGTCTCCGCGTCTTTGTGGCTACCTGACTATTTGGAGCTGATGCGATGGTCGCAGCAGTCGAGCACAAGCCGCGCGTCATCGTCTGCGACGGCAACGAGGCAGCGGCGTGGGGGGTGGTCCTGGCGCGCGTGGACATGGTGGCCGTCTACCCCATCACACCCCAGTCATCGCTGGTGGAATACGTGGCAAGGTTCATCGCCGACGGCAAACTCGACGCCGAATTGGTGGACGTCGAAGGCGAGCACAGCGTGCTGTCCGTGCTCCAGGGCGGTGCGCTGGCGGGCGCGCGCACGTACACGGCAAGTTGCGGGCCGGGGCTCGCCTTCATGTTCGAGCCGTACCTGCGCACACCCGGCCTGCGCCTGCCCATGGTCATGTCCATCGTCACGCGCGACACGCTCACGCCGCAAAGCGTCTGGGGCGGCCACCAGGACGCCATGAGCGTGCGTGAGGTGGGCTGGATCCAGATGTACTGCGAGACGGTCCAGGAGGTACTCGACACGGTGATTATGGCCTACCGCGTTGCCGAGCATCCGGATGTCATGCTGCCGGTGAATGTCTGCCACGACGGGAATTACCTTTCCTATGGCGCCGCCCGGGTGGAACTGCCGGAGCAGGATGCGGTGGATGCCTTCCTGGGCGAGAAGAACGTGAACTGGCATGCGGCGCTCGATCCCGATCGGCCGATGGCGGTGGACCCGCTCACCGGCGGTGCCAGCGGCGCCGGGCCGGCGATGTTCGTGCGCTATCGACGAGGGCAGTGCCGCGGCATGCAGAATGCCCTGCGCGTTATCGACGAAGCGCACCAGGACTGGGGCGAGTGCATCGGCCGCTGCCACGCACCGCTCATCGAAGCGTACCGTATGGACGGCGCCGAGTACGCCATCATGACGATCGGCAGCATGACCGGCGCCGCAAAGGACGCGGTGGACGAGGCGCGCGAATGCGGCGCCCGGGTCGGCCTGGTGAAGATCAAGACCTATCGTCCGTTCCCGGTCGCCGCCGTGGCGGCGGTACTGGCTGAGGTCAAAGCGGTCGGCGTCGTGGACCGCTCGGTGAGTTTCGGCTGGAACAGTGGTCCGCTCTACCAGGACACGCTCGGTGCGCTGGCCCATGTCAAGCGCTACGTCCCGGCGACCAGCTTCATCGGCGGCTTGGCCGGTGCCGATCTGACGGTGGAGCACTTTCTGCGCGTGATCGAGTCCACGGCGGCGCTGGTCAAGGGTGCGCCGGCAGGCGGTACCGTGTGGCTGAACGAAAGCGAGTAACCTGAGCCATGAAGCAGACCCATTACCTGATCGTAGGCGCCAGCCACGCGGCGCTGGCTGCGCTCCATGCCATCCGACTGGTAGACGCCGACCACGATCTCACCGTCGTTGGCAAGGACGACAACCTGCCCTATTCGCCGACCGTACTGCCCTACATCGTCTCGGGGCGGGCGGATGCCGGGGGCATCTTCCTGCGCGACGGCGACTACTTTCGCCGGCACGGCGTGAACTACCGGCCCGGCAGCGAGCTGACCGGCATCGCGCCGGAGCGCAATCTCGCCCGGCTCGCTCACGGCGAGGAAGTGACTTACGCGAAGCTGCTGCTCGCCACGGGCGCGACGCCGGTGTTGCCAGCCATTGACGGCTTGCAGGATGTCCCCTTCCACGTGCTGCGCACGCTGGACGATGCGCTGAAGCTGCGCCAGGCATTGCCGGCAGCACGGCAGGCAGTGGTGCTGGGGGCGGGACTGATCGGCATGCATGCCGCGGAGAACTTTGCCGAGGCCGGCGCTGGCGTTACTGTCGTGGAGATGCAGCCGGAGGTATTGCCGGGCTATTTCGACGCCGAGGCGGGCGCGCTGATCCGCGAGGCCTTTGGCTCCGGGGGCGTGCGCATTCTGACCGGCCGCCGGGTAGTACATGCCCGGCGCGAGGGCGCTGGCTGCGTGCTGACGCTATCCGGCGGCGACGAATTGGCCGCCGACCTGCTGCTCATCGGCACGGGCGTGCGACCGGTGACCGACTACCTGCAGGGGGCGGGGATCGAGCAGGACCGCGGCGTTCTCGTGGATGACAGCATGCGCACCAACGTCGCCAACATCTGGGCGGCCGGCGATGTTGCGCAGGCGCGCGGCTTCTACGATGGCGAGCGGATCATCAATGGCATCCTTCCCGACGCAGTGGAGCAGGGGCGCATCGCCGGTCAGGCCATGGCCGGCGACGCAGCGCTAAAGCCCTATGCCGGTGGCGTGCCGCTCAATACGTATAACTTCTTCGGTCAGACGGCGCTGTCGGTGGGCGTGGACCGCCTGCCGGAAGGCGCCACCTGTGAGGCGATCAAGCAGATCGATCAGGGGCGGGGGCGTTATCTCAAGATCGTGCTCGCCGACAACCGGCTGGTCGGCATCTTCGGCGTCAATATGCCCTTCGATGCCGGAATCATGTGGGAGCTGATCCTGCGCCGCGTCGACCTGTCGCCCGTAAGGGCGCGCTTCATCGAGCGGCCGCAGGAGACCGCGCGCCTGCTGATGTCGAAGACTTGGCGCTGAAGCACGAGGGGAGAGCCATGCCCGCGTATAACACCATTGCCTTTCGCGCCGAGGACTGCGACGGCTGCGGCGCCTGCATGATCGCCTGCGCCGAGGCGAAGAGCGGGACGCAGGATGTCGGCCGTTCGCGCATCCAGATCGTGCCGGGCCTGGACGAGGGTGATTTCGAATTGGCCCTTTGCCGGCAGTGCGGCGATCCGAAGTGCGCCCACAACTGTCCTGCCGCGGCGCTGGCCAAGAACAGCGAGACCGGCGTCATCGACTGGGATCGGGGCAAGTGCGTGAACTGTCTGTTGTGCACCGCCGGCTGCGCCTACGGCGGCATCGTGCTCGACGCCCAGGTCGGCCATGTCATCAAGTGCGACCTGTGCGGCGGTGATCCGGCGTGCGTCAAATCCTGCCCCGACCGGGCGCTCAGGTATATCACGACCTCACGGATCTACAACGAGGTGGGCGAGCTCGAGGACCTGTTCGTGCCCGGACTGGCCGGCTGCCAGGGCTGCAATACGGAGCTGCTCATGCGCCATGCCCTGCGCCGCGTCGGGCCGGAGACGGTGCTGGCGACACCGCCGGGCTGTGTGCCCGGCATGGGCTCGGTGGGGTACAACGGCCTTACCGGCACCAAGGTACCGGTGTTCCACCCGCTGCTTACCAATACGGCCTCGATGCTCGCCGGCGTGCGCCGCCACTACAAGCGCAAGGGTCGGGATGTCGTCGCCATGGCGCTGGCCGGCGATGGCGGTGCCGCCGACGTAGGTTTCCAATCGCTTTCCGGCGCGGCGGAGCGGGGCGAGGAAATCCTGTTCATCGTCATCGATAACGAAGGCTACATGAACACGGGCATGCAGCGCTCCAGCTGCACGCCCTTCGGCGCCTGGACCAGCACCACCCCGGTCGGGCGCGAATCCAGGGGCAAGACCCAGGACGCCAAGAACCTGCCGCTGCTCATGGTCATGCACAACTGCGAGTATGTCGCCACCGCGAGCACGGCATTCATGGAGGATCTCTACGACAAGCTGGACAAGGCCATCCAAGCCTCGAAGCGCGGCTTCGCCTATCTGCACGTCTATTCGCCGTGCACCACTGGGTGGCGTTTTCCTGCGCAGCAGAACATCGAGGTGGCCCGCAAGGCGGTGGAGACCAACTTCGTCCTGCTCTGGGAGTACGATCCCGTGGATCGCCTGCGCCTGACCCACCCGGTGGACGACCCGTTGCCGATCGCGGCGTACCTCAAGGCCCAGGGCAAGTATCGCCACCTTAGTCCCGAGCAAATCGGCCACATCCAGGCGACCGTTGCCGAAAACGTGGCGATGATCAAGCGGCTGGCGGAAAAGCGCATTAGTGCCCAGGGCCCCGCTTGCCCCGGCCGAGCGTAAGTCGCTTGCCGATACCGCGGCGGCCATTGGCCGCGAGCCGTTCTCCCCCGCGTAGAATGGAGGATGGACTGGAGTCGAACCGCCGTCTAATCATCGGAGCTGCCCCTGGAACGCTCGTTCACGAAGGAAGTCGAGCTGTTGCGCCTGGGCGCGGGCGCAACGTTTCATGGCGAAGGCATCGTCGCCGTGGCCAAGGCGCTGCTGCAGTCCGGGGTGAGCTACATCACCGGCTATCAGGGCGCGCCGGTGTCGCACCTGATGGACGTGCTCGCCGATGCCCGCGACGTCCTCGATGAACTCGGCGTGCATTTCGAACCCGCCGCCAACGAGGCGGGCGCTGCGGCCATGCTCGGTGCCTCCATCAACTATCCGCTGCGCGGTGCCGCCACCTGGAAGTCGGTCGTCGGCACCAACGTCGCCTCCGACGCGCTGTCCAATCTCTCCTCCGCCGGCGTCAAGGGCGGGGCGCTGATCGTCATAGGCGACGACTACGGCGAGGGCGCCTCGATCGTACAGGAGCGCACTCACGCCTTCGCCATGAAGTCGCAGCTCTGGCTGCTCGATCCGCGGCCGAACCTGCCGAGCATCGTGGACATGGTGGAGCAGGGGTTCGCCTTGTCGGAGGCGAGCAATACGCCGGTCATGCTCGGACTGCGCATTCGCGCCTGCCACCTGCACGGCAGCTTCGCCTGCAAGGACAACGTGGCGCCGCTGCTGTCGCGCAAGCACGCCATCGGCAAACCGGAGTCCGACTACGGCCGCATCTGCCTGCCGCCCTCGGTCTATGCGCAGGAGAAGCACAAGGTGGAGGTGCGCCTGCCCGCGGCACTCGAATTCATTCGCAGCCGGCGATTGAACGAGATGTTTCCCGGCGCCAGCCGCGACATCGGCATTGTCACCCAGGGCGGGCTGTACAACACCGTCATCCGGGCGCTGCAACTACTCGGCCTGGCGGACGCCTTCGGCAAGTCGGCGCTGCCGTTGTACGTGATGAACGTCGCCTATCCGCTGGTGCCGGAAGAGTTGGTGCGTTTCTGCAACGGCAAGCGTGCAGTGCTGGTGGTAGAGGAGGGCCAGCCGGATTTCATCGAGCAGGCGCTGAACGCCGTCCTGCGGCGTGCCGACGTGGATACGGCGGTCGTGGGCAAGGACGTTCTGCCCGCGGCCGGGGAGTACACCGGCGAGGCCGTTCTTGCTGGCGTGGCGCGCTTTCTCCAGGCGGTGGTGCCCGAAGGTGTCGATGTTTCGGCCGTCGCCGATGCGCTGGGGCGGGCCCAGGCACCCGCACGGCAGGCCCGCGAGTTGCTCGCCGAGCCGGTGCCGTCACGCCCGCCCGGCTTCTGCGTCGGTTGCCCGGAACGGCCGGTGTTCGCCGCCATGAAAATCGTCGAGCGCGAGGCCGATGGGCTGCATGTGGCGGCCGACATCGGCTGCCACACCTTCTCCACGCTGCCGCCGTTCAATCTGGGCAACAGCGTGCTCGGCTACGGCCTGGGGCTGGCGAGCTCCGCTGCCGTCGCGCCGGCCCTGGGCAAGCCGGTGATCAGCGTCATGGGCGACGGCGGCTTCTGGCACAACGGACTCACCACCGGCGTTGCCAATGCCGTGTTCAATGGCGATGACGGCGTGCTGGTGATCATGAAGAACGGCTACACCTCGGCCACCGGCGCCCAGCGCATTCCCTCCAGCGGCGCCAATGCGCTCGACCGGCCGAGCGACATGAGCATCGCCGCCACCCTGCGCGGCCTGGGCGTGAAGTGGCTGAAGACGGTACCCAGCTACCGGGTCGGTACCGTCGCGGCTACGCTGAGCGAGGCGCTTTCCGGAGCACACAAGGGGCTCAAGGTCATCGTCGCCGACGGCGAATGCCAGTTGGAGCGGCAGCGGCGCGAACGTCCGCTCACGGCGCAGAAACTGGCGGCAGGGAAACGGGTGGTGCGCAGCCGCTTCGGCGTGGACGCGGACGTGTGCACCGGCGATCACTCCTGCATACGCCTGTCCGGCTGTCCGTCGCTCACCATCAAGTCGACGCCGGATCCGCTACGCAGCGATCCGGTAGCTTATGTGAACGATGGCTGCGTCGGCTGCGGCGTGTGCGGCGAAGTGGCTCAGGCGGCGAGCCTGTGCCCGTCGTTCTACCGCGTGGATGTGATGTGCAATCCTGGGCCGTGGGATCGCCTCATCGACCGCCTGCGCTGCGGTGTCATTGGCCTGGTGCAGGGACGAGCATGAGCGCATCCGTCGAGCGTCCCATCGCCATCCTCATCGCTGCCCTCGGCGGCGAGGGGGGCGGGGTACTCGCCGAATGGCTGGTGGACGCCGCTACCGTGGCGGGCTATCCGGCACAGAGCACCTCGATTCCCGGCGTGTCCCAGCGCACTGGTGCCACCACGTACTATGTCGAGATCTTTCCGCTCCCGGTCGAGGCGCTGGCCGGGCGGCAACCGGTGCTGGCGCTGACACCCAGCCCCGGCAACGTGGATGTCATGGTCGCGTCCGAGCTGGTGGAAGCGGGCCGTGCCATGCAGAACGGTTACGTCAGCCGTGAGCGCACGACCCTGGTGGCGTCCACCCACCGCGTCTTCGCCGTGGCCGAGAAGGTGGTGCCGGGTGACGGCCGCTATGATGGCGATCGCATCCTCGCCGCGGCGCAGACGTTGGCCCGGCGTTGCCTGATGTTCGACATGTCACTGCTGGCGCGGCAGACGGGCAGCGTCATCAACGCCGTGCTGTTCGGTGCGCTCGCCGGCTCCAGCGCGCTGCCATTTTCCAGAGAGCTATGCGAGGCGGCGATCCGCCGCTCGGGCAAGGCGGTGGATGCGAGTCTGCGCGGCTTCGCCGCTGGCCACGATTGCGCCACAGGTGTAGGAATCGCGCCGACCGGACAAGCCGTCGCCACGGCAGGCTCCGTGCTTTCCGTGGAACAGGTCGGCCACGAGTTTCCGCCTTCGACCCATGCCGTTCTGGAAACCGCCCTGGCGCGGCTCACGGACTACCAGGACGCGGATTACGCCCGGTTGTATCTGGATCGCTTGCGGCCGATCCTGGCGGCGGAGGAACTCAGTAGCCGCGGCGCCGGGGGCTACGCACTGACCAACGAGACGGCACGGCAGTTGGCCCTATGGATGAGCTACGAGGATGTTATCCGCGTTGCCGATCTGAAGAGCCGCCGGCAGCGCCTGGCGCGCATCCGCGACGAGGCCGGAGCTGCGCCCGATGAGCCGGTGGTCGTCGTCGATTACTTCAAGCCCGGCATCGAAGAACTGGCCGACGTCCTGCCGCCGGGCGCCGCCAAACGGCTGCGCGCCTGGGCGAGCACTCGCGGGGGTGCTGGCGGGGCGCGCGCCGGCCTGCGATTGAAGAGCAACAGCGTACTCGGCTTTCTCCTCCTGCGTGCCGCGAGCCGGCTCAAGGGCTGGCGGCGGCGCAGTGCCCGCTACGCCGATGAACAGGCGCTGATCGAACGCTGGCTCGCCGCCATTCGGCGTCATGCGCAGCAGGCTGCACCGGTGGCGCTCGAAATCGCCCGTTGCGCGCGTCTCGTCAAGGGCTACAGCGATACGCGCCGGCGTGGCCGCGAAAGATTACAAGCCATGCTCTGCCTCGCCGAAGGCGAATCGGCCGGGAGTGCCTTGGCCGAGAACCTGCGCCGCGCGCGCGAGGCGGCTCTGACCGATGTGGAGGGGAACGCGACTGCTGCGACCTTGCCCGCCGGTGGTGCCGTTGCAACCGGAGCCGTCAAAGCGCAGGCGGTGGTCTGGATGCCGCGACCGTCGAAGACCGAAACGGCCGGCATCTCGAATCCGACGTCATTGCCCTGAACGATCACGCTGCAGCGCGGATTTGCTCGCAACCCGCGCCTTCGCTATAATTGCGGCAATTCAAGAGCGGGATGGGCCAAAAGCCTGTCCCGCTTTTCGTGTGTGCCCGCTTGGCTGCCCATCGGGGCGCTTGCCGTCAGGAGTTCCGCAGTGCCTGTCCACTCGCTCGCCATCCTTGCCCTCGCCGACGGAACGGTTTTTCCCGGCAAGGGTATCGGCGCCCTGGGCAGCACCACCGGGGAGGTGGTGTTCAACACCTCCATGAGCGGCTATCAGGAAATCCTCACCGATCCTTCCTACTGCCGCCAGATCGTCACGCTCACCTACCCCCACATCGGCAACACCGGGGTGAACGACGAGGACGTGGAAGCAGCCAACGTCCATGCGGCAGGTCTGGTGATTCGCGATCTGCCGCTGCTAGCATCCAACTTTCGCATGGCGCGACCGCTCGACGACTATTTGCGCGCCGAGAATGTCGTCGCCATCGCGGGCATCGACACGCGCAAGCTGACGCGCATCCTGCGCGAAAAGGGTGCCCAGGCGGGCTGCCTCGCCTCCTTTGACCGGGCGCCTGGCGAAGCCGACATCGCCGCGGCGATCCGCGCCGCGCGCGAGTTTCCCGGACTCGCCGGCATGGATCTGGCCAAGGTGGTGACCTCGCCCGCGCCCTATGAGTGGAGCGAAGGCACATGGGAGCTGGGCGCCGGTTATAGGCCCCAGCGTGAGCCGCGCTATCGCGTCGTCGCCTATGACTACGGTGTCAAGCGTAACATCCTGCGCATGCTCGTCAGTCGCGGCTGTGCCCTGACCGTGCTGCCGGCGCAGACGCCGGCGCGGGACGCCCTGGCGCTCAAGCCGGATGGCATTTTTCTGTCAAATGGCCCGGGCGACCCCGAACCATGCGATTATGCCATCGCCGCCATTCGCGAGTTCCTCGTCCGTGGCGTGCCGACCTTCGGTATCTGTCTCGGCCACCAGCTCATGGCGCTCGCCTCCGGCGCGAAGACGATCAAGATGAAATTCGGCCATCACGGCGCCAACCATCCGGTCAAAGACCTGGACACCGGACAGGTGCTGATCACGAGCCAGAATCACGGCTTCGCCGTGGATGCCGATACGCTTCCCGGCAACCTGCGCCCGACGCACGTCTCGCTGTTCGACGGCAGCCTGCAGGGCCTGGCGCGCACCGACGTCCCGGCCTTCTGCTTCCAGGGACACCCCGAGGCTAGTCCGGGGCCGCACGATGTCGGCTACCTCTTCGATCGCTTTATCGGGATGATGGAAAAGACGAAAGCATGAACTACGGAGAACTCAGAGGGCGCAGGAAAATCCTGCCGATCTACTCGCATTCCTCCGTGTCCTCCGCGTCCTCTGCGGTGAAATAGAGCATGCCCAAACGCACCGACATCCACAGCATCCTGATCATCGGCGCCGGCCCGATCATCATCGGCCAGGCCTGCGAGTTCGACTATTCGGGCGCGCAGGCCTGCAAGGCGCTGCGCGACGAAGGTTACAAGGTCATCCTGGTCAACTCCAATCCGGCCACGATCATGACCGATCCGGAGATGGCCGATGTCACCTACATCGAGCCCGTCACCTGGCAGGTAGTCGAAAAGATCATCGAGAAGGAACGTCCTGACGCGCTGCTGCCGACCATGGGCGGGCAGACGGCGCTCAATTGCGCCCTGGACCTGGCCAAGCATGGCGTGCTGGAAAAGTACGGCGTCGAAATGATCGGCGCGCGGCGCGAGGCTATCGACAAGGCGGAGGATCGCGAAAAGTTCAAGCTGGCGATGACCCGCATCGGGCTCGGCTCGGCACGCTCAGCCATCGCCCACAGCATGGAAGAGGCGCTGCAGGTGCAGGCCATGATCGGCTATCCGGTTATCATCCGGCCCTCATTCACTCTCGGCGGCTCGGGCGGCGGCATCGCTTATAACCGCGAGGAGTTCGTCACCATCTGCGAGCGCGGCCTGGAGGCCAGTCCCACCAAGGAACTGCTGATCGAGGAGTCGCTCATCGGCTGGAAAGAGTTCGAGATGGAGGTGGTGCGCGACCGCAAGGACAACTGCATCATCGTCTGCTCGATCGAGAACCTCGATCCGATGGGCGTGCACACCGGCGACTCGATCACCGTGGCACCGGCGCAGACGCTGACGGACAAGGAATACCAGATCATGCGCGATGCCTCCATCGCTGTGCTGCGCGAGATCGGTGTCGACACGGGTGGGTCGAACGTGCAGTTCGCCATCAATCCGGCCGATGGGCGCATGATCGTCATCGAGATGAACCCGCGCGTGTCGCGCTCGTCGGCTCTGGCGTCCAAGGCCACGGGTTTTCCCATCGCCAAGGTCGCCGCGAAACTGGCTGTCGGCTACACCCTGGATGAGCTGAAGAATGAGATCACGGGCGGCGCGACGCCAGCTTCCTTCGAGCCGTCCATCGACTACGTGGTGACCAAGGTACCGCGGTTTGCCTTCGAGAAATTCCCGCTGGCCGACGCCCACCTGACGACGCAGATGAAATCGGTCGGCGAAGTCATGGCCATCGGACGCACCTTCCAGGAATCGTTCCAGAAGGCGCTGCGCGGCCTGGAGGTGGGCGTCGACGGCATGAACGAAAAGACCCGCGACCGCGAAACCATCGAGGTCGAACTGGGCGAACCGGGACCGGAGCGCATCTGGTACGTAGGCGACGCCTTCGCCCAGGGCTTCACGCTCAATGAGGTGCATCAGCTAACGCGCATTGACCCCTGGTTCCTGGCCCAGATCAAGGACATCGTGGACACCGAACTGGACCTGGAGAAGCGCACGCTGGACCAGCTCGGCGCTGAGGCGCTGCGCGAGCTCAAGCGCAAGGGCTTCTCCGACCGGCGCATGGCGAAGTTGATGAGCACGACGGAGGCGGAGGTGCGGCGCCGGCGCCACGAGTTGGGCATCCGCCCGGTATACAAGCGGGTGGACACCTGCGCCGCCGAATTCGCCACGCACACGGCCTACATGTACTCCACCTACGAGGAGGAGTGCGAGGCCGACCCGACCGACCGGCGCAAGATCATGGTTCTCGGCGGCGGGCCCAACCGCATCGGCCAGGGCATCGA
>JRYG01007895.1_pt1 | contig 41671 bp, 44 predicted proteins | sample 235341 | NCBI WGS metagenome assembly JRYG01 (sample SAMN03074218, study PRJNA261478) | activated sludge metagenome | biome: Wastewater Treatment Plant; feature: Wastewater; material: Activated sludge; isolation source: activated biomass of a wastewater treatment plant treating hydrocarbon... ...
GGACATGCTTAAGCATGTCCTACTTGCAAGGAGACCTTCATGCCCGAATTTCCAACGCAAGCCCGGGTCGTCGTCATCGGCGGCGGCGTGGGCGGAGCCAGCATCGCCTATCACCTGACGCGCCTGGGCTGGCCCGACGTGGTGGTGCTGGAGCGCGACGCGCTGACCAGCGGCTCCACCTTCCACTCCGCCGGCCTGGTCGGCACCTTGCGCAATGACGTCAACCTCACCAGGCTCATCCGCTACAGCACCGACCTTTACCGGCGCCTGAAAGACGAGACCGGCTACGACCCCGGCTGGCGCGAGGTCGGCAGCTTGCGGCTGGCCTCGTTGTATTCGGGAACGTCGGAGATGCGGTCGTCCAGGGAAAAGATGCGGAACACCCGGGGCAGCAGCCGGGCGGCGGCCACGTAGCCCTCCAGACGGACGTCGTCCACCACGGCCTGGCCGTAGAGCACGTCGGGGTCGAGGCGGGCCAGCTCCACCGGGGTGGGCGCCCGTTCCCGGCCGGGCAGGGGCTCGCAGGCCGTCGCCACCTGGGCCAGGCCGAGGCGGTCGAGCATGGCCAGGGGCGCCGTCATGCGGTATTCCGCCTGGCCGGAAGGCGGCAGGGGCAGGGAGAGGATGCGCAGGGCGTCCCGGCGTCCCGGCTGCCAGCGGGCCGCCAGGTCGGTTTCCGCCCGGCCGGAGCCGTCCCGCAGGGTGAGGTGGCGGTTCCACCAGGGATCCGCCGCCAGGGCTGGCAGCCAGCGCTGGACGAAGGGCGCCGGGTCTTCGGGCAGTCCTGCCGGCGGCGGTGCGGTGCGGTCGAGAAGGGCGCAGGGCAGCCACAGGGGCGAATCGCCGCGGCTGGAGAGACGCAGGCAGAGGTCGGCCAGGCAGCCGGGAAGGCTGGCGTAGCCGGTATCGAGGCCGCCGGCTGCCGCCACCGCGGCGCGGGAGAGGAGCAGGCACGAGGACTCCACGGCGGCGACCCGGCGCGGCAGGGCGGCCCGCTGGAGCGCATCGCCGGACTGCCCGTAGGGCGTGCCCGGCAGCACCGGGCCCAGGCTGCCGCCGATGCCCAGGGCCAGGCCGGCGCCTTCCAGGCGGCCCTCGCCGTCGGCGATGGCGGGGGCGGCCAGGGGGGCTTTCCAGCCCTGCTGGGCGGCCACCAGTATCTGCAGCCATTCCGGGTTGGCCGGACGCAGGCCGGGGACGCAGACGAGGACGAGGTCGCTGGGCGCCGCCGCCAGGGCCTCGGCCAGGGCAGCGGGCGTGGGGGGCAGGCCGGCGGCGGCCTGCAGGGCGGGATAGTCGGTGCCGGCGAGCAGGGCGTCGATGGCACCTCCCAGGCCGACGACGGTGACCGGCGGCAGGGCGGGCAGCGCCGGCACGGCCCAGTTGCTGCCGGCCACGGGGCCGTCGGCCTGGTGTACGGCGAGGCCCGCCCGGGCGAAATGGGCTTCGGCGCAGGCCCGAGTCAGTTCGAGGAGGGGGGCGGCGGCGTCCGGGGTGCGGCTGAGTACGTCGGCCACGTGGCCGATGCTGGCCTCGCCCAGGGTGTCGGCGATCTGCCAGGCGAGGGCGGTGCCCAGGCCTGCCGACAGGGGCAGCCCCGCCGCCAGCGGAACGACGACGGGTGCCGCCACGGCCAGGGCGCCGATGTAGTCGCCGCCGGCCAGGAGCACCGGGTCGAAATCGGGCTTGAAGCGGGGTGTGCCGGCGGCGCTGGCGTCGTCGGCGTAGAGGGCCTGCCACTGGGGCTTGAGGTTGATGTGGTCGGCCAGGGCGTAGAGGGCCTGGGGTTCGAGGGTGGTGCCGGGGGGCAGGAGGAGTGCCCAGTCCTCCGGGGTGTCCCGGCCCAGGGCCGGGAGTACCGCCGCGGGCGGGGTGCCGGCGGGGACGGGGGCGACCCGGGGGCCGGCCCCGGTCGTGCCGCCCAACATCACGGCCTGCCACTGGCCGTAGAGCTGCCGCTCCAGGCTGGCCAGGGCGCGCCCGGCGGCGGCCCCGTCGCTGCCGTCGAGAAAGACCGTGAAGCGGGGGTGCAGGAACCACTGGCCGTGCATGCGGCGGGCCAGGTGCTCGCCGTCGATGTCGCGCAGGGCGGTCTTCTCCTGCCAGGCACGGAAGGCCTCGCGGAAAGGGTCGGCGGCCGGCTCGGCGGCGGCCAGGGTGGCCGGGGCGGCTTCCTTCCAGGCCACGTAGGTGGTGGGTTTGCCGCCGGCGGCCCGGCCGGTGTCGCCCAGGCGGCGCCAGGCTTCGGGCAGCAGGGTGTTGGCCAGGTCGTTGGCCGGGTCCAGTTCGCAGGCGAGGACCAGTTGCCGGTAGGCCTCCTGGCTGTAGAGGTAGGGGCGGCCGAAGGAAATCTCGTCCATCTTCAGGCAGTGCTCGGCCAGGCGGGCGTGGCCCTGGGCCTCCTCCCGCTCCCGCTCGGGGGTGCCGGCCGGGGCCTGGAAATGGAAGAGCTTGTCCAGGGGCCAGCGCTGCAGGGCACGGATGATGCACACGGCGGTCTCGTAATGGGGCGCCAGGGGGGCGGTGTCCACGGTGAAGATGGAGAGGTTGCTGCCGTGCTGGCGGTACTTCACCCAGATGTCGTCGTCCCGGTGGATTTCATGGTCGTCGAGGAGGCGCAGCCACTGGTCGAAATCCTCCACGTAGCGCAGGGCGGAATTGGGCCGGTGGCGGCGGATCAGCTCGCCCCGGGCGAGCACGCTGGGGCCGCACAGGCAGTTGCCGGCCAGCAGCCGCCAGCGCAGGTTGTCGTAGCGGGCGTTGAAGATGTCCGCCACCGGCGAGTCGATGATGCGCCCGTCGTCGTCGATGACCTCCACCCGGGAAAACACCGCCCCCAGGGCCGGGTTGGCCCGCAGCAGGTCGACGCCGGCGGCGATGCGGTGGGGCAGGGAGACGTCATCGGAACCGATGCCGGCGATGAGCTCGCCCCGGGTGAGGCGCACCGCCTTGCGGGCGGTGAGGGCCTGCCCGAGGTTCTTGTCGTTGAAGTCGGCGCGCAGGCGGTCCGGGTAGCGGCGGGCGAAGTCCTCGATGACCCGCCGGCTGCCGTCGGTGGACGCGTCGTCCACCACCACCACCTCGATGTGGGGGTAGGTCTGGGCCAGGCAGGATTCCAGGGTCTCGCCGATGAAGCGCTCGTGGTTGTAGCAGGGGATGGCGAAGCTGACGAGGGGCAGGTTGGGATCGGGCATGGGGTTACAGGGCGAAGGCGTCGAGGACGCGGCCGACCAGCTCGGGCCGCAGGGTGAAGGGGTCGAGGGTGTCCGGCTGGCGGCCGTGCTCGCAGACGTTGACCACCGGCTGGTCGACGGGCGTGCCGAGGGCGGAGAAGACGCCGCAGTGGCGGCAAAGCTCGTAGGTCAGGTTGAGGGCCACGCAGCCCCGGGGGGCGAGGACAAGGTTGGCGAGGGCGGCCCCGGCCGGGCTGACGATGACCGCGGCCTCGGCGTAGAGCCGGCGGGCGGCTTCGAAATCGAGTTCGCCCGGGTGGACGCTCTCGAAACCGCGGGCGGCCAGGGCAGCCTTCACCTCGGCCTGGTTGGCCAGGCGCGCCGCCCCGCCCCGTTCCAGGAAGAGGCGGCGGCGGCGCTGGCCGGGCAGGGCCAGGCGCCGGTGCAGGCGCTGCACAGCCTCGTCGGCGACCAGGCAGTCCCGCGGCTCCTCGTGCCGCTGCCACTGCACGCAGGCCTTGACCCGGGAAACCCGGGGCGGCATCAGCAGGGATTCCACCCGCAGGGTTTCGCCCCGCTCCAGCCAGAGAAGGGGGCGGGGGCGCTCCCCCAGCACCGCCGCCAGGGCCGCCGGCAGGTTGGGGTGGGCGAGGGCGTCGCGGCAGACGAGGAGGGGCCAGTCGTCCATGGCCGCCGGCAGGTCGTCCAGGAAGGCGGCCCGGGTCAGGGTTTCCGTGACCCAGTGGTAATAGTTGCCCTGGTGGGGGCCGTTGAGGAAGATGCCCCGGGCGAGCGTGCGCTGGGGCGGGCGCCGGCGGGTGATGGCCCGGCGGCCGGCGTCGTCGTCGCCGTAGCGGTAGACGATGCCGGCGTAGGCGGCGTCGGCGCCCAGGGGGTTGAACTCCGCCGGCTCCATCCAGTGCAGCACGTCGTCGGCGAGGGCGCGCCCGTCCACCAGCACGGGGTGGGCGCCGCCGGTGACGACGGCGTTTTCCAGGAGCGTGAAGGCGCCTGCCTCCAGGGGCTCGCCGGCGGCCGGGCAGGCTTCCAGGTCGCCGGCCGGCGTCAGGTGCAGGGGGCGGGAAGGGCGCAGCGTCACCGGGGCGCCGCCGGCATCGGCCAGGGGGCGGCCGAGGTCGCCGGCGGGGAGGACGGGCAGGGTGGCGAAGGGGGCGCCGCCGTCGCCGATGGCGGCGGCGCAGGAGGACAGCCGGTCGAAAGCCGGGGTGAGGGCGCCGTGATCGGGCAGCCCCGCCAGGGATTGCCGGTAGCAGTAGCGGCGGGCCACCTCCCGCCATTCGGCGAGGACGGGCAGGGGGCCGTGGCGTTCGATCAGCGCCGCCATGAGCACGTTGGCCAGGGTGAAGCGGAAATTGGCGATGAGCCGCAGGCAGGCCAGCTTGCACTCGCGCTCGCCGGCGATGGCCGTCGCCAGGCGCCGCAGGAGGCGGACCACCGCGTCCTGCTGGCGGCGCTCGTCGAAAATGAGCACCAGGTCGAGCCACAGGTCGGGTGGGGCCGCGGAGCCGTCGATGGCCTGCTGGAAGGCGGCGGGCGGGAGTTCGGCGAGGCGGGCGGCGATGCCGTGGGCGGTGTCGGCATGGCGCAGGCCGGGCAGCAGGGGCAATTCGTCGTTGCTGGTGTCCGGCTGCAAGGGTGGCGTCATGGGATGGTCCCCGAAACAGTGGTTCGGCGCCGGGCGTCGCCGGCAACCCCACATTCCGCGGGGATGCTATCCTAGACGCCCCGATCAGGCAATGGCGCGCCTTTCCGAGACCGAACCTTGATTTCCAACGGCATCCGATGACCCAGCGAGCGCTCCTCGTCGGCAGCAGCTTCAGCGCCGCCCCCATCTTCTTCGCCCTCAAGGCGCGCGGCTTCCACGTCGCCGTCTGCGGCGCCCTGGCCGGGGACCCCTGCCACCGCTACGCCGACGCTTCCCACTTCATCGACTATTCCCGGCGGGAAGACCTGCTGGCCCTGGTGGAGGCGGAGTCCTTCGACTGGCTGGTGCCCACCTGCAACGACTTCGCCTACCTTTCCGCCGCCTGGGTGGCGGAGCGGCGGGGCTACCCCGGCTTCGACCCCTGGCCGGTGGCCCACCTCCTGCACACCAAGGCCGCCTTCCGCGAGGCGATGGCCGCCCACGGCCTGCCCAGCCCCCGCTGCCTCGCCCAGGGCGCGGCGGGGCCGGCGGTGACCGGCGACCTGCCGCCCCCCTACCTCGTCAAGCCGGTAGACAGCTTCAGCGGCCGCGGCGTCACCCGGGTGGCCGATCCCGCCGCCCTGCCCGCCGCCCTGGCCCATGCCCGGGCCGCCTCCCGCACCGGCGAGGCGGTGCTGGAGGAATTCGTCGAAGGCCGCCTCTACAGCCATTCCGCCTTCATCCGCGACCAGGCCGTGGCCGCCGACTTCTTCGTGGACGAGTACTGCACCGTCTATCCCTACCAGGTCAATTGCTCCCACCACCCGTCGTCCCTGCCGGCGGCCCTGCGGGACGGCGTTCGCGCCGCCATGACGCGGCTGGCGCAGGGCCTGGGCCTCGCCGACGGCCTGCTGCACACCCAGTTCATCGCCGATGGCGAACGGTTCTGGATCGTCGAGTGCATGCGCCGTTGCCCCGGCGACCTCTACGGCCACCTGGTGGAACTCTCCGCCGGCGCGCCCTACACCGACCTCTTTCTCCGCCCCTTCATCGGCGAAACCCTGCCGGCCTCGCTACCCGTCGCCGAGGCCAGGCCGGTGGGCCGTCACACCATTTCCCGGGCGGTGCCCCTGGTGCCCTACAGCTTCTCCTGCCGGCTGCCCGAGGCCCGCGACCTGCGCATCGTCCCCCTGAAGGACAGCGGCCAGCCCCTCGACCCGGCACCCTTCGACAAGCTGGCCATCGTCTTCGCCGAATTCGCCGACGCCGCCGCCATGGCAGCCGTCACCCCCCATTTCGCCGAGCGGGTGGACATCCACCCCCACGCACCCTGGACGCCGGCCGCCGCCCCCGCCCGCAAAGGAACCCCATGCTGACCCCGAGAACCCGCCGCCGGCCCGACGGCAAACTGCAACTGGCCTTCCTCGGCGGCGCCTACCACTCGGCGGTGGGGCGGGTGCACCGCATCGCCATCGACATGGACCAGCGCTTCGAGCTGGCCGCCGGCTGCTTCTCCCGCAGCCCCGAGGCCAACCTCGCCTCGGCCCGGGAATACGGCCTCGACCCGGCCACGGCCTACGGCAGCCTGGACGAACTCCTGGCCCGGGCCGGCGAGCAGGTGGACGCCATCGTCATCCTCACCCCCACCGACCAGCACGAACCCCAGGTGCGGCGCTGCCTCGAAGCCGGCCTCCCGGTCATCTGCGAAAAGGCCCTGGCCACCAGCGTGCCCCAGGCCCGGGCCATCGCCGACACCCTCGCCCACACCGGCGGCTTCCTCGCCGTCACCTACAACTACACCGGCTACCCCATGCTGCGGGAGTTGAAGCGCCTGGTGGCGGCGGGCCGCTTCGGGCGCATCGAGCAGATCCACGTGGAAATGCCCCAGGACGGCTTCGTCCGCCTGGCCAGCGACGGCACGCCCCTCAAGCCCCAGGAATGGCGGCTCCACGACGGGCCCGTGCCCACCGTCTCCCTCGACCTGGGCGTCCACCTGCACATGATGGTGCGCTTCCTCACCGATGCCCGGCCCCTGGAGGTGGTGGCCGCCAGCAGCACCTACGGCAATTTCCCGGTGGTGGACAACGTTTCCTGTATCGCCCGCTACAGCGACGACCTCACCTGCAACATCTGGTACGGCAAGACCGCCCTGGGCTACCGCAACGGCCTCAAGCTGCGGCTCTTCGGCGACCAGGGCGGGGCCGAATGGCTGCAGGAAAACCCGGAATACCTCTCCGTCACCGACCGCCACGGCACCAAATCCATCCTCGACCGCGCCAGCGGCGACACCCAGGTGGCCAACCTCCCCCGCTACACGCGCTTCAAGGTGGGCCACCCGGCGGGTTTCATCGAAGCCTTCGCCAACTATTACCAGGACGTGGCCGACGCCCTGGAAGCCCACCTGGCGGGCGCCCCCGGCGGCAACCCCTACGTCTTCGGCATCGCCGAGGCCCTGCAGGGCATGCACCTCCTCCAGGCCATCGCCGATTCCTCCGCGAGCCGGGCATGGACGCCGGTGCCGGCCTGATCCTCAGCGCCCCCGGTGAAGCCGGGCGGGAAGCCGCCGCCCGCCGCTTCGCCGCCGCCTTCCTGGCCCCCGGCGGGGCACCCCGCTACGTCCTCGGACGCAACGTCTACGCCGCCAGCCTCGCCCGCGCCCTGCCCCTGGCCGGCGTCATCGACGACGCCGCACCGGGCGGCGCCTGGCAGGGCCTGCCCGTGGTGCGGGCCGATGGCGTACCCCGGGACGCCCTCGTCATCAACGCCGCCGGCGGCCGGCCCCTCACCGCCAAGGCCCGCCTAGACGCCCTCGGGCTCGTCAACCTCGACTACTTCGCCTTCCTCAAGGTGGCCGGCCTGCCCCTCGCGCCGGTGGTCTTCAACGAAGGCTTCGGCGAAGACTACGTCGCCCATGCCGACCAGTACGCCTGGCTGGCCGGCCGCCTGGCCGACGACGAATCCCGCCGCCTGCTGGCCCAACTGGCCAGCTTTCGGGTGAAGCTCGACATCGAACTCCTGCGGGGCCTCGCCCAGCGGGAGCACGAACAGTATTTCGAGGATTTCCTGGCCCTGGCCCCCGCCGGCGAGGTCTTCGTGGACGTGGGCGGCTTCGACGGCACCACCAGCCTGGAATTCATCCGCCGCTGCCCCGGCTACCGGGCGGTGCATCTCTTCGAGCCGGAACCCGCCAACCTGGCCCGCTGCCGGGCGGCCCTGGCCGGCCATCCCAACGTCCATTGCCACGGCCTGGGCCTCGCCGCCGCGCCGCAAGACCTGCGCCTGGAGCCGCAAGGCTCCGCCTCCCGGGTCGCCGCCGAGGGCACCGTCAACATCCGCGTGGCCCGCCTTGACGACCTCCCGGTCGATACGCCCACCTTCATCAAGATCGACACCGAAGGCTGGGAAGCCGACGCCCTGGCCGGCGCCGCCGGCACCATCGCCGCCCACCGGCCGCGCCTGGCGGTCAGCGTCTACCACCGCGCCGGCGACTTCTGGCGCATCCCCCGGCAGGTGCTGGCCTGGCGCGACGACTACCGCCTCTACCTGCGGCACTACACCGAGAGCATCTACGAGACGGTGATGTTCTTCGTTTGAGGCCGGGACGGACAAGCGTTGATCCTGATTGCCGCAGTCGGGCGCGGCCAGGCCCTTCGATACATCCGTTGCGTGGGCTGCTCAGGGCGAACGGAGGGGGGGCGGGCCGTTTGGTATTCCGGCCCTGAGCCCGGTCGAAAGGGCCAGGGGCGCCGCCGCCCCTATCCCCACGGCATCGGCCCGGGAGAAAACGCCCGGCCTGCGCCTATAATGGCGCCCAGACTTCAACGGCCGCCGCGACACCCATGCCCCTTCTCGACTGGCTCAACAAGACCCATGCCCTCCGGGCCGCCGGCCGGGTGCCCTTCCGGCTCCTGGAAAACGTTGCCGTCGAGGGCGACGTGGCCGGCGCCGGCAACGACAACTGGCTCATCCGCGGCGACAACCTGGAAGCCTTGAAGGCCCTGCTTCCCTTCTTCGCCGGCCGGGTGAAGTGCATCTACATCGACCCGCCCTACAACACCCGGAGCGCCTTCGAGCACTACGACGACAACCTGGAGCACAGCCAGTGGCTGTCGATGATGCTATCCCCGGCTCGAACTCCTGCGGGAACTGCTGGCCGAGGACGGCAGCATCTGGGTTTCCATCGACGACAACGAGGCCCATTACCTCAAGGTGGTGATGGACGAGGTGTTTGGGCGGAGGAATTACTTAACCAGTATGGTTTGGGAGAAGGATAAAGGGAGAAGAAGCGACACAACCTTCTCTGTCTCTCACGATTACATTCTTGTCTATGCCAAAGATGGTGCCCAATGGGGCAAAGTCCGGAATCTGCTTGAAAGAACCGCAGAGCAAGAAAGTCGGTACAAGAATCCCGACAATGATCCAAGAGGCCCTTGGTTACAAGGTGACAACGGAACAGCAAAAAGCGCAAGTGAGGGATCGCGCTTTCCAGTAACACTACCATCTGGTCGTGTAGTGGTACCGCCTCCAGGACGAGGATGGGCTTTTTCGCAGGAGACATTGAATCTCGCAAGAAATGAAGGGCGAGTGTATTTCGGGGCAAAAGGTGATGGGATGCCCATCATTAAACGCTATCTATCTGAAGTTCAGGGGGGCGTCGTACCCAGAACATGGTGGACAGCCGACGAATCCGGCCACAACCAAGAAGCAAAACGTGATCATCTAAATAAGTTGTTGGTAGGGATTGATCCTTTTCCAACACCCAAGCCAGAACGCCTGCTACATCGTATCCTGCAAATCGCCACCAACCCCGGCGACCTCGTCCTCGACTCCTTCCTCGGTTCCGGCACCACCGCCGCCGTCGCCCACAAGATGGGCCGGCGCTGGATCGGCATCGAAATGGGCGAGCATGCCGAAACCCATTGCCTGCCGCGCCTGCGGAAGGTGGTGGCGGGGGAGGCGGGGGGCATTTCGGCGGCGGTGGGCTGGGCCGGGGGCGGCGGCTTCCGCTTCTTCCGCCTGGGGGAGCCGGTGTTCGAGGCGGACGGCCGTATCAATCCGGCCATCCGCTTTCCCACCCTGGCGGCCTGGGTGTGGTACCAGGAAACCCTTACCCCCTGGGCCATGCCCCCGGCTGGATGCTCCCCGACGCCGCGCCTCGGTGTCCATGAGGGCACGGCCTTTTACCTGCTCTACAACGGCATCCTTGGCGACCGCCGGCCGGACGGCGGCAACGTGCTCACCGGGCCGCTCCTGAAAGCCCTGGACGAGCGCTTGCCCCATGCCGGGCCGCGGGTCATCTACGGCGAATCCTGCCGCCTGTCGCCGGCCCGCCTGAAGGCCCAGGGCATCGTCTTCAAACAGATTCCCTACGATATCCGCGCCCGCTAGGAACCGACAATCATGGCCTTGCAACTGAAACGCTATCAGGAAGAAGCTTTGACGGCCCTGGCCCGCTTCTTCGACCTGGCCCGGGGGGCGCGGGACGAGGCGGGGCTGGATGCCGCTTTCCGGCAGGCCCTGCGGGAGCAGGAGATCGCTCCGGAGAACATTCCCCCCTATCTTGCCCAGGGATTCGTGTCCGAGGCCGGGGCGACGCCCTACGTATGCGTCCGCATTCCCACCGGGGGCGGCAAGACGCTGCTGGGTACCCATGCCGTCGCCGTCGCCGCCCGCCACTACACCGGCGGCGAACGGCCCCTGGCCCTGTGGCTGGTGCCTTCCAACATCATCCGCGCCCAGACCCTGGCTGCGCTGCGCACGCCCGGTCACCCTTACCGGGAGGCCCTGGAGGCGCATTTCGGCGTCGATGGCCTGCGGGTGCTCGACATTGCCGAGTGCGAGCAGTTGCGCCCCCAGGATTTCGGCCAGAAGGCCATCGTCGTCGTCGGCACCTTGCAGACCCTGCGGGTGGACGACACGTCGGGGCGCGATGTGTACGCCTACAAGGAGGCTTTCGAACCCCATTTTGCCGGGGCGCCGGAGCTTTCCGGCTTCGAGCGGGTGACGGAGCGGGATCTGGCGGCCCAGCCTTACCTGACCCGGGCCGATCTGGGCAAGATCAAGCGCAGTTTTGCCAACTTGATGTTCTGGCACCGGCCGGTGGTGATCATCGACGAGGCCCACAATGCCCGCACGCCACTCACCTACGACAGCTTCACCCGCCTCAACCCGGCGGCCCTGGTGGAAATGACGGCGACGCCGATCAGGAAGGGCGAGCACCGCAGCAACGTGCTGTACCACGTTTCCGCCGAGGAACTGAAGGCGGAGCAGATGATCAAGCTGCCCATCGTCCTCCAGAGCCATCCCAACTGGCAGGAGGCGGTGCGCGACGCCCTGCTGACGAGGAAGCGACTGGCGGAGGAGGCGGCGAGCGAAGCCGATTACCTGCGCCCCATCCTGCTCCTGCAAGCCGAGGACAAGGCGGGGGAAGTGACGGTGGAGGTGCTGCGCCAGCATCTGCTCACCCAGGAGCACGTTCCGGCCGAGCGCATCGCCGTCGCCACCGGCAGCCAGCGGGAACTGGACGGGGTGAATCTCTTTGATCCGCGTTGCCCGGTGGAAGTGGTGATCACCGTCGAGGCCTTGAAGGAAGGCTGGGACTGTTCCTTCGCCTATGTTTTCTGCTCCCTGCAGAAAATTGGTTCGAGCCGCGACATGGAGCAGCTTCTCGGACGGGTGCTGCGCATGCCCTACGCCCGCGCCCGCAGGAGCCCGCTGCTCAACCGGGCCTATGCCCACCTGGCCAGTGCCCGCACCGCCCAGGTGGCCAACGAGCTGGCCGACCGTCTGGTGGCTATGGGTTTCGAGGAACTGGAGGCGGCCCAGGCGGTGTTTCCTTCCAGCCTGCCCCTGTTCGCGGCCGACCAGGCGGCGGGGGAATTGCCGGCGGCGGCCCTGGAGCTGACCCTGCCGGCGCCGCCGGCCTTCGCCGCCGATCTGGCAGGCGGCCTGCTGCCAGGCACGCCCCGGCTGGAAGGCCGAGAGGTGCCGGGCCTCAGCCTGACCGCCAGCCCAGATGGAGGCGTGACCGTGCACCTGGCTGCGCCCCCGTCGCCGGAGGTGGCAGCGGCCCTGGTGGCGGCAGTGAGCGACCGCAAGGCCAGGGAAGGTGTGGAAAAGCTCCTTGAACGCTTCGCCCTGCGCCATCAGGCTGCTCTGGCGCCCTCCGTGCGCGGCGTGCCCTTTGCGCCGATTCCCATGCTCTGCGTGCGGGACAGCCAGGGCGAACTGGACCTTGCCGAAAAGGAAGCCCTGCTGGACCTTGCCGGATTTTCCCTGGCCGAGGTGCCGGCGGAGCTGCCGGGTTTCGCGCCCGACAGCGAGCGGCGACCCTATCTGCTGGACGTGGCCGGTGGGCATCTGCGCATCGAGCAGGAGACGGCATCCTTCTCCGTGAATCTCGACCTGGTGCCCACGGAAATCAGTGAGGTGGACCTGCTGCGCTGGCTGGACGCCCACCTGCGCGGCGTGGAGACCACCCAGGCCCAGCGCCTGGCCTGGCTGACCCGGGTGCTGCGCTGGCTGCAACGGGAGGGCGGCTACACCCTCACCGCCCTGGTGCGCCATCGCAACCAATTGTGCGACGCCCTGCTGGAGCGCCTGAACGGGCTGGCCGGGGAGGCGCGGCAGCGGGGTTTCCAGCTTTCCTTCCTGGGCGACAATCCGCGGGGCTGTGTGAGCGCGGATTACGTCTTCCGCTTCGGCATTGGCTGCTATCCCGCCCGGCCGCCCTATTACCAGGGACGCTACCGCTTCCTGAAGCATTACTACGGCGTGATCGGCGACCTGAAGGAAGCGCCGCCCCGCCAGGCCGACCACGAATACCACTGCGCCGTGGCCCTGGACGAATTGCCGGAGGTGCGCCATTGGGTGCGCAACCTGCCGCGCTTTCCGGAATTCTCCTTCTGGCTGCCGACGGCGAAGGACCGTTTCTACCCGGACTTCGTCGCAGAACTGAACGACGGCCGCCTGCTGGTGGTGGAATACAAGGGTGAGGGTTACAAAACCACCGATGATTCTTGGGAGAAGGCCCGTATCGGCGAGTACTGGGCGCGGCTGAGCGGCAACTGCTTCGTTTTCGCCGTGGAGCGGGATGCCGTCGGGCGGGACGTGGCCGCGCAGTTGCGCAATGCCGTCGGTGGTGCGGTCCTGGCCGAGCATACGCGGGTGCGTCTGCTGCGGGCGGTCGAGAGCGAGGGGATTGCACTGCCGGCAGGGCTCGCCGGCACCGTGGTGTCCGTCTACGGTGGGGGAAGGGCCTACGCAGTTGAATTCGCCGATGTGGCGGGCGAAATGGCGGTGGTGAGCATCCAGGCCGGCGATCTGGCAGCGGTCGCCTGATGGAGGCGAAGCTTCCCCTGGCAGACCAGACGCGGGTAGAGGAACGGAAAATCCGCGACTATCTGCTCAACAGCGACCACGCGGATGGGGCGTCGAAGGCCCGCTTCTTCACCGCCCGCGGATTCAGCCTGGCCGATTGGAGCCTGTTTGCCGCGGCCCTCTCCGAGCAAGGGCGAAACAACGGCGTGACCCGGGTGACGGCGACGGAATGGGGTACCCGTTATCAGGTCGATTGCCACTGCCCGACGCCAGATGGTGCCAACCCGTGTATCCGTACGGTCTGGGAAATCGCCGATGGCGGTAGTCCGCGACTGCTGACCGCGCATCCGCTCAAGCGCTGAGGCGCAAGCGCGCTACTTCCCGCGCAAAAAGAAACCATCCAACTCCGCCATCGACCACGCCAGCCAGGTCGGCCGGCCGTGGTTGCACTGGCCGGCCCGTTCGGTTTCTTCCATCTGGCGGAGCAGGGCGTTCATTTCCGGCAGGGTGAGCTGGCGGCGGGCGCGCACCGCCCCGTGGCAGGCCATGGTGGCCAGCAGTTCGTTGCGGTGGGCGGTGGCGAGCTGGGTGATGCCGTGTTCCCGCAGTTCGGCAATGAGGGAACGAGCCAGGGCCACCGGGTCGCCGCCCTGGAGCAGGACCGGGACGGCGCGCACGCCGAGCTGGCCGGGGCCGAGGGGGGCGATCTGGAAGCCGAGGTCGGCGAGGGCTTCGCCGTGTTCCTCCACTGCCGCCACGTCGATGGGGTCGGCGGCGAAGACGGCGGGGATGAGCAGGGCCTGGGTGGCCACCTGGCGGCTGTCGAAGGCCGTCTTCAATTTTTCGTAGAGGATGCGCTCGTGGGCGGCGTGCATGTCGACGAGCACCAGGCCGTCGGCGTTCTGGGCCAGGATGTAGATGCCGTGGAGCTGGGCGAGGGCATAGCCCAGGGGCGGGGGGGCGTCCGGGGCGTTGGCGGGCAACGGCATCGGTTCGGGCGCGGCGCCGGGCGCGGGCATGGTTTCGGCAGCGGCGCGGGCGAAGGCCAGGTAGGCCGCGGCGGCGGGCGCGGCGACGCCGAGGCTGCCCTGCCGGGAAGGCAGGTAGGGCGTGCCGCTGTAGGCAGCGACCGCCGGGCGGGCTGACGGTGAAGGGTTGTAAGCCGGGGCGGCTGGCGTTGCCGGGGCGGTCGGCGAAGCACTGCCGGCCGTGGCCGCCAGGGTGCGCCCGACGGCGTGATAGACGAACTGATGCACCGCCCGGGAATCCCGGAAGCGGACCTCGGTCTTGGCCGGGTGCACGTTCACATCGACCAGGGCCGGGTCGATGGTGAGGAAGAGGCAGACCTGGGGCTGCCGGTGGCCGTGCAGCACGTCCTGGTAGGCTTCGCGCAGGGCGTGGGCGAGCACCTTGTCGCGCACGAAGCGGCCGTTGACGAAGACGTACTGGCCGTCCTTGGCTTCGGAGGCGCGGGTGGGGTCGATGACGAGGCCGGCCAGGGCCAGTTGCTCGCCGGCATGGGCGGCCACCGGACGGGCGGCGGCGACGAATTCGCGGCCGAGGATGTCGGCGATGCGGCGTTCCTGGTCTGCCGGGGGGAGTTGCAGGCTGGTCCGGCCGTTGTGGCTGAGGCTGAAGGCCACGTCCGGGCGGGTGAGGGCGATGCGCTTCACCGCCTCGGCGCAGTGGGCGAATTCGGTGCCTTCGGCCTTCAGGAACTTGCGCCGGGCGGGGGTATTGAAATAGAGGTCGCGCATTTCCACCACCGTGCCGGCCATGAGGGCGGCCGGTTCCGGGGTGGCGCCGGCGGTGCCGGCCAGCTTCCAGGCGTGGGCGGCAACCCGTTCCCGGCTGGTGAGGCTGAGGCGGGCGACGGAGGCCACCGAGGCCAGGGCCTCGCCGCGGAAGCCGAGGGTGCCGACCCGCTCCAGGTCTTCCAGGGTGGCGATCTTGGAGGTGGCGTGGCGGGTGAGGGCCAGGGCCAGCTCGTCCCGGGCGATGCCGCAGCCGTCGTCGGTGACGCGGATGAGCTTGACGCCGCCTTCTTCGAGGGCCACCTGGATCACCGTGCTGCCGGCGTCGAGGCTGTTTTCCAGGAGTTCCTTGAGGACCGAGGCCGGCCGCTCGACAACTTCGCCGGCGGCAATCTGGCTGACGAGGAGGTCGGGCAGGGGGCGGATGGTGGGCATGGGGCGATTATACCTTGGGGTAAAATCCCCCCTTTCCCACGTCCGCCCTCGCCCATGGAATTCCTCGCCCAGTTTCTCGACATCGTCCTGCACCTCGACAAGCACCTGGCCGTCCTCGTGCAGCAGTATGGGCTGTGGATTTACGGCATCCTCTTCGCCATCATCTTCGCCGAGACCGGCTTCGTGGTGACGCCCTTCCTGCCCGGCGATTCGCTGCTTTTCGTGGCCGGGGCCCTGGCGGCCATCGGCGAGGGGGGCATGGACATCGGCACCCTCATACTGGTGCTTTCCGCCGGCGCCATCCTCGGCAACATGGTCAATTACCAGATCGGCCGCTTCATCGGGCCGCGGGTCTTCCACTGGGAGAATTCCCGCTTCTTCAACAAGGCGGCGCTGATGAAGACCCACGCCTTCTACGAGCTGCACGGCGGCAAGACCCTGGTCATCTCCCGTTTCCTGCCGCTGTTCCGCACCTTCGCGCCCTTCGTCGCCGGCATCGGCGCCATGTCCTACGCCCGCTTCACGCTCTTCAACTTCATCGGCGCCGTCTCCTGGGTGTGCGGCCTGTGCCTTCTCGGCTACTGGTTCGGCAACATGCCCTGGATCAAGCAGAACCTCTCCCTGGTCATCGTCGCCATCATCGTCATTTCCCTGGTGCCGGTGGCGGTGGGCTACTTCAAGCACAAGAGCGCCGCCTGATGCGCTTGCTGGCCCTCCTGCTGGCCCTGGCGCTGACCGCCTGCGCCACCAAGGTGGGGCGGGACGGCCAGCGGCAGACCACCATGGAGCCGCGCTTCCTGGCCAAGACCGAGATCGACCGCCTGGCCGATTCCGCCCGGGCGGAGGTGGTGGGCGACCTGATGCTCATCGCCGACAAGCTTTACAAGCGCAACCCGCGGGAGTGGAAGAAATCCGCGGCGAGCCGGGAGGCGGCCCTGGAGCGCCTGAAATGGCGGGCTTCGCTGCCGGCGGAGCTGGGCGGCCGGCGGGAAGGGCCGGCGGCCATGCTCGCCTTCCGCGAGGATTTCGCCGGTGACCGGGTGGCGGCCCTCATGTTCGGTCTGCTCACCATGGCCGACGCCGCCTTCAACTTCAAGGACGACTTCTACCTCTTCGACAGCCTGGACGAGCAGCAGCTCTACAATTTTGCCCGCAACCTGGAAATCGCCGTGTGGAAGCTCAATTCCACCCGCGCTGCCGGCGGCGAGCCGCTCATCCTGGCCAACGAGCTCGATTCCGCCAACCCCAACCTCTCCTTCGAGCGGGAATTCGGACGGGTCATCGGGCTCCTCGACTTCTTCTCCCGGATCATTGCCGACAAGAACGGCCGCACCGTGACCCGCTTCACCCAGTCGGTGGCCACGGCCATCTTCCTCCCCGTTGGATTCATCAAATGAAAAACGTCGTCATTCTCATCTCCGGCCGTGGCAGCAACATGGAGGCCCTCATCCGGGCGCGGGATGCCGGGGAACTGCCGGTGAACATCGCCGCCGTCGTCAGCAACCGGCCCGATGCGGCGGGGCTGGAAACCGCGGCCCGGGCCGGCATCGTCGCCCATTACATCGACCACAAGGGCTTCCCCGGGCGGGAAGCCTTCGACGCCGCCCTGGCCGAGTGCATCGACGGCTTCGCCCCGGACCTGGTGGTGCTGGCCGGCTTCATGCGCATCCTCAGCGAAGGCTTCGTGCGCCGTTACGAGGGGCGGCTCCTCAACATCCATCCCTCCCTGCTGCCGGCCTTCCCCGGCCTGCACACCCACCGCAAGGCCCTGGAAGAGGGCGTGCGCATCCACGGCTGCACGGTCCACTTCGTCACCCCGGCCCTGGACCACGGGCCGGTCATCATCCAGGCCGCCGTGCCGGTCCTCGACGGCGACGACGAGGCCTCCCTGGCGGCGCGGGTGCTGGCCGAGGAGCACCGCATCTACCCCCAGGCCGTGCGATGGTTCGCCGAGGGCCGCCTGCGGCTGGAAGGCGGCCGGGTCCGCCTCGACGCGGCCCAGGACGGCGACGGTCGGCTGATCGCGCCGGTGATCCGTTAAATCCCGATGCCCCTCGCCCTCCTTGCGGCTCTCCTCGGTTCCCTGTCCATCCATGCGGCAGCGCTCTTCCTGCCCGACGTGGATTTGTCCACCGCCCCCGAGCCGCCGCCCCTGACGGCGGAACTCAAGCCCCTGCCCAGGCCGCCCGCCGAGCCGGAGGCACGCAAACCCGCCGAACTTCCGCCCAAGCCGCGGCCGCCCCGGCCCCGGGTGGCCCACGCGGAAACGGTCGCCCCCGCGCCGGTCCCGCCAGCTCCCCCTGAACCGGCCACCCCGCCGCCGGCCGACGCGGCCCCCGCCGTCGAAGCCCCCGCCGTCGAAGCCCCCAACCCGCCGGCGGAACCCCGCCTGCCGGCCCAAGGGCGCATCCGCTTCGCCGTCTACCGCGGCGACCGCGGCTTCGAAGTGGGCCGGGCCGAACATGCCTGGGAGTTTGCCGACGGCCGCTACCGCCTCACCGCCGTCACCGAGACTTCCGGCCTTGCCGCCCTCTTCAAGCCGGTGCGCATCGAACTCGAAAGTAGCGGCCGCGTCACAGCCCTGGGCCTGCAGCCGGAGCATTTCGCCACCCGCCGCAACGGCGCCGCCACCAACGAAAATGCCGACTTCGACTGGGCCGCCCGCCAGGTGACCCTGGCCCGGGACGGTAGCCGCCACGAGGTCCGCGACGGCGCCCAGGACCTCCTCTCCTTCCATTACCAGCTCGGCTACCTGGCCAAGCTGGTGGATGGCGCCACCATGGGCGTGGCCAGCGGCAAGAAGTTCGAGCGCTACCGTTTCGACGCCCTCGGCGAGGAGGAGACCACCACCCCCGCCGGCCGTTTCCGCACCCTGCACGTGCGGGTGCAGACCGATTCCGTCACCGAGCTGTGGCTGGCCCTGGACCGCCTCATGCTGCCGGTGAAGATCCGCTACACCGACAGGAAGGGCGACAGCTTCGAGCAGGTCGCCACCGAACTGGGAGCCCCATGAAAGCACGTTTCACCCCCGCCCTCTTTGCCCATGCCGAGAAGCTGCTCGCCGAACTGCTGCGCTTCGAGCACCCCGCCGACGCCGTGGTTTCCCGCTATTTCCGCGAACACCGGGAACTGGGCCACGCCGACCGGGGCTTCGTGGCCGAGACCGTCTTCGCCGTCCTGCGCCGGAAGCGCAGCCTGGAAGCCCGCTGCGGCGGCGAGGCGAAGCCGCGTCGGCTGCTCCTTGCCGCCCTGGCCTGTTTCGGCGGCTGGAGCCAGAAGAGCCTGGAGCCGGTGCTCAAGGCCAGCGAAGTCGAGTGGCTGGGCGCCGCCAAGGCGGTGCGCGAGGCCGAACTCCCCGCCGCCGTCCGCTGCAACCTGCCCGACTGGCTTTATGGCGCCTTGGTCGCCCAGTATGGCGAAGCCGAAACCGCCGAGCTGGCTGCCGCCCTCAACCAGCCGGCGCCCCTCGACCTGCGGGTCAATACCCTCAAGGCGGACCGGGACGGCCTCCTTGCCGCCCTGGCCGCCGACGGCATCGGCGCCCGGCCGGGGGCACTGTCGCCCCTGGCCATCCGCCTGGACGGCAAGCCGGCCCTGGCCAAACACCCGCGTTTCCTGGACGGCAGCTTCGAAGTCCAGGACGAGGGCAGCCAGCTCCTCGGCCTGCTGCTGGCGCCGCGGCGGGGCGAAATGGTGGTCGATTTCTGCGCCGGCGCCGGCGGCAAGACCCTGCTCCTCGGCAGCCTGATGAAGAACACCGGGCGGCTCTACGCCTTCGACGTTTCCGACAAGCGCCTGGCCAACCTCAAGCCGCGGCTGGCCCGCTCCGGGCTTTCCAACGTCCATCCCGCACGCATCGAGCACGAGCGCGACGCCAAGATCAAGCGCCTCGCCGGCAAGGCCGACCGGGTGCTGGTGGACGCCCCCTGCTCCGGCCTCGGCACCCTGCGCCGCAATCCCGACCTCAAGTGGCGCCAGGGGGAATCCGCCGTCGCCGAGCTGGTGAGCAAGCAGCGCGCCATCCTGGCCGCCGCCGCCCGCCTGCCGCGCCCCGGCGGGCGCCTGGTCTACGCCACCTGCAGCCTGCTGGCGGCGGAAAACGACGGGGTGGTGGATGCCTTCCTCGCCGCCCATCCCGACTATAGAATCGTCTCCGCCGGCGAAACGCTGGAGAAGCAGGGGGTGGCGCTGCCCGGCGAGCGCCTGCGGCTCCTGCCCCACCGCCACGGCAGCGACGGCTTCTTCGCCGTCATCCTGGAAAAACAGCCATGAACGAAAAACAGGCCCTGATCCTCCTCCGCGACCTGTGGGGCGACCTCGGCGACCCGAACTTCATCTGGCAGGTGCTGGCCCTGGCCGCCTGCCTCGCGGTGGCCGCGCTGGTGGCCCGCTGGTGGCGCCGGCGGGGTGGCGAGCACCGCCCGGCGGCCCTGCACGCGGCCGGTTCCCGCCTGGCCTTCCCCCTCACCGCCCTGATCCTGGTAGCAGCCAGCCGGCTGGCGATGAAACCCTTCTTCCACGTCAACCTGCTCAAGGTGGCGATGCCCCTGCTGGCCTCCATGGCGCTGGTGCGGGCCATCGTCTACGTGCTGCGCCGCACCTTCCGCAGCGCCGCCTGGCTGGCGGCCTGGGAGCGGGTCATCGCCTTCCTCATCTGGGGCTGGCTGGCGCTCTACATCACCGATCTGGCGCCCCTGGCCATCGACGCCCTGGAGCAGGTGTCCTTCGCCGTCGGCAAGCAGCGCATCGACCTGTGGATGGTCCTCCACGGCGTGGTCACCGTCTTCCTCACCGTGGTCATCGCCCTCTGGCTGGCGGGGCTGCTGGAAAGCCGGTTGCTCGGCATGGACCTCGATTCCAGCCTGCGCATCGTCGCCGTGCGGGTGGTCAAGGCCCTGCTCACGCTGGTGGCCATCCTCGTCAGCCTTTCCCTGGTGGGCATCGACATGACGGCGCTGTCGGTCTTCACCGGCGCCCTCGGCGTCGGCCTGGGCTTCGGCCTGCAGAAGATCGCCAGCAACTACGTCTCCGGCTTCATCATCCTGCTCGACCGTTCCATCCGCATCGGCAACGTGGTGCAGGTCGACGCCAGCACCGCCGGCGCCGTCTCCCAGATCACCACCCGCTACACCGTGCTGCGCAATCCCGCCGGTATCGAGTTCATCGTGCCCAACGAGAACCTGGTGTCCAACATCGTGCAGAACCAGACCTTCTCCGACAACCGGGTACGGGTCGCCACCACCGTCGGGGTGGCCTACGATACCGACCTGGAACAGGCCATGGCCCTCATGCGGGAGGCCGCCGCCGCTCAGCCGCGGGTGCTGGCCGATCCGGCGCCCGCCACCGCACTGATCCGCTTCGGCGACAGCAGCATCGACCTGGAAGTGGGGTTTTGGATCGAGGACCCCGAAGCCGGCACGGGCAACGTCCGTTCCGAGGTCAATCTCGCCATCTGGCGCGCTTTCCGCGACCAGGGCGTGGTCATTCCCTTCCCCCAGCGGGAAGTGCGCCTGCTCGGCGGCGCCTGATTCCGCCGCAGGGGGCGGGGCGGCGCCTCAGCGCTCCGTCCACGCTGCCTCCCAGTAGTCCGCGGCCTCGGCCGGGGCTTCCCGTTCCTTGCCGAAGGCCGGCAGATCGGCGGGGTCGGTTCGTCCGGCGGCCGGCACGCGGGTCCTGAGGACCACCTTCCAGGCCTCGGCGGCGATGAATTCGGGGGGTTGGTCGCTCTTTTCCATGGGTGTCTCCTGCATTGTTTGCGACCGGCATAATTTAGCCCATGGCGGCCGCCTGGACTGTTCCGGTCGTTGGCCTATCTGTGACGGATTGTGACAACGGCATTTTTGTGCCAAAAAAAACCCCGCCGGGTGGCGGGGTAACAGGGAGGTCTCGAAAGGGGGATTTCGAGAGGAGGGTAATCGTTCAGTCCTGTCGGCGGCGTCCGAAGAAATGGCGGGCCAGGTAGATCACGGCACCAACGGCGACGGCGGCGATGACGGCACGGCTCGGGTCGGCGTCGCCGTCGGTCAGCCAGTCGATACCGCTGACGCCGAGGAAGACGCCGATGGTTTCGCTGACCGGGAGGCCGTCGCTGAAGGACATGTCAGCAGCTCTGCATCCGGGCGGCGCCGAACAGGTACTGGCGGGCGGCAGCCAGAAACGCCTTGCGATCGTTTTCGCTCATTGTTTTTCTCCTTGCTAGCTTGTTGCGATGGATTGCATTCTAGGGAGCCGGGCGCAAGGCGTCTGTTGTCCTTCGTGAGCGAAGGGGTAACGCAAAATGATGGAATGTGACGGTCTGTGACCGGGCGAGGGCCCGCCGGAATGGGCTCTTATTGCCGTACTGGCCAGACCAGGGTGAAACGGGCGCCGCCCAGGGGCGAGTCGCCGGCGACGGCGGTGCCGCCGTGGAGTTCGAGGACGCGCCGGGCAATGGCCAGGCCCAGGCCGTAGCCGCCGGTGGAGCGGTCCCGGGAGCGGTCCAGGCGGGTGAAGGCGGAGAAGACGTTTTCCCGCTCTTCGGGTGGAATGCCGATGCCGTCGTCGTCCACGTGCACCAGGACGCGCCCGTCGGCCAGCTCGGCGCTCACCACGATGCGGGCATTGGCATACTTGATGGCATTGCGCATCAGGTTGCGGATGGCGTAGGGCATGGCCTTGCGGTCCAGATCGACCTGCTGGCCGTCGGGGATGGCGTCGGTGTCCACGGCGATGTCGAGCTGGCGGCCGAGGACCCGCAGGGACTGGATCTCGTCGGCCAGCCATTCGCCCAGATTGACGCGGGAAAAGTGCGGTTGCGGCGCTTCCCGCTCGAAGCGGGCGTAGGTCAGGCTGGAGTCGATGAGGTTGTCCAGTTCGTCCAGGTCGGTTTCCATCATGATCCACAGGCGCTCGCGCTCTTCCCGGACGTCGGTCTCGTTGAGCATTTCCAGGGCGAAGCGCAGGCGGGCGATGGGGGTGCGCAGCTCATGGGAAATGCCGGAGGAGAGTTCCTTGTGGGTGGCGATGAGTTGCTGGATGCGCTCCGCCATGCCGTTGAGGGTGTCGGCGAGGGGGGCGATGAGCTGGGTGCGGGGGGTAGGGGAGCGGGCGTCGAGCTGGCCGTCGCCCAGGTTGCGGGCGGTCTGGCGCACCGCCTCGAGGTCGCGCCAGATGGGGCGTACCCAGAACCAGAGGGCGACGGCGAAGATGACGCCGATCAGGCTCCAGGTGAGGAGCCGCAGCCGCAGGTCGAGGGGGATGCGCTCCTGGCTTTCCTGATTGCGGTTGGCGGCCAGGGGGCCGACCACCAGCACCCGGCTGCTGGTGCCCAGCCGGTGGTACATCACCTCGCCGTCATGGTCGATGGCGATGTCGCCGGCGTCGAGCTTGACTACCTGGGAGGCTGTCAGGATGCGGTCGAGGGTGATGCGTTCGACGATGTCCAGGCGATAGGAAAATTTCTCATCCAGTTCCTTGATCCGTCTTTCCCACTGGTGGCGCGGATGGCGGAAGAGTTCGTCCTCGATGAGGGTGATGGTGCCGCGCATGAAGCGGCGGGCGTAGTCGTCGGTGATGCCGCGCTGGGCGGTGGAGATGATGAAGTCGGCGGTGAAGGCGATGGCCACGAAGGAACCCATGGCCAGCAGGTAGAAGTTGAAGAACAGCCTCGACAGGCTGTAGCGCCCGCCCCGCCAGCGGGGCATGGAGACGCGCAGGAGGGAACGCAGCAGGCCGTGTTCGGCCGGGCGCTCAGTTCCAGTCATGCTTGCTGAAGAGGTAGCCCTTGCCGCGCACGGTCTTGATGCGGGTGGGGTTTTCCGGATCGTCGTTCAGCTTCTTGCGCAGCCGCGAGATGCGGGCATCGATGGAGCGGTCGAGGCCGTCGAAGCCGATGCCGCGCAGTTCCTGCAGCAGGTCGTCGCGGGACAGCACGTTGCCGGCATGGCAGGCGAGCAGCCAGAGGAGGTCGAATTCGGCGGTGGTCAGGTCGATGGTTTCGCCCCCCAGGCTCGCCGTGCGGGTGGCCTGGCTGATGCGGAACTGGCCGAAGACCTGTTCCTCGGCGTTGGCCGGCCCCGCCTCGGCGGCAGTGGGGAAGCGCCGCAGCAGGGCCTTGATGCGGGCCAGCAGCAGGCGCGGCTGGACCGGCTTGGCGATGTAGTCGTCGGCACCCATCTCGAGGCCGAGGATCTGGTCGAAATCCTCGTCGCGGGCGGTGAGCATGAGGATCACGCCGCGGTAATGGGGGCGCACGGCGCGGCAGACCTCGAAGCCGTCCTTGCCGGGGAGCATGACGTCGAGGATGACGAGGTCGGGCTGTTCCTGCTGGATGCGGGTCTCGGCCACGTCGCCCCGGCCCTCGATGGCAACCTCGAGGTCGTTGCGGCGCAGGTATTCGGCGGTCAGTTCCGCCAGGCGTTCGTCGTCTTCGACGAGGAGGATGCGTGCAGTCATGGAACTAGTTTAGCGGGCGGGCGTCTTCGTACAAAGCCAGCCGGGGAAATGCTGTGGCCCGGCCGGCCCATGCCGTAAAATTCAAAATTGTACCTTTCCGGGAGTCGTCGAGTGGGTTCGTATTCGGGTGTCCTTGTCCTGCCCTGGTGGGGTTACGTGCTGGCGGCGCTGGCGCTGACCCACGTCACCATCGCCGCCGTCACCATCTTCCTGCACCGCCACCAGGCCCACCGGGCCCTGGATCTGGGGCCTTTGCCGTCGCATTTCTTCCGCTTCTGGCTGTGGCTGACCACCGGCATGGTGACCAAGGAGTGGGCGGCCATCCACCGCAAGCACCACGCCAAGTGCGAGACTGCCGACGATCCCCATTCGCCCCAGGTGCTGGGCATCAACCGGGTGCTGTGGGGCGGTGTCATCCTCTACGTCAGGGAATCGCACAATGCCGAAACCCTGCGCCGCTACGGCCACGGCACGCCGGACGACTGGCTGGAGCGCCGCATCTACACGCCCCTGCAGAAGTACGGCATCCTCCTCATGCTGGCCATCGACCTGGCGCTGTTCGGCTTCCTGCCCGGAGCGCTGATCTGGGGCGTGCAGATGGTGTGGATTCCCTTCTGGGCGGCCGGCGTCATCAACGGCATCGGGCACTACTGGGGCTACCGCAATTACGACTGCGCCGACGCCTCCACCAATATCGTCCCCTGGGGCATCCTCATCGGCGGCGAGGAACTGCACAACAATCACCATTCCTTCGCCACCTCCGCCCGCCTGTCCAGCAAGTGGTACGAGTTCGACATCGGCTGGCTGTACATCCGCATCCTGGCGGCCCTGGGCCAGGCGAAGGTGAAAAAGCTGGCGCCCGTCCCCAGGGTCGGGGTGCCGCGCCCGGTGGTGGATGGCGATACCCTGCAGGCGGTCATCGACAACCGCTACGACGTGCTGGCCCGCTACGCCCGCTCCCTGAAGCAGGTCTATGCCGTCGAACTGGCCAAGCTGCAGGACAAGGCCCAGTTCCAGGGCCTCAAGGGCTGGCTGGCGGCGGATGCCGGGAAGGTGCCGGCGGAACTGCGTGCCCGCCTCGACAACCTGTTGGCCCGCAGCCAGGTGCTGGCCACCCTCTACGCCATGCGCGAGGAGTTGGCGGCCGTGTGGAGCCGCACCAACGCCACCCGCGAGCAGTTGGTCGCCGAACTCCAGGCCTGGTGCCAGAAGGCGGAGGCCTCGGGCATCCGCCAGTTGCAGGATCTGTCCATGAGGATGCGCAGCTATGTCCTGGCGTGATATTCCGAGCCGGGCCTGGTTCGCCACCTTGGCCCTGGGAGCTGTCGGCCTGGTGGCGGTGGGTATGGAACTGCAGGTGCTGTTACGCCTGGCGCCTTGCCCCCTATGTATTTTCCAGCGGCTGCTCTACCTGACCATCGGCGCGCTGGCGCTCCTGGGAACGTTCCTGCCGGGGCGTCCCCTTTGGGGCGGGCTCATCGCCCTCACCGGCCTGGGGGGCAGTGCCGTCGCCGCCTACCAGAGCTGGATGCAGGCCTATCCGGAACTAGCCACCGCCTGCGGCTACGCCGAACCCAACGCCATCGAGCGACTGGTGGATTTCCTGGGCATGCAATGGCCGACCCTGTTCCTCGCCACCGGCTTCTGCACCAGCCGCGACTGGGTCTTCCTCGGGCTTTCCATGGCCAACTGGTCGGTGCCCATTTTCCTGGGCTTTGCCGGCTTTGGGGCCTGGCTGGCCGTCAGGCGGAAAGCCTGAAAAAACAAAACCCGCCGAAAGGCGGGTTTTTCTTGCCGGGAAGGCGCCGAATTACTTCAGCTTCACTTCCTTGAAGGCCACATGCTTGCGGGCCTTCGGGTCGTACTTCACGAACTCCAGCTTCTCAGGCGTCGTGCGCTTGTTCTTGGAGGTGGTGTAGAAGTAGCCGGTACCGGCAGTGGATTCCAGCTTGATCTTTTCGCGACCGCCTTTAGCCATTTTTCCTATCCTTCCTTAATCAGACTTCGCCACGGGCGCGCAGGTCGGCGAGGACGGCGTCGATGCCGTTCTTGTCGATGACGCGCAGGCCGGCGTTGGAAACGCGCAGGCGCACGAAGCGGTTTTCAGATTCGACCCAGAAGCGGCGGTACTGCAGGTTCGGCAGGAAGCGGCGCTTCGTTTTGTTGTTGGCGTGGGAAACGTTGTTCCCAACCATCGGGCCCTTGCCCGTTACTTGGCAGACTCGCGCCATGATTGGTGCTCCAGAATTCGCTAGAAGAAAGCCCGTGATTCTAACCAAAAATCCACTTGGCTTTCAAGCGCTTTTTGTCTTTTAGAGGAAACCCCGTTCGGCGAAGGAGAGGGGCGGGGCGCTGCCGGCCACGACAAAATGGTCCAGCACCTTGATATCCACCAGGGCCAGGCCGTCCTTGAGGGCGCGGGTGAGGGCCTCGTCGGCCCGGGAGGGCTCGGCCACGCCGCTGGGGTGGTTGTGGGCCAGGATGACTGCCGCGGCGTTGTGGGCCAGCCCGGCCTTGACCACTTCCCGCGGGTAGACGCTGGTGGCGGTGAGGCTGCCGCGGAAGAGCTCCTCGGCGGCGATGAGGCGGTTCTGGGCATCCAGCCAGAGGGCCATGAACACCTCGTGGGGACGGCCCGCCAGTTGCAGGCGCAGCCATTCGCGCACGGCGCCGGGGGAGGCGAAGGTGTCGCGGGTGGCCATTTCCTGGGCCAGCGCCCGGCGGGCGAGTTCGAAGCTGGCCTTCAACTGGGCGGCCTTGGCCTGGCCGATGCCGGGGACGGTGGCGAGCTGGGTTACGGGCGCCTCCACCAGGCGGGCGAGCTGGCCCTCGAAGCGGTGCAGGAGGTCGCGGGCGAGATCGACGGCGCTTTTGCCCCGCACCCCGACGCGCAGGTAGATGGCCAGCAGCTCGGCGTCGGAAAGGGCTTCCGGGCCGTGCTTCAGCAGCCGTTCCCGGGGGCGTTCGCCTGCCGGCCAGTCGGTGATCGCCATTTTTGTTTTCCAGTAGAATGGTTTGCATGCCATTCTACTGGTAAGACAATGGAATTACAGGGAAAACGCATCGTCCTCGGCGTCACCGGCGGCATCGCGGCCTACAAGGCGGCGGAGCTGGTGCGCCTCCTGGGCAAGGCCGGCGCCGAGGTGCAGGTGGCCATGACCGAGGCGGCCACCCACTTCGTGACACCGGTGACCTTCCAGGCCCTTTCCGGCAAGCCGGTATTTACCGACCAGTGGGACGCCCGCATGCCCAATGCCATGGCCCACATCGACCTCTCCCGGCAGGCCGACGCCATCCTGGTGGCGCCCGCCTCGGCGGATTTCCTGGCCAAGGCGGCCCACGGCCTGGCCGACGACCTGCTCGCCACCATGGTCCTGGCCCGGGATTGCCCGCTGCTGGTGGCGCCGGCCATGAACCGCCAGATGTGGGAGAACCCGGCCACCCGCCGCAACGTCGCCCAGTTGCAGGCCGACGGCGTCGCCATCCTCGGCCCCGCCAGCGGCGAGCAGGCCTGCGGCGAGGTGGGCGAGGGGCGCATGCTGGAAGCCGGGGAACTCCTCGAGGAGATGATCGCCTTCTTCGCCCCCAAGCGCCTGGCCGGGCGCCGGGTGCTCATCACTGCCGGGCCCACCTTCGAGGCCATCGACCCGGTGCGGGGCATCACCAATCTTTCTTCCGGCAAGATGGGCTACGCCATCGCCCGGGCGGCGCGGCATGCCGGGGCGGATGTCACCCTGGTCTCCGGCCCCGTCAGCCTGCCGGTGCCGGCGGGGGTGGAGCGGGTGCCGGTGAAGAGCGCCGTCGACATGCACCAGGCGGTAATGGCCCGGGCCGGCGCGGCGGATATCTTCATCGGCGTGGCGGCGGTGGCCGACTACGCCGTCGCCGAAGTGGCCGACCACAAGCTGAAGAAGGACGAAGGCGGCATCCCCGCCATCGCCCTGGTCGAGAACCCGGACATCCTGGCCGACGTGGCAGCCATGAAGAAGGGCCCCTTCTGCGTCGGCTTCGCCGCCGAGAGCCGCAACCTGGAGGAATACGCCCAGGCCAAGCGGCGCAAGAAGAAAGTGCCCCTCATCGTCGGCAATTTGATCCACGAGGGCTTCGGCGGCGACGACAACCGCCTTGTCCTCTGCGACGACAAGGGCACCCATCCCCTGGCGCCGGCGCCCAAGGCCACGCTTGCGCGCCAGCTCATCGACCACATCGCCACGCTGACAGGAAGCCGCTGATGCACCGTATCGACGTCAAGATCCTCGACCAACGCTTGAAGGACTCGCCCCCCCACTACGCCACCCCGGGGGCCGCCGGCCTCGATCTGCGGGCCTGCCTGGAGGCGCCGGTGCATCTGCCGCCGGGCGGAACCATCCTGGTGCCGACGGGAATCGCCATCCACCTGGCCGATCCGGGCCTGGCCGCCATGATCCTGCCGCGCTCCGGGCTGGGCCACAAGCACGGCATCGTGCTGGGCAACCTGGTGGGGCTCATCGACAGCGACTACCAGGGCGAGATCATGGTGTCGGTGTGGAACCGGGGCAAGGAATCCTTTACCCTCAACCCGCTGGATCGCATCGCCCAACTGGTGGTGGTGCCGGTGCTCCAGGTCGGCTTCAACGTGGTGGACGAATTCGCCGCCAGCGAGCGGGGCGAGGGTGGCTTCGGCAGCACGGGCCACGCCTGAACGCCCCCGGATTGCAAGCCGTGCGTAAGCAAATTACGATTTAATTATGTAATTGCACATCCACGGGGGAAATATGGGTCACAAGAAATTTGCGCTGGCGCTCGCCGCGCTGGCTGCGTCGCTGGCTACGCAGGCCTTGGCCGCTGACAAGGTCGATCTCAAGCGGGCCGAGGAAATCGTTTCCGGCCGCTGCTTCCTTTGCCACGGCGTGGAAGGCGAGGCGGCGAGCGCCGTCTTCCCGCGCCTGGCGGGGCAGCATGCCGAGTACGTGGCCAAGCAGTTGGGCGATTTCCAGAGCGGCAAGCGCAAGAGCGACACCATGAAGCCCCAGGCCGAGGACTTGACCCCCGACGAGATGAGGGCCCTGGGCGCCTACTTCGAAGCCAGGAAGGCACCGGTCAAGGCCGCCCTGGACGGCGACCTGATAGCCGTCGGCCGCTATGTCTTCACCAAGGGCAACCGCTTCACCGGCCTGCCCGCCTGTGCCAGTTGCCACGGCGCCAAGGCCCACGGCACGCCGCTGCTGCCGCGGCTGGCCGGGCAGCATCCCCGCTACATCGAGGACCAGCTCAAGCAATTCAACAAGCGGGAGCGGACCAACGACAACGCGGTGATGCACACCATCGCCTCCAAGCTCACCGAGCTGGAAACCCACGCCGTCGCGGAGTATCTGGCGACGCTGGATTAGGCGGCCATTCCCCGGCGGATGGCGGGCACCTCGGCGATGCGGAATGTCGTAGCCGGATTTTCCACTGCCGCCACCAGGGTTGCCTGCATCTGGTCCAGGGTGACCAGGCCCAGACGCCGGGCCGCTTCCCGCGTGGCGGGCAGGCTTTCGGCCAGCCAGTAGAAGGGCAGCAGCGCCAGGGGCCAGCGGTGGCCCCGGCCGAGGACGTACCAGGGCCGCAGGACGGTGGCGGCGAGGCCGCTTTCCCGCAGCAGCGCTTCCGCGGCAGCCCGGGCGGCGACGTAGGCCTGCATGGCCGGCGCCGGCTGGGCGACGCTGACATAGACGAAATGCGCCACTCCGGCGTGGCGGGCCGCTGCCACCGCCGCCTGCAGTGAGGCGAGGTCGACGGCGGTGAAGGCGGCCGCCTTGGCCGGGCTGGGATGAGCGACGCCGACCAGATGGACCAGGGTGTCGGCGCCGCGGAGGCGATCCCGGAAACTGGCGGCGTCCAGGGCATTCCCGGTCACCACCCGGCAGGCCGTGGGCAGGGCGCCTTCCCGCCCCGGGCGGACGAGGGCGGAAACCCGGTGGCCGCGGCCGATGAGGCGCGGCACCAGGCGGCTGCCCAGGTAGCCGTTGGCGCCGGTGACGAAGACCTGGCGGGGGCGGCCATCAGTGGCCGGTGATCGCGGGCGCGGGCAGCAGGGGCGAGGGACCTCGCATCCGCACCTGGGGCGATCCCCGGAGACTCTGTTGGGCGCGCAGTTCCAACAGTCCCGGCGCATGGCCGAAGCCCTCCGCCGCTTTCATGGCGGTATGGGCATAGGCGGCAGGGTCGACGGCGGGCGGGGTGTCGCGGGGCAGGGTGAGTTCGATCATGGTCGTTCTCCGTTGATGCTGGGGGTGCCGGCGAGGGGCAGTCCGTTTCTTGTACGGCGTGGCGAAGGAACTGGATGCGGGCCAGGATGCCGCCCCGTCGGGCATCATGCCCGGCGAGCCGCAGGCAGTTTGCTCTGCCGCCCCGGCGAACCTTTCTCTATCGTAGGCAGCTTACAGCCTTCGCCAGGAGAACCTCATGGGTGTTTATCGTTTCCCGGCCGCTTGCGCCAGCCTCGCCGTTGTTGCCGCCATTGCCGTCAGCGCGCCCACAGTCGCCGCCGAGAGCGGCCGGCTGCAGGTCGACATCGCCCCCGAGCGGGTATGGCGCGCCCTGCGCGCCGACCTGGCGCGGGACGGCCTGCCCCATGCCGACCTCGACGCCGAGCGCTTCGAACTCCGTCTGCTGCAGCCGGCGGGAGCGGTCCGGGTCAGCGTCGATTGGGACGAGGCGAGCGGCGGCACGGCGCTAGCCTGGACGGGCGACACCCCGGCCGCCGTCCAGGCGACCGGCCGCTGGCTGGAGCAGGTGGTCGCCGACGCCGCTGCACTGCCCCAGGAGAATCTCTACTGCCGTCAGGGAGACGCCAGCGACTTGGCGGTGGGCTTCGTGGACATCACCCCGGGTGAAGCGCCGGAGTGCGGCATCGGCAAGTTCGCGGCGGCCCTTTTCGAACTGGAGAAGTGCGCCGACCACGAGTCGGCCCTGAAAATCCTCGCCGCCTGCGTGCGCGAGAAGAATTCCCTGGGCATCCTGCGCCTCTCCCAGCATTTCGAAAACGGCTACGCCGTGCCCAAGCGCCCGGAACGCATGACCGAATATCTGCGCCTCGCCGCCGAGGCCGGCACGCCCGGCTACAGCGTCAAGGCCCGGGTGCAGTACGCGACGGCCCTCTATTTCGGCGTCGGCGTGGCGGCCGACCGGCAAGGGGCCCTGGCCATGTTCCGAAAGCTGGCCGACCAGGGCGACGTGGACGCCGGCCATTTCCTGCAGCACGGCTACCATTACGCCTGGCGCCGGGCGGATGGTTCGGTGTATCGAGATTGGGGGTTTGCGGGAACGGCGGCGGTGCGCTGACCGCCGCGGCCAAAGAAAAAGGCCGCCGCGGCGGCCTTGGGGGCGGCGGGCGGCCGATCAGGCCAGCATGTCGGCCCAGATGTTCTTGGCCCAGCCCAGGGCCACCTTGCCTTCGATCTCGTTCCGCGCCGCCGAGACGCCGCCGGCGCCCTTGACCGGCTGCACCAGCTTGGTGGCGGGATCGTACTGGTGCACCGAGGAGACGTGGATGACGTTCTTGGCGTCCACGAAGCTGTAGCAGGTGTTCATCACCACCGGCGCCGGGTTGGGCTCCTGGCCGGCCAGCAGGTTGAGGATGGCGGCGGCGGCCAGCTTGGCGTGCTGGTTGGCCATGTGGCCGGACTTGGGCATGGTCGGCGCCGGGAAGATGGCGTCGCCCAGGACATGGACGCCCGGGGTGCTGGTGGATTCCATGGACAGCCAGTTGACGTCCACCCAGCGGTTGTTGACCAGCTTGAGGCCGGTCTGGGCGGCGACGTGGGCTGCCCGGTGTGGGGGCACCACGTTGAGCACATCGGCCTTGAACTTGTCGAATTCGAGGATGGCGGTGTTGGAGGCCACCTCCACGTCCTTCACCTCGCTGTTGTTGCGGTACTCGATGATGCCCTTGTAGAGGTCGTCCCAGGCCTTGGTGAAGAGGGCCTTCTTGGACATCACGTCCTCGTTGGCGTCGAGGATGACGACCTTGGATTTGGGCTTGTGCTGCTTGAAGTAGTTGGCCACCAGGCAGGCCCGCTCGTAGGGGCCGGGGGGGCAGCGGTAGGGGGCCTTGGGGATGGAGAGGGCGTAGACGCCGCCGTCCTTCATGTCTTCCAGCTGCTTCCTGAGCGCCACCGTCTGGGGGCCCGCCTTCCAGGCGTGGAGGATCTTGCCCTGGGCGTCGGCGTTGTTGAGGCCGGGGATCTGGTCGAACATGAAGTCGATGCCGGGGGAGAGCACCAGGCGGTCGTAGGAAACCTCGCCGCCCTTGGCCAGCTTCACCGTGCGCTTGCCCGCGTCGATGCCGGTGACCTCGTCCTGGATCACCCGCACGCCCCACTTGCTCTTCAGGTTGTCGTAGGAGACGGTGATGTCGGCCAGGGTCTTCATGCCGCCGATGACCAGGTTCGACATGGGGCAGGAGACGAACTCGGTGTTGCGCTCGATGAGCGTCACCTGGACGCCGCCTTCGCTCCACATGCGCAGGTACTTGGCGGCGGTGGCGCCGCCGAAGCCGCCGCCCACCACCACCACGTGGCCGTTGGCCCGGGTGCCGCCGGCGCAACCGTAGAGGGCGGCCATGGCCGTCGCGGCGGCACCGGCCTTGAGGAAATCGCGTCGTTGCATGAGCATCATGGTCGTCTCCCTTATTTCTGCGCGGCGAAGTAGGCGGCGATCAGATCCAGTTGCTCGTCGGTATAGCCCTTGGAGATCTGGTGCATGATCGAGGCGGGTTTCACCCCGCTCTTGAAGTCGGCCAGCTTCTGCAGGATCTTGGCCTTGTCCACGCCGGCCAGGGCATCGATGCCCGAGCCTTCGAGGGCCTTGCCGTTGGTGCCGTGGCAGTTGGCGCAGGTGGCGGCCAGGTTGCGGCCGAGGTTGGGGTCGGCAGCGAGGGCGGTGCTGGCTGCGGCAGCCAGGCACAGCGCGGTAGCGGTGTGCAGCAGTTTCATCGAGACATCTCCTCTTTTGGGTTTTATTCCGACGGTCTGGTGGAACAACGGGCGCTTGCAGTATAGGACAGCGCCGAGACCGGCGTCATCCGGGACTGGGGGGGTGGTTCAAGAATATTTGCGTCTATCTATATAAGCGTTGACTTTATAAGTATGCGATTATATATTTACCAAACCATAAGTAAATTACTTTATTCGTAAAATACCATGAACGAAGCGGAACAGGTTTTTCAGCAGGTGGCGGAGTACTTCGCGCTGCTCGCCGATCCCACCCGGCTGCGCATCCTCTCCTGCCTGTGCGGCCGGGAGCGGCCGGTCCATGAGGTGGTGGACGAGATCGGCCTGACCCAGGCCAACATCTCCCGCCACCTCAACATCCTGTTCCGCGCCGGCGTGGTGGAGCGCCGCCGGGAGGGCAGCTCCGTCCTCTACCGGGTGGTGGACCCGAATTTCGTCGACATCTGCCGGACGGTGAGCATCACCGTCGCCAGCCGCGATATCGGCGAGCACATGGGAATGCAGGCAGCAAGCGATTCGTGACCAATCAAAGCAACGAGGGGATTTCCAATGGTGGATAAGACACAACCGCCGGGGCGCCTGCGCCGCGCCCCGGAGAACTTCCTGACCGACGAGGAGGTCAAGGAGATTTCGGCCGGGCGCCGGCGCTTCCTGCGCCGGAGCTTCCTGGCCGCGGGCGCGGCGCTGACGGTGCCGGTGGCGGCCCGGGCGGCGGGGGAGGGCGATCCCGCCATCCTCAACCTGCCCGAATGGTCGACCAGCCTCGGCCAACCGGTGGCGACGCGGCCCTACGGCCAGCCGTCCAAATACGAGAGCCAGCTTCTGCGGCGGGAATCGCCGGGGCTGACGCGGGTGGGCGGGGCTTCCGTCTCCTTCTGTCCGTTGCAGGGCCTGTTCGGCATCATCACCCCTTCCGGCCTGCATTTCGAGCGCCATCACCAGGGCTGGCACGATATCGACCCGTCCCGGCACCGGCTGATGATCAACGCCTCGGACCCGGCTTTCCTCAAGAAGCCCAAGGTCTACACCATGGACGAGCTGATGCGCCTGCCGTCCGTGTCGCGCATCCACTTCATCGAGTGCGGCGCCAACACCGGCCTGGAATGGGGCAACGTGGCCGTGCCCACGGTGCAATACACCCACGGCATGCTCTCCTGCTCGGAATTCACCGGCGTGCCCCTCAAGACCCTGCTGGAAGACTGCGGCGTCGACTACAAGAAGGCCCGCTACGTCCTGGCCGAGGGGGCTGACGGCTCCTCCATGACCCGCACCATTCCCATGGAAATGGTGGAAAACGGCGAAGTCTTCGTCGCCTACGGCCAGAACGGCGAGATGCTGCGCCCGGAAAACGGCTATCCCCTGCGCCTGGTCGTGCCCGGCGTCCAGGGCGTCTCCTGGGTCAAGTGGCTGCGCCGCATCGAGGTGGGCGACAAGCCCTGGGCCAGCAAGGACGAGGCGGTCCATTACATCGACCTGCTGCCCAACGGCTTGCACCGCCAGTATTCCTCCATCCAGGAGTGCAAGTCGGTGATCACCACCCCCTCCGGCGGCCAGACGCTGCTGGACAAGGGCTTCTACAACGTCTCCGGCCTCGCCTGGTCCGGCCGCGGCAGGATCAAGCAGGTGGACGTCTCCTTCGACGGCGGCATCAACTGGCAGACCGCCCGCCTCGAAGGGCCGGTGCAGAACAAGGCCCTGACCCGCTTCAACATCGGCTGGGTGTGGGACGGCAAGCCCGCCATCCTGCAGTCCCGGGCCATGGACGAGACCGGCTACGTGCAGCCCGGCTACGGCCAGTTGCGCAAGGTGCGGGGCACCAAGTCCATCTATCACAACAACGCCATCCAGTCCTGGAAGGTGGCGGAAGGCGGGGAGGTGACCAATGTCCAGGTTCTCTAAGACGCTCGTCGCCCTCGCCCTGGCGGCCTGTGCCGGCGGCGCCGCCGCCGTCGACAATTTCCGGGGCCTCGGCCGCGAGGCCACACCGGCCGAGGTGAAGGCCTGGGACATCGACGTGCGGCCGGATTTCAAGGGCCTGCCCAAGGGTTCGGGCACCGTGGAGCGGGGCCAGGAACTGTTCGAGGAAAAGTGCGCCTCCTGCCACGGCTCCTTCGGCGAATCCAACGAGGTGTTCACCCCCCTCGTCGGCGGCACCACCAAGAAGGACATCGAGGCCGGCCGCGTCGGCGGCTTCCTCACCGGCGACATTCCCCAGCGCACCACCTTCACCAAGGTGGCCACCATCTCCACCATCTGGGACTACATCTACCGGGCCATGCCGTGGACGGCGCCCAAGTCCCTGAAGCCGGACGACGTGTACGCCATCCTCGCCTACTTCCTCAACCTGGCCGAGATTGTGCCGGCGGACTTCACCCTTTCCGACCGCAACATCGCCGAGGTGCAGCAGAAGATGCCCAACCGCTTCGGCATGACCACCGACCACGGCCTCTGGCCGGGGGCGCCGGCGAAGAAGGGCGGCATCGGCAACGGCGGCGTCCCCGACGTGAAGAACGTAGCCTGCATGAAGCACTGCAAGGCCGAGGTGACCATCGGCTCCACCCTGCCCGACTACGCCCGCAACGCCCACGGCGAACTGGCGGACCAGACCCGCGCCTTCGGCCCGGTGCGGGGCACCCGCACCCTCGCCCCGGCCGCCGCCGCCCCCAAGGCCGCGGCGACGACCCTGGAGCTGGCGACCAAGAGCGGCTGCATGGCCTGCCACGGGATCAACGGCAAGATCGTCGGCCCGGGCTACAACGAAGTCGCCTCCCGCTATGCGGGCCAGGCCGGGGCCGAGATCAAGCTGGCGGCCAAGGTCAAGGACGGCGGCCAGGGCGCGTGGGGCAGCATTCCCATGCCCCCCAACGGCCATGTCAAGGACGAGGACCTGGCGACCCTCGTCAAGTGGATTCTGTCAGGCGCCAAGTAACCGATTCATCAAGAGGAGCAAACATGAACAAGCAACGACGTGACGTACTCAAGGCTGGTTCCGGGGCCTCGCTGCTGGCTGCCCTGGCCGCCGCCGGCTTCATTGCCCCGGGCACGGCCCTGGCCGACTGGAACAAGGGAGCCTTCGACGCCAAGACCCTGGCCGACACCCTGAAGGCCATCGGCGCCGGCACCCCGGCCGACAGCAAGGATGTGCAGGTCACCGGCCCGGACATCGCCGAGAACGGCGCCGTGGTGCCGGTGGGCGTTTCCACCACCCTGCCCGGGACCACCATGGTGGCCATCCTCATCGAGAAGAACCCCAACCCCCTGGCCGCCAGCTTCACCCTGCCGGAAGGTACCGAGGCCAACGTGCAGACCCGGGTCAAGATGGGCCAGACCTCCAATGTCTATGCCCTGGTCAAGGCCGGCGACAAGTTCTTCATGGCCACCAAGGAAATCAAGGTCACCCTGGGTGGCTGCGGTGGCTAGAAACGGGTTCGAAGCGACTTGCGCTTCGTTCCCCGTTTTGAACATCCGTTTTGAATTGAAGGAGCTATAAATGGCTGCAAACCCCATGAAGATCCGCGCCGCCAACAAGGACGGCGTGACCGAGGTGAAAGTCCTCATGAGCCACGAGATGGAAACCGGCCAGCGCAAGGATTCCACCGGTGGCGTGGTACCCGCCTGGTTCATCACCGAACTCACCGCCAAGCATAACGACAAGGTGGTGCTGGCCGGCGAATTCGGCACGGCGGTGTCCAAGAACCCTTACCTGGCCTTCAAGTTCAAGGGCGGGGCCAAGGGCGACAAGATCACCGTGTCCTGGAAGGACAACAAGGGCGAGAGCCGCACCGACGAAGCCCAGATCGCCTGACGGCGGCAGGACGAACCCAGGCGGCGACGGGGCGCAAGACCCCGCCCGCCGACTCACTCCGGAGGAGTCGATGATTACCCAACGTTTGTGCAAGACGCTGGCCGCGGCCCTTGCCGCTGCCGCCCTGGGCGGGCTGGCCCAGGCCCAGGACAAGACCGCCGACGAGCTGGCCAAGTACCGCGAGGCCCTGGCCGACGGCAACCCGGCGGAACTGATCGAAATGAAGGGCGAAGCCCTGTGGAAGGAGAAGCGTGGCCCCAGGAACGCTTCCCTCGAGCAGTGCGACCTCGGCCTTGGCCCCGGCGTGCTGGACGGCGCCTACGCCCAACTGCCCCGGTACTTCAAGGACGCCAACAAGGTGATGGACGTCGAGTCCCGCCTGGTCCATTGCATGATGACGCTGCAGGGGCTCAGCTTCGAGCAGGCGACGAAGAACTGGTTCTCCAAGCCGGGCACCGATTCCGACATCGAGGCCCTGGTGACCTTCGTCGGCACCCGCTCCAACGGCAAGCCGATCAACGTGCCGGCCACCCATCCGGAAGAGGCGAAGATGGCCAGGATGGGCGAGTACATCTTCTACCGCCGGTCCGGGCCCCAGGATTTTTCCTGCTCCATCTGCCACGGCCAGGAAGGCAAGCGCATCCGCCTGCAGGAACTCGGCAACCTGACCACCAAGGACGGGGCCGGCACCGCCATGAAAACCTGGCCTTCCTACCGGGTCTCCCAGGGGGCCGTGTGGACCATGCAGCGCCGCCTCATCGACTGCATGCGCCAGGCTCGCTTCCCCGAACCCAAGTACCTTGCCGATTCCGTGGTCGCCCTGGAGACGTTCCTGCAGAAGAACGCCACCGGCACCGTCATGGAAACGCCGGGCATCAAGCGCTAAGGGAGAGGGAAGATGAAATTCAGCAAGCAAGCCATCGCCGCCGTCCTGCTCGCCACCGGGGCGCTCACCGCCATCGCCGCCGACAAGGCCAAGGCCGTCGAAGCGCCGGGCGGGAAATACGCCAAGGAGGCGGAGCAGATGTTCCGCGGTTCCTTCCGCGAGGACAACCCCAAGTACTGGATGAGCCGGGTCGAGCAGGACGAATCCATGCGCCTCTGCGGCCAGTACCGGGACAACCCCCCGCGCAAGGTCGGTGAGCAGATCGAGAAGCTCAACAAGGCCACCATCCGTTATCCCGTCGACGGCAAGCTGATGGGCGACTGGAAGGAAGGCGAGAAGCTGGCCGCGGTCGGCACCGGTGGCCACATCGGCTTCATCCAGCCCGATCCCCCGGGCCGCACGCGCGGCGGCAACTGCTACGCCTGCCACCAACTGGCCAGGAAGGAAATCGCCTACGGCACCATCGGCCCCAGCCTGCAGCACTTCGGCAAGATCCGGGGAACTGGCGAGGACATGGTCAAGTACGTCTACGACAAGGTGTACAACTCCAATGCCTTCACCGCCTGCACCAACATGCCCCGCTTCGGCCTGCACAACTGGCTGACCCCGGAGCAGGTCACCCACATCGTGGCCTTCCTGCTCGACCCCGAGTCGCCGGTGAACAAGGACTGACCTTGCGTGTTTGGCCCGGCGGGCGCTGGCCTGCCGGGCATTTTTTCGAGGATTGAACATGAGCATGAACCGCCGGGAGTTCCTCCAGGTTCTGGCCGTCGCCGCCGCCGGCGGCATGGCGCTGCACAGCGAAGGGGCCCTGGCCGAACAGGGCGCCGCCAGGATGTACGACCTGCCCAAGTTCGGCAACGTCAGCCTGCTCCACATCACCGATTGCCACGCCCAATTGCTGCCCATCTACTTCCGCGAGCCCAGCGTCAATCTCGGCATCGGCGGCCAGCGGGGGCAGGTGCCCCACCTGGTGGGCGAGCATCTCCTCAAACATTTTGGCTTCAAGCCCCGGGGCATCGAGGCCCACGCCTTCACCTGCCTCGATTTCGAAAGGGCGGCCAAGACCTACGGCAAGGTCGGCGGCTTCGCCCACCTGGCCACCCTGGTCAAGCGCGTGAAAGCCGGCCGGCCCGGCGCCCTGCTGCTCGACGGCGGCGACACCTGGCAGGGTTCCGCCACCGCGCTGTGGACCAACGCCCAGGACATGGTGGACGCCTGCAAGGCCCTCGGCGTCGACATCATGACCCTGCACTGGGAAGCCACCGTCGGCGAGGCCCGGGTCAAGGAAATCGAGGAGAAGGATTTCGCCGGCAAGATCGACATCGTCGCCCAGAACGTCAAGACCACCGATTTCGGCGACCCCGTCTTCAAGCCCTACGTCATCCGCAACATGAACGGCGTGCCCGTGGCCGTCATCGGCCAGGCCTTCCCCTATACCCCCATCGCCAACCCCCGCTGGCAGATTCCCAACTGGAGCTACGGCATCCAGGAAGACAACATGCAGAAGATGGTCGACGAGGCACGCGCCAAGGGCGCCCAGGTGGTGGTGGTGCTCTCCCACAACGGCATGGACGTGGACCTCAAGATGGCCTCCCGGGTGCGCGGCATCGACGCCATCCTCGGCGGCCACACCCACGACGGGGTGCCGGCGCCGGTGGTGGTGAAGAATGCCGGCGGCCAGACCCTGGTCACCAACGCCGGCTCCAACGGCAAGTACCTGGGGGTGCTCGATTTCGACGTCAGGAACGGCAAGGTGGCCGACTTCCGCTACAAGTTGCTGCCCGTCTTCGCCAACCTGCTGCCGGCGGATAAGGACATGCAGGCCCTCATCGACAAGGTGCGCGCCCCCTACCTGGACAAGCTCAACGAAAAGCTGGCGGTGACCGAGGGGCTTCTCTACCGCCGGGGCAATTTCAACGGCACCTTCGACCAGGTCATCCTCGACGCCCTGATGGCGGGCAAGGACGCCGAGATCGCCTTCTCGCCGGGTTTCCGCTGGGGCACCTCGCTGCTCCCCGGGCAGCCCATCCTGATGGAGCACGTCATGGACCAGACCGCCATCACCTACCCATGGACCACCGTCACCGCCATGACCGGCGCCACCATCAAGACCATCCTGGAAGACGTCTGCGACAACCTCTTCAACCCGGACCCCTACTACCAGCAGGGGGGCGACATGGTGCGCGTCGGCGGCCTCGCCTACACCTGCGACCCGACGGCCAGGATGGGCGAGCGCATCCAGAACCTGATGCTGGGCGGCCAGCCCCTCGATGCCGGCCGCACCTACAAGGTGGCCGGCTGGGCGCCGGTGTCGGAGGAGGCCAAGGGTATCGGCGAACCCATCTGGGACGTGGTGGCGAAATACCTGCGGGACGTCAAGACGGTGAAGCCGGTGCGTCTCAACCTGCCCACCCTCAAGGGCGTCGCCCGCAATCCGGGGATGGTGTGATGGCCCGGCGGGGCGGCGCCCTCGGGCGGCTCCTGGCCGCCGCCTGCTGCCTCGGCGCCGCCCTCGGAGCGGCCGCGGCGGATCTCATCCCCATCCAGGTCGCCCCCCGGGTCTACTATTTCCAGGGGGAGGCCGGCCCCGCCTCCCAGTCCAACGAGGGCTACATGTCCAACGCCGGCTTCGTCGTCACCGACGACCAGGTGGTGGCCATTGACGCCCTCGGCACCCCGGCGCTGGGCGAAGCCATGCTCGCCGCCATCCGCCGGGTGACGCCGCTGCCGGTGAAACTGGTCATCGTCACCCACTACCACGCCGACCATTACTACGGCCTGCAAGCCTTCAAGGCCGTGGGGGCGGAGGTCTGGGCCCAGACTGCGGCCAAGGGGGCGGTCGATTCCGACGCCGCCCGGGAGCGCCTCGCCCAGCGCCGCCGGGATCTGCCCCTGTCGGTGGACGAGCACACCCGCCTCGTCCCGCCCGACATCCTGCTGGCGGGCGACACCACGGTGCGCCGGGGCGGAGTCGACTTCCGCATCACCGCCGTCGGCGGCGCCCATTCGCCGGAGGATCTCATGGTCCTGGTGCCGGGGCAGGGCGTCCTTTTTGCCGGCGACCTCTTCTTCGCTGGCCGCCTGCCCTTCGTCGGCGACGCCGACACCGGGCGCTGGCTGCAGGCCCTGGACCGCATGCAGGACGGCCGCCCCGCCGTGGTGGTGCCGGGCCATGGCGCCGCCTCCCGCGACCCCCTGCCGGACATCGACCTCACCCGCCGCTACCTGGCCTACCTGCGCGAAACCATGGGCCGGGCCGTGGCCGAACTGATCCCCTTCGAGGAAGCCTACGCCCGCACCGACTGGTCTGCCTTCGCCGGCCTGCCGGCCTTTGCCGCCGCCAATCGGGGCAACGCCTACAACGTCTACATCGGCATGGAGCAGGAGGCCCTGGGCCGCTGAAGGCCGTCCGCCTTGCCCGGCGGCGGCGCCTCCCCTAGACTGTCAGCCTATTACTGTTTGCTAATGGATAGGCCCATGACCCGCATCCTCGCCGCCTTCGCCCTGCTCGCCGCCCTGGCCCCCGCCCTCCAGGCCCAGGAATGGGCTCCCGGCACCGCCGACTGGGCGAAGCTGCCCGAGATCAAGCGCAGCAAGCTGAGCCTCTACCTGACGCCGCAGCAGGCCTGGGACACCATGCAAAAGGCGGGCGGCAAGACCCTCTTCATCGACATCCGCACCCGGGCCGAAGCCATGTACGTGGGCATGCCCACCGTCGCCGACGCCCTGGTGCCCTACGTCGAACACCAGGAAATCATGACCGAGTGGGACGACAAGCGGAACATCTACCTGCTGGAGCCCAACGTCGAATTCGCCAAGGACGTGGAGCGCCGCCTCCAGGACAAGGGCCTGACCAAGGCCGACGCCGTGATCCTCCTTTGCCGCTCCGGTGACCGCAGCGCCAAGGCCGCCGACCTGCTGGCCATGCACGGCTTCACCAAGGTGTACAGCGTGGCCGAAGGCTTCGAGGGCGACATTGCCAAGGAAGGTCCCGCCGCCGGCCGCCGGGCGGTCAATGGCTGGAAGAACGCCAGCCTGCCCTGGAGCTATAAGCTCGACAAGGCCAAGATGTACTTCCCCAGCCATTAGCGACACGGCGGCGGCCATGGGCAAGCGGTGACGGATGTTGATCCTCGGCCTCACCGTCAGCGGGCATCGCGTTAAACGGGCGCGTTAAACGGGGACGCGCGTTAAACGGGGACACGCGTTAAACGGCGTTAAACGGGGACGGACCCAATGCTGT
>JRYG01002357.1_pt1 | contig 41191 bp, 35 predicted proteins | sample 235341 | NCBI WGS metagenome assembly JRYG01 (sample SAMN03074218, study PRJNA261478) | activated sludge metagenome | biome: Wastewater Treatment Plant; feature: Wastewater; material: Activated sludge; isolation source: activated biomass of a wastewater treatment plant treating hydrocarbon... ...
ACCGGCGTGTTGAGCAATTGACCTTCTGGCGATAGCAATACGTAGTAGGGCTGCGAGTTGGTCTGGAAAAATTCTGTTTGGAAATGCGCCCATTTATGGCCGTAGTTGCGCAATTTACGCGTACCTCCCGATGCTTTTTGCACTACCACTTGCTCTTCTGCCGGCAGTTCAATTTTTTCATCTACATAAAGCGAAATCAACACGTAGTCGTTTTTCAAATGCTTGTAAACGCCTGGTTCGGGCCATACGTGTTCTTCCATTTTGCGGCAATTCTGACAAGCGTGGCCTGTGAAATCGATCATAATGGGTTTATTCACCTCCTTGGCATATGCGAGCCCCTCTTCAAAATCCTTGAAGCAGTTGAGGTTTTGGGGGCAATCACAGGGCTTGAGCCAGCTGTAGCACACAGGAGGAGCCAGGCCGCTCAACAATTTGAGGGGGCGGAAAGAACCTACTTTTTCATCATAAATAAACCCGGTAGCCAGGTAGAGGGCAAAAGCCACGGAAATAGCCCCTAGCAATTTGCGGGGCAAGCTGATTTTGACGCCTTCGTCGTCGTGTGGAAAACGAATGAGCCCAAAAAGGTACGCTGCAAGTCCAACCGCCGTCAATATCCAGATCGCCAGGAAAGGCTCAATTTTGAGCAACCCCCAGTGTTTTACCAGGTCGGCATTGGAGAGGAACTTAAACGCCAGGGCTATCTCGATAAAGCCAAGTACCACCTTAACTGTATTCAACCATCCACCCGAGCGGGGCAGCGATTGCATCCAGCCCGGGAATGCCGCAAACAGCGCAAAAGGCAGGGCAAGGGCCAGGCCGAAACCTGACATCCCCGTGGTGAGCTGCCATGCGCCGCCGTCGGAGCTGAGCGCGCCGGCCAATAGCGACCCTAAAATCGGGCCCGTACAAGAAAATGACACCAACGCCAGGGTAAGCGCCATGAAGAAAACACCTACTACACCGCCAACCCCTTCCGCATTGCTGGCCTTATTCTGCCAGCTTTCGGGCAATGTAATCTCGTAATAACCGAAAAATGAAAAAGCAAAAACAATAAAAATGGCAAAAAATGACAGGTTCAGCCACACATTGGTGGATATATCATTGAGTATATCGGGATTTATCGTGTCAATAAGATGGAAGGGAATACTGAGCAAAAAATACACCAGAAAAATAAAAAAGCCATACATCGATGCATTCATCAACCCTTTGCGACGGTTGCCTGCGCTTTTGGTGAAAAAGCTCACCGTAAGCGGAATCATTGGAAATACACAGGGCGTAAGCAGCGCAATGAGGCCTCCGATGAAACCCAGGATAAAGATATTCCAATAACCTTTTTTCTCGGCTGTTTCTGTCGGCACATCGCCGCACTTGCCTGCAGGGGCTGACAGGTCGGGTTTGGCGATACCGTATTGCTCGTCTATATTGCCGATAGACGGCCCGGCGAGGCCTGCAGCCGCTTCGTCGCCAATTATCGCCTGGTTTTGGGCGATATTCACGCGAAAAGGCACATCGGCAGAGGGAAGACACATCTTGTCATCACAAGTCATGAACACCACCTGGCCGCTAATAGGCTGTGATGGGTTGGTAACTTTGATACGCTGGGTGAATACGACCGGGCTTTCTATGAATTTGATTACTTCTACTCCACCGAAAAGCGGGTCCGGGCCCTGTTTTTTCTTGCCTTCCTCTTTTACTTCACCTTCCCGGCTGTAGTGTGATCCCAGTTCAAAAGTAAACACGGTGGGTTCGGGACCGTCGGCTGAAGTATGCTGCGAATAAATCGCCCAGCCCTTTTCCATAAGCGCCGTAAAAACAATATCATAGACGCCGGCGCCCTGGTCTTTCAATGCAATTTGCCACTGTACAGGATTTTTAATGCCGCTGGGCGTAGCGGGAGGGGCAATACTCAGGTCGCTGTTAATACCTGTGCCGGCATTCGATTCTGCGGGTTGTTCCGTTTCTGTTTTGGCTGGTGTTGCCTCTGTTGCTTTGGCGTTTGACTTAGTGCTTTTGAGCGTAAACGAAAAGGCCTCTTCTGCCGGGGGCAGGCAGCGCTCATCGTCGCAGGTCATAAACTCAAGGTACCCGGTAATCGGTTGTGATAAATCGCTGACCTTCACCCGCTGGGTAAACGTAACAGGACTCTTGGTAAACTTGATTACATTGACGCCGTCAAAAAGCGGGTCGGGGCCTTCTTTTTTGTACCCTTTTTCTTTCACATCGCCGACGCGCTGGTAATGGGCGCCCTTATCAAAGTAAAAAGCCGTCGGCACAGGGCCGTCGGGTGAAGTTAGCTGCGAGTATATCGTCCAGCCCGGTTCCATGGTGGCCGTAAATACCAGATCAAATTCGGTATCGCTCACCTGCTTATAGGTGGTGTTCCATTTTACAGGATTGAGAATTTGGGCCTGAGCGATGCCGGCCAACAGGAGGGTAAAAACAAGGGCGGAGATTTGCTTGATCATTTCGCTGTAAGTTTGGGTAATCCTGGCGCTGTTATTCCAAGCCTATTTGAAAAGCTACCGCTGTTGGCGGCAGACACATATTGTCGTCACAAGTCATAAACATCACTTCCCCGTCAATTTGTTTGCTGCCTGCGGCAACTTTGACGCGCTGGGTGAATTTCACCTGTTGGCTGAATTTCACAAGGTTCATGTCGAATATGGGGTCATGGCCTTCTTTTTTGTGGCCGTCTTCAGTGGCTTTGCCGATGAGCTCGATACCGGATGATGTCCATTGAATGGAAGTAGCTACAGGTCCGTCTTCTGATTCGAGGTATTGGGAGTAGATGTACCAGCCTTTTTGTAAATTGGCAGTAAGCACGATATCGTACTCTCTGTCGGCGATTTTAACAGCTGAAAAATTCCATTTAACCGGTTCTACTTTTTGGGCGGGTAATGCGCCGGCGATAAGCATAGAAAAAACGATCAGCAGATATTTCATAACCAGTTTGTTTTTTGCGCTAATGGCGCACAAAGTTAAGGCGATACACCTTAAGGGAGCTATACAGGACTGGCGATTAATAAAAGATTAACACATCTAAACATATGCCGGCGAAGTACTTACCAGCGATTCAAACAGGATTCTGCCGTCGGTGTTGCCCAATGCAGTTTCGGAACAGCGTTCGGGGTGGGGCATCATGCCAAATACATTGCGTTTTTCGTTGCAGATGCCGGCGATTCCGTCCATAGCGCCGTTGGGGTTTGCAGCTTCCGTCATAAGGCCGCTTTCCGTGCAATAGCGGAACAACACCTGATCGTTGTCAATCAGGTGACGAAGCGTAGCCTCATCAGCATGATAGCGACCCTCGGCGTGGGCGATGGGTATTTTGAGCACCTGGCCTTTATTGCTGCGGGAGGTGATGGGCGAATGGGTTGTTTCTACCCGCAGGTGTATATTTTTACAAATAAACTGCTGGTTTTGATTGCGCAACAACACGCCGGGCAATAATCCGGATTCGCACAGTATTTGAAAACCGTTGCAAATACCCCACACATAACCGCCATTGTTGGCAAAGTCAATAACAGCTTGCATAATGGGCGAAAAACGCGCAATGGCGCCGGCACGCAGATAATCGCCATACGAAAAGCCGCCCGGCAAAATGATGCAATCGCCGGTGTCAAAACCGTCGAGCGACTTTTCTTTGTGCCACAGTTTGACAACCTCCTGCTGCATAACCTCGCCAATGACATGCATCATGTCATCGTCACAATTCGAACCTGGAAAAACTACAACGCCGAATTTCATATAATTAAGTGATATCGTTTCGCATATTGCGCCGCAAAGGTAGTGAAACAGAACGGCTTATTCGGTAAAAATCAACGCACGGAATTGATACACCAGCACAGCTGCCACAGCCACTAAATGTACGGCTTCGGCTATACGGGGCTTAAGCATGGTGAGGTTAAATGAAATCAGTATGCTGACGGGTACGGCCAATATTAGCAAATGCGTCAAATCAACCCCGCGCTGTAACAAAATTGAAAGCGCAGCTACCAACATGGCCCAGAAAAGCAATCCGATTTTTTTCTGTACCTGGATTTGGGTTTTTAACAAGTAATTACCCGAATTGAGCAAAGCGATAAGCAGTAAAATACCCATTACCCCCCATCCTATATAGGCGCTCCAATAGTACTGCGGAGCAAAGGATAGAAAATCAAATTGATCTATAAACTGCCGCTGAATGAATTCACCAAACTCACCCATCCAGAAATAGTACACCCCCAACAATAAGTAGGGAACCAATAATCCGCTAAATAAAACAAGCCGCTCGCGAATATTGAACGACCGCATGATATTGAGAGCTATAGTGCCAAGCAATACAAAAACAATATGCGAGAAATACACCCAACTGGCGATGGCCACCCAAAAACCGATATTAAAAATTCGATCGGCGCACGTGGGCACTTTGTATATAGACATGGAGATCCACAATACCACGATAATCAGTGTATTGGCCAGCAAAGGCGCGGAAAAGGTCATGAATTCAGGCAAACTTGAGCACACGAGCAGGTAAACAAGGCCCGGAAATAAGTTCACTTCCCGCGCAAGGCGGTGCTCAGCTACCATCACATTGATGGCAATGGCATGGATGACCAAAACTGGAATAGTCAACAAATGAAACCAGGAATGCCCGGCTAATGCTCCCAGCCCAAACAAATCGCCCGCAATAGCAAAATGCGCTCTGGTATCGGGCATTTTGACAAAAAACAGAGGCGACCGGAGCGCTGCGGCGTAAAACACCAGCAACAGGCCGAATAACATCTGATTGGTGCGAAATAGTCTTAACACGGCGGTATTTTTCGGTCTTTATCGGCCAAATTTAACAAGAATATACGTCGCAGAAATAAAAATTCCCGATTTCGAGGAACTAACCTCAAATCCCTTGCGTTAATCCTTTTAGAATCGCCAGTTATATCAATTAGTTCAGTAGCATCATTACTAGTTATCGCAAAGCCCTTTTTATTTCCCAAAAATGAATTTCACTGCGTGTTGTGCAATGCATGACGGTCATTGGAATATTTGTATTAGCCACTAATAAACCAAACAATATGACTCCGGGAATCGCATTATCCACCGACAAGTCCACGCTGTTTTATATCGACAGCAATGGCACGAAAACCGATATCGATCTGCTGAATGGCAACGCCGCCAAGATCACCAAAACCGGCGGCAACGTTTTTGCGGAACAGGTCACTTCCGTTCCCAATGGTACGACTACTCAGGTTCCGCTCAATTATTATGCACAAGCGGGATACGACAGTGCAAAAAGTCAGGCCTACATCGTTGGCACTAGTGAGATGGAATTTGGTCTTGGCATCAGGGTTCACCCTACCGATTTAACCAGACAGGCTTTGTATGTCAAAAACGACGGGAATAACCTGGTATTGACCCAGAACTAAGGATACTCGCTTTCCATTTGCACTTGGCGAATGGGCTTGTGCTGAAGCTGGCTTTCCAGCCACATCATTAATTCGTGTACGCCGAATGTAGTTTTGCCAGACGCTTTTTGTGTATATGGCGTCAGGTAATTTTTCATTTCCGTCAATATAACGGTTCTTACTTGTACATCGGCGTACACGATTTTTTTCAGGAATTCTAACACAGTCATTTCTAAGCTTTGGGCTGATAGCGCGTGCTGCTGAAAAAAGCGATGGATTCGCCTGATGTGGCTTTTTAGGGGATCGCCTCTATCGTCGCTATCTTGCTGTGCAGTTGAAATCTCGTTGGCTGTCGTTTCGTATACGCAAATCAGCCCCAACAACGCTGCCATGTACTGGACATTCAGCATTACCGGCTCATTCTGAAAACGTTTACTCCGTTTAACGACGACAAGCGCATCCCGGAAATTGCCGCATATAAAATTTAAACTCAGAATATTGCTTTCCACCCCAATCAGTACTTCCAACTGCAACACAGTGCTAAACTTTTTCATCCCTGCCTCCATTACTTTGGTCAACTCCCGGGCTTTATCGAGTTCTTTATTGTTCAAATACCATGAAAACAAGCGTCGATTGATAAAGCGGAACTCTGCCAATTCCCTGTGGGGAAGGAATATCAACGCCTTCTTCATTCTGTCTCGCACAGTGACAAAAGTTGCATTATCTTGTAAATCAACACATTGTGACATAATATTCCCCATACTGAGCATATAGCGGTAGGGATTTTCAATCATCTGCTTTTGATGATCCTCCCACCATTGAAAATGCAATTGGTAATAACGGCTAAGGTGTCTAGTCTCGTCCATCGACACTGTTAACCAAGCGAAAGTGTTTACAAGCCGATTTCCGCTCAGCCCCGGGAGCTGGTTGAGTTGGTCCAAATGCCGTTCTTCCTGCATGATTTCTTCTACTAATTTTTTTCGGTAAGCCGTCATAGGCGGGCCTTTCGTTAAATTAGTATTTGCCCGCTCGTACAAGTCCTGGTAATACGACTCCTGCTCAAACCGGCCCCGGTATTCTTCGGCTTCTTTTATTAGATATTCTATCCGTTTTTTTCGTTTTTCGCCATCAGTAATATTCGTATAAACTAATGTCCGTTCTTCCCTGTTGATCTCCAGTATAGCCAGGCTACTGTCAATCTCCAGCGCTTTGGCGCGGGCGCGATCCAATTCCTGCTGCGCTAAATCAAACAACCCCCGTTCCATCAAAATTTTGGCATCTGCAATCAGTTCCTTGATGTGGATGGAAGGGTAGTGCCTCCCATTGGCATTGCGCAAAAAGCGCATCAACCGCTCATACAGTAGCCGGCGCTCTACCGGCAAGCGGGCTATCACTTTTTTTTGCTGCTCCGGGTTGGGAATTGCTTTTTTCAGTTTCTTTAGAAACTGCTGCTCGCTGAACTCCTCCCCCTGATCCAGAATATTGAAAATGATCAAAGCGACAGGGTAGTTTTTGCCTTCTCCTCTTATGCGATCTTTTAGCGCTGTGGTGAATCCCCTTTTTTCGGCTTCCGTCATCATATTGATGAGCCTGACCAGCTCTTTATATTTATTATTCATCTATTTTCAATTAATATTATTGAAATTCAAAAATAACACAATTAGCTTTTTTTCAATAGTTTAATATATTAAAACATAAAAAAACAATACAAATGCAATTAATACTTCTAATTTTTTGGTTCAATACACCTATTACACCAGTTTATCTTTGAATTATCAATAACAGATGTCTAATGAGGGGATAAGATAAAAAATTTCTATCGAATTTCAATTTACATAAATAGTATTTAAACAATTGATTATAAATATATTATTAGACATCAATGCAATTTAGACAATTAATTAGTATTATGTGCGCGGAATATAGCGCCAAAATCTAGTCGGCATCTTTGAGTTGCCAAATGATCGATAATCAACCCAAAGAAAAACGATCGCATGCAAAGCGGCGGATAAACAAATGGGAAACCACACCTAAACCCCAATTTTATTTTCTGTGGCTGTCGCAGCCCCTTGTGGAGACCTTGGAAAAAACCGCCCTCAAACGACTATGATGAAACTACTGAATGGGGACTATTGCTAGATAGATGATGGCAATTTACCACGATAACCCCCTCAGGCGCCGCTATGGCGCCTTTTTTTTGTTTCAACTTTTGCCCTACCTTTGCTACACAAAACATCAACACATGCCTTATGCCGGTTTTATTCAAGAGGTCAAAGCCATCGCTTTACGCGCCGGTGAAGCTATTATGGAAATCTATAACCGGGAAGCCGACTGGCAAGTGACCTTGAAAAGCGACGACTCGCCGCTCACCCAGGCCGATTTGCGCTCTAATGCCATTATTCAACAAGGCCTTGCAACACTGACGCCAGATTGGCCGGTTATATCTGAGGAAAGCGCCTGGGCCGACTATGATACGCGCAGCGCCTACCACTTCTGGTGGCTGGTGGATCCACTCGACGGCACGAAGGAATTTATCCATAGACACGGCGACTTTACCGTGAATATCGCGCTGATGGAGGGTCGGCAACCGGTACTCAGTGTGATGTATGCCCCGGCTATCAATCAATTGTACTGGGCTGTTCGGGGGAGGGGAAGCTACACGGTGGCCGACGGCATAGAACAGCGACTTCAGGTTGCCGAATTCGATCCAGTGCAATCCGGCCTGCGCATCGTGTGCAGCAGATCGCACCTCAACGCTGCTACGCAAACGTATATTAATCTGTTTGATAACCCACAGACGGTAGCGGTGGGCAGCGCCCTCAAGTTATCTATCCTGGCAAAGGGCGAGGCGCATATTTACCCCCGCCTGGGTCCTATACACGAATGGGATATCGCCGCCGGGCACCTCATACTTGAAGAGGCCGGGGGAAAATTATTCCAGTCTGATACCGGCGCCCCCCTGGTCTATAATACAGCGGCGCTCAAACTTCCCCCTTTTATTGCCGTAGGAGGAGCGCACGGCCACGTACCGCTCAATGTACAGCTATGAAGTTCCCGGTAAGCGTCATCATTCCCGCCCACAATGAATCGCACAACATCGCTGCGGCACTCGAATCGGTTTGCTGGGCCGACGAGCGCATTGTTGTCGATTCGTTTAGTACCGACGATACAAAGGCCATTGCCGAAAGCCTCGGCGCCAAGGTATGGCAACGCGCCTATACCGGCCCTGCCGACCAAAAAAACTGGGCGATACCACAGGCCGCTCACCCGTGGGTAATCCTGCTTGATGCCGACGAACGGGTGACGCCAGCATTAGCTCAGGAAATCCAGCATTGGCTATCGCAATCCGACATCCCCTTCGATGCCTTCTGGGTGCATCGCCAGAACTATTTCTTTGGCAAAAGAATCAACTACAGCGGCTGGCAAAACGACGCCGTAGTGCGATTGATACGCCGTGATGTATGCCGCTATAACGACAAGCAGGTCCACGAAGAGATTATTACAGCCGGTATCAGGGTAAGCCGGCTTCGATACAAGCTTGACCACTATACTTACATAAACCTCGATCATTTTCTGGAGAAAATGCAGCGCTATTCGCGTTGGTCTGCCAAAGACCATGCCCCAAAAACAGGTAGAATTACGGCTTATCACCTGCTACTCAAACCCGCTTTTCGCTTTTTCAAGCATTTTGTATGGCAGCGCGGCTATCTCGACGGGCTGCGGGGGCTACTGGTAAGCGCCATCATGGCCTGGGGGGTATTTCTGCGCTACGCCTATCTGATGGAACAACGCCGCGGCAACAGTAGCCATTAAAACAACTCCGTCTGCCCGTTTTTACCCAAATTAAATTCGATGCTATCGCCCGCATGTAGCTTGTCGGGGAGTTCTTCGTGTTCGGGCGTCGCTGTTTCCTGTTCCAGCTCCGTTTCCGGAGCGGCTTCTACAAGTTTAACTCCTGTAATTTTTTGATCAACCAATTTATTGCCCAATGCCTTCCAGCCTTTTACATCGATAAAATCGGCTAGCTCGAGTTCATATTCGGTTTTGCCTGTTTTTGTTTTAACTGCGTAACGAATGCAGGGCGCTGTTTGAATAGAGGCAAATACCAGCTTGCTGTCTTTGTGCTCCGACAAATAGTTAAAGCGTTGATTGGTAGTAGACGTCTCAATACGGAATCGCTTGACCATTGTCCAGCCTTTGGCGCCTTCATAATGTACGGCTGTAACCACTGTATCGGGGTGCCATTTGCCCAGCTCAACCAATTCTGCGGGGTCAAAGCGCTTGGACAGATCGAGGTCGGCCACTTCATATGTGCCGTCTTTGTATAGGGCGACCAGCTGGTCGCCGGTATTAAAAGCCCCGAGCAGCGTACCCCGTCCATCGGTATTAAGCCGGCCGATACTTTCATCAATCCAGACCTGTATCGCACCGAGCGTAGAACGCCCGGCTTCTTTCATCACAATTTTGCGCACTGGATAGCGAGTCAGGATATTGCCCTGCGATTGACGGCCTTTGATAGCCAGGTCTTCAAAACCAAAGTCGAATACCTTGATCTTGGCCTTACTTCCTTGGCTGAGGTGAATAGTGACAATTTCAGCCTCTCCATTGGGGTTGGCGCTGAAGTAGAGTACTTTAGACCCTTTGGTGCCCAGGGTCAGGTCGTATTCTTTATCGCGGGTGATGGCGCTCACGTTAAAGCGCTTGACCAGTGCTCTCCCCGTTTTACCGTCGAGATAAGCCATGTTGTAGGTAGTACGCTCGTCGGCTTTTTTCCACACAGCCACGTGGATGATATCTTTGCCCACAAACACTTTTTCGGCGATTCGGGAGACCTGGAATTTGCCGTCGCGCCGAAAAACGATGACATCGTCAATGTCGGAGCAGTCGGTGACAAATTCGTCTTTCTTGAGCCCCCAGCCGATAAAGCCTTCTTCGCGGTTGACGTATAGCTTGGCGTTGTTGGCCACCACCTCGGTGGCTTGAATCGCGTCAAAAGTCGCTATCAGCGTTTTGCGATCGCGGCCTTTGCCGTATTTTTCGAGCAGCCGCTCAAAATAAGCGATGGCAAAATCGGTGAGATGGGCCAGATTGTGATCTACCTGCGCCAATTCGTTTTTGAGGTCGGCAATGAGTTCATCGGCTTTGAAGCTATTGAACTTGGAGATGCGCTTGATCTTGATCTCGGTGAGGCGAACGATATCTTCTTCGGTAATATCGCGCAACAAATGCAAACGCGTATCATTGGGCTTGGCTTTTTCACCGGGAACGATCACGTATTTGCGCAGTCCCGTATCGATGGTTTCAATCACAGCCTCCCAAGTCTCGCATTCCTCGATATCGCGGTAGATGCGCTTTTCGATGAATATTTTTTCAAGACTGGCAAAATGCAGTTTTTCCTCCAGCTCGTGTTTGAGGATTTCCAACTCCAAACGCAGCAATTCACGGGTATGGTTGGTGCAGATCTCCAGGATCTCCTCCACACTCATAAAGTGGGGTTTGTCGTTGATAATCACACAGGCGTTGGGTGAAATCGAGACTTCACACATCGTGAAGGCATAGAGGGCATCAACGGTGACATCGGGAGAAACGCCGGGGGCCAGTTCGATGACCACTTCAACTTCCTGGGCCGTATTGTCGGTTACTTTTTTAATCTTGATCTTGCCCTTGTCGCTGGCTTTAATAATACTTTCAATCAGTGCGCCGGTAGTTACGCCGTAGGGCAATTCGCGAACAAGTAGCGTTTTTTTGTCAAATTGCTCGATTTTGGCCCGTACCTTGATGCGGCCGCCACGGCGACCGCCGTTGTAGTCGGTCACATCAACCATACCCCCTGTTTGAAAATCGGGGTATAACTTGACTTTTTTGCCCTGTAATAATTTGATGGAAGCCTTTATCAGCTCTATAAAGTTGTGGGGCAAAATTTTTGTAGAAAGTCCCACAGCAATGCCATCAGCGCCTTGCGCCAGCAGCAGCGGGAATTTCATGGGCAGGGCAATGGGTTCTTTCTTGCGCCCGTCGTAGGAAAGCTGCCAATTGGTAGTTTGCGGGTTGAAAGCCACTTCCAGGGCAAATTTGGTAAGGCGAGCTTCAATATAACGGGGCGCCGNNTTCACCCCAGTTGCCCTGGCAATCGATGAGAAGGTCTTTTTGACCCAGGTTGACCAGCGCTTCGCCTATGGCAGCATCGCCATGTGGGTGGTACTGCATCGTTTGCCCGATGATGTTGGCTACCTTGTGGAAGCGCCCATCATCCATTTCGCGCATAGCATGCAAAATGCGGCGCTGAACGGGCTTTAATCCGTCGTCAATGGCAGGCACGGCCCTTTCCAGGATAACATAGGAGGCATAGTCCAGGAAATAGTCTTTGTACATTCCCTGCAAGGTCACAATGGCATCCTGCCCATTGCCATTTTGACCATTGTTTTCTATTTGCTCATTATCTCGCTTTGCCATGACACTATTTAGCTAGCATTTTTTTATTTCAACAACAAATGTAATATTTTTATAAAAACAAATTGTGTTAAAATATAAATTCTTCTAATTCGCCTCTCTCACTCCCTCCCTCTCTCACTCCCTCCCTCTCCCCTCAACCTCGCCCCCAGTTCCTTCCTGAGCTCCTCCCCGACAAACGCAGCCTCCAGCGCGTCCAAGTTACATCTGAGGAAATGTTCCGGCCCCCAGCCGAAACAATTGTGCAGGCGGCGGTATTCTTCGGCGAGCGTAACATTGGCTGTAGTGCGGCCATCGGTGTTGATCCCCACGGATACGCCGGCCTTGTATAAGCGGTCGATAGTATGATCAGCAAGGGTGCTAAAAACGTTGGTCTGGACGTTGCTGGTGGGGCAGACCTCCAGGTGAATTCGATGTTTTATAAGGTAATCAACCAAAGCAGGGTCTTCTATGCAACGCACGCCGTGGCCAATCCGCCGGGGTTTGAATTGCCGCAAAACTTGCCACATACTCTCGGGCCCGCGAGCCTCGCCGGAATGAGCAGTAGCAGGAATGCCGTGCTGCCGGGCAAATGTGTACGCTGCTTNNTCGCCGGCAATGTCGAAGCCGACCACTCGACGCCCCCTGAAACGATTGGCTAACATCGCAGTTTCCAAACTTTGCTGAGCGTCGTAGGTCCGCAGCGTACACAACAACAAGCCGGCTTCAACACCTGTTTTAGCCATGCCTTGGCCCAGGGCGTCAGCGACGATCTCTACCACCTCATCAGCGGCAAGCCCGCGACGAGTATGCAATATAGGAGCAAAACGAATTTCAGCGTAGATGACACCATCGGCTTTGAATTGCTGCATCAGATCAAGCGTAGCAGCTGTCAATGCACGCTCGGTTTGTAATACATTAATACTATCTTCAACTCGGGCCAAAAAGTCGGGTAAATTGAGGCATTTAGCAGGCGCCATGAAACGGCTTTGAAATTCGACGTCAGTAATGCCTGATTCCAGTTCATTAACTACTTCGAAACCCAACGAACAATCGAGGTGTACGTGTAGCTCTATTTTCGGCCATTCCTGAAAATCCATCCCTGCTTTTAATTTGGTCATGCAAAGATACACTATCCGGTAAATGGATTTGCGTATTTTGGCGACTCAGCAAATCCCCGGCTATGTTTGCACCAGATATGACAATAAGCCCCGGGCTCGCCGCCGATCTGGCAGCCGCTTTTTTTGGCGTTGAAGCCCAGGCCGAACCGCTTCCCGGAGAAATTGATTTCAATTTTTTATTAAAAACATCAACCGGCAGCGATTTTGTATTTAAAATCAGCCGCCCCGGCGAAGATCCTGCCCTGCTCGATATGCAGGTGAGCGCTATGCGCTACCTTGACGAGCAATCGTTGCCGCTATCCCTTCAGCAACCTATCGCCGGAGTTGATGGGACGTATGTACAGTTGTGGCACGACGAACAGGGCAGGGAGCGATATCTGCGACTGCTTACCTGGGCGCCGGGGCGATTGTTTGCCAAGGTAAAACCCCAGGACGACAAGCTCCGCTATAGCCTCGGCGAGGCATTGGGGCAATTGTGCAGCGGATTGAGCAATTTTGAGCATCCAGCTGCCTACCGCCGAATGAAATGGGATTTGGCTCAACTCAATTGGGTAGCAGAACAACGCCATAAAGTACGGGATCAAGACCGGCAAGCCATCCTGGAATATTTTCTGCAACTTCACAACAAACAGGTTGCCCCACTACTGCAGGAATTGCGCCGCGGCATGATCTACAACGATGCCAATGACTATAATATACTGGTAGGAGGTGAACCTGGAAAATATAAGGTAAGCGGTTTTATCGATTTCGGCGATGCGGTGTATACTCATACTATCAACGAATTGGCCATAGCCATTGCTTACGCTATTTTTGATCACCCCGATCCTCTGGCTGCCGCCGTGCCTATTGTGCAAGGTTTTCACAGCGCTTTTCCACTGATGGAGGAGGAAATAGCCGCTTTATACTGCCTTATAGCCACCCGTCTGGTCATAAGCGTAATCCACTCAGCGGCGAATCGCGAAGCGGAGCCCGACAATGCCTATCTACTGGTCAGCGAAGAACAAGCCTGGGCTTTATTGGCGCAGTGGCGAAGTATTCCTTCTGCGCTAGCGCACTACGCGTTTCGATGGGCATGCGGTTGGACGCCATGCCCCGGGCAAGTTGCCTTTGAACATTGGGCAGCGGGCCAATCCGGGCATTTTTTCCCGGTTCTTGGTATGCAATTAATCCATATTGCAGCTCCTCTTGACCTTAGCGTGGGAAGCCTCGACTTGGGGCACCATCGCTATTATGAAGACATCGAATTGTTTTGTAAAAAAATAGACGACATGCTCGCCGATGCAGGCGCCAAAATAGGCATCGGCGGATATGGCGAAGTGCGTCCGTTTTATACCACCGACGCTTACACCGTAATGGGCAATGAGGGCCCTCAATGGCGCACCGTGCATCTGGGCCTCGACATCTGGGCAGCGTCCGGCACACCGGTATATGCCCCGTATGACGGCACAATACACAGTTTCTCTGACAACGCGGGCGAGCGCAACTACGGCCCTACCATTATTCTTGCCCATCAGCCCGAAAACGGGCCGCCGTTTTTTACGCTTTACGGTCACCTCGACGGCGCCTCGCTCCAAGGGCTCAAAGCAGGAATGGCTATTGCAAAAGGCCAGACTTTTGCCCGCATCGGCGATAGGCCATACAATGGCAACTGGCCGCCGCACTTGCATTTTCAGGTTATACTCGATATGCTTGCTTATGAGGGCGATTATCCGGGGGTGGCGTTCCCTTCGCTATCTGAGGTGTGGCTCAGCATCTGCCCCAACCCATCGCTATTAGCCGGGGCGCCCACAATAGATACAACATCGCCGGAAGTCAAAATTATGCTTGAATGGCGGAAGACTCACCTGGGACGGAGCTTGAGTTTGTCTTATGAGCACCCGCTGCATATCGTCAGGGGTAGCCGTCAATACCTTTTCGACCACAATGCCCGCCGTTATCTGGATACGGTCAACAACGTGGCGCACGTAGGCCACCAGCATCCTGCCGTAGTAGACGCCCTGCAAAGGCAAGCGTCAGTACTGAATACCAACACTCGTTATCTGCACGAGGAAATTTTGCTTTTTGCAGAAGAACTGCTCAGCATTTTACCAGCGGAACTGAGTGTATTACACTTCGTCAACTCGGGCAGCGAAGCCAATGAATTAGCCTTGCGAATGGTCCGCACCACAACTGGCCGTCGCGATATGCTCGTGCTGGAAATGGGTTATCACGGCAATACCAGTGGTTGTATTGAAGTTAGCAGTTACAAATTTGACGGAAAAGGCGGCCAGGGAACGCCGCCACATATCCATGTGTTGCCTATGCCCGACCCCTACCGCGGCCGCCATAGAGGCAATAGTGAAAATTCGGCACTCCAATACGCTGCCTATGCTCAAAAGGTTATTGACAAAGCCCAAAAGGGGATTGCGGGATTTATAGGCGAAAGCATCATCAGTTGCGGAGGACAAATTGTACCTCCACCGGGCTATTTCAAAAACCTATACAACCAGGTGAGGGCCGCAGGCGGTATTTGCATTGCAGACGAAGTGCAAACGGGGTTGGGGCGCGTGGGCGATAGCTGGTGGGCATTTGAATTACACGGCGTTTTGCCCGATATCGTCACCATTGGAAAACCGCTGGGCAACGGCCATCCCCTGGGCGCCGTAGCCTGCACACCCGCCATAGCCGATGCTTTCGCAAATGGGATGGAGTATTTCAACACTTTCGGCGGCAATCCGGTGTCGTGCGCCGTAGGCCGGGCGGTTATCCAAACCGTAAAAAGAGAAGAACTACGCGAAAATGCCTGGCACGTAGGCCATTACCTAAAAAAACAATTGGAAAACCTGCAAGCACAATTCCCCATCATTGGCGATGTTCGCGGCGCCGGGCTATTTCTGGGTATTGAACTGGTGCGCGGCGGAAACCTGGCCCCCTGTACCCGGGAGGCCGCTTATCTGGCGAACCGAATGCGGGAAAACGGTATACTGATGAGTACCGACGGGCCCTTTAACAATGTTTTGAAAATAAAACCTCCGCTTTGTTTTTCGATTCAGGATGCCGATTTTTTGATTGAAAGGCTTGCGAAAATACTGCGAGAGGACGTTTTCAATTGATTAGCCGTGATAGCCCGCGCCTATCAGTTTGGAATGAGACGACGCGAGCTATCAATGCATCATTTATTTATTGCCTAGCAACTTATTATATTTAGCCGGATCGCGCAACACCTCTATGGCCTGGGAAATCTCCTGATCGTTGCGCAGGCCCATCTGTGTTTTTCCCCGCTGGTAATAATAACGGCCTGCGATTTCTTTTTCCAGTATATTGATAATGGCCTGCTTGTGCTTTTCGATTTCGTTTTGCTTGGAGGCTTTGATTTTGCCCTCCATTGTTTTTATTTCCGCATCAAGCGAAAATCCTTCTTTACTGCTTTTCGCTTTGAGTTGTTTCAACAGCTTTTCGCTTTCGAGGTCATATTCGAAATTGCGTTGGCCTAAGAACAACATGAAATCATTCCACGCTGTAAACCGGAAATCCTCAACAGCCGCGATGGTTTCGTTTTTGAGGCAGTATTGCGTCACGAAATCGAACAGGATATGTTGCTCCAATAATGCTTTTACCACTGGAATATCGGTTTCGGCATCGAGGTAGATATCCGGTTTAACGCCGCCGCCGTCGAGTACGGTGCGGCCATTGCGGGTTTTAAACTGCGCGCGTTTTTCATCCGGGATATCTACGGGTTCGCCGTTTTTGTATTCTACGCTTTGAATACAGCGCTGGCTGGGGATATAATATTTTGCGGTGGTAAGTTTCACCTTCGAGTTGTAACCGATATCATACGTATTTTGCACCAGTCCCTTGCCATAAGAACGCTGACCGATCAATATTCCGCGGTCATAATCCTGTATTACGCCGCTAACAATTTCAGAAGCGGAAGCTGAATTTTTGTTAATCAAAACTGCCAGCGGTATTTCTTCATCGATAGGGGGCGCCAGCGTTTTAAAGCTGCGGTCCCAGTCCTTCACCTTGCCTTTGGTAGTCACCACCAGTTCGCCTTTGGGAACAAAAGCATTTACAACATTGACGGCCTCAGTGAGCAAACCGCCGCCGTTGCCGCGCAGATCGAGGATAACCCCTTTCAGCCCGGGGTTGTTGGTTTTAAGTTCTTTGAGTGCGCTTGCTACGTTGGCGCCTGCCTCGCGGGTAAATACAGAAAGCGAGATGTAACCGATATCGTTACTTACCAATCCCTGATAGGGTACATTGGGCACTTCTACCTCTTCGCGCACCAGCTTGACCTTAAAGTCGCCGGTTTTGCCGGGACGGCGAATCGTGAGTTCCACTTGGGTACCGGGGAATCCGCGCAAAATATTGTTGATATCGTCGGGATTTTTGCCCTTTATGTCCTTGCCATCGATAGCCACAAGTTGGTCGCCCACTTTCAGCCCGGCTTTGTCGGCCGGCTGGTCCTTGTACAACTCGGTTATAGTTACATATTCGCCGATTTTTTCGCTCAGCGCGCCTACGCCGTGGTATTTGCCCTCCGACATAAACCGGTAGCCTTCGATATCGGATTCAGAAATATAATTTGTAAAAGGATCCAGCGAGCCCATCATAGCATCGATGCCTGTGCGCATCAGCTTGCCGGGGTCTACTTCGTCTACGTAATTGGTATTGACTTCTTTGTATAAGTTGGCAAAAATCTCAATGTTTTTGAGAATTTCGAAATACTTATCGCCATTGTGGTGGTAGGTAAAAGCCATACCGCCGGTTAATACGGCCAGCAGGACCGACACTTTCAGGATTCGCTTCATCTTTTTATGCGGGTTTATTTCATTGTATAAAGAACGTCGGTTTTCAAAACTTGGTTGCATGTTAACGAAAATTATACCGTCTTCTGTTGTTTGTCTTTCGTAATATGCGAATTGAACCAACATCGTTTCCAACTGTTTTTTTTGCAAAACAACTTTTGTACAATGACACATCTGAAAGAAGGCGACAAGGCGCCGGCATTCAGCGGCCTGAATGAGAAAGGGGAAACCGTTTCGCTGGCCGATTTCCAGGGTAAAAAGCTGATCCTGTTTTTTTATCCCAAAGACGACACTTCAGGATGTACGGCAGAGGCCTGCAATTTGCGCGATAACTATGCTGAACTGAGGAAGCAAGGTTTCGAGTTGCTGGGCGTAAGTCCCGATAATGCCAAAAAACATCAAAATTTCAAGACCAAATACGACCTGCCTTTTCCCCTGTTGGCCGACACAGAGCAAACAGTGCTAAAAGCCTACGGCGTATGGGGCCCAAAACAGATGTACGGCAGGACTTATGAAGGCGTATACAGAACTACCTTTATCATTGATGAGCAGGGTACTATTTCTAAAATTTTCACAAAAGTTGATACGGGCGCGCATAGCCGTCAGATTATCGAAGCGATTGGTTAATGTCCCTTGCTTTTATTATTTTTGGGGCGCATCAACTTCAGCGACTTTTGCATGCGCCCTTCCCGCGTAATAGGACATTTTGAAGGCGCCGCCCGCGGCCCTTTGCTGATTTGCTTTGGCGGCATACATGGCAATGAGATTGCAGGCGTCAAGGCTATCAAAACCGTTATTCGCCTGTTGGAGCGCGAGGCTGAGATCAACCCTGGTTTTACTTTCAGGGGTGCGATATTGGGTCTACACGGCAATATCCAGGCTACTATAGCCGGCACTCGTTTCATTCGCACAGATCTTAACCGCCTTTGGACGCCTGCCCACATACAGCGCTTACAATCCTCGCCCCGGGAATCGCTTCATGACGAAGATGCGGAACTATACGATTTGCTGCACCACATAAAAGCGCGAATCACTACCTATCAACCTGAACAGCTCTTCCTTGTAGATTTGCACACCACCAGCGCCGGTGGGGGTATATTCACCGTGGCTGCCGATACCTCTGAAAGCGTTCAACTGGGGTTGGCCATGCGGGCGCCCGTTATTACGGGGCTACTCAAGGGACTTGAGGGTACAACGCTTCAATATTTCACTNNCTTCTTTTGAATCCGGTCAGCACGACGATCCGCTGTCAGTTAACCGCGCCATTGCCGGCATTATCAATTGCATGCACCAAATCGGCTGTTTGCCTGATGGCGCTGTTGAAAATCGCTACGACCAATTGCTCATTCATTACAGTGTGGGGCTTCCGAAAATAGCCGAGCTGGTATCCAGCCACAGGGTACACCCTGGCGATCAATTCCGCATGCGCCCCGGCTTTGTCAATTTTCAGCCTATTAAAAAGGGCGAGGTGCTCGCCTACGACATCCACGGCCCCATTACGGCTATTGCCGACGGGCTCATACTCATGCCGCTGTATCAGCCGCAGGGAAGCGATGGTTTTTTCATTGTGAGGCCAGTCCTCACTCCTCAATAAATACCGGCCCCAATTGAGATTTGTAGGTAGTATCCGTCAGTTGCTTTTTCTCTTTGGTTTTCCAGTTCATTAATGAAATGTGATATTGCCGTTCATCATTATCGCTGCTGTTAAACACTAGCCAATTCCCGTCGGAGCTCCAATCGTGCCATCCTTCTGATTCAGGGTTGTCTATCAACTTCCATTGTTTTGTACCATCCGGTGTTACGGCAAAAATACTGTGCCTTCCATTTTGACGGGAAACGTAAGAAATAAAGTTTTCTGTTGGATGCCAACGTGCTGAACCGGCTCGATATCCGTATTCTTTTGCAGAGGGATTGTCTTCTGGATAATACGTTAGCTGTACAGGGTTACCGCCGGATTCATCCATGAGATAGAGTTCTTCATGTGTTGATTTGTCCCGCCTGTTCTTTTTGTAGCTGAATACAATTTTTTTTCCATCAGGCGAAAAACAGGGATCTCTGTACATTGCTGCCGTATCGTTGGTGATTTGTTTATACGCGCCTGTTTTTGCGTTTACTATAAACAATTGATATCGTAACGCTTTGCCGACTCTTGCCGAAACAACTATTTCTTTACCATTTTTTCGGCTGCTCATCCAGCTATCCTCCAGTTGTAAATTGCTAATTTTTTTGACCTTTTTTCCATTAGAATCACTTTTATACAAAAAGAAACAACGATAACAGGTATCTCTATCGCTGATAAAAAACAAACTATTTTTATACGCGTAATAAGTCCAGGCAACATCATCATCGTTAATAATATTTTTTTTATTCGACCCGTCAAAATCCATTTTAATTATTTCCCAATCGTCTTTTGTTGTATCGGGAATATGAATATTGTAAGCTATAGAGTAATTGTGTTCTCTATTTTTTGAATGGCTTTGCGACGTTGCGCAGGAATAAACCAAAAAGCTTATGATTGCTGCAAGTAAAATATCTTTCATTGCTTATGTGTCTGGTTTGTGAAAAAAACAGTTGACTCGAAAAATAGAGCAAGGATTATGTGTGACAATGACAAATAGTCCATTAACCGGTATCGGGCAAAATAGAATATTGTGCTTTCAGTCGTTATCTTTAATCCAGGCTTAAAATAAGTGCATTGGCCAGTGTGCGCGGCCCTTAATTCTTAATTGCAAAACTAGAATGAAAAGACACAGTAGTATTGGAAAATTTTTACATCATTCAATGGCTATATAGTTGGTAAATTCGCGCTTCGTTTTCAAAAATTGCTTTGGCGTAAACCCTGAAAATTCTTTAAAGTCATTGATAAAATGAGCCTGATCATAATATCCGCTATCTAAGGCAATATGTGTCCAATCGATAAAACAGCCAGCTTCAATTTCTTGTACGGCTTTCTGAAAACGAATGATCTTTAAAAATGCTTTAGGCGTCAAGCCAACGTGTTCATTGAAAATGGAGATCAAGTGCTTTTGAGAATAACCAACCTTTTCAGCAAGAAGACGGATAGACAATTGATGTGGATTTTGCATCATTAAATTAACGGCATAATCTACAAATGGATTTGCAATTAGTTTATTGGCATAAGCTGTTGACAAATACTGTTCTACATACTCGAATTTTTGCTGGGTAGTCGGCAAGTCGCGTAAAATATTGCGCATATTCAAGATATTGTTTGACATAACCAGTTCTCCATCTACAACACAATCTGTCAGTTCACTCATTGGCATATCAACAAAAGGATAAGCTTTGCCTTTTTGGAAATAAATAATAAACATTTCATTGTCGCGTCCCGATGGAATAGTGATGAATTTTTCTCTAATTCCTGAAAACCATACGTTTTTACAGCATTGAATTTCTTTTAAAGTATAGTTATCATAGATAAATTTAGGCTGATCGGTAAGGTCAATAACCACATAAGTGTATGCATCAGGCAAAAACCTGTCTACTGAATGCTCCGGGGTGTAACCTTTATAATAAACGAAGTACTCAATAAACTGATTGAGGGGGAAAGGAGGTATACGGGTTTCGATAATCATTTTCAACTCCCGCTATGAATACAAAAACGCTGCATTCGATTCAGCATAATGTTTCATTTTTTTGATGGCTATTCTCATTTGCCCTTTCCAGAATACATTTCCAAAAAACCAATGGAATGGGTATGCGAGTATGCTTTTTGAATATAACGTATAAACCCAGCGCACATCAATGGCTTGTTGATCGTTTTCTACAAAATACATCTCCCCCTGAAATTCCGTAAACCCCATGCTCCACTGCCTGAATTCGGCAATCCCCCACCGCCAGTATTTGTTTTCAATTCTCTCATACACTTCATCAATACCGATTTCACCGCCTTTTGAAAACATGCTTTTTGCCGAATGAGGAATTCTCGTACCGCCCGGCTTTCCCCAGGTTACATCTTCCGTAAATTTTACCACCGCGGGAACAGGGCCGTATCCCACCAGAAATTGCGTTACATCTCCGAGTATGGGCGTTTTAAATGCCCGCTCCAGCGAGCAATTGAAGGTGGCTTCGACTTGAATAATTGTTTTTATCATTATGAATGATACACAGTTTATAATGATTTCGTGATACGCAAAATTAAACGACATGCAATGATGCCAGTATGTCTGGTCGCTCCTACAGCCGACAACCTTCGACTATTTCGTCCACTCAAAAGTTTCTAACATTTTAATGACATCAGCTTTTACAAACTCGTATACCGGCGCCAGCGAATCGGGTTTGGCTTGAGTATTGAAATACAAGGCGCCGCGGATGAAATGGCTGGAGCTGTCGGTGAGGTAAAATTGCAGGGGCGAGGCGGCAGGGCCCCGAATATCAAAAATAAATCCGCTAACGCCGTCTTTTGAAATCGGTATTTCATCGATATAGTTAGCGCGTTTTTTATGCCAATCTACCATTTCGAAGGCATCGCGCTTGAGGAGCTCGAGATCCTGACTGCTTTTAACAGGGGCGTAGCTGCAATGCAGGCGGCTGTCAAAGGCCGGGGTGTAAATGTCAAACCAGCAAAGATGAGCGGGTTTTTCATTAAAAAAAGAAGTGTCCTGCTGTATTTCGGCATAAGCCGGATATTGAAATGTAAAATTGCAGTAGTCTTTGTCGAAGGCGCGGTAGCTCTTTTCGGGGTAGACAACTTTGGGATACCCCCGCGGCCGAGGTACCGGCACTGATTCCTCCTTACAGCCTGCCCAAATCACAGTAACAAAAATAACGCCTAGCATATGGCGAAAAAAAGACCAGGTTTGCATATCGTATAGTTAATCGCCGTTGGCGATGGTGATTAATATGCGCTCAATCCGGCGCTCATTTACTGCAACGATGCGGAAGTGATAAGAATTGTAGGAGATCTCTTGCCCTTCGCGCGGCATATCACCCAACAATTCCAGGATAAGACCGGCAAAGGAGTCGGCGTCGCCCTTGACTTCGTCAAAAGTGTCGGTATCGATGCCCACTACGCGACAGACATCGTTGAGTAAGGTTTTGCCTTCAAAGATGTAGTTATGCTCGTCGATTTTCTGGAAGATGACCTCGGGTTCGTCGTCAAATTCGTCTTTGATTTCACCGATGACTTCTTCCATGATGTCTTCCAGTGTCACAATACCCGAAGTGCCGCCGTATTCGTCGACGACGATGGCCATGTGCAGGTGCTGACGCTGGAATTCTTTGAGCAGATCGCTGATTTTTTTTGTTTCGGGTACAAATAACACGCTGGTGCGAACCAGTTGCTGCCACTGAAAGTCGTCGGTTTCGCGTAAGTGGCCCAGCAGGTCTTTGACGTAAAGGATGCCTGTTATATTGTCAAAATCCTCGTTGTACACCGGGATACGGGAATACCCTGACTCGCGCACGATTTGGAGTAGATCGTTATAGGAGGCGCTATGATCTACGGCTACTACGTCGACGCGGGCGCACATGATCTGGCTGACGGTGACGTCGCCGAATTTGAGCAGACTTTTTAGGATGTCTTTTTCCTGGTCGGTGTCTTCGGCTCTGTTTACAGTGAGTTCGATGGCCTCGTCGATGTCTTTACGGCTGGCCAACCCTGCGGCGGCGGAGTAAGGCGCCATGGCAAGCCTGCGCTCTACTGCTTTGGTCCACCCCATGATTCCTGCTATAAGCGGTCTGGTGATTGCCATAATAACAAACATGGGTTGTATCATGATTGTAGATACGTATACTTTATTGAGGCGGGCATACACTTTGGGCACCAGTTCGGCAAAGAGGATGAGCAAAAAAGTGGCGCCGGCCAGGGCAAGCAAAAAATTCAGTACGCCGCCCATTATTTCAGGCGTTGTATTCAGCGGCAGGCCTATGTTCATAGCTCGATGTACCGCCCATTCGCCCAGCGTATCATGCGAGAGTAGTTTAGACAAGACGGCGTTGAACAACAAAATGACTGCCACGTTGACAATACTGCTGCTAAAGAGAATAGTGGTATGCAGCCTGCGGGTATCTTCTTTGAGTTTCAGCAATCGGATGCCCAGATCGCGATTATCCTGCTGGATTTTTTCGTAATCTTCCGCGCCAAGCGAAAAAAAAGCTACCTCGGCGGCAGATAAAAATGCCGCGCCAATCAACAATAACAACAGCAGGACTACGCCCGCAATGATTTCGAATGAGGGGTTGATGGTAAGTAGTAGCGCTAATGCGTAACTGTCAGGTTCTGGCTCCAAAACATCCTGGATTTGGTGATCAATGCGGCGGCGGCAGGTTTAGAAAGGAAGGCCGTCGTCCATATTTTCGGGAATTGGTTCTTGTTCGGGTGACTCAGAGGCGCCATCAGGGCCGGTATGCCCTTCTTTTCGGGGCCCTAATGTTCTGAACGTATTGGCCACCACCTCTGTAACCTTTCTGGGGTTGTTGTCCTGGTCTTGCCAGGTACGGTGGGTGAGCTTACCCTCGACATACACCTGCATGCCCTTTTTGAGCAAACTCTGAGCGCGTTCGGCCAATTCGCGCCATACCACAATATCATGCCATTCGGTAAGTTTTTTCCATTCTCCGTTTTTGTCTTTGTAGTATTCATGGGTTGCCAGGGTAAATTTGGCCACCATGGCGCCGTTCTCCAGTGTCCTGATCTCGGGGTCTTTTCCGAGATTACCGATCAATATCACGCGATTTACCATGATGCAAAAGGGTTGCGTTTCAACTTAAAATAACTCTAAAAATAGTGAATTATCCTTTAGGTAGCCATCTATTAATCTTGGAAATGCAAATTTATTCAAGTTTTTTCTATCCACCTGAATTGCATCGTCAAGTTTTGGCAATTCGGCTTTTTCGGGTATTTCTAATTCCCAGAAGGCGCCGATAATGCGCTGGTGAGTGAGTTCTTGCCTGATCGGAGGCGATTTTTTGCGCAGGACAAATTCGGTGTGTTGCATTAGCGACTGAAATTCGGCCAGGGAATATAAATCGCCGGGCTGATCGACGAGTTCCCCGGTTTCAATCATTGGAAACTCATAAAGTAACTGCCAGATGTCTTTTTCTGTGCGTTGCCTGATCCACACTGATTGGGCGCCCGCCGGCTGAATGACCAGATAGTTGAAATAGCGGTCGCGGCGAGCAATTTTTTTTGACTTGACGGGCAGCTGCAAAACGCTACCGGAGGCATAAGCCTTGCAATAGAGCGTGAGCGGGCAGGCGGTGCACGCCGGCGACCGCGGAGTACAAACCGATGCGCCAAAATCCATGATAGCCTGGTTGTATGCGCCGGGCTGTTGTTGGTCGAGCATCTGCTGGGCAAGCGCAGTAAATGCTTTTTTGCCAACAGAACTATCTATGGGCGTATCCAGATTTTCAAACCGGGCCAATACGCGGAATACATTGCCGTCGAGCACAGCAAAAGGCTGGTTGAAAGCAAAAGAAGCGATAGCAGCAGCCGTATAGGGACCCACTCCGGGCAAAGCTACAATTTGATCGTATTGCATAGGAAATTGACCGCCATACTGATCGACCACCTGGCGAGCTGCGGCCAACATATTCCGTGCACGAGAATAATAGCCGAGCCCTTCCCACAACTTCATTACCTCGTCATCCGGGGCGGCAGCCAAATCACCGATTGCAGGAAAGCGGTTTTTGAAGGCCTCATAATAGGGCAGGCCCTGCTCCACCCGCGTTTGCTGGAGGATTATCTCTGAGAGCCAGACCAGGTATGGGTTTTTCTCTCCCTTCCAAGGCATTGGCCGTTGGTGGGCGGCGTGCCACAACATCAGCCGCGAGCGGAATTCCCCCCCCCTGTCGCTTGTCTTTTCCATTCCTTTTGTAATAACCGCAGAATGCCGCCCCCGGTTGAATAACCACAAAAAAGAAAAGCGATGGAACCTTAAGGCGCCACCGCTTCAATACTTTTTTTCCGGGGGGATTAGACGTAGTATATCATTGACCTATTCTTCATACGCCTCTGCGCCGGTTTCCACAAATGCCGTAGCGCCGTATTGCCTGGAAATCTGGTCTTTCAATTCTTTTCGGGCAAAAAATATGCGGCTTTTCACCGTTCCTAAAGGCAGATCGAGCGCGTCTGCTATTTCCTGATATTTGAAACCCTGATAGTGCATCAAAAAGGGTATGCGAATACTATCATCAAGCGAGTCGATCATTCCAGTGAGTTCATCAATGAGAATATTAGACTCTGCGCCATTGCTGATCAAGGTACTGCCCGAGTTGATGTAATAAAGATTGTCGGTAGAGTCCATGATCGTGTTGGCCTTTGCCTTCTTGCGATAGTTGTTGATGAAGATGTTCTTCATGATCGTGAACAACCAGGCTTTGAAATTGGTGCCCGGCCTGAATTTATCGCTATTGGTTAGCGCGCGGTATGCCGTTTCCTGATACAGGTCCTTCGCGTCTTCCCCGTTTTTGGTGAGGTTGTAGGCAAAAGCTTGTAGCAACGACGACATCTGATTGAGCTGGCTATAAAATTCGAGCTGAGACATGGCCAAGTGGTTTGTTTAACGTTTATTGTTTCTAACGTCCTTTTGTTGAATCAAAGTTACAACAAAGTTCAACAACCAGCAAGTGTTTAATGAAAAATGTTAGACATTTTTGACAGAATTTGACATTTTCGACCTTCTTTATTTTTTAAATTACTGATTATCAAGTATATAAAAAAAACAATTAATTTTATGAAAAATATTTTATTTTCAATAAAAATTGAAAGTTTGTTATTTGATAAAGCCTTTAGCCATCCGGTACTAGTCGTCAAGCAGTGCTATTTCTGGGCCTTTACCACAAAATAAGCGGCAACTACGGCGAAAACCAGGTTGGGCATCCAGATACCGAGCAAAGCGGGAATGGCTTCACCGGTAGCAAAAACGATGGAAAAGCGGGAGAAAAAGATAAACAAAGCGCCAATGCCGATGCCGATAGCCAGGTGAAGACCTATTCCGCCCCTGACTTTTCTGGCGGCAATGGCCAATCCTATGATGGTAAGGATAAAGATAGTGAACGGCTCGGCCGTGCGACGATATACCTCGGTTTCATATTTCTGAGTGTTGCTTACGCCTCTTTTTTTCTGGTTGTGAATATAGCGGCGTAATTCCGGGGTAGGAATCATCGACTCCTGGTTGAGGTAGTCGACAAAATCGTCGGGGGTGAGGTTGAGCGTTGTATCGAGCTGCCGGCCTTTGCCGATAAGTAGAGACTCGTCGAGCCCGTTGAAAGTTCTGATCTCGTAATTTCGCAGGCGCCATTTGTCGGGGGGCCCTTGCCACTCTGCAGTATTGGCTTTGAGGACATAGACCAGTTCGTGGTCTTTGAATTTTTCGATACGTACATCGCGGGCCGTACTGTCGCGTTTTTGGTAGCGGTTGATGTAAATTTTCGAATCGGGCGACATAAACAGGTGTACGTCATTGGTCTTGCCTTTGTCATTGTCGCGCGAAATGTATTTGTGCTCTATATCAAGGCGCGTTTTGTTGCCTTTGGGTATAAAAAAGTGGTTACCCAGCATGTGCAACACTGCAATGCCCCCTGCTGCCACCAGATAAGGCCTCATCAATCGCCGAAAACTAACGCCCGCATTAAAAATAGAGATGATCTCTGAGTTGTATGCCATCCTGGAAGTAAAAAAGATGACGGCGATCAGGGTGAACAGCGGCCACAATAGCCCCGCAATGAAAATGATAAAATTGGGGTAGTAGTCAATGAGTATTTCTTTCTTCGTGATCGGCTCTTCAATAAATTTCTCGACCTTCTCGCTAAAGTCGATCACCACAGATATCATGGTGAAGATCAATACCGTGAAGAAGAAGGTAGTGAGAAATTTTTTGATAATATACCAATCGAGCTTTTTCAACATAAGTTGTGCGTTCTGATGTATACGCCTGAAGCGTTTGCGGTGTTGCCGTTTAAATCCGTTTTTGCATTTCGTTAACCATGCGATTTTTCCACGGCAGAAAATCGCCTGCCAAAATGTGTCTGCGGGCTTCTTTTACCAACCACAAAAAGAAACCCAGATTGTGCAAAGATGCAATTTGCGCGCCTAATATTTCCTGGTTGTGGATCAAATGCCGCAAATAAGCCTTCGAATATTCCCGGCTGCTGGGGCAGGGAATAGAATCGTCTATGGGGCTAAAATCGTCCTTCCACTTGGCATTTTTGATATTGATGATCCCGTTTGCCGTGTACAACATGCCGTGTCGGGCATTGCGCGTGGGCAATACGCAGTCAAACATGTCAATGCCCAATGAGATGCATTCCAGAATATTCGCCGGCGTGCCTACGCCCATGAGATATCGCGGTTTGTGTGTGGGAAGTATTCGGCATACCAAATCGGCAGTGCGGTACATGTCTTCTGCCGGTTCGCCAACCGACAAGCCCCCGATGGCGTACCCCCCGGCGTCGTATTGCGAGATTTCTTCTGCTGATTGCTTGCGCAGGTCTTCGTATACGCTACCTTGTACAATGGGAAAAAGCGTCTGGTCGTAGCCATACAATGATGGTGAATGGCGCAGGTGGTCCATACAGCGTCGTAGCCAACGATGGGTCAATTCCATTGATGTTTTGGCGTACTTGTAGTCGCAGGGATACGGCGGGCATTCGTCAAAAGCCATCATGATGTCTGCCCCAATTACCCGCTGAATATCGATAGCCTTTTCCGGGCTCAAAAAGTGCTTTGAGCCGTCTATATGAGAACTGAAAGTTACTCCTTCTTCCTTGATCTTGCGCCTGCTGCTCAGCGAATATACCTGATAGCCGCCGCTGTCAGTCAGAATGGGTTTGTTCCATGACATAAAGCGGTGCAACCCGCCTGCCTGTTGCAAAATATCAAGCCCTGGCCGAAGATACAGGTGATAAGTATTGCCCAAAATAATCTGGGCGCCCACCGCCGACTCCAACTCGTGTTGGTGTACAGCTTTTACCGACCCTACTGTGCCTACCGGCATAAAGATGGGGGTTTCAATCTGTCCGTGGGCGGTTGTTATCAACCCCGCCCTGGCAGATGACGACGCGTCGGTATGTTGCAGTTGAAAATTGAACAAAACGATAAGCGGATTTAGTTAGATCTGGTATCTGTGACTATCGAGTTTCATCAATACAGCGATCATTGCCGTAAAGCCCAACAGCGCCGATCCGCCTTTGCTAATAAAGGGCAATGGAATGCCGATTATGGGCAGCAATCCCATCGTCATACCTATATTGACAAAAAAGTGGATAAAGAAAATTCCTCCTATACAGTAGGCGTAGTGCCGGGAAAAGTTTGATCGTTGTCTTTCGGCAATAATAGTGATTCGAATGAGCAACAGGAGAAAAAGCAGAATAGTGCCCATGCTACCCACGAATCCCTGTTCTTCGCCAATGGTACAGAAAATAAAATCGGTGGATTGTTCGGGTACATAGTTAAGCTTGGTCATACTGCCGTTCAGAAACCCTTTCCCCTGAAATCCGCCGGAGCTGATAGCCATTTTGGATTGTGTGACGTTGTAAAGCGACCCTTTTTCATCGCATAAACCTGGGCGCAGCCATACGTTGATGCGATCTTGTTGGTGGGGTTTCAGCACTGAATTAAAAGCATAGTTGGCAGCCATGGCGATACCGATGCCTAGTACAACCGCAGAGGCTAACACGGCTACCATCCTGGTTTTTCTGCGGCGCACCATAGTAATTCCTGCCCCGGTGAACCCGGCAACAGCCAGCGCCAGCGCTTCGAGCCCCAGTTCATTTTTAGTAAGATAGATCACGGCAGCCGTTAAAGCCAGCGCCCCTGCCCCCCAATATAACTGCGGTTTGAATTGCATTGCCAGAAACGTAGTCGCCATAAGCACTAACGCCTGGGCAATATACATCGGCTCTACGATCAGCCCCAGAATCAGCAATACCGCGGCAGTGATGCCAATAATATAAAGATTTGGAGATAGGCCTTCGCGGTACAACACGATGAAAAAGGACAAGAAAACCATTGTCGACCCGGCATCGGGCTGTAGCATAATCAGCGTCATGGGCAATAGCAGAATGCCGAAAGCCATCGCTTGCGATTTGAGTGTCTTCAAGTTGGTGCTATAATGACTCAAAAAGCTCGACATTGCAAGCGCAGTGGCAAACTTGGCCAGCTCAGAAGGTTGAAATGAAAAGCCGCCGAAAGAGAACCAAGCCGTGGCGCCTTTGGTTTTGGTGCCAAATATTAGTACAGCTACAAGAAAAAAGATGGCAATACCGTAAATCGGATAGGCAAAAGCAGACCAGAACTTCCAGTCAAATAACATAATAAAAGCAAAAACCAGCAACGAAATACCAATCCAGATGGTTTGCTTACCTGCTTGAGTAGCAAAAAAATCAAAGATATTGCCAGTGTATCCCTCTCCATAACCCACAGTATATACCATGAGCCAGCCTATAGCCACCAGGCTCAGGTAAAGGGAAAAAGTGATCAAGTCGATATTTCTGGCATTTCCGCCTCTTCTTGCTGCTAGCATATTGCTCCTCTCAATATGAACCCACTAGTTCTTCCGGCTTGATTTTATCGTCTTTTACCAAATAAATGCCGTTATACTCTCTTTCGAGAATGTATTTCAGGCGCAGCGCCTCCAGTTTATTGGTAAAGGCTCCTGCTCTGAGCTGGTAATAAGGCGAAGAATGCACCCAATCGATGGGGATATTGGGGTACCGGTATTGGAAAGATTGCTTCACGCTTTCCAGGCGCTGTCTGTCGGTGGTGGCCAATATCTGCACTCGCCAGCCTTCAACAGCAGCTTTTGCTTTATTGTTGTTGATGTAGGTTTCTACCATACGGGTAATCAAGGGATCTTCCTTGATCTTGACCTGGGCCGACAACGCAGTGCACCAACCGGCCAGAAGCAATAACAGGTAATATTTTTGCATAAGCTTCACCTTTATATAGAAGTAATAATCGACACACTGGCCGAACAGCCCAAGCGCTGGGCGCCGGCGTCGATCAACCGCTGGGCGTCTTCCCTGGTTCGAATTCCGCCTGAGGCTTTAATTTTGACGCCGCTGTCTTTCAAACTTGCCGCTATCAATTGTACAACCCTTACTGTGGCGCCCTCGCCACTATAGCCGGTAGAGGTCTTGACAAAATCGGCGCTCAATTCCCTGCAAATATCGCAACACTTTTGGATTTCGCTATCCTGCAACAAACCGGTTTCAATAATGACTTTAACCTGTTTGTCTTTTAAATGCGCGGCGGTGATCATCCTGTCCAGGTCGCTGCTCACATATTTCCACTCGCCATTTTTCAATGCGCAGAGATTGATAACTACATCCAACTCGTCGACGCCTTCGTCAATTGCGCGTTTGATTTCCTCTACTTTGGCTGCCGTCGTTGCGTAGCCCATAGGAAAACCAATCACAGTGGCGACTTTGACGGCACTGTTGGCCAGCAGCGACGAAGCCTGCGGCACATAATACGGCGGAATACAAACTGCCGCAAACTGGTATTGGAGCGCCTCTTCACATACTTTTTGAATGGCGCTTAAATCACAGTCGGGCTTCAAAATCGTGTGATCAATGAACGATGCAAGGTTCATTAGCTATCGGGTTAACTCATCAGAATAGGCAAAAAATAATACTTTGTTCGCAGGGCGAAAGTTAACAAAAAATAGCCATCCCAGTATCATTATGACCTGCTCCTTATGTGTTAAACGGCACAGATATTTTTTCTTTGCTTGCCCATTGCCATTTTCCAGATCGAATCGCAGCATTGATCAATTCAAAGGGGCGATGCCAGTTATCGCAGGTTTGGCAGGCAAACACCGGCGATATGAGTGGCGTCACTGAGGAGTCTGAATGAATTTTTCGATAACCGGCATAACAGGCGGCTGCGATGAACGCCGGAATATACGTGCGCGTTTGAGCCGGCAACAGGTGGTCTATATCCCAATAATTGTCGCAATTGCTTTCTTCCATAGCACGCCTGACCTTTGTTGGTCCGCAGTTATAGGCGGCAATTGCCAGGGGCCAGTTGCCAAACTCCAGATAGAGATCGGACAGCAACTGAATAGCAGCCTTTGTTGATTTGAGCGGATCTTCGCGGTCGTCGCAATCACTGTTTACTACTAACCCATAATTACGCGCCGTTGCGGGCATGATTTGCCAGATGCCCTTTGCTCCAGCCGGGGATCCGATTTTTGGAAAAAGCCTTGATTCTGCCAGCGGCAGGTATTGCAGGGCCTCCGGCAACCCGCCGGCTTTGAGCGCCCGGGCAATGTCAGGCAGGTAATTCGCCATACGTTTATCCATGGCGTTGCGCGATTTTCTTCCCATGCCGGCGTATTCGCGCATCATAACACGCACAATCGCCCAATCCTCCACCCCGAAGGGAATATTGGCAGCTGATGCGCAACGCTGCATCGCCGATTGATGATGCGTCAAAGAATGTAATTCCGGCATCTGCTGCGTAGAGGTACAAGCCGATAGGTCGGCAAGTTGAAATGCAAATAACAGGCCAACCTGAAGGCAGGCAGCAAGGGGTAGATTTCTCATGACTGGCTTATTTATGGTAAAAAATCTGTCTTGCCTGCCACATTTACCGAGGCAGGCACAGTAATAACAGAAACCATAATGGTGAATAATCAGGTTGGTAGCGGTAGGCTAGCTTCTCTTGGAATTGATATTGCAATATTAAGTTAATTTTTAGAACAAAATACCATAACAATAATATTTCTTAAAATTAAATATTTATAATATCATAGAAACCTGTAATAACAAAAAGGCATTCCGGAGAAATAATCCGAAATGCCTTTAGCTATAATAGCTGGGAACCCTGAAGTTTAGGGTTTGATCTTTTTGTTGTTTTCGGGTAGGAACAGTTGCAGATATTGGTTGACAACTACTTCGCGGTGAGCAAGTTGATTCCATTTCATCAAATCTTCCACATCACAGCGGAATAGCATAGCTACCGATTCAATGCGGTCGCCAGGCACTACAATATAAGACGACTTGAATCGTCCCTGCGGCGTTTCACTGTTGGGCGAAACACCCGCCTTTTTAGCCAGAAACTGGCGGAAAGCTACGGCGCCGCTTGCGGGAACGATCACGAAATGGCCGTTTTTACCCGCAGGCACGTACTGCTGCAAATAGCTGGGATTAAGTGCCTGTATTACAGACGTCTTTACGCCAACTACTTGGGCAATCTGCTGGAAAGTCAAGGGCGTATACACTCGAAAAGTGCGGGTTTCCTGCATTTGATAAGAAGGATACTTGGGCGCCAGGTTGTGCTCATTAAAATAGTTGACCAGGTAGGCGGCGGCAATAAACGAGGGCACGTAGCGGCGTGATTCTACCGGCAGATACTTGCTGATTACCCAGTAATCTTTGCTATTAGCATAGCGGATAGCTTTTTTTACCCGGCCTGAGCCGCTGTTGAATGCGGCCATAACCAGCATCCAATCGCCGAATTCCTCATAGAGTGCTGCCAGCATTTTGACGGCGGCCTCCGTTGAGCGGTAGGGGTCAAGCCGTTCGTCAACGCCGCCTTCCATCTTCAGACCGAAGTGGCGAGCCGCAGTGGGAACAAATTGCCACAAGCCGGCGGCCCCCGCCGTCGAGCGTACTTCCGGTCTTAGCGTAGATTCTACCATCGGCAGGTACTTCAGCTCTTCCGGCAATTTGTATACTCGCAGGTAATGCTCAAAAATGGGAAAATACAACACCGTACGGCCAAGCATGGCTTCCGATTCTTTAACGCCAATGACAGTGTAGCGTTTGATGAATTCGCGCACTTCTTTGTTGTAGGTTGCGCAAAAAGGCAGGTTGATACCGGCAACACGCGCTTTGATAACCTCGTCGCCGGGAGCTAATTCAGCTTCTACCGGCTCGTCGTTATAATAACATGAGGTTAATGCAGAGGTTTCTGTTACGACCGTCATAAAGCATGCTGCTATGACGGCAGTTAATGTCCACGGGAAATTCATTGTTGTTCAATTTTTTGTTTTCACAAGGCCGGGCGTCAAAATAATAACTATCAAAACGCCTCGACTTTGGCGATTAGTATAACTGCTTGCTCATAAATCTCTTTAAGGCCAGGCAGCCAACCAACCAGGGTATCAGGTTGTTTTTTACGATTTGTGCCTTTTTTAAAAATATTTTTTGGCACAGTTTTTTGTAAAGAACTTTCAGTTTCAAGGACAAAGCTATTTCATCTATTCTTCAAATGCAATGATTATTAACCACATAGCAAAAAACCTTGTTCATAACAATATAAAGTTATGTATTTGAGCAAAAATTAAAACCCTGCTTTTATACAATATATATCGGGTTAGTAAACCGCTTTCTGGAATTATTTCATATTTTAACTTTTGTTAAAAAAATATTATATGGTTATTTTGAGTTACTAACACCCTTGTTTTTTAAGTGTTAAAATTTTGCTAATTTTTTTAACAATAGGAAAAACCGGCCAAATAACAATTTGCTGACCTATTTCAACAATCCTTCTATATCTTCCTTTTCTTCCTGCGTATTGACATTTTTCAGCGCATCCGGATGCTGACAGTCGATTAAATGTATGTCATTATTTATTAATATCTTACGCGGGCAAGAAAAGCCTTGTGCAAGAAAAAGGAGCGCTGTCAAATAGCTTTTGGGTTCCCAAATAGTGACTAAAGGCTCGGGCCAGCCATTGCTATCGGGCTGACGGAAGGCAGTTGCCATTTTTTCCGGCGACCGGGCCGATATCAATTGATGTAGCGTACCGGCATTTAATAGTGGCAGATCGCAAGCGACTACCAACCAGGCTGCATCAGGCTGATGGCGAAAAGCAGAGAGAATGGCGCCTAAAGGGCCGAGCCCCAGATACGTATCAGCCAACACTGGATAGGGTTGTTCAGCTTCCAGTTGCTCAATCTGGTCGGGGCGACAAGAAACAAACACTTTCTCGCACAAGGGCTTCAATAAATCTGCAACATGCTCGCGCTGCTTTTTCTGGTGGTATATTATAGCCCCTTTATCTTCTCCCATACGTTGGCTTTTCCCACCGGCCAATACTAACCCAAATAGTGGTGGGCGGGCTTTTTCCCAATGCTGACGCAGTCGCTCCGATATTTTTTCTATATCGGCTATTTGGAGTATGGGAATACTATTGCCCTGCTCGCCCAGGTGCTGCATCAAAAAAGGATACGGGGTGCTTCCGGCTTCTGACAATATTATCATGTCGACCTGCGTAAGCCTGTCCAGTTTTTTCTGCAGCGATTGCTCTTTTCGAGGGTCAATGATTACGATTTGCCTTTTTGCGGAAAAATGATTGCCGTTGACTAGTACAATATCGCAGTTATTCATCAAAGCTCTGCGCTGGTAGTCATCGGGGGGGCGCCTGAGGTCTATTCGAGCATAAGTTATCTTGTCGGTAAGCTGGTGAGAAGCCCCTTTTGTAATTAAATTGTTATTAAATTCACTATCTGGTGCTTGATCATCTTTATGGTCGGCATCGACATAGCCTATTTGACACCCTGCGTGTAACTGTGTTATAAGCGCTGCTGCCAGTTCCTGTATAATTGAGCATGGCGCGCCGAGGATCGCCCACTCCAGGCGGCCAAACGCTCCCGCTTCCGGGCGACGCAAATTCACATGCTTTTGATGTTTTGCTTCCATATCATTACAAAATAAGCGAAAGCCCGGAGCGCTATTAAGGCGCCGGGCTTTCTTGGTGTTAATGCAATCAGATTTGCGAATAAATCGCAGTATAAGATTACTGTGTAATTTGCAGTGTTGCTGCGATTTCCTGGTAAATGCCGGCTTTGAGTTTCTTGGCTACTTCGCCAAAGGCGCGCACCGTGATATCGATATCCTCTTTGGTGTGGTCGGCAGTCGGGATGAGGCGCAATAACATCATTCCTTTGGGGATAACCGGATATACCACGATAGAGCAGAAGATATCGTAATTATCGCGGAGGTCTTTGACCAACGTTACCGCTTCTTCTACCGAGCCATGCATAAATACTGGTGTTACGCAGGTATTTGACAAGCCAAGGTCGAAGCCCGCATCGCGAAGGCCTTGCTTCAAGAGGTTGACGTTTTCCCAGAGTTTGTCTTTGAGTTCGGGATGCTTGCGCAACAATTCCAATCGCTTGATATTACCGATAACAATAGGAAGGGGCAGTGATTTGGCAAAGATTTGCGAGCGGGTATTATAGCGAAGATACTCGAGTACATCGCGGTCGCCTGCAACAAATGCGCCGATGCTGGCCATAGACTTTGCAAAAGTACTGAAATATAAGTCGATACCATCCTGGCAGCCCTGTTCTTCGCCGGCGCCTGCTCCGGTAGTGCCGAGGGTGCCGAAGCCGTGTGCGTCATCAACAAGTAGTCGGAAATTGTAATGCTGTTTCATATCCACAATCTCCTTGAGGATACCTTGCTCGCCACGCATACCGAAAACGCCTTCTGTGATAACGAGAATACCGCCTCCGCTTTTTTCTGCATAGGCGGTAGCTTTTTCGATCTGCTTTTTAAAGCTATCGATATTATTATGCTCGAAAGGCAATCGCTCGCCGATATGCATTCTTACGCCGTCGTAGATACAGGCGTGATTATCTTTGTCGTATACCACCACATCACGGCGATCGAGCAATGCATCGATAATTGACATAATGCCCTGGTAGCCGTAGTTGAGGAGCATGGCGTCCTCCTTCATAACGAAGTCGGCGAGTTCGCGTTCCAATTGTTCGTGAAAGTTAGTTTCTCCCGACATCATACGGGCCCCCATAGGATATGCCAGGCCCCAGGTGGCCGCAGCTTCAGCATCTGCTTTTCTCACCTCCGGGTGGTTGGCCAATCCCAGGTAATTATTGATACTCCATATGATTTTTTCTTTCCCATGGAAAATCATGCGGTTGCCCAGCTCACCTTCCAATTTCGGGAATGTATAATACCCGTGAGCTACTGCCGAGTATTTGCCTAGCGGGCCTCTGTTGCTGGATAGTTTTTCAAACAAGTCCATATGTCGTTGCTATTTAAATGATGCTATTCAAACAGTGTTGTGTTTGGTCACACTTTGCCATGCAAAGATAACAACTTCGCATCGAATAATTGTTGTCTTAACTAATTCTGCGTACGCCGTCAATTCAAACACTAATCATTAATGGGTGAAGGGCCGTCGCCGGCTTCATCTTCGATCCACTGTTGTTGTTCGCACAACTCGCTCAATTCGCCCCTGATAAAATGCTGCACATCATTTTTCACCGAGTCAGGATAAAGCAGGTGCAGGTTGGGCCCGGCATCCAGGCTAAAATACAGGGGGTTTTTGGTGCTTTCCCGGAAGTTGCGGATAGCTTCAATGGCTTTCAGTGTATTTGGTTTTATCAGCACATAGGGAGGTTCTGATATCATCATCAGAGCATGCAGGGTAAGCGCCTCTGCTTCTGCTACTGCGCCAAAAGCATCCAGGTCGCCAGTTTTGAGTATACGCAATAGGTTGTGTAGTCGCTGTCGGGCCTGATGATATCTATTTTCGGCATAAACATTGCCTTCCATTAGTTGGTGTCCAGCCCTGCTGGATACGCTTTTTTCTTTTTTGCTGATAATAAGAATATCATCATGGTAAGTTTGGAATACAGGATGGATGTATTCTGCCATGGGTATCGCAAACTCATTGGAAGATCCCGGAACTTCCCTACTCTCTCCCCACAACGCCATTTTAGGATAAACCGACCGGCATGCGCTGCCGGAGCCGAGCCGAGACAAAAATGATGCTTTTTTTAGCAAATCGGCTTCTTTGGGCAGCGTGCCAAAAATCTTATTTTCAAGTGAGCACAGACAAAGCGCAATAGCGCTCATACCGGAAGCAGAAGAAGCTATTCCTGTGGAATGGGGGAAAGAATTGGTGGTATGAATCGTCATATCCAACTGCCTGATAAATGGAAATACGTCTACCAGGCTTTCGAAATAGCGCTGCATCTTTGACAAAAAAACCTCATTTTCTTCTCCATTAAAAAAGAGCTTTAACGAGATATCCAGCGCTGTCGACTGTTTAGGCTCGTACGATAGTATAGTTTCGGTATAGGCGTTTTTGAGCGTAAAACTGATAGAAGGATTTTTAGGCAGTTGATTGCCGTATTTACCCCAGTATTTTATTATCGCCAAATTAGACGGACTTCGCCAGGCCGTTTGCCCGGGTTCAGTTTTTGAGGTCTCTAGCACCAATTTAGGGTTTCTGTAATCCATGTTGTTTATTTTATCAATGTTCCACGTGGAACATAGTTTATAATTTAAGTTAGATGGTCCATCAACCAGCCTTTTAAGGCCGAGTACTCAGGCGGCAAAGGAAATGACATTTTTGGCTGCATCGCCAGTTCTTGTAAACGATCAGGCACTTCGATACTTGCCTGTAATGTCAATTCTACGTCGTCTTTAAACTTGGAGGGGTGGGCTGTTTCTAATACGACACCAGCAGTTTTTGGATTGCTCTTATTTCCCTGAAAGTCTCTAAGCGCTAAATACCCCACTGCTCCATGTGGATCGATAACATAGCCATAGCGCTGAAACACTTCGCACATAGCCTGCTTAGTAGACTCGTCATTATACCCATACCCTGTTACCATTTTACGCAGATTGTTCCACGTGGAACATTCATCTTTATCGAGGTATAGATCAATTATCCGGTGAAAATTGGAGGGATTTCCCACATCCATCGCATTAGACAAAGTGCGAACAGAAGGTCGAGGGGTAAATACTCCTGTTGACAAATACTGCGGCACCACATCATTAATATTAGTTGCTGCAATGAAGTGATGGACAGGCAATCCCATTTCATAGGCTAATAACCCCGCGGTAAGGTTGCCAAAATTGCCGCTGGGCACACTAAAAACAACTGGTCGACCGGTGTTGACTTGTTTGAATGCTTCGAAATAATAAAACGATTGTGGAATAAGACGCGCAATATTTATTGAATTGGCCGAGCTAAGTCTGATGGAATTCCTCATCTGCTGATCCAAAAAAGCCTGCTTAACCATGGCCTGGCAGTCGTCAAAAGTGCCGGCAATTTCCAATGCAGCTACATTGTGGCCAAGAGTAGTAAGCTGGCATTCCTGCAAGTGGCTTACCTTGCCGGAAGGGTAGAGTATGACTACCCTGATACCCGGGGTTTTGTAAAACCCGGCAGCAACCGCCCCCCCTGTATCACCTGACGTAGCTACCAGAATGACCAGTTCTTTTGACTCACCCCGGTTGAAATACGACATTAGCTGTGACATAAACCTGGCGCCAAAATCCTTAAACGCCAATGAAGGCCCGTGAAATAGTTCGAGCACATGCACATCATCGTCAAGAGCTATAACCGGCGCCGGAAAATTGATGGCATGATCTATGATTTGGCGCAGGTCTGAATCAGGAATTTCACCCCGAAATAATGCCTTTGCTATCTCAAATCCAATCTCCTGAAAAGAAAACGAGTTGAGACGATCAAGAAAAGTATCAGGCAATCGGGGAATATAATCAGGCATGTACAAGCCGTTGTCTTCTGGTAAACCCTTGAACACGGCTTCCTGAAGAGAGACTATATGCGATTTATTTTTAGTGCTGTACAATTTCATGATGGTAATTTGACGGCGCCATCGGGATTGATCGCCGATATAAATAATTCGTTTTGAATGCCGGCATCCTGAAAAATATGCTGCATAGCCTTACCGGCATAATCGGCAATATCCCGACCTTTGCACAGTGCAAAAATTGAAGGCCCTGATCCGGAAATACTACAACCCAATGCGCCTGCTTGTAAAGCGGCTTCTTTCACCAAATAAAAATGAGGAATAAGATGCGCCCGTTGCGGTTCTATGACAACATCATTAAGCGAACGAGCAATGAGGTCGTAATCCGACCTGAATAACCCCACTATCAATCCCCCCAAATTGCCGCTCTGTTCAATATGCTGCTTCAGCGTGATAGTCGGACTCAGAATTGCACGGGCCGACTTCGTCAACACTTCAATATGAGGGTATACTACTGCGGCATATAAGTCAACAGGCACTGGCAAAGGCTGAACATCGAGGTTGTGCTCTACATTCCTGAGTAGTAAAATACCGCCCAGCAAAGAAGAGGAAACGTTATCGGCTACGTAAGCCTTATGTGCCAGGAACTCTCCCTCTAGTGCAAAGGGCAATAATCCACGTTTATTGTAAGGCTGTCCAAGTAGTTCGTTTACCGCAAAGACGCCGGCAACTGCGCTGGCTGCACTAGAGCCCAACCCACTCCCCATGGGCATCTTTTTATGAATTTCCATCTCTATCCCCAGGTCGCATTTCCCCAATGCTTCGAGCAGGGCCAAAGCAGAAACGCCGGCTGTGTTTTTTTCAGGATTGCACGACAGTTTGCCATCAGCGCCAGTGATGTGCGTAATGACCAGACCGGGGGCGTCACCAAACCGCACCACTACCTCATCGCCCGGAAGCGAAAGTGCAAATCCCAGTTGATCAAAACCGCAGGCAACATTGGCTACCGTCGCCGGGGCAAAAACCCTTATTTCTTTATCGGCCATTTGTGTCAAGATAAATAATTGCCAATTTTGATGATCTCCGCAAAAACGCCGGCAGCCGTCACTTCGGCGCCTGCGCCAGGGCCCCGTACTACCAGCGGCCTTTCTTTATAACGCTCGGTTGTAAATACGATCATATTATCGCTGCCGTTTAATGCCGCAAAAGGATGCGACAGGTCGACAGCCTGAAGGGAAATACTTGCCTTGCCATCTTCAAGTTTGGCCATCATGCGCAGCACTTTTCCTGCTTTTGCCGCTTCCATTCTTATGGATTCAAAGTAGGGGTCAGCTTTTTCAATCTCATCCAACAATTCTTCAACGTTTCTGGCTTGTTGACAGATTTCCGGCAAGATGGGTTCAATAACCACATCTGATGCTTCGAGTGCCAATCCCGTTTCACGGGCCAGGATGATCAACTTACGACGCACGTCCACGCCGTTGAGATCGATACGCGGATCGGGTTCGGTATAGCCGAGGGCCATCGCCTCCTTCACCACCTCGCTGAATCGCTTTCCATCGGTAAACGAGTTAAAAATAAAAGAAAGCGATCCCGACAAAATACCTTCAATGCGAATAATTCGATCCCCGCTATTGATCAGGTCGTTCAGGGTAGATATGACTGGCAGTCCGGCGCCGACATTGGTTTCATAAACGAACAACACTCCTTTTCTCTCAGAAATCGTTTTTAGCCTTTGATACTGTAAATAAGAAGAAGAGGTCGCTATTTTATTCGGAGTAGAAATCGAGATACTCGCATTCAGAATATCTTCATAATAATCGGCCACCTTGGCATTGGCGGTATTGTCCACAAAAATAGTATTCGACAAATTGAGTTGCTTCATGCGCTGTACAAAACCGGCGATATCGGCTGGCGTTACAGCATGCTGGAGTAAGTCCTGCCAGTTGTGGAGGTCGATGCCATTTTCATCAAAATACATTTTTTTGCTATTGGCTAATCCCACTATTTTGATCTCCATTGCTCTT
>JRYG01000941.1_pt1 | contig 40973 bp, 43 predicted proteins | sample 235341 | NCBI WGS metagenome assembly JRYG01 (sample SAMN03074218, study PRJNA261478) | activated sludge metagenome | biome: Wastewater Treatment Plant; feature: Wastewater; material: Activated sludge; isolation source: activated biomass of a wastewater treatment plant treating hydrocarbon... ...
GACGCCGCCGCCGGCAAGGTCAAGTTCGCCAAGACCGCCGACAATGGCTGGCTGGCCATGGTCCAGCACTACTTCGTCTCGGCCTGGGTGCCCGCCGAAAAGACGCCCCGCGAGTTCTACATGAGGAAGGGCGAAGGCGCCGGCACCGTCGTCCAGGCCGGGGTCATCGTGCCGGTGGCGGAAGTGGCAGCCGGCGCCAAGGGCGCCGCCGCCGTCACCCTCTATGCCGGTCCCCAGGAGCAGGCCGCCCTCAAGGCGATCGCTCCGGGCCTCGACCTGGTGGTGGATTACGGCTGGCTGACCATCGTCGCCGCGCCCATCTTCTGGGCCCTGCAGTTCATCCACAATCTGGTGGGCAACTGGGGCTGGGCCATCATCGTCCTCACCGTGCTCATCAAGGCGGCCTTCTACCCGCTGTCCGCCGCCTCCTACAAGTCCATGGCCAAGATGCGGGTGCTGACGCCGCGCCTCATGCAGTTGAAGGAGCGCTACGCCGACGACCGCAACCGCCTCAACCAGGAGATGATGAAGTTGTACCAGACCGAGAAGGTCAATCCCCTGGGCGGCTGCCTGCCCATCGTGGTCCAGATCCCCGTCTTCATCGCCCTCTACTGGGTGCTCCTGGGCGCCGTGGAAATGCGCGACGCCCCCTGGATCCTGTGGATCAAGGACCTGGCTTCCGCCGACCCCTACTACATCCTGCCGGTGATCATGGTGGTCACCATGCTCATCCAGACCAAGCTCAACCCGACGCCGCCGGACCCCATGCAGGCCAAGGTGATGATGGCCATGCCCTTCATCTTCGGCTTCATGTTCTTCTGGTTCCCGGCCGGCCTGGTGCTCTACTGGGTGGTCAACAACATCCTGTCCATCGCCCAGCAGTGGCGTATCACCCAGGTGATCGAGGCGGGCGGTAAAGCCGCCAATGACCCCAAAGCCTGACGCCATCGCCGCCATCGCCACGGCCCCCGGCCGTGGCGGCATCGGCGTGGTGCGGATCTCGGGCAGCGGCCTGCTGCCCCTGGCCGCCGCCCTCTCCGGCAAGACCCCCAAGGCGCGCTACGCCACCCTGGCCGATTTCAAGGCCGCCGACGGCAGCGTCATCGACAGCGGCCTGCTCCTCTACTTTCCCGCCCCCCATTCCTTCACCGGCGAGGATGTCCTCGAGCTCCAGGGCCACGGCGGCCCGGTGGTCATGCAGATGCTGCTGGCCCGCTGCCTGGACCTGGGCGCCCGCCTGGCGGAACCGGGGGAATTCAGCCGCCGCGCCTTCCTGAACGGCAAGCTCGACCTGGCCCAGGCGGAGGCGGTGGCCGACCTTATCGACGCCGCTACCGCCAGCGCCGCCCGTTCGGCCGTGCGTTCCCTGCAGGGCGAATTCTCCCGGGCCGTCCACGGCCTCACCGACGAGCTGATCAACCTGCGCATGCTGGTGGAGGCCACCCTCGACTTTCCCGAGGAGGAGATCGACTTCCTCCAGGCCGCCGACGCCTTCGGTCGACTCGACCGCCTGCAGGCCCGCCTGGCGGAAATCTTCGACCGCGCCGGCCAGGGCAGGCTGCTGCAGTCGGGCCTGCACGTGGTGCTGGCGGGCCAGCCCAACGTCGGCAAGTCCTCGCTCCTCAACCGCCTGGCCGGCGACGAGCTGGCCATCGTCACCCCCATCGCCGGCACCACCCGGGATGCGCTGAAGTCCTCCATCCAGATCGAAGGCATTCCCCTGCATATCATCGACACCGCCGGCCTGCGGGAGACCGAGGACGCCGTGGAGAAGATCGGCATCGAGCGCACCTGGCGGGAAATCGAGCGGGCCGACGTGGTGCTCCTGCTGGTGGATGCCCGCGCCGGCGTGACCGAGGCCGACCGCGCCATCGTCGACCGCCTGCCGGCCCGGCTGCAGCGCATCACCGTGCGCAACAAGATCGACCTGGCCGGCGCCGCCCCGGCAAGGCACGAGGACGACGGCGAGGCGGTGGTTTCCCTTTCCGCCAAGGGCGGCGAAGGCATCGACCTGCTGCGCCGGGAACTGCTGCGGGTCGCCGGCTGGCACCAGGCCGAGGACGTCTTCATCGCCCGGGAGCGCCACCTGCGCGCCCTGGCGGCGGCCCGGGGCCATGTCGATGCCGCCCGGGCGGTGGTGAGCGGCCCCTTGCCCGCCCTCGAACTCTTCGCCGAGGAACTGCGGCTCGCCCAGCAGGCCCTCGGCGAAATCACCGGCGAATTCACCGCCGACGACCTGCTGGGCGTCATCTTCAGCCGTTTCTGCATCGGCAAGTAGGCGCCCCGTGCCCGGCGACGCGCTCTCCCTGGCCTTCCTGGTCCTCGCCGCTTTCCTCGCCGGCGGCGTGGACGCCGTCGTCGGCGGCGGCGGGCTGATCCAGATCCCGGCCCTGTTCTCGGCCCTGCCGGCGGAATCCCCGGCCACCCTCTTCGGCACCAACAAGTGCGCCAGCGTCGTCGGTACCGCCAATGCCACCTGGCGCTACGCCCGCCGGGTCGCCATGCCCTGGCGCACCATCCTGCCCGCCGCGGCGGCGGCCTTCGCCTTTTCCTACGCCGGGGCGGCGGCGGTGGCCTGGCTGCCCAAGGAAGCCCTGCGCCCACTGATCCTCGTCCTGCTCGTCCTCGCCGCCGCCTACACCTTGTGGCGCAAGGATTTCGGCCAGACCCACGCGCCCGCCCACCGGGGCCTGCGGGAGCTGGCCTACGCCACCCTGCTGGGGGCGGTGATCGGCTTCTACGACGGCTTCTTCGGCCCCGGCACCGGCAGTTTCCTCATCTTCCTCTTCGTGCGCTGGTTCGGCTTCGACTTCCTGCATGCCTCGGCCGCCGCCAAGGTGGTGAACGTGGCCACCAACGTCGCCGCCCTCGCCTACTTCCTGCCCCACGGCCACTGGCTGCCGCTGCTCGCCCTGGCCATGGCCGCCAGCAACGTCGCCGGCTCGGCCGCCGGCACCTGGCTGGCGCTGCGCCACGGCAGCCGCTTCGTCCGCCGCGTCTTCCTCGGCGTGGTCGGCGTGCTCATCCTGCGCTTCGCCTGGGACACCTGGCGCGAAATATTCACTTGAAGTGGCGGCGCCCGCGGCAGGAAAATGCGGCTTTCCAGTCCTCGCCAGGGAGCCCCGCCATGCCGTTCGTCCTTTCCCCCTTCGCCCGTACCGTCGCCGCGCTTGGCGCCGCCTCGCTGCTGGCCGCCTGCCAGACCACCGGCGGCGGCGGCAGCACCGCCGCCGACAACAATCCTTCGCCCACCGCCGGCAGCAGCACCTCGCAACAGGCCAACGAAATGGCCGACAAGGCCATGTACAAGCCCGTCGAGTACAAGAACGCCGCCAAGAAGGGCCCCATGGTCGTGGTCATCCCCGGCGAGATCAAGAGCAACAACGTCTCCTTCACCCAGAAATTCGGCCCCAACAACATCGCCGACTACGCCGAGCTGGAACTGGGCAAGGCCAACTTCAAGGTGCTCGAGCGCGCCGACCTGGGGCCGCTGCTGAACGAATTCACCCTCGCCTACACCATGGGCAACCCCCAGGCGGCCCGCAAGGTGCTGCAGAAGGGCAAGTTCAAGACGACCAAGTGGGTGATCAAGTTCGACATCCTCAAGGCCGAGCCGGTGGCCCAGGCCAGCCAGGGCTTCGACGGCCAGGCCCTGGGGTCCGTCGTCGGCATCGCCGCCGGCAGCCGGGGCGGCGCCGCCGCCGGGGTGGCGGTCAGTTCGGTCAAGGTCGAGGAATCCACCGGCGTCTGGATCATCGGCATGCGCTACAAGCTGATCAACGCCAACACCACCGAGCAGGTGGCCACCGGCTACACCGAGGAAAAGATGGAACTGGGGGCCAAGGGCACCTCGGTCCTCGGCTTCAAGCAGGGCGCTTCCGGCGGCCTGACCCTGGATACCCTGGTGCAGCGGCTGATCCAGAAGAACGTCTACGAGATCGACGCCAAGTACAAGTAAGCGCTCCGCCGGGGGCCATGCTCACCGCATGGCCCCGTCCTTTTCCGGCGACGCCCGGCGCTCCTACGGGGCGCTGCCGGCAGCGGCGGCCCATGATAAAATCGCGCAAATTCATCGGCTTCCCTCGGGGGAGCCCCGTTTCCCTGTTTGTCCTGCCATGTCCATCCATCTCGACGTCGTTCGCCAATTCCTCCATGACCGCCTGGCGGTGGACCCCGTCCGGGTCATTCCCGAGGCCACGCTGGAAGACCTGGGCGTCGATTCCCTGATGCTCCTCGAGCTCTTTTTCGAATTCGAGGAAAAGCTCAACGTCAGCCTTTCCAAGGATCTGCCGACCCCCAAGAGCGTCGGCGAACTCCTCGCCGTGGTCGAGCAGCTGCAGGCGGCCCCAGCCGCGACCTGACCCGTGGCGCGCAAACGGGTGGCCGTGACGGGCGTCGGGCTCGTCAATCCCTTCGGCTCCGGCGGTACCGACGATTTCTTCGAGCGCCTCCTGGCGGGGCAGTCCTGCATCCGCCATCACGTCACCGCCGACATTCCCCGTCCCCTTTCCCTGCCGGCGGTGGTGTGCGCCGGTTTCGACGCCGGCGGGCTGCTCGGGCGGCCCCTGGCCTCCACCATGGACCGCTTTGCCCAACTCGGCATGGCGGCCGCCTTCGCCGCCTGGGACCACGCCGGCCTGCCCCGCGACAAGGCCGAAAAGCCCGCCCAGGGCGTCGCCTGGGGCACTGCCCTGGGCGGCACGCTGGCCTACGAGCGCGGCTACCGGGATCTCTGGCAGAACGGCCGCGAGCGGGTGTCGCCGCTGTCGGTCGTTCTCGGCATGAACAACGCCGCCTCCAACCACATCGCCATCCAGCTGGGTCTGGGCAACTCCTGCCTCAGCTACACCGTGGCCTGCGCCTCGGCCGCCGCCGCCATCGGCGAGGCCTACCGGCGCATCCGCGACGGCGAGGCCGAGCTGATGGTCGCCGGCGGCTCCGACGCGCCGCTGGCCTACGGCGTGGTGCGGGCCTGGGAAGCCCTGCGCGTGCTGGCCCCCGGCGACGCCGAATCCTCGCCCGCCGCCTGCCGGCCGTTCCACGTGAAACGCGCCGGGCTGGTCCTGGGGGAAGGCGGCGCCGCCCTCATCCTCGAGGATTGGGACCATGCCGTCGCCCGCGGCGCCACCATCCTGGCCGAACTGGCCGGCTACGGCGCCACCTGCGACCATGCCCACCTGGTGCGGCCCGAGGCCGCCGGCCAGGTGCGCGCCCTGCGCCTGGCCCTGGCCGACGCCGGCCTGGCCCCGGAAGAGGTCGATTACGTCAACGCCCACGGCACCGCCACGCCGGAGGGCGACCCCACCGAGATCGCCGCCCTGCGCACCGTCTTCGGCGACCATGCGCAACGCCTGGCGGTGAGCGCCACCAAGGCCGGCCACGGCCACCTCATGGGTGCCGCCGGCGCCATCGAGGCGGTGGTCACCGTGCTCGCCCTGGCCAGGGACGCCCTGCCCCCCACTGCCCACCTGGATGCCATCGACCCCGCCTGCGCCGGCGTCGATCACATCACCGGCGCGGCCCGCCGCGGCAACCGGCCCCGGGCCGCGCTGTCCAACTCCTTTGCCTTCGGCGGCAGCAACGCCGTGCTGGCCTTCCGCGCCGCCTGAACCTTTCCGGACCCTTCCGCCATGACTCAGACCCCTGCCGACGCCCTCCTGCCCGAAGTGGCGGAAATCATCGTCTCCGCCCTCAATCTCGACCTGGCTCCCGCCGCCATCGAGCCCGACGCCGCCCTCTTCGGCGAGGGCCTGGGCCTCGACTCCATCGACATCCTGGAAGTGGCCCTGGTGGTCTCCAAGCGCTACGGCTTCCAGTTGCGGGCCGACAACGAGGACAACGTGCGCATCTTCACCTCCTTGCGCAGCCTTGCCGCCCACATCGCCGCCCATCGCACCCAGTGACGACCCGATGAAGGGCGCCCGCAGCCAGCTCCTCGCCGGTTTCCTGACGGCCGCCGTGGTCGCCGTCTATGCCCTGATCGCCCATTACTCCAGCGCCAACGACGGCCAAGTGGGCGCCTGGGCCGCCGTCGTCGCCCTGGCGCCGGTGGTGCTTGCCGCCGCCGGTTTCGCCCGCCGCAATGCCTACGGCGCTCTCATCTGGCTGGCGGCCGCCGTCGTCGCCGGGCTGCTGGCCTGGGCCTGGCCCTGGCTGCAGCGCCATGTCGCCTGGCTCTACTTTCTCCAGCATGTGGGCGTGAACGGCGCCCTGGGCCTGCTTTTCGGCGTGACCCTGATCGCTCCCCGCCAGCCCCTGTGCACCGCCATCGCCGCCCTCCTCCACCCCCGCATGACGCCCCTCGTCGCCCGTTACACCCGCCAGGTGACGGTGGCGTGGACCATCTTCTTCACCGCCATGGTGGGTGTTTCCGTCATCCTCTTCGCCGCCGCGCCGGTGGAGGTATGGTCGGTCTTCGCCAACCTTCTCACCTTCCCCCTGGTGGGCCTCATGTTCGTCGTCGAGAACGAGGTCAGGAAGCGCGTGATCCCCCCGGAAGACCGGGTCGGCATGGTGGAGGCCGCTGCCGCCTTCCGTGCCAGCCTGCGGCGGGCCACCGGGCGCTGACCCGTGGATCTGCCCCTCGTCGCCCGGGCCGATCCGGCTGCCGTCGTCGCCCACCGTCCCGGCGGGCCGGTCACCGTCGCCCGCTTCCTGGCCGACGTGGCGCGGGTGGCCGCCGCCTTTCCCGGCACCGGACCCGTTCTCAACATCTGTCAGGACCGCTACCGCTTCATGGTCGGCCTGGGGGCGGCCCTGGTCAGCAATCGGGTCAGCCTGCTGCCTGCCTCCCAGGCGCCGGAGACGGTGCGGCGGTTGCGGGAGGCCCACCCCGGCCTCTTCGCCCTCGGCGACGGCCCCGAGGCCGCCGTGGACCTGCCCCGGCTCGCCTATCCGGAATCCGAGCAACTCCATGACCCGGCGTCGGCCATGCCCCGCATTCCCGCCGACCGGGTGGCTGCCATCCTCTTTACCTCCGGCTCCACCGGCGACCCGGTGCCCCAGAGCAAGACCTGGGGGGCGCTGTGGCGCAGCGGCCAGGCCGAGTCCGAGCGCCTGGGCCTTGCCGGCCACGCCATCGTCGCGACGGTGCCGGCCCAGCACAGCTACGGTCTCGAATCCACCGTCCTGCAATGCCTGGTGGGCAACTGCGCCGCCTGGGCGGGCCGCCCCTTCTATCCGGCGGACATCGCCGCCGCCCTCGCCGGGGTGCCCGGTCCCCGCCTGCTGGTGACCACCCCCATCCACCTGCGCACCCTGCTCGATGCCGGCGTGGCGCTGCCGCCCATCGACCTCCTCCTTTCCGCCACCGCGCCCCTTTCCCGGGAGCTGGCGCAGCGGGCGGAAGCGGCCACTGGCGCCCCCCTGCACGAGATCTACGGCTGCACCGAGGCCGGCCAGCTGGCCAGCCGCCGGACGACCGTCGGCGACGCCTGGCAGCTGCTCCCCGGCGTGGGTCTGGATCAGGATGAGGACGGCGCCACCTGGGCCTGCGGCGGCCACGTGGCAGGCCGCATCCTGCTGGGCGATCGTATCGAACTGCGGGCCGACGGGGATTTCCTCCTCCACGGGCGCAACGCCGACCTCATCAATATCGCCGGCAAGCGCACCTCCCTCGCTTATCTTAACCACCAGCTCGCCGCCATTCCCGGTGTGCTCGACGGTGTCTTCCACCTGCCCGACGGCGACGACACCGACGGCGTCGTCCGCCTGGCGGCGGCCGTCGTCGCCCCCGGCCTGACGCCGGCGGAAATCCTCGCCGCCCTGCGCCAGCGCCTCGACCCGGTCTTCCTGCCCCGGCCCCTGCTCTGGGTCGACCGTCTGCCCCGCAACGCCACCGGCAAGCTCACCCGCGACAGCCTGCAGGCCCTCTTCGCCAATCCCCGGGGCAAGCCGTGAGCGGCGCCACCCACGCCTGGACGGTGCCCGCCGACCACCCGGCCTTCCCCGGCCACTTCCCCGGCCGCCCCATCGTCCCCGGCGCCCTGCTGCTGGACCGGGCGGTGCTCCTGGCCGCCGCCGACCGGGGCTGCTGCGCCAACCGCTGCCGGGTCGCCAGCGCCAAGTTCTTCAGCCCGGTGGGCCCCGGCGAGACCGTGGATTTCGCTTTCTCCCCCGCCCCCGGCGGCGGCTTGCGCTGCGACATGGCCGTCGCCGGCCGTGCCGTCGCCACCGCCAGTCTGGCCTTCGTCACCGGGGCCAGGCCGTGACCGCCGCCGCCTGGACGCGCCAGCCCGAGCGCAGCAGCCTGCCTGTCCTGCGCCTGATGGTGTGGATTTCCCTCACCTGCGGCCGGCCCCTGGGGCGCCTGGTGCTGCGTGGCATCGCCGCCTACTTCCTGGCCTTCGCTCCCACTGCCCGCCGTGGCAGCCGGGCCTACCTGACCCGCGTGTATGGCCGCCCGGCGACCCTGGGCGAGTGCTACCGCCACTTCCTCGCCTTCGCCAGCACCGTCCACGACCGCATCTACCTGCTCAACGAGCGTTTTGCCCAGTTCGACATCGCCATCGAGGGCGAGGAACACATCCGGGCCGCCGTCGCCGACGGCCGGGGCGTGCTGCTGGTGGGCGCCCACCTGGGCAGCTTCGAGGTGCTGCGGGCCCTGGGCCGGGACCGCACCGACCTCACCGTGGCCATGCTCATGTACGAGGAGAACGCCCGCAAGATCAACGCCACCCTGGCCGCCATCAACCCCGCCGCCATCCAGGACATCGTGCCCCTGGGGCGCATGGATTCCATGCTGCAGGCCCGGGACCGCCTGGAAGCCGGCCAGCTGGTGGGCATGCTGGCCGACCGCGGCCTGGGGGGCGACCCCACGGCGACGCGGGAATTCCTCGGCGCCCCCGCCGCCTTTCCCCTCGGCCCTTGGCGCATGGCCGCCATGCTCGGCCGCCCGGTGCTGTTCATGGCCGGCCTCTACCTGGGGGGCAACCGCTACTGCATCCGCTTCGCCCCCCTGGCCGATTTCTCCGGCCTCGGCCGGGGCGAACGCGCTGCCGCCATGGACGCCGCCCTCGACCGCTACGTCGCCCTGCTGGCGGACAATTGCCGGGAAGCCCCCGACAACTGGTTCAACTTCTTCGATTTCTGGAAGGCCCCGTGATCCCGCGCCTTGCCCTGCTCGCCCTGGCATTCCTTGCCCTGCCGGCCGCCGCCTGGGACCTCGACCGCCTCATGCAGGACCTCGCCCGCAACTCCGGCGGCAAGGCCCGCTTCGTCGAGAAGAAATACATCGCCCTCCTGGACAAGCCGGTGCAATCGGCCGGCGAGCTGTCCTACACCGCTCCCGACCGCCTGGAAAAGCGCACCCTGCAGCCCAAGCCGGAAACCCTGGTGCTCGACCGGGACGTCCTCACCGTCGAGCGCGGCAAGCAGAAATTCACCCTGCGCCTTGCCGAGCAGCCGGAGGCCCAGGCCTTCGTGGACAGCATCCGCGGCACCCTGGCCGGCGACCGCCGCGCCCTGGAGCGGAGCTACGCCCTCTTCCTCGCCGGCAGCGAGGAAAAATGGACCTTGAGCCTGCTGCCCAGCGACCAGCGCATCGCCGCCCTGGTCAGCCGCATCACCATCGGCGGCAGTCGCAACCGGGTACTCACCGTCGAATACCTGCAGGCCGATGGCGACCGGGCGGTGATGAGCATCGAGCCGGAGGGGAAGTGAAGGTGCCAGTCTGGCGAATCAGTTTCCACCGAACCGTTCGCCCTGAGCCTGTCGAAGGGCGGCTCACCCCGGGCTTCGACAAGCCTGTCCTGAGCACCGTCGAAGGGCTCAGCCCGAACGGAGGGGGGGACAGGCCAACATGACAGGCCGCGCCCCCATCCTCGCCCTCTGGCTCGCCGCCCTGGCCCTGTGCCTGGCCGTCGTCGCCCATACCCGTTTCACCGCCGACATGTCGGCCTTCCTGCCCAGGAGCCCGACGCCGGAGCAGCAGCTTCTCGTCGACCAGCTCAAGTCCGGCGCCATCTCCCGCCTGCTGTTGATCGGCATCGAAGGCGGCGACGCGACGGCCCGCGCCCGCCTCTCCCGCGACCTGGCGGCCCGGATGCGCGCCGGGGGTTCCTTCGTCGCCGTGCGCAACGGCGAAGCCGGCAGCCTGGACGCCGACCGCGACTTCCTCTTCCGTCACCGCTACCTGCTGAGCCCGACGGTGACGCCGGAGCGCTTCACCGCCGCCGGCCTCGCCGCCGCCATCGGCAACAGCATCGACGCCCTCGCCTCTCCCGCCGGCCTGCTCCTCAAGAAGCTGCTGCCCAGCGACCCCACCGGCGAGCTGGTGGAACTGGTCGCCGCCCTGGACGGCGGCGGCGGCCCGGCCAGCAGCCAGGGCGTATGGGCCTCGGCGGACGGCCGGCGGGCGCTGCTCATGGCCCAGACCGTCGCCGCCGGTTCCGACACCGATGCCCAGGAAGCCGTGCTCGACGCCATCCGCGCCGATTTCACCGCCGCCGCCCGGGAGGCCGGGGTCGCCGACGCCCGCCTGCTGCTTTCCGGCAGCCCGGTGTTTTCCGTCGATTCCCGGGAGACCATCCGCGCCGAGGTCACCCGCCTCTCCCTCATCAGCACCGGCGCCATCGTCGCCCTGCTGCTGCTGGTCTACCGCTCCCTCGCCGCCCTCGCCCTCGGTCTCCTGCCGGTGGCCTGCGGGGCGCTGGCCGGGGTCGCCGCCGTCAGCGTAGGCTTCGGCAGCGTCCACGGCCTCACCATCGGTTTCGGCACCACCCTCATCGGCGAGGCGGTGGATTACAGCATCTACTACTTCGTCCAGTCCCGGGGCGGTGACGCCGGCTGGCGCGAGCGCTTCTGGCCCACCATCCGCCTGGGCGTGCTGACCTCCGTCTGCGGCTTCGCTTCGCTCCTCTTTTCCGGCTTCCCGGGGCTGGCCCAGCTCGGCCTCTATTCCATCGCCGGCCTCGCCGCCGCCGCCGCCATGACCCGCTTCGTGCTGCCCGCCCTGGCCCCGGGCCTCGCCGTGCGCGACATCGCCGGCCTCGGTGAAGCCCTGGCGCCGGGCCTCGCCGTCCTCGGCCGTCTGCGCTGGGGATTGTTCCTCCTCGCCCTGGCCGCCGCCGCCGTCCTTTTCGTCCGCCGGGACAGCGTGTGGAACCCCGGCCTCTCCGCCCTTTCCCCCGTCCCCAAGGCCGCCCAGGCCCTGGACATGACCCTGCGCGGCGACCTCGGCGCCCCGGACCTGCGCTACCTGGTGGTGGTCACCGCCCCGGACCGGGATGCCGCCCTGACCGCCGCGGAAACGCTCGCCCCCCGCCTGCAGGCCCTGGTGGATTCCGGCGCCATCGCCGGCTTCGATTCCCCCGCCCGCTTCCTGCCCAGCGCCGCTGCCCAGCGGGCCCGCCAGGCCGCCCTGCCCGCGCCGAAAGCCCTGGCCGCGGCCCTCTCCGCCGGCCTAGCCGACCTGCCCCTGCGCCCGGAGCGCCTCGCCCCCTTCGCCGCCGACGTCGAGGCCGCCCGCCACCAGCCCCTGCTGACGCCGGAATCCCTGGCCGGCACGTCGCTGGCGCTCCTCGTCGATTCCCTCCTGCTGCCCCGCCCCGACGGCTGGAGCGCCATCCTGCCCCTGCGCGCCGCCCGGGACGCCAGCGGCCTCAAGGACATCGACCCCGCCAACGTCCAGGCCGCCCTGGCGGCCGCGGGACAGCCCGGCGCCCTGTTCGTGGACCTGGCCGGCGAATCCAACCGCCTTTACGCCGCCTACCTGCACGAGGCGGTCTTACTGTCCCTGGCCGGCTTCGCCGCCATCGTCGCCCTCCTGGCCGTGGCCCTGCGTTCGCCCCGGCGCCTGCTGCGGGTGCTGGCGCCCCTGGCAGCCACCGTCGTCGTCGTCGCGGCGGGCCTGGTCCTGGCCGGCGAGCGTCTCACCCTGCTGCACCTCATCGGCCTGCTCCTCATCGTCGCCGTCGGCTCCAACTACGCCCTCTTTTTCGACGGCGCGCCGGAACCGCGTACCCTCGCTTCCCTCGTCCTGGCCAACAGCACCACCGTGGTGGGCTTCGGGGCGCTGGCCTTCTCCCAGGTGTCCGTGCTCCACGCCATGGGCGTCACCGTCGGCCCCGGCGCCGTGCTGGCCCTGCTCTTCGCCGCAATACTCGCCGGAGGGCGGCGGTGAACGGGCCCTTGCGCGTGGTGCGCCGCTCCGCCGGGCCGGCGGGCGCCCTCCTCGTCCTGCTCCCCGGCGCCTACATGACGCCGGAAGATTTCCTCGCCGGCGGCGTCGATGCCGCCCCCGACCGCTTCGACCTCGCCCTGCCGGCCCTGGATCTGGCGGTCATCAGCGGCGGCAAGGCCCTCGCCGCCGTCCATGCCGAAATCCTGACCCCCGCCCGGGTCGCCGGCTACCGGCAGCTCTGGCTGGGCGGCATTTCCCTGGGCGGCCTGCTGGCGCTGGCCTACGTCGCCGACGGCCTGGGGCCGGTGGACGGCCTCTGCCTCCTGGCCCCCTACCCGGGCAGTCGCATCACCCAGGCCGCCATCGCCGCCGGCGGCGGCCCCCGGGTCTGGCAGCCGACTTCAGAACAGCTCGCCGATCCGGAATTCCGCGTCTGGGCCTGGCTGACCCAGCGCCCGGCTCATCTGCCCATTTTCTGCGGCTACGGCGGCGAGGATCGCTTCGCCGACGGCATGGCGACGCTGGCGGCCACCCTCGGCGTGGCGCCCGCCGTCCGCCCGGGCGGCCACGACTGGCCGGCCTGGACCGCCCTGTGGCGGGACTTCCTGGCCGGCGGCTGGCTTCCCGGCGCCGAGGATCGCTGACGTGCCCCGCTGGCGCCCTGCCCCCTTCATCCAGGCCAGCGCCGCCCTGCACGCCGGCGCCGCCGCCGGCCTTGTTTTCGCCCCCGGCCACTGGCCCCAGTGGCTCGGCCTGGTCGCCGCCAACCACGCCGTCCTCACCGCCGCCGGCCTGTGGCCCCGCAGCACCCTGCTCGGCCCCAACCTCACCCGCCTGCCGCCCGCTGCCGCCGCCCGCCGGGAAATCGCCCTCACCATCGACGACGGCCCCGCCCCCGCGGTCACCCCCCGCGTCCTCGACCTGCTCGACGCCGCCGGCGCCCGGGCCACCTTCTTCTGCATCGGCGAGCGGGCAGCCCGGCACGCGGCCCTGGTGCGGGACATCATCGCCCGCGGCCACGCCGTGGAAAACCACAGCCAGCACCACGCCAAACTCTTCGCCGCCCACGGCCCCCGGCGCATGCGGGACGAGGTGGCGGCGGCCCAGGCCACCCTGGCCGACCTCACCGGCCAACCCCCGGCCTTCTTCCGCGCCCCGGCCGGTTTGCGCAGCCCCTTCCTCGACCCCATCCTGGCCGACCTGGACCTGCGCCTTGCCGCCTGGACCCGCCGCGCCTACGACACCCGCCGCGGCAACGCTGCTTACGTCCTCGCCCGTTTGACTGCCGGCCTCGCCCCCGGCGACATCCTGCTCCTCCACGACGGCAACGCCGCTCGCACCGCCGCCGGCGAAGCGGTCATCCTGGCCGTACTGCCGGGGCTGTTGGCCGCCATCCGGGCCGCGGGGCTGGCGACGGTGACCCTGGAGGCTGGCTGCGCTGGTAATCACCTCGGCAAACAGTGAACCGTTCGCCCTGAGCCTGTCGAAGGGTGGTTCGCCACGGGCTTCGACAGCCTCAGCCCGAACGGGGTCAGGAATTTGATTGCAGCGCCAATATGTTGCACGCTTGTCCGCCAAGGCGGATGCGGGTAACTTCCCTGCCTTTACGCACCAAGGAGACACCCATGCGCAATTGGCAAACGACCCTGCTGGCGGGAGCTCTCGCCCTCACCGCCTTCGGCGCCCAGGCCGCCCCGGAAAAGACTCCCTCCGGCCTCATCTACGAATCCCTCAAGGACGGCAGCGGCCAGCAGGCCAGCCCGGAGGCCACGGTGCAGGTCCATTACCGCGGCACCCTCACCGACGGCAAGGAGTTCGACAGCTCCTACAAGCGCGGGCAGCCGGCCACCTTCCCCCTGAACCGCGTCATCCCCTGCTGGACCGAGGGCGTCTCCAAGATGAAGGAAGGCGGCAAGGCCCGCCTCACCTGCCCCCCGGAAATCGCCTACGGCGCCCGCGGCGCCGGCGCGGCGGTGCCGCCCAACGCCACCCTGCTTTTCGAGGTCGAACTGCTCAAGGTGGCGCGCTGAGCGCCCGGCCGGGGAGTCCATGCTGCCGGTCTGGTAAAATCGGCGCCTTCCCCGGCTGAATCCCCATGCGTCCTCTGCTCGTCTCCCATTGCACCGCCACCACCTGCCTGGGTTCCGGCCTGGTGGCGACGCGGGCGGCCCTGGCGGGGGGGACGAGCGGCCTGAAGCCCTGCGCCTTCGAGACGGTTAACCTGCCCACCTGGGTCGGCGAAGTGGCCGGCGTGGACGCGTTGGCGTTGCCGCCGGCCCTGGCCGCCCACGATTGCCGCAACAACCGCCTCGCCCTCCTCGGCCTGCAGGCGGACGGTTTCGCCGATGCGGTGCGCGCCGCCATCGGCCGCCACGGGCCGCGGCGGGTCGGCCTCTTCCTTGGCACCAGCACCGCCGGCATCCTGCAGACCGAGCTGGCCTACCGCCGCCGGGACCCAGTGAGCGGCGCCCTGCCGGCCGACTTCAATTACCGTACCAGCCACAACACCTATTCGGTGGGCGGCTTCGTGCGGGACTATTTCGGCCTGGAAGGGCCGGCGGCGGTCGTTTCCACCGCCTGCTCCTCCTCCGCCAAGGTCTTCGCCGCGGCGGCGCGGTTGATGGCCTGCGGCGTCATCGACGCCGCCCTGGTGGGGGGCGTCGATTCCCTCTGCCTGACCACCCTCTACGGCTTCTCCTCCCTCGAACTGACCTCGCCCGCGCCCTGCCGGCCCTACGATGCCGGGCGCCGGGGCATTTCCATCGGCGAGGGCGCCGCCTTCGCCCTGCTGGAAGCGGCACCGGCCAGCCTTGACGGTGACGCCGTGCTGCTTCTGGGCTGCGGCGAGTCGAGCGACGCCTACCACATGTCCTCGCCCCACCCCGAAGGCCTGGGGGCACGGCTGGCCATGGAAGCCGCCCTGGCCGACGCCGGACTGACAACCGGCGACATCGGCTACATCAACCTGCACGGCACCGCCACGCCTTCCAACGACGCCGCCGAGGGCAAGGCGGTGGCCGGCCTCTTCGCCGACCGGGTGCCCTGCAGCTCCACCAAGGGCGCCACCGGCCACACCCTGGGCGCGGCCGGCGCCGTGGAGGCGGTGATCTGCGCCCTGGCCCTCAGCGACGGCCTGCTGCCCGGCAGCCCGGGCACCGAGAGCCTCGACCCCGCCCTGCCCCTGGATTACCTGCTGGCGCCACGGCCGGCCCGGGTGGCGCGGGTGCTGTCCAATTCCTTCGGCTTCGGCGGCAGCAACTGCAGCCTCGTCTTCGGGAGGGCCGGCTGATGGCGGCACTCACCGCCTGGATCGACGGCATCGGCCTCCTCGCCCCCGGCCTCCCCGACTGGGCGGCCGGGCAGGCAGTGCTGGCCGGCCAGGTCAACTACGCCGCCGCGCCCACCCTGCTTCCGGCGCCGGAATTGCTGCCCCCGGCGGAGCGCCGCCGGGCCAGCCGGGTGGTCAAGCTGGCCTTGGCCACGGGCCTGGAAGCGGTGCGCCAAGCCGGGGCCGATGCTTCCACCCTGGCCACGATCTTCGCCGCCTCCGGCGGCGACGGCCACAATTGCCACGCCCTGTGCGAGGCGCTGGCTTCCGACGATCGCCAGGTGTCCCCCACCCGCTTCCACAATTCGGTGCACAACACGGCAGCTGGCTACTGGGGCATCGCCACCGGTGCCATGGCCCCCTGCCAGGTGCTGTGCGCCTACGACGCCAGCTTCGCCGCCGGCGTGCTGGATGCCCTGGCCCAGGTGACGGCGAGCGGCCGGCCCGTGCTGCTGGTGGCCTACGACGCCGAATATCCGGAGCCCATCCGCAGCCTGCGTAAGGTTCCCGACGCCGCCGGCATCGCCCTGCTGCTCTCGCCCGCACAGAGTTCGGCTAACCGGGCGCGGCTGACGGTGCGTCTCGACGACGGCGCCGCGACCACCCTTGCCGACCCGGTCTTGGAAGCCCTGCGCCTTTCCAACCCGGCCCTGCGCGGGCTGCCCCTGCTGGACTGCCTGGCCCGCCGCGCCGCCGGGGAGGTGCGGCTCGAATACCTGGCGCCCCTGACTTTGGCCGTCGAGGTGGCGCCATGCTGACCCGCGCCGACATCGCCGCCCGCATTCCCCACCAGGGGGCCATGTGCCTGCTCGATGGCGTCAGCGCCTGGTCGCCGGCCGGCATCCGTTGCACCGCCGGCAGCCATCGCCGGCCCGACAACCCGCTGCGGGCCGAAGGACGCCTCGGCGCCGCCTGCGGCATCGAGTACGCGGCCCAGGCCATGGCCCTGCACGGGGCGCTGCTGGCGGAAGCCGGCGGGCGCCCCCGGCAAGGCTTCCTGGCCAGCGTGCGGGGCGTCGACCTGGCCGTCGAGCGCCTGGACGACGTGGCCAGCGACCTGGACATCCGTGCCGAGCGCCTTTCCGGCGACGGCAGCAACGTGCTCTACGAATTTTCCGTCCGCGATGGCGAGCGTCTGCTCCTGAGCGGGCGGGCGGCGGTCATCCTCGACGCCGATGCCCTGGGGAGTTCCACGTGAAACGCGCCCTCGTCACCGGCGGCAGCGGCGGCATCGGCGCCGCCATCTGCCGCCGCCTCGCCGCCGATGGCCTGGCCGTCCTGGTCCATGCCAACCGCAATCTGGACAAGGCCGAGGCCCTGGCCGCCGACATTCGTGCCGCCGGCGGCGCGGCCCGCGCCCTGGCCTTCGACGTCTGCGACGGCCCCGCCGCCCGGGCGGCCCTGGAGGCGGAGGTGGAAGCCCACGGCCCCATCCAGGTGCTGGTGAACAATGCCGGCATCCACGACGACGCGGTGTTTCCCGGCATGGCGCCGGAGCAGTGGTCCAGGGTCATCGACGTTTCCCTGAACGGCTTCTACAACGTCACCCAGCCGCTGACCATGCCCATGATCCGCACCCGCTGGGGGCGCATCATCACCATCACCTCGGTGGCGGGGCTGGCGGGCAACCGGGGGCAGGTCAATTACGCGGCGGCCAAGGGGGCGCTGCACGCCGCGAGCAAGTCCCTGGCCCTGGAACTGGCCAGCCGGGGGATCACGGTGAATGCGGTGGCGCCGGGCATCATCGCCACCGACATGAGCGCCGGGGCTTTCGACGGGGAAACGGTCGCGAAACTGGTGCCCATGAAGCGGGCCGGCCGGCCGGAGGAAGTGGCCGACCTCGTGGCCTTCCTCGCCGCCGATGCCGCAGCCTACATTTCGGGTCAGGTAATCTCGATCAACGGCGCGCTTTATTGAAGCGGCCGTCCGCCGCCCTCAGGCGGCGATGGTGAGGGCGACGGGCACCCTTTTCAAGCGTTTGATCTCGGCGCGCAGCGCCACCTGCTGGCCGGCGGTGATCATGCAGCTTCCCGGCCGCCATTCGTACTGGATTTCCTCTGCCCCCACACCGGCCCGGAAGAGGGCCTGCGCCATCGCCTTCAGGTCGGGCTGGGCAATGCGTTCGCCGTCGGGCAGTTCCGCCACGAATTCGTTGCGGAAGAAAAGCACCTTTGCCTGATTTCCCATGGTTTCACCTCCTTTTTACACGATACTGCCGGCCGGCAAGGATGCCTGTTATGCATTACACACTTGCGACAACTTTCCCGCCGGCCACCCACCCGGCATGGCCGGCGCCGGGGCGGTAGAATGGCGGACCCCGGCCTTTTCCCCGACCCCATGACCACGGAAATCCAGTTCGCCGCCTCGGCGGTGCACAAGAGCGAAGCCCTCCTTTTCTTCACCCTCCTGCAACTGACGGTCATCGTCCTCGCCGGCCGCCTGGGGGGCGCCCTGGCGATCCGTTCCGGCCAGTCGGCGGCGGTGGGGGAGATCATCGTCGGCATCCTGCTCGGCCCTTCCCTCTTCGGGCTGCTGGCGCCGGACACCTTCGCCTTCGTCTTCCGCTCGGCGCCGCCGGAACCCATGCAGATGCTGTCCCAGATCGGCTTGCTGCTGCTCATGTTCCAGATCGGCCTGGAGTTCGATTTCTCCCACCTGCGGGAGCGGCAGAACCGCAAGGTGGTGACCTGGGTGGCCGCCGCCGGGCTGGCGGCGCCCTTCGCCCTGGGGCTGGGCTTCGGCTATCTGGCGGCGCCGGTCCTGTCGCCGGGGGTGGATGCGGTGGCCTCCGGCCTCTTCATCGCCACCGCCTTTTCCATCACCGCCCTGCCCATCCTCGGGCGCATCATGATCGAGTTCGACCTCAACCGGCAGCCCCTGGGGGTCATCGGCATCAGCGCCGCCGCCATCAACGACGTCATCGGCTGGCTGCTGCTGGCCCTGGTCACCACCCTCACCGTCTCCCGCTTCGACGCCGGCGGTTTCGCCGGCAAGGTGGCCCTGGTGGGGGTCTTCGTCGCCGTTTCCTGGTTCCTCGTACGGCCCCTGCTCAAGCGCGTGGTGCGGGCCGGCCAGGCGAAGGGAGCGCTTACCAACAACCTCCTCGGGGTGATCCTGGCGGCCATCTTCCTGGGGGGCATGACCACCTACCACCTGGGCATCTTCGCCATCTTCGGCGGCTTCATGATGGGGGTGCTGCTGCACGACGAGCCGGCCCTCATCGCCGCCTGGAAGGACCGGGTCGGCCATTTCGTCACCGTCTTCTTCCTGCCCATCTTCTTTACCTACACCGGCCTGCGCACCAATATCGGCGGCCTGGATTCGCTGGAACTTTGGGGCTGGTGCACCCTGACCATCCTGCTCGCCACCCTGGGCAAGTTCGGCGGCACCTACCTGGCGGCCCGGGCCACCGGCCTCAACCACCACGAGGCCAACGTCCTGGGCATCATGATGAACACCCGGGCCCTCATGGAGCTGATCGTCATCAACGTGGGCTACGACCTGGGGGTCATTTCCCAGAACATGTTCACCATGCTGGTGCTGATGGCCATCTTCAGCACCGTCATCACCACGCCGGGGCTGCGCCGCTGGCTGCCGCGGCTCAATTTGCCGGTGCCCGGAAAACCTTAGCCGGCGCGCCGCCGTTGCAGCCGTACCGCCTGTTCCCCGTTGGCGGCGCGGGCCCGCAACTGGCCGCAGCCGCCGTCGATGTCCTGGCCGGCGGAATTGCGTAGCCGCGTGAGAATGCCCCGGCGATTGAGCCAGCGGGCCATTGCCACCACCCGGTCGCTGGCCGGCCGGGCGTAGCCCAGGCCTTCGTTGGTGTTGTAGGGGATGAAATTCATCATGGCGTACTTGCCGGGCAGCAGGCGGGCGATGCCTTCCAGCTCGGCGTCGGAGTCATTCACCCCGGCCAGCAGGGTCCATTGGTACTGGATGGGATAGCCGGTGGCGCGGGCGTAGGCCTCGCCCAGTTCCACCAGTTCCGCCGGGGCGATGGGCGGCGCCTTGGGCAGCAGCTGGGCGCGCAGGTCGGCGCGGGTGGTGTGCAGCGACAGGGCCAGGGCGGGCTTCACCGGCCCCTGGGGCAAACGTTCGAAGACGCGGCGGTCGCCGACGGTGGAAAAGACCAGGTTCTTGTGGGCGATGCCGCCGACGGTGCCGAGGAAGGTTATGGCTTCCATCACCGCCTCCAGGTTGTGGGCCGGTTCTCCCATGCCCATGAAGACCACCCGCTTCACCGGCCGCAGGGTCCGGGCCAGGGCCACCTGGGCGACGATCTCGGCGCTGCCCAGGTGGCGCAGGAGCCCTTCCCTGCCGGTCATGCAGAAACGGCAGCCGACGGCACAGCCCACCTGGGTGGAGACGCAGAGGCCGTCCCGGGGCAGCAGCACGCTTTCCACCGTCTGGCCGTCACCCAGTTCGACCAGGAGGCGGGCCGAGCCGTCGGCGCCGGGGTACTCGGAACGCAGCCGGGCGAGGTCTTCCAGCTCGGCCGTCAGCCCGGGCAAGGCCCGGCGCAGGGCCAGGGGCAGGAAGTCCTCGGCCTTGGACAGGCGATTGTCCAGGGAGCGGCGCTGGCTCCAGGCCCGCAGCACCCGGTCCTGGTGGCAGGGCTTGGCGCCCAGGGTGGCGAGGCGTTGGCGAAGCAGTTCGAGTTGCATGGTGTCGTCAGGGGGCCGGTGCGGCGAGTTCATGTTCCCGGCACAGGCGGGTGCTGTCGTCTTCGCTCAGGGCCTCGCCGGTGAGGCCGCAGCGGTGCTCGGCGCCGCCCGGCTGGAAGTGCCGGCAGGTGCGGCAGACGCCGAAGGTCCGCCCTTGGCGGGTCTGCTGCCAGCCGGTCAGGAGACGGCGCAGGGCGGTTTCGGCGGCGGCCTGGTCGGCCGCCGGCAGCGCGGCGATGGCTTCGGCCCACGCCCGGTCGGCCGCGGCGTCAAGGCGGGCGCGGCCGGCCTCGGTGAGGGCGAGGCGGACGATGCGACGGTCGGCGGCATCGCCCTGGCGGGCAATCCAGCCGTGGGATTCGAGCAGCTTGAGGCTCTGGGAAACCGTCCCCTTGGTCAGGGAGAGGTATTCGGCCAGGGCCTGGGGGGTGTTGCTGTAGCGGTTGGCGTCCCGGAGATAGCCCAGGATCGCCCATTGCACCGGCAACAGCCCGCCGCCGAGGGCCGCCTGCCGCTGTTCGTGCTGCAGGGCGCGGGAGAGACAGAGCAGGAGGGCGTGCAGGGCGGAATCGGTCATGGCCTAATGGTATCGATTCAAAACGATGTTGACAAATGGAATGATGATCGCCAATACTGGAATCGGTATCGAGTCGATACCATTTATGCCTCGATCACCCCCCAACCCATCAAGGAGCTCATCATGACCCGCACCCTTCTCGCCGCTTCCCTGCTGGCTGCCGCCAGCCTTCCCGTCCTCGCCGACGTTGCCTATCCGACGGGCTTCCGCCAGTGGGACCACGTCAAATCCATGGTCATCAACCCGGGCCATCCCCTCTACGATGCCGTGGGCGGCATGCACCACATCTACGGCAACCCCAAGGCCATGGCGGGATACAAGGCCGGCCGCTTCGCCGATGGCTCGGTGATCGTCTTCGACCTCTTCGAGGCGGTGGGCAAGGACAACGCGGTGAGCGAAGGCGCCCGCAAGGCCGTGGTGGTGATGGCCAAGGACAGCCGGAAATTCCGTGCCACCGATGGTTGGGGCTATCAGGTCTTCGATCCCAAGACCGGCAAGGGCGGCCTCGACGCCAAGGCCCAGGCCGACTGCCACGCTTGCCACAGGGCGCAGAAGGATAAGGACTTCGTCTTCAGCGCCCGGCGCGACTGAGCAGTCGCGCCAGCAGCAGCGGCAGGCGTAGCAGGAAGCCGAGGAACAGCCGGCTGTGCATCCAGGTGAGCAGGGTGTTGTCCCGCAGGTAGTTGAAGTGGGAGACGCCCCCCTCCTCGGCCCGGAAGTAGCGCACCGGGGCGGGCCGGTTCACCGGTCGCACCCCGGCCCAGCAGAGGCGGACCACGGCCTCGGGGTCGAAGTCGAAGCGGCGCATCCATTTCTGGCCGGCCATCACCTTCATCAGCGGGGCGATGGGATAGACGCGGAAGCCGTAGAGGGAGTCGCCGATGCCCATCCACAGGGTTTCCAGGTTGGCCCAGCCGTTGGACACCTTGCGCCCATTCACCCGCAGGCGGGGGGCGTCGGCGTCGAACACCGGCTTGCCGAGGATCATGGCCCCGGGGTCGCCTTGCGAGGCGGCCATGAAATCGGGGATCAGGTGCGCCGGGTGCTGGCCGTCGGAATCCATGGTCAGGGCGTGGGTGAAGCCGGCCGCCGCCGCCTGGCTGATGCCCTCCAGCACCGCCCCGCCCTTGCCCCGGTTGGCGGGCAGGACGATGACCCTGAGCCCCGGATCGTCGGCGGCCATGGCCGTGAGGCCCTCGGCGCTGCCGTCGGTGCTGCCGTCCACCACCACCCAGACGGGCGTCCATTGGGCGCGGGCAGCCCGCACCGTGTCATAGACCTTGGGGCCGGGGTTGTAGCTGGGGATGAGGACGAGGTGCGTGGCGGAGGCGGGCATCATGGGCGGGCGGGAGGCAGCGCGACCCGGAAATAGTCTTCCAGTTCCCGGGTGAAGGCGGGGACGTCGCTGGGCGGGTCAAAGCGCCGGCCCAGGCGGATGGAGAAGGCCAGGGGCAGTTGCGGCCGGCGGAAGAGCGGCCAGGCCTTGCCCAGGTAGGGCGAGGAGAATTCGATGAGCAGGGTCTGCACCGGCGCCTTGCTGCGTTCGGCGATGAGGCCGCTGGCATTGGTGCAGGCGCTGATGGGGAAGTCCGTGCTGCGCGTGCCTTCGGGAAAGATCAGCAGGTGGGCGCCCCGGCGCAGTTCTTCGCGGGCGTCGAGGATCATGGCGAGGGGCGCATCGTTGCGGATGTAGCGGGCGAAGCGGGCGGCGGCGCCGAAGAGGATGTTGTCCATGAGGGCCGCCTTCATGACGCAGACCACGTTGGGCAGGCGGGAGATGATCAGCACCGCGTCCAGCAGGGAAGGATGGTTCGCCACCAGGATCAAGGGCCCCTCTCCCCGCAGGCGATCGAGTTCCGCCAGGTCGAAGCGGCAAACACAGGCCATTTCCAGGAAGGACAGGTAGAGGCGGAACCCGGCCATGATGGCCCGCCGCCCCAGGGGCTGCCCCCAGCGGCGGGGCAGCAGGGGGTGGAGGACCAGGGCGAAGGGCAGCCAGGCGAGGCAGATGGCGGCCAGGGCGCCGAGGCCGAGGACCATGGCGGGATAGGCGTAGAGACGGAGGAGAAGGCCCCCCGGCGGGGGCGGCGCACCGCGCACGGGGAGGTCAGCTCCGTTCCGGCGCCCGGCCGGCCTGGGCCTCGATTTCCACTAGCAGGTCGGCCCGGCAGACATCGGCCTGGAGGAAGACGGCGGCGGCCCCGCGGCCGGCGACAGCGGCGAAGGCCTGGCGCACGGCGTCGAAGTCGCCGGCATGGCGGATGTAGATCCGGTAGGCCAGGTCCTCCAGGCGGTTGGGCCGGGCGCGGGTGCGGGCGTTGGCCTCGGCCAGCACGGCGGCGATGTTGGCCAGGCTTTCCCGGGTCTGGCCGGCGGCATCGCCGGTGTGGACCGTGCGGTGGCCGACGATGCTGGCGGTGCCGGAGACGAACAGCCATTCCTGGCCGTCGAGCCGGGCCAGGGCGGCGCGGGAGAAGGTGGGGCTGCGCGGGCCGTAGTCGGCGGGGTAGCGGTAGGCGCTCACCTGGCGCGGATTCTCCAGCAGGAGCGCCGGGTCGCGGCCGGCCAGGAAGGCGATGGACAGGGGCCCGCCGGCGGTGCCCAGGGCGCAGGCCGCCGGGGCGTGGCCCGCCGCCAGCCGGCCGGCGGCGAGGAAGGCGTCCTCGCGGCCGATGTTGAACTGACGGTAGCGCTCCAGGCCGTCGGTCTCGCCGTTGATGTCGGCCAGGTAGTTCCACACCCGCCACAGGTGGGGCAGGCCCTCCCGGTCGAGGAGGGCGAAGATCCGCCGGTAGGCGGCCTCGGTCGCCTGTTGCAGCGCCGAGGCCGTGGCAGTGGGCAAGAAGTCGGCCTCGTCCACGGCGAGGACGCCGTAGAGCACCCGGCCGTCGCTGCGGTAGGCGATGGGGCCGGCGCGGCCGGCCCGGCAGGGGTTGGCCGCCCGCCAGACCTCGCCGGGCAGGGCGTCGGCCGGCCCCAGGCGGGGCATGGGCAGCGCCTGCACCGGCAGCGTCGGCGGCAGCGCCGGGGGCGTTGCTTCCAGCCAGGCACCGCCGAGCAGGGCCGCGTCGTCGGCGAAGGCGGCGACGGGTTCCCAGGCCAGGGGTTCGGCTGCCACCGCCAGGCTCACGCGCTCCCCTCCTCCACCGGCTGGATGTTGAAGCGCCGCCGCTTCCAGGCCTTGAGGGTGCGCCCCAGGTTGAACAGGGAAACCGTGTAGTAGATGGCCTTGAAGGCCAGGACCGAGCGCCAGATGGGGGTTTTGCCGAAAATGTCGCCGGCCAGCACGGAGAGGAGCGCCTCCTTGGTGCGGAAGAGGTTGCGCGGCCCCATGAAGAGGTCGCGCATGGCGGGGTTGGTCACCCGGTAGATGAACCAGGAGAACTCCTTGGGACCGTGCTTCATCTGGCGGTCGAATTCCTTGAGGGCGGCGGCCGCTTCGGCGGGCCGGGCCAGGCAGGTGTCGATGGCCTCGGCGGCCATGACGCCGCTGTTCATGGCCAGCCAGACGCCGGAGGAGAATACCGGGTCGATGAAGGCGTAGGCATCGCCGAGAAGCACGAAATTCTTGCCGTGGTTGCGCTCGGAAACGTAGGAGAAATTGCCGGTGGCCTCCACCTCGTTGACCAGGGTGGCGCCCTTGAGGCGCTCCGCCAGGGCCGGGCAGAGGGCGATGCCGTCCTGGAGGAACCGGGTCAGGCTGCGCCCACCCCGGGTCTTCATGAAATAGGGCCAGGTCACCATGCCGATGCTGGTGGTGTCGTTCTGCATGGGGATGAACCAGAACCAGCCGTGCTCGAACCAGAAGATGGTGATGTTGCCCTCGGCCTGGCCCGGGTGGCGGCGGGCGCCGGCGAAGTGGCCATACACCGCCGAGCTGTTGTGCTTGGGGTTGCGGTGCTTGATCTGGAAGCGGTTGGCGAGGAAGGTGTCGCGGCCCGAAGCGTCGACCACGAAGCGGGCCTTCCAGGTGGTTTCGCAGCCGTCGTCGTCCTGGGCGCGGACCAGGGCACCACCCTCATCGGGCAGGAAATCCACGGCTTTTGCTTTGCAGCCCTCACGGACTTCGACACCTTTCCTGCCGGCGTTGCGGATGAGGATTTCGTCGAATTTCGAGCGCATCACCTGGTAGGCGAAGGGCATGGATTTGTCCCAGGCCTCGGCGAAGTGGAAGACCTGGGTGTGGTCATGCCAGGGGGAGACGAACTCGGCGCCCCACTTTTCCATGCCGATGGCGCGGATCTCGTCGCCCACCCCCAGGCGGTCGAAGAGCGGCAGATTGGCCGGCAGCAGCGACTCGCCGATGTGGAAGCGCGGGTGGCGGGCCTTTTCCAGCACCACCACCTTGTAGCCCTTTTCCGCCAGGAGGGGGGCGACGGTGCACCCGGCGGGGCCGCCGCCGATGACAAGGACATCGCATTCGGCCATGGGGCCGGCGGGGGCGGGGTCGGTGGTCTGCATGGGGAGGAATCCTTCCTGGAGGGGGCGGCGGGCCGGAGGGAGATTATACCGCCTGGGTCGACCCGGCCTCCACGGCGGGAGCCCGTACCCGCCGGGAAAGCTTCACCGGCGACACGGCGGCCCGGGCGTCGGCCTGCAGTTCCGGGCTGAGAACGGGGCTCAGGCCCCGGGGTTGGCGGGGATGGGGGGCGAGGACCGGGATCGCCGCCTCCTGGCCCCGGCTGAAATAACGGGCGGCCTGGACGATGCGGGGCAGGTTTTTCACCACGTGCCACAGGCTCCAGCGATGCTGCCACAGGCGCTTCGCAAAGCGCCGCCGGTAGCCCCGGCTGTCGTAGAAGCGCCGCACATGCCAGTTGTAGAGGGCGTCCATCTCTTCCCGGGTGGCGAAGCCGGCGGGCTTGTAGACGAAATTGAGGCAGTTCATCAGGCGCCAGTCCTCGTCGAAATCGCCGCTGCTCCCGCCGACGCACTCGTCCCACAGGGGGGCGCCGTGCAGCGGGCTGAACTTGGTCATGTTCATCTCGTCCAGATCCAGGGAGAGGATGAAATCGCTGGTGGCGCGGACCGTCTCCGGCGTCTCGCCGGGCAGGCCGAAGATGAAGAGGCCCTTGGCCCGCAGGCCGGCGGCGTGGATCTGGCGCACGGTGTCGCGCACCGCCTCCAGGCCGACGCCTGCCTTGTGCCGTTCCATCATGGCCGGATCGGCGGATTCGATGCCCATGGACACCATCAGGGCGCCGGCCGCCTTGAGCTGGCGCAGCATGTCGTCGGAGGTGTGGCCGGTGCGGATGGCGCAGTTGAAATCCATGCCCAGGGGGCGGTCGATGAGCAGCCGGCAGAGGGCTTCCACCCGCCGCCGGTTGGCGGTGAACAGGTCGTCGTAGAAATTGATGTGATGGACGCCGAAACGGTCCCGCAGGTACTTCATGTGCTCATAGACGTACTCGGCCGAATTGACCTTGTACAGGCGCTCGAAGACGGTGCGGTCGCAGAAGGAGCAGGTGTAGGGGCAGCCCCGGGAAGTGACCATGGTGGCCCCCTGGCGCTTCTCGTAGGCGAAAAGGGGCAGGTGGTAGCCGGCGGGAAAGCCGGCCAGCTTCTCGTAGGCCGGGAAGGGCAGGCTGTCCAGGTCCAGGATGCGCTGGCGGCGGGGGTTGGCCACCACCGCGTCGCCGTCCCGCCACACCAGGTTGGGGATGTCCCGGGGGGCGCGGCCCTCGGCCAGGTCGAGGAGGGCGCCCTCCCCTTCGCCGATACAGAGGTAGTCGATTTCCGGGAAGTGCTCCAGCACCGGGGCGCCGAGGGAGGACACATGCACGTTGCCGAAGACGATGGGCAGCTCCGGCCGCCGGGCCTTGAGGAGGACGGCGAGGTCCGCGGCGTCGAGAAAGCCGGAGGTGGTGGCGGAAAAACCCACCAGGTCCGGGCGGCTGGCGAGGATGGCCTCGGCGTTGGCGGCAACGCCCTTCGGGGCGCGGGGGCCCAGGCAGTCGTGGACCGCCGTCGGGTGGCCATGCTTGTCCAGCCAGGCCGCCAATTGCAGGATGCCGATGGGCGCCAGGCGGTTGGCCAGCACCGAGAAATCCGGCTGGCCGGGCACGCAGTTGAAGCCGGCGGGGTGGACGAGGGTGATGCGCATGGCGGGAGCGGAAACGGTCCCGATTCTATTGGTGGCGTACGGCGAATTCCACGGCCCGCCCCTCGCCGTCCCGGCCGCTGCCGGTGAAGGAACGGCAGGAGGTGGCCTGCCAGTCGAAGGAAAAGACGCGGCCGTCGCTGCAGCGCAGTGTTCCGCGGCCGCCTTCGCCGCTGCACCGGCCATCCCGGCCGGGGGTCGTGGGCGCCTCGGCGACGCCGTCGCAGGCCAGTCCGCTGGCGCCCCGCAGGAAGAAATGGCCGCCCCCCGCCAGGTCGTGGCGGACGTTGCCCACCAGCAGTTCGCCGCCGTCGATGCGGCCCCGGGCCTGATAGCCGTAAGCGCAGGCCGCGGCCACCGCGACCGCCAGCAGGGGTGCCAGCCGCCGTGTCACGGGCGCCCCCTCTCCAGCAGGCGCCGGGCGCCCACCTGCCAGGCCCAGCCGAGGGCCAGGCCGGCGATGGCATCCACCGCCACGTGCTGCTTGGTGGCCAGGGTGGAATAGACGATGCCCAGGCACCACAGGGCGTTGCCCGCCTGCCAGCGGCGGCCGCCCCCCATTTCCTCCAGCAGCCGGTGCAGCCAGAGGCCGGAAAAGACGGCGGTGGCGACGTGCAGGGAGGGGCAGGCGTTGCCGTTGGTGTCCAGGCCCTTGAGGACGTCGAAACCGGGGTAGCGGTCCCAGTCGACGAGGGCGGCGGGGGTGGTCGTAGGCAGGAAATAGAAGATTGCCAACCCGGCGAGGCAGAGGCTGCCCACCGCCCAGCCGTAGCCGTAGAGCCGGCGGCGCTCGGCGAGGAAGGCCGGCGGCAGCGAAACGTAGAGCCAGAGCGAGGCATAGACCGGCAGCGCCACCGGCTGGAAGGGAATCCAGCGGTCGACGGCGGTGAGGGGCACCGGCCACACCGGGAACTGGGGATCCCGCAGGATGGCGAAATAGGCGATGAAGAAGACGGTCATGAAGACCGTCGTGCCGATCCCCTTGAGCCAGGTGTGGCAGCCGACGCGCCGCCAGGCCTCGGCGGCGAGGGAGCGGCGCTCAGCCGTCAATGCGGGCCTGGTCGAGGACGCGGCCGAAGGCGGCGGCGTCCTGGAAGCCGACGACGCGCAGGCCGGCCTTTTCCCGGCCCTTCGCGTCGAAGAAGACGATGCCCGGCGGCCCGAAGAGGCCGAAGCGGGCCAGCAGCGCCTTGTCGTCGTCGCTGTTGGCGGTGACGTCGGCCTGCAGCAGGGTGAAGCCGGCGAGCCTGGCCTTCACCGTGGCGTCGGCAAAGGTGAAGCGCTCCATCTCCTTGCAGGAGACGCACCAGTCGGCGTAGAAGTCGAGCATCACCGGCCGCTCCGCCGTCTTCAGGTGGGCCTCCAGTTCGGCGAGCGACGCCACCCGCTGGAAGGGCGTCCTGCCTTCCGTGGCGGCGACCGCCTGGCCCCGCAGGCCGGCCAGGGGCTGCAGCGGATCGCGGCCGCCGGCCAGCGCCCCGATGAGGAGCGCCGCCCCGGTGAGCAGCATGACGATACCGACGCCCTTCCAGAAGCGCTGCCAGCCCTTGGCGTGGGGCGGCAGCGGGTCGAGGGCATGCAGGTAGATGGCGGGGATGATGAGCAGGACGGCCCAGGCCAGCATCTGGGCCGCCACCGGCACCACCGGCGACACCAGCCAGACGGCGGTGGCCAGCAGCACCACGCCGAAGGCCTTCTTCACCGCTTCCATCCAGGGGCCGGCCCTGGGCAGCAGGGTGCCGGCGGAGAGGCCCACGGCGAGCAGCGGAACCCCCATGCCCAGGGCCATGACGAAGAGGGCGGTGCCACCCAGCACGGCGTCGCCGGTCTGGCCGATGTAGAGCAGCGCCCCGGCGAGCGGCGCGGCGACGCAGGGGCCGACGATCAGCGCCGACAGCGCCCCCATGAGGAAGACGCCGACGCCGCGGCCACCCTGGAGGTGGCCGGCCTCTTCCGACAGCTTGCTCTGCAGGCTGGTGGGCAGTTGCAGTTCGTAGAAGCCGAACATGGAGAAGGAGAGGATGACGAAGACCACGGCGAAGCTGCCCAGCACCCAGGGATTCTGCAGGGCGCTGGAAATGAGGGTGCCGGTGAGGCCGGCGGCGACCCCGGCGGCGGCGTAGGTCACCGCCATGCCCAGAACGTAGGCCAGCGACAGGGCAAAGCCCCGGGCGTGGCTGGCCTGGTGGCCCTGGCCGGCGATGATGCCGGAGAGGATGGGGATCATGGGGAAGACGCAGGGCGTCAGGGCCAGGCCGAGGCCGGCGACGAAGAAGAAGGCCAGGTTGGCCCAGAAGCCGGCGTTCCGCAGGGCCTGGGCGATGCGCCCGCTCTCGTCCCCCGTGGGGGGGGCGGCGGCGGCCGGGGTGCTGCCCGGGGCGGGCAGTTCCAGATTCACCACCTGGCTCTGGGGCGGGTAGCAGACGCCGGCGTCGGCGCAGCCCTGGGAGGTGACCTTCAGGGCCAGGGTCAGCGGGCCGGCGGCGTCGGCGGGCCGCTCGACGGGAAGGCGGATGGCGACGGCCTGGTAATAGACCTCCATCTTGCCGAAATTCTCGTCATCCTTCTCCTTGCCCTTGGGGAAGGTCGGCGTCCCGAGCCTGATCCCCTCCCCCTCCGTGGCGAAGCGGAACTTCTCCCGGTACAGGTAGTAGCCCTTGGCGATGGCGTAGGTGACTTCCACCGTCCGCTCGTCGAGGGCCCGGGCGCTGGGTTTGAAGGCCACGGCCGGGTCGAGGAATTCCTGGGCGGCGGCGGGGCCGGCGGCGAGGCAGAGGAGGAGGGAAAAGAGGCGCAGGATCATGGCTGTTGGAGCGTTTCGTCGGCCAGCCAGTTCAGGTAGGCGGGCAGGCCCCGGGCGATGGGCAGGGCGATGATTTCCGGTACTTCGTAGGGGTGGCGCTCGCGGATGGCGGCTTCCAGGGCCGGGTAGGCGGCGGCGCTGGTCTTGATCAGCAGGGGCACCTCGCTGGCCGTTTCGACGGCGCCCTGCCAGCGGTAGATGGACTGGCAGCGGGGCAGGATGTTGACGCAGGCCGCCAGCCGGCCCTCCACCGCGGCCAGGGCGATGGCGTTGGCAGTGTCTTCGTCGGGGCAGCTGGTGATGACGAGCAGGGGTTCCATCGGCCAATTCTACTTGAGGAGCCGGCGGCGGGTGAGCTTGAGGGCGATGGCGAAGGCGCAGGCCGCGGTGGCCAGCAGGGCCAGGACGTGGACCAGGGCGTCCGCCGGCACCTGCCCGGCCAGCAGCGGCCGCACCAGGGCGACGCCCTGGGCCAGGGGCAGCGCGGCGCCGACGGTGGCGAGCCAGCCGGGCAGTTGGTCGGTGGGGAAGAAGACGCCGGAAATGAGGGTCATCGGCGTGATGAAAAGGGTGAAGTAATACATGAAGAAGTCGTAGGACGGCGCCAGGGCGTTCCAGATCAGCCCCAGGGCGGCGAAGGCCAGCCCGGTGAGGACGATGGCCGGCAGCGCCCAGAGGGCGAGGGGCCCGTGGGCGAGCCCGAGGCCGGCGACGACGAGGAGGATGGCGGCGCCGGAGAAAAGCGACTTGGTCGCCGCCCAGAACAGCTCCCCCGCCACCACGTCGGCGAGGCCCAGGGGCGTGTTGAGGATGGCGTCCCAGGTCTTCTGGACGTGCATGCGGGAGAAGGCCGAATAGAGGGCCTCGAAGGTGGCGGCGTTCATGGTCGAGGCGCAGACCGTGCCGGCGGCGAGGAAGGCCACATAGGGGCGGCCATCGAGGCTGGGCAGCAGGGCGCCGAGGCCGTAGCCCAGGCCCAGCATGTAGATGAGGGGGTCGGCCAGGTTGCCGAGGACGGAAGGCAGCGCCAGCTTCCTCCAGACGAGGAAATTGCGCTGCCAGACGGGGAACCAGCGGAAACCGGAAAGGGCGGCGGGCATGGGGGGCGGCGGGGGTTCCGAAGAGGTCGATTCTACCGCGGGGCGAACCCGGGCGCGGCCGCCGGGGTCAAATTGCAGGGATGCGGATTCCGTACCCCTTCCTCCCCCACTTCTTCCGGAGGTTCCCATGAGCGCACAAGTGCAGATCAGCGTCGATGCCGACGTCTATAGCCGCCTGCAGCAACTGATGGTCCCCCCCATCGACGACGCCAACGCCGTCATCCGCGAATTGCTGTTCCACGACGGCCACGACAGCCGGGCCGCCATTGCCCTGGCTGCCGCCGAGCGCCACTTCACCACCGAGGAGGAGGTGCAGCGGGCGGTGGAGGGGGTCTATTACAGCCCCTGCAGCTGACGCCGGCGGCCCCGGGGGTCAGCGGGGCTGGAGGCTGAGGGTGAGCCAGACCTGGGGGGAGGTCGGGTTGACGGGCTCGCTGCCGTGCATGGCCTGCTCGGCCCGGTCGGCGATCTCCTGGTGGCGGCCGCCCAGGTTGGTGGCCACCAGGGCCACCGTCGCCGGCATGTTGCCCAGGTCGAAGCGGCGGGCCAGGCGGGCGTCCACGGTGGTGTAGGGACGGGAAACATACTGCAGGCTGGGCACGAAGCCGGTGCCGCCGGCCAGGGGCCCCATGCGCAGGACGCTCAGGGTCGTGCTCCAGGCGGCCGGCCAGTCCTGAATCCAGGTAAGGCTGGCGGTGTACGGCGCGGTGAGCTGGGCCAGGGCCGCCGTTGGCGCCTGGCGGCGGACGAGGGCATGGCTGAAGAGCAGCCGGGTTCCGGGGAAGGGGCGGCTGTCCACCTGGTATTCCAGGCCGCTCAGGGTCACCGGCTCGCCCAGGTTCTCGTAGCGGGCGGAGGGTAGCGTGCGCGAGAGCAGGGGCACCGTGTATTCCGGGTGGGACACGCGGTAGATGTAGTTGTCGATGCGTTCGTGGAAGAGGCGCAGGTCGAACTGGGTGTGCCAGGCCGGGGCGCGGGCCACGTAGCCGAGTTCCAGGCTGTCCATGCGCGAGGCCAGCAGGTCGGGATTGGGCAGGTAGGGGCGCACCAGCAGCAGGCCGAAGGCCATTGCCCGCACGTCGCCGTTCCTTTCGAAGAGGGTGGGCTCCCGCCAGGCGCGGGCGTAGCCGGCGCGCAGGGCGTGGTCGGCGTCGGCCTGCCAGTTGGCGAAGAGGCGGGGCGAGAAACGGGGGGCATTGTCGTCGGTCCGCTCCACCAGGGCGCTGGCGTTCACCAGCCAGCCCGGCCGCAACCGCCATTCCGCCTGGCCGAAGAGGCGGGCCAGGGATGACTGCTGGCGGGCGGCACCGAAGTAGAGGAAGGGCGATTCCACCCGGTCGTGGCGGGCTTCCAGCCCCCAGACCACGCGCCAGCCGGGGCCCGGGGACCAGCGGTGCTGCACCTCCACGTTGTCGCGCACGGCGTTGCGGTTGCGATCCAGGGGAACCTTGAAGCTGAAGGGCGGGGGCGCCGTCGCCAGCCAGGCTTCGGTGGTCCGGTCGTGGTTGCGGTAGAAATGGACCAGCAGTTCCTCGTCGGCCGAGGGCAGGTGCCGCCATTGCACGTGGAAGGTGCCGTTGAAGCTGTCGGCGCTGCGTTCGGCGTTGTTGCCGTAGATGGAATCGGGGTAGCCGAGCTGCCGCCGCCCCTCGCTCGCTGCCAGGCGGAACATGAGTTCGTTGCGGTCGTCCAGGCTCTTGTCGCCGCGCAGGGAAACGACGTTGAAGCGCTGGCTGTCGTGGAGCCGGTCGAAGCCGTCGTCTTGCCGGGCTTCGGCGTTCAGTCGCAGGCCGCCGCCGCCGGCCAGGGACTGGCTCCACGACAGGCTGCCGCCCTGGATGCCGGCGTTGCCCGCCGTGCCGGCGAGCCGCAGCCCCGGATTGTCGGCGCTATCGCGGGTGATGATGTTGATGACGCCGAGGAAGGCGTTGGCGCCGTAGGCCGCCGAGTTAGTGCCGCGCACCACCTCGATGCGCTCGATCTCGTCGATGGCGATGGGCAGGGCGGCCCAGTCTACGCCGTTGAAGCTGCCTGGGGAATAGACCGAGCGGCCGTCGATGAGCACCTGCATCCAGGAGGGAAAATCGTTGCCCATGCCGTGGTAGGTCACCCAGTGACTGTCGCCCCGCTCCTGGCCCACCTGCATGCCGGGCACCAGGCGCAGCAGGCGGGGGATGTCGCGATAGCCGGTGGCCTGGATGAGGTCGCGGTCGATGACCGTCACTGCCGCCGGCGCCTCGTTGAGGGGCTGGGGCAGCCGGGAGGGTGTCAGCACCAGGGGCAGGTCGGCGAGGAACAGTTTCTCGTCGGCGGCGCCGGCGCTTCCGGCCGCGGCCAGGCAGCCGGCGGAGAAGGCGAAAGGCAGGGCGTGGGCGGCCCTGGCGGCGCCCCGGAGGAGCTCGGTAAACATCGGGATTTATTACTTTTGTTGGGGGCGGAGGATGTGCCCGGGCGGACGATCTGTCAAGCCGGAAAGGGAACTACGCCTCCGCCGGCGGGCTAGCGCCGCTGCTGCCGGTCGGCGTCGAGGAAATGCTGCAGACCGGCTCGATCCAGGGCCCGGCTGAACAGGTAGCCCTGGGCCTGGCCGCAGCCGAGGCGCTGCAGGGCGGTGGCCTGGGCTTCCCGCTCGATGCCTTCCACCAGCACGTCCATGCCGAGGGAACGGGCGAGGGCGACGATGGCCTCGACCATGGCTACCCGCTGCGGGTTTTCCGGGATTTCCAGGATGAAGGAGCGGTCGATCTTGATCTGGTCGATGGGGAGATCCCGGAGCACGCTCAAGGAGGAGAAGCCGGTGCCGAAATCGTCGATGCTGACGGCGATGCCGAAGTCCTTGAGGGCGGCGATGATTTCGCGGCTGCGCTCGATGCTCTGCAGGGTGCTCTCGGTAATCTCCAGCTTCAGGGCGGCGGCTGGGAAGCCGGTGGCGAGCAGGATGTCGCGGACCGAGGCGGCGAAGCCCTCGCGCATGAACTGGCGGGCGGAGACGTTGACCGCCAGGGGCAAGGGGTTGCCCCGGGCGTCCTTGAGGCCGAGGATATCCTGGCAGGCCTGCTGCAGCACCCAGCGGCCGAGGCTCTCGATGACGCCGCTCTCCTCGGCCACGGGAATGAAGCGGCTGGGGGGAATGAAGCCCAGTTCCGGATGGGGCCAGCGCACCAGGGCCTCGACGCCGACGACGGCCCTGTCGGCCAGGGCGATCTGCGGCTGGTAGTGGACCTCCAGGCCGCCGGCGGCGAGGGCCCGGCGCAGTCCCTGTTCGAGGATCAGGCGCTCGCTCGATTCGACTGCCATGTCCTCGTGATAGAACTGGTAACGGTTGCGGCCCTGGGCCTTGGCGGCGTACATGGCGAGGTCGGCGGCGCGCATCAGGGTATGGCGGTCGCGGCCGTTGTCGGGGAAGATGGCGATGCCGATGCTGGCCTGCACGGTGATCTGGTCGCCGGCCAGATTCACCGGGACGCGCAGGGTATCGAGAATTTTGCGGGCGATGCCGGCGGCGTAGTCGGTGTGGCTGTTGCCGGCGAGGATGACGAATTCGTCCCCGCCGAAGCGGGCGATGGTGTCGGCGCTGCGCAGGACGCCCTTGAGCCGCCCGGCCACCACCCGCAGCAGTTCGTCGCCGAGGGCGTGGCCGAGGGTGTCGTTGACCACCTTGAAGCTGTCCAGGTCGAGGAAGAGCAGCAGGCAGTGCTGCTGTTGCCGGGTGGCCTGGCCGATGGCCTGATCCAGGCGGTCGTAGAAGAGCAGCCGGTTGGGCAGGCCGGTGAGGGGGTCGTGGTGGGCCAGATAGTCGAGGCGCTCCCGGGCCTCGTGCAGGCTGGTGACGTCGGAGAAGGCCACCACGTAGTTGGAAACTTCGCCACCGCCGTTACGCACCACGCTCAGGCTCTGCCAGGCGGGGAAAGCCTGGCCGCCCCGCTGCCGACAGAGCACCTCGCCCTGCCAGAACTCGTCTTCCCCGGCCGCCAGCCGGGCGAGGCAGGCCTCGTCCAGGCCCTTGACCTGCAGCAGGGTATGAATGTCCGCACTGAGCGCTTCCTCTTCCCCGTAGCCGGTGGTGCGGGTGAAGGCGCCGTTGACTGCGGTGATGCGCCAGTCGGGAGTGGTGACGACGATGGCCTCGGCGGCGGTCTGGAAGACCACGCTGGATTGGCGCAGGTGCTCCTCCGCCAGCCGCCGCTCGGTGATGTCCTGCAGGATGCCCACCACCCGGCTTTCGCTGCGGGGGCCGCCGTGGGCCTTGAGGCGGGCCTCGAGGATGTGGGGTCCGCCGTTGGTGCGTACCGTGCGGAAATTGACCCGGACCGGATCGCCGCTTTCCCGGGTGCGCTCCAGGGCAGCCAGCACCAGCTCCCGGTCCCGCGGGTCGAGGCGGTCGAGGAAGTGCTCGGTCGGTTCATCCACTGGCGTCGGCCGGTTGCCGAAGAGGAAGCCGAGATGCCCGTCGCCGTGCAGGCGGCCGGCAGCCGGCGACCATTCGACGACGCCCAGGGAGGCCGCGTCCACCGCCAGCTTGAAGCGGCGCTCGCTCTCTTCCACCGCCAGTTCCGCTTCCCGGCGGGCCAGGGCCATCTGGATGGTGGCGTGCAGCTCGCGCACGTTCCAGGGTTTCACCAGGTAGCCGAAGGGGCGGCTTTCCAGGGCCCGGTGCAGGGTGTCGTCCTCGGCGTAGGCGGTCAGGTAGATGACCGGCACCCGGTGCCGGGCCTGGATTTCCTTGGCCGCCTCGACGCCGTCCATGGCTCCCTCCAGGTTGATGTCCATCAGCACCAGGTCGGGGGCCACGTCGGAAACCCGGGCCACTGCCTGCTCGCCGCTGGCGAAGATGCCGCCGACCCGGTAGCCGTAGGACTGGAGCTGGTTCTTCAGGTCGAAGGCGACGACGCGCTCATCCTCGACCAGCATGAGATTGACCGGCAGGGGGGCGCTCACGTCGTGCTCCTTCGTCTGGGGGCGCTGGAAAAGTGGATCAGGAAGCGGGTGCCGCCGTCGCCCTCGACCGCCAGCCGGCCGCCCAACTGGTCCACCAGCAGGGGCACCAGTTGCAGCCCGAGGGACTTGACGGCATCCAGGTCGAAGCCTGCCGGCAGGCCGACGCCGTCGTCGGCCACGGCGAGGATGATTTCCTCCCCCTCGCCGGTGTCGAGCTCGATGGCGATCTTCCCGGACCGGCCGTCGGGGAAGGCGTGCTTGAAGGCGTTGGTGACCAGTTCGTTGACCACCAGGCCGCAGGGGATGGCCCGTTCCAGGTCGAGGTACACGGGTTCCGGCGGATGCCGGCAGCGCAGCGCCACCCGCTGGTTGCCGGCCCGGAAGCTGCCGATGAGGAGCTGCACCAGGCGCTCCAGGTATTCCCCCAGGTCGATGCGGGAATAGTCCTTGCGCTCGTAGAGCAACTGGTGGGTCAGGGCCATGGCCTTGACCCGGCTCTGGCTCTCGTGGAGGACGGCCTGCAGGCGCGGGTCGCCGGCGTGGCTGGCCTGCAGGTTGAGCAGGCTGGCGATGACCTGCAGGTTGTTCTTGACCCGGTGGTGCAGCTCATTCAAGAGGATGGTCTTCTCGGCCAGGGCCTTTTCCAGCTTTTCCTGGGCCCGGTGCCGCTCGGTGATGTCCACCACCGAGGCCAGCACCATCATCCCCTGCTCGGTGGCGATGGGGTTGAGGCCGATTTCCACCGGGAACTCGCTGCCGTCGCGGCGCCGGGCGAACAGCTCGCGGCCGGTGCCCATGGGCCGCGGCTGGGGCTCGGCCAGGTAGGCGCGGCGGTTGCCGGGGTGGGCGGCGGCGAACTGGGCCGGCACCAGCTCCTCGACGGAGCGCCCCACCAGCTCCTCCCGGCGGTAGCCGAAGACCCGCTCCGCCTGGGCGTTGATGAGGCGCACCACGCCGTCCCGATCTACCAGCACCATGGCGGTGGGTGCCCACTCCACCACCCGGCGGAAGGATTCCTCGCCGAGGAGATCGTCATTGGGAAATGGGGAATCGGCAGCCATGACCTCGGTCCTGTAAGCAATCCTGCCGGCTTACATCGGCCAGCATGCTTGTTCGTGGGACGCCGGCCGGCCCCGGGAGTTCCTGGGCCGGCAAGAAATTGCTTCAGGCGGCGCGGCGATCGGGGAAGGGGATGACGACGCGGCGCAGGCGGCGGTCGGGGATGGCTTCGCTCTCGCCGGCCAGGTCGAAGCAGTCGCGCAGGCCGGCGAGCAGGGCGTCCTGGGCGCGCAGGGTGGCCTCCCACCAGCCGCAGAGGATTTCGCTGCTGCGCAACGCCTGGCTGCGCGCCAGTTCGGGCCACTGCAGCGGCAGGGGATGGGCTTCGACGTGGTGCAGGAAGCTGCGGTGCAGCCGGGCCGCTTCCGTCAGCGCCAGGGTGCAGCCGTGGGCCTGGAAGGCGGTGAGGCGCTCCCCGCAGCGTACGGCCAGGTCGCCGATGCGGGCGAGATTGTCGGCATAGGGATCGGCGGTCGGGGCGGCGGGGCCCTCGGTGCGGGAAGCCTTGGTCCGGTTCATGGGGCTACCTCCAATTCGCTGGGCAAGGAATAGCTAGACAGCCATGCGGCCATCATGGTTCGCACCGCCGCCGCGACCGTATCAATGGCGGCATAAAGGCCGCTGATTTCCGCGATGCCGCCGGCCGCCTCAGTCCCGCAATTCCCGCCCGGTCAGCTTGATGAAGACATCCTCCAGGTTGGAGGCGCGGTGCACGTAGCGCAGGCCCGGGGCCGCCGCCAGGGCCGCCAGCAGGGGGAGCGGCTCGCGGCAGTAGAAGAAGGCCGTCTCGCCGCTCAACTCCACCCGCTCGGCGAGGGCGCGATGGGCGGCGACGAAGGCCGGCAGGTCGCCGCCGGCCTCGTCGTAGACCTCCACCACCTGCGGCTCGATGTGGGTTGCGATGAGCGCCCGCGGGCTGCCCTCGACGATCTTCCTGCCGTGGTCGATGACCACCAGGTTGTCGCACAGGCGCTCCGCCTCGTCCATGAAATGGGTGGTGAGGATGAGGGTCTTGCCGGCGGACTTGAGGTGCTTGAGGCGTTCCCAGATCAGGTGCCGGGCCTGGGGGTCGAGGCCGGTGGTGGGCTCGTCGAGGAAGACGATGTCGGGGTCGTTCACCAGGGCCCGGGCCAGGGTCAGGCGGCGCTTCATGCCGCCGGAGAGGGTGGCGATGCGGGCGTCGGCCTTGCCGGCCAGGCCGGAGAATTCCAGCAGTTCGGGTACCCGGGCGCGCACGGCGGCGGCCTGGAGCCCGAAGTAGCGACCGAAGACCAGCAGGTTTTCGGTGACGGTGAAGTCCGGGTCCAGGTTGTCGAACTGGGGCACCACCCCCACCCGCTCCCGGGCCGCCTGGGCCTCGGCCGGGATGGGTCGGCCGCCCAGGGCGACCGCGCCGCCTTCCGGGGCGGTGAGGCCCAGGCAGAGGCGCAGCGTCGTCGTCTTGCCGGCGCCGTTGGGGCCCAGCAGGCCGAAGCAGGTGCCCTTCTCCACCGTGAAGGACAGGCCGTCCACCACGGCTTTGCCGGCGTAGGACTTCTTCAGGGCGGTGGCGACGAGGGTGCTCACCCTCCCCTATCTCCAGGCGCGGGTGACGACGTCGCGGATGACGTGCAGGCGGCGGTGGAAGAAATGGTCGGCGCCGGGCACCACCACCACCGGCAGGTCCAGGGGCAGGGCCCAGTCCAGCACGTTCCTGAGGGGCACGGTTTCATCCTCGGAACCGTGGATGACGATGGTGTCGTGGGGCACGGCTTCGGTTTCGTAGCTGCGGGTGCCCTCGACGAAGCCGGCGGCGGTGCCCACCAGCACCAGGCGCTGGGCGGGGTGGCCGGCCTCGGCCAGGCGCCGGGCGACGCGGGTCTGGCAGTAGGCGCCGAAGGAGAAGCCGGCCAGGGCCACGGGCAGGTCGCCGCAGCGGCACTTGGCGTCGTGGAGTACGGCCAGCAGGTCGTCGGTTTCCCCGACGCCCTCGTCATGGACGCCCTCGGTGCCGCCGACGCCACGGAAATTGGGGCGGAAGGCCGCGTAGCCCAGGGCGACGAAGGTGCGGGCCAGGGTGTAGGCCACCTTGTTGGTGTTGGCGCCGCCGCCGATGGGGTGCGGGTGGGCCACCAGGGCGATGCCGCGGGGGGCGTCGGGCTTCTCCATGATGACCTCGATCTTGCCGACCGGGCCATCGACCAGAATCCTTTCCTCCACCGCCTTCATATTTTCAGGCGCTCCACCACGCGGCCGTGGATCAGGTGCTCCTGGATGATTTCCTCCACGTCCTCCTTGTCCACGTAGGTGTACCAGACCGCCTCCGGGTACACCACCATCACCGGCCCCTGGTCGCAGCGGTCCAGGCAGCCGGCCTTGTTGATGCGCACCTTGCCCGGGCCCTTCATCTTCAGCTTGGCGATGCGGTCCTTGGCGTAGGTCTGCATCTCGCTGGCGCCGTGATTGTTGCAGCAGGTTTCACCGGGTTCCCGCTGGTTGCAGCAGAAAAAGACGTGGTATTTGAAATGGCTCATGGCTCCTCCGTGGGTGGGACGATTATCGCAGGCTTGCCGCCGCCGATCCAAGGGGCGGCGTCCCGGCCGGGGCGGAGCGCGAACTTTTCCCGCCCCCGTCTTTCCAACTGCATATCGCGGGATGGGATGTGACCCGCCACGTGAGGGGGCAGGGGCGATGAGCAAATTGCAGATGTCCATGTATGCGCTTTTCTGCGGGTCCATGTTCGCCGTCACCGCGGCGGCTGCCGCGGAAGACGACGAAACCCGTCTCACCCCCGCCTGCCAGGTGGATCGCAAGGCGCAGGAGGCGGAGGCGCGGCCCCGCAGCGGATTCACCTTTTCCTTCGGCGGCGGCGTCCTCGGCGGAGGCGGCCGTCGCGCGCCGGCCGGTGGTTGTGACGGTCCCAGCCCCCGGGAGCGCGGTTCCCGCAGCAGCGCCGGCGCCGGCGTCGGCATCGACCTGGTCGAACTCTTCCGCAACGCGGCCCGGCCCGAGATGGCGGACCGCCTGTCGGACGGCGGGCCGCGCTTCCAGGAGGTCTTCAGCCTGGCCTGCGTCCCCGTCCATGGCTTTGTCCGGGGCGGCTGGCCGCTGGTGATCGACTACCAGGCCGAGGAGGGAACGGCCGTGTCGGTGGAAATCCACGTCGCCGACCGCGATCCGGTCGTCCTGCCGCTCCCCGGCGGCGGCGAGCGCCACCTGCAGAAGCTCGAACTGCCCCGCAGCCTGGGCGACAAGCTCTCCCCCGCCCTCTTCCTGGTGCGGGCGGTACGGGACCAGCCCGGCACCCCCGCCCTGGGGCGCCTCCGGACCTATGGCCTGGGGGCCGGGCCCCGGGCGGTGGGTTCGGTGGCCATCGACCAGGTCGAGTTCCACCCCGGCGAATTGCGCCTGGGCAGGAAAGACACCGCCAACTACAGCTTCCATTCCCGCTCGGACTTCAACCGGGCGGCCGCGGAAATCCTGCGCCTGGACGACCGCAACGGCGATCTCCAGGTGCGCCTGGCGCGCTCCATCCCCATTGCCGGCGGGCTGGCCGCCGGCACCTGGGTCGGCCGCGAGCAGCCGCAGACCTGGGACGGCACCGACGGCCACCGCCAGGTTTCCCTGGGACCCCATCTCATGCAGGTGCGCGCCTGGCTGAGCGCCCAGGACGGCGGGGACTGGGTCTCCGCGTGGTCGTCCGGCACGGTCCACGTCAAACCCTGAGGCCATGTTCGCCGCCGTCGCGCGCTACCGCTGGCTGCGGGAGTTGCGTGCCCGCTGGCGGTGGGCGGCGGCCCTCTTCCTCCTCGCCCTGGCCGGCCAGTATGCCCTCACCTCGCCGCGGCGGGCCGTCGATCTCGCCGACCTCGGGCCCCTGCCGGTGGCTGCCGGCCACGCCGTGGTGCTGCGCGGCGTCGATCCGGCGGGTACCCTGGCGGGCTATGCCGTCCGCCCCGGCGGGGGGCTGGACCTCCGGTTCGAGCAAGCCCGCCTGGCGCCCGAGACCCTTGCCCTGCTCGCCGCCGCCAGGGTGGCGGCGCCCACCGGCGAAGGCCCGGCCAGCTGGATCACCCAGGCCGCCCCTGGTGTCGGGGCCGAGGACGGCGCCCGCCTCGAGGCCGGCGCCGCCGACCCCGCCGCCTCGCCCCGGGAGATGCTGACCGGCACCAGCATGGCCAGCCCGGCCGTCGCCGGCTGCGTGGCCCTGGTGCGGCAGGCCTTCCCCCAGCTGAGCCCGGCCCAGGTCAAGGCCCTGCTCATGAACACCAGCGACCCCGTGGTGGCCAACATCGCCCCCCCCC
>JRYG01000175.1_pt1 | contig 40536 bp, 26 predicted proteins | sample 235341 | NCBI WGS metagenome assembly JRYG01 (sample SAMN03074218, study PRJNA261478) | activated sludge metagenome | biome: Wastewater Treatment Plant; feature: Wastewater; material: Activated sludge; isolation source: activated biomass of a wastewater treatment plant treating hydrocarbon... ...
TCCCTTTGCCATGATGGTTCCTACTCCAAGAGATCACTCAAGAAACGCCTTGCACCCGGGCACCAGCACGGGCCTCACCGAAAGCGGGCCGGAAGTGGTGCCCATGGCGTGGATTGAACACGCGGCCTCTCCCTTACCAAGGGAGTGCTCTACCACTGAGCTACATGGGCTTCCTGTCCGCCTGAACATGCAATCGCCTGGCGACACATCGACCAGCCTTTTGCGACCAGCTTTGTAAGGGGACTCGCGCAATCGCCTTACAAAGCTGGAGCGGGTGAAGGGAATCGAACCCTCGTCGTAAGCTTGGAAGGCTTCTGCTCTACCATTGAGCTACACCCGCGCAACCAATCACCCGCCGAACGACTGTCCCGATCCCTCCTGTCATGCGTTTGGGAACATCCACCGACCGCCCAACGTGGCCTAATTCCCCTGCTGCGCCCCGGCACCTCAATGCTGGTGGAGGGGGAAGGATTCGAACCTTCGAAGGCAGAGCCGGCAGATTTACAGTCTGCTCCCTTTGACCGCTCGGGAACCCCTCCAGCGAAACGGCTAATTATGATGGCTCCCCCTGCTGAAGTCAAACACGTGGGAATAGCAGGAGACAAGGCCCGTCTCGCCCACCATCCTGTCGCGACGCGGTTCGCCGCCACTGGCAAAGGGGCGTAGAATTTTCCTGTTATCTTCCTGCTGCCGACGCACCATGCCCACACCCCTCGACGCCCAGGCGCTGGACACGCTGTTTCTCCAGGCTCGCACCCATTTCGCCTGGCTGGACAAACCGGTCAGTGCGGCCACGCTCAGGCAGTTGTACGAACTCGCGCGTATGGCACCGACTTCCGCCAATTGCAGTCCGATGCGCCTAGCGTTCGTCGTGTCGCCCGACGCAAAGCTGCGGCTCAAACCGGCCCTCATTGATACCAACGTGGCCAAGACCATGAGCGCGCCGGTGACCGCCATCATCGGCTATGACACGGCCTTCTACGACCACCTGCCAAAACTGTTCCCGCACGCCGACGCCCGGAGTTGGTTCGCCGGCGCAGACAGGTCCCAAGTAGCCGCGACAACGGCATTTCGCAACGGTTCGTTGCAGGGGGCATATCTCATTCTTGCCGCCCGCGCCCTCGGTCTCGACTGCGGTCCCATGTCCGGCTTCGACAATGAGGTGGTGGATCGGGAGTTCTTTCCCGGCGGCCGCGTAAAGTCCAATTTCCTCTGCAACCTTGGCTACGGCGACGCGTCGAAGCTGTTCCCGCGCAGTCCGCGCTTCGAGTTCGACGAGGTGTGTCAGATTCTGTGACGGGCCATCGACTGTGAACGCTCCATACCCCGCCCACGCGCCGTTGCCGCAATGCGTGATTGACGCGCTCGGCACCCGCTTCGGCGACCGATTTTCGACGGCAGAAGCGGTCCGAGCACACCACGGCAAGGACGAATCGCACTTCCCACCGGCGGCGCCCGATGCCGTCGTCTTCCCGGAAACGACGGCAGAGGTGGTGGACGTCGTCAAGCTCTGCCATGCCCATGGCGTGGTCATGATCCCCTTCGGCATCGGCAGCTCGCTGGAGGGTCACGTCCTCGCCATACGCGGCGGCGTCTGCATCGACACGACGCGCATGAACAGGGTGCTGTCCGTGCACAGCGAGGACCTAGACGTCACCGTTCAGCCCGGCGTCACGCGCAAGCAGCTCGACCAGGAGCTTCACGGCACAGGCTTGTTCTTCCCCATCGATCCCGGCGCCGACGCCACGGTGGGCGGCATGACAGCCACGCGTGCCTCGGGCACCAACGCCGTACGCTACGGCACCATGCGCGACAATGTGCTCGGACTGACCGTGGTACTCGCCGACGGCCGCGTGGTGAGGACCGGCGGACGGGCGCGCAAATCCGCAGCCGGCTACGATCTGACGCGCCTATTCGTCGGCTCGGAGGGCACGCTGGGCATCATGACCGAGATTACCCTGCGCCTGTATCCGATACCAGAAGCCGTCTCCAGCGCGGTGTGCGCCTTTGCCGGCGTAGACCAGGCGGTGAAGGCGGTGATGCAGACCATCCAGCTCGGCATTCCCGTGGCGCGCATCGAACTGGTAGACGCGCTCACCGTTACCGCCATCAACCGCTACAGCAAGACGACCCTGCGCGAGGCGCCTATGCTGTTCTTCGAGTTCCACGGCAGTCCGGCTTCGGTCGAGGAGCAGGCGCAGACGGTGCAGGAGATCGCGCGCGAGCACGGCGGGCTGGATTTCGAATGGGCGGTACGCCCCGAGGAGCGCACCCGCCTGTGGCAAGCACGGCACAACGCCTACTACGCCTGCCTCGGCCTGCGCCCCGGCGCGCGGGTGCTGACGACCGACGTTTGCGTTCCGATCTCGCGACTTGCCCAATGCATTGAGGCGACGCGCGCCGATGTCGAGCGCACCGGAATTCTGGCACCGATGCTGGGGCACGTGGGCGACGGTAACTTCCACGTCGCCATGGTGATCGACCCGGACGACGCCGACGAGGTCGGGCGCGCCGAGGCGCTGAACAGGCGTCTGATCGCGCGCGCCCTGGAGATGGACGGTACCTGCACAGGCGAGCACGGCATCGGCTTCGGCAAGCAGGATTTCCTTCTCGCCGAACACGGTAGCGCGGTGGAGTTGATGCGCGCGCTCAAGCGCAGTTTCGATCCCGACAACCTCATGAATCCGGGCAAGATCGTGCCCGATCTTCCCGTGTCCTGAGTGCGCCGGCAAGGCGGCCTCCTTGGCACGCGCGGATCCTGCCGCAGCCTGCGGCCCCCCCGCGCGCTCCGGAACGCGCGCCCAAATCCGAGATCAAATTTTTTGGTGGGTTGCCCGCCATGGTAGCCTGCCCGCACGGAGTGTGCCCACAAGGCGCCCGACCGCAGCGGAGCGTACCGGCTCCCGCCGTCAAAGACACGATTTTTGCGAAGGAGAAATGCTCATGGCGGAGTCCGCCACGACCGTTCAGCCGGCCGCCGGCCGCCAGCCGTCCATCTCTCTCGACGACAAATACACCGTCGCCGCCGGCCGGCTGTTCTTGACCGGCACCCAGGCGCTGACGCGCCTGCCGATGATGCAGCGCGTCCGTGACCTCGCTGCCGGCCTCAACACTGCCGGTTTCATCTCCGGTTATCGCGGATCGCCCCTTGGAGGGCTGGACCAGACGCTGTGGCGCGCCAGGAAATATCTTGAGGCGCACCACGTTCGCTTCCAGCCGGGATTGAACGAAGACCTTGCCGCGACCGCCATCTGGGGCACACAGCAGGTGAATCTTATCGCCAACGCGAGGTATGACGGTGTATTCGCCATGTGGTACGGCAAGGGCCCCGGCGTGGACCGCTGTGGCGACGTCTTCCGCCACGCCAACGCAGCCGGCACGTCGAGACACGGCGGCGTGCTGGTGGTCGCCGGCGACGACCACGCGGCCAAGTCCTCGACGCTGCCGCACCAGACGGAGCACGTTTTCAAGGCGGTGATGATGCCGGTGCTGGCGCCGGCCGGCGTCCAGGAATACCTGGACTACGGCCTGCACGGCTGGGCGATGAGCCGCTACTCGGGCTGCTGGGTCGCGTTCAAGGCGCTGGCCGACACGGTGGAGTCTTCCGCCTCGGTAGATGTGGACCCGCAGCGCGTAAACGTCGTCCTGCCCACCGACTTCGAGCTGCCGGCCGACGGGTTGAACATCCGCTGGCCCGACCCGCCGCTCGTTCAGGAAGAGCGCCTGCTGCACCGCAAGCTGTACGCTGCGCTCGCCTACTGCCGCGCCAACCACCTCAATCGCATCGTCATCGACAGCCCGCGGCCGCGGCTCGGCATCATCACGGCAGGCAAGTCCTACCTCGACGTGCGCCAGGCCTTCGACGACCTCGGCATCGACGAGAAGCTGGCGGCGAACATTGGCATCCGCCTGTACAAAGTGGGCATGGTGTGGCCGCTGGAGTCCGAAGGCGTGCGCCATTTCGCCGACGGACTGGAAGAGATCCTGGTGGTGGAGGAGAAGCGTCAGTTCATCGAATACCAGCTCAAGGAAGAGCTGTACAACTGGCGCGAGGACGTGCGTCCACGCGTGGTCGGCAAGTTCGACGAGAAGGGCGAATGGTCCCTGCCCCACGGCGAATGGCTGCTGCGCGCGGCGAGCGAGCTGACGCCGGCCATGATCGCCCGTGCCATCGCCAGCCGCATCGCCCGATTCTTCACCTCCGACCGCATCAAGGCCCGGCTGGCCTTTCTCGAGGCCAAGGAGAAGGCGCTGGCCCAACCGGTGGTGCCGATCCAGCGCATTCCCTACTTCTGCCCCGGCTGCCCGCACAACAGCTCGACCGTGGTTCCGGAGGGCAGCCGCGCCGTGGCAGGAATCGGCTGCCATTACATGGTGGTATGGATGGACCGCAGCACCTCCACCTTCACCCACATGGGGGGCGAGGGCGTGCCGTGGATCGGTCAGGCGCCCTTCACCAGCGAGAAGCACATCTTCGCCAACCTGGGCGACGGCACCTACTTTCACTCCGGGTACCTGGCGATCCGTGCCGCCGTCGCGGCGAAAGTGCCCATTACTTACAAGATCCTCTACAACGACGCCGTAGCCATGACCGGCGGCCAGCCGGTGGATGGGACGCTGACGGTGCCCATGATCGCCCGCCAGCTCGAAGCGGAGGGGGTCAAGAACGTCGTCATCGTCTCCGACGAGCCGCAGAAATACGCGCCGGCCGATCTGCCTCACGATGTGTCGGTGCACCACCGCGACGAACTGGATGCCGTGCAGCGCAACTTGCGCGAGTACGCCGGCGTGTCGGCGCTGATCTACGACCAGACCTGCGCCGCCGAGAAGCGGCGCCGGCGCAAGCGCGGCACCTACCCCGATCCGGCGCGCCGGGTCTTCATCAACGAGATGGTCTGCGAGGGCTGCGGCGACTGCGGCGTCAAATCGAACTGTCTGGCAGTAGTGCCGGTGGAAACGGAGTTCGGACGCAAGCGCGCCATCGATCAGTCAGCGTGCAACAAGGACTTCTCCTGCCTCAAAGGTTTTTGTCCCTCGTTCGTCACCATCGAAGGTGGTCGGCTGCGCAAGGGCAGAGCCATGGAGGCGGATGAATCGCGGTTTTCCGATCTGCCGTTGCCGGCGCTGCCCGATGCGCGCAGTCCCTGGGGCATCCTGGTGACCGGCGTCGGCGGCACGGGCGTGGTCACCATCGGCGCGCTGATCGGCATGGCTGCCCACATGGACAGCAAAGGCGTCACCGTCCTCGACATGACCGGTTTGGCGCAGAAAGGCGGCGCCGTCTTTTCCCATGTCCGCATTGCCGATCGTCCCGAGGATCTCCATGCCGTGCGCATTGCGGCCGGCGAAGCCGACGCGGTCGTCGGCGGCGACGTGGTCACCACCGCCAGCAGCGAGGCGCTGGCCAAGATGCAAAGCGGCACCACGCGCGCCGTGGTCAATTGCGCCGAGACGCCGACGGCGGAATTCACCCGCAATCCCGACTGGCAGTTTCCGCTGCGCCGCATGCAGCAGGTCATCGTCGATGCCGTGGGCGGCGGTGCCGCCGACTTCATCGACGCAACCAGGCTGGCGACCACCCTCATGGGCGATGCCATCGCCACCAACCTGTTCCTGCTCGGCTATGCCTGGCAGAAGGGTCTGGTGCCCGTGTCACTGGCAGCGCTGGAGCGCGCCATCGAACTGAACGGCGTGGCGGTGGCGATGAACAAGAAGGCGCTGCTGTGGGGCCGGCGCGCCGCCCATGATCTGGCCGCGGTGGAGCGGTTCGTCGCGCCTGACGATGTCATCGCGCTGAGCAAGCCGCAGACGCTCGACGACATCATCGCCCGGCGCGTGGAATACCTGACCGCCTATCAGGATGGCGCCTACGCCGAGCGCTACCAGCGGCAGGTGCAACGCGTGCGCGCCGCGGAAGCCAGGTTTGGCGCCGAGCTGCCGCTGACGGAGGCGGTAGCGCGCTACTACTTCAAGCTGCTCGCGGTGAAGGACGAATACGAAGTGGCGCGGCTCTACGCCGACCCGGCGTTCATGGCCAAGGTGGAGGCGACGTTCGAGGGTGACTTCAGCGTCAATTTCCATTTCGCTCCACCCATGTTGGCGCAGATCGACCCGGCGACGGGTGAGCCGAAGAAGCGCGTCTATGGCCCACGCACGATGGTCCTGATGCGCTGGCTCGCGCGCCTGAAATTCCTGCGCGGTACGCGCTGGGACATCTTCGGACGCACCGCCGAGCGCCGCCGGGAGCAGGCCCTGATCCGCGAATACGAGCAGGACCTGGAGCGTCTGCTCAGGGAGCTTACGGCCGAGCGGCTAGCGCTGGCCGTAGGCATCGCCAGCGTACCCGAGCACATTCGCGGTTTCGGTCACGTCAAGTTGAACAACATGGACAGCGCCGCAACGCTTAAGGCTGACCTATGGGCGAAGTGGGCACAAACTGCGGCACCTGAAGCCGCGGCCGCCTGAGTTGCCGGGTTATGGCACGCCGCATCCGTCGATATTCGAGTTCACCGCGGACGAGGCGCAGCACTGAGAGAGAGAAGCCAACATGCGCGATGTAGCGTCTGCGGCTCGCCTTATTTCGTGTCCTCTGCGGTAGAGTTGGTGTTATTGCGATCGATTCATTGACCGCCATGTCGGGGAGGTAGTCCATGAGATTCCAGCAGCTCGCCGTCGGCGAGCGGTTCGAGTTCGAAGGCGAGGTCTATGTCAAGGTCGATGCGCTGATCGCCCAGATCGAGGGCAGCCACACGCGGCGCCTCATTCCGCGCTATGCGCAGCTCAATGCGCCCGGGTCCGCGGTGTCGGGCTCGGCGGACGCGGCGACAGCGTTACTGCAGCCTGGCACTGCGGCAACCGCCTTCGATGCGTTCTACGCCTGTTGTCTTGAAATCGTGGACGAGTTGGCGGCCGACCTGCCGGCGGAACGGATGAAGTCCGTGCGCAGTAGGCTCGGGGCGGCGCGGCAGGCATACCTGGACCAGTCGGATCGGTAGGCGAAGTACGCGCCGGGCAGTCGCATCCGGTGTACGACAAGGCGGTTACAATCCGGCCGTGCCTGCCTTCAAAGCTCTCGTTGCCCAACTGCTCGGTTGCATTGCCGTGGTCGTTCTCCTCGCCGTAGATCTTCTACCGCAGCCGGCGCCGTTGGCATTGGCATTGATGCAGGGGGGATTCGCCGCCGCGGCCGCGGGCGCCATGCACGCAGCGAAGTGGTGGCTGCCGATGCATCTGCTGTTCGCTCCGGCGCTGGTGCTCGCAAGCCGCGTGGAGGTCGCGCCCGCCTGGTTCCTCGCGGGTTTTGTCGCTCTGGCGCTGATCTATTGGAGCAGCTTCCGTACCCAGGTTCCGCTGTTCCTCACCAACCCCAGCACGGCACAGGCGCTGCTCGCGCTGCTGCCCGCCGACCGGCCGGCCGCCGTCATCGATCTCGGCTGCGGCACCGGCAGGCTGCTGCGGCACATGGCGCGCCGGCGTCCCGACTGCCGTTTCGTCGGCATCGAAAACGCACCCCTGCCCTGCCTCATCGCCTGGATCGGGAGCCGGGGGCTGACGAACTGCCGCATCCTGCGCGGTAACTTCTGGCGCCACGCGCTGACGCAGTACGATGTCGCGTATGCCTTCCTGTCACCGGTGCCGATGCCGCGGCTGTGGCAAAAGGCACGCAGCGAGATGCGTGGCGGCGCCATGCTGATCAGCAACAGTTTCGCTGTGCCGGAGGTGACGCCGACCCGCGTCGTGGATGTTGCCGACCGACGCCGGACCCGCCTGTTCTGCTACGTCCTGTAAGGCCGCTGAGGGCGAAATAGCCGCCGGAAAGTTCCGCTTTTCCTGACTTCGGCCATCGTCGCGCTTGCAGATAATTCTCGCGACACCAAGGAGGATTTCATGGCGGAAATCATTTGCATCATCGGCAACAAGGGCGGCACGGGCAAGACCACGCTTTCGCATATGCTGTGCCAAGGAATGGGACTGCTCGGACAACGTTCGGCGTGCGTGCTCACCGATGTCGGACGCGAGCCGCTGGATCCCGAGGGCCGACGCTATTTGACCGCCGATGCACGCACCCGCGAGGCGCTGGGCAAGGTGGTGGACAAATTGCGCTCGCTCGCCGGTTGGAAGGGCGTAATCGACGGCGGTGCCAATCGCACGGAGATGGATCGCCGGCTCTACAGCCTTGCCAACCTCGTGTTGCTGCCCTTCCGCGATTCCCAAGAAGACATCCGCACGGTGATCAAGGATCTCGAGGCCTTCCCGCGTGCCTTCGCCCTGCCCTGCCAGTGGCCGACCAATCCCTGGCAGCGCGAAGCGGCTCAGAGAAGCGTGGAGATGTCGCTCAGCGTCTATCGCAACCGGATTCTGGAACCGGTCTACACGCTTTCGGCGACGAAGCTGCTGTTACAGAAGCAGGTCCCTGCGGCTTTGCCGACACCGTTGGCCAATGCCTGCCGCCGCATCGCCCATCAGGTACTCGATCTGCTGGAGATCCCGCACGACATGCCGATCGAGGAATGCGACGACGACACGCTGGCGGACGGGGAAGCAATGCCGCCCGCCGCGGCGTCCGGCTACGCAAGCGTCCTGCGCCACTGACCTGCGTTCCAACTGCCGGCAGGGACCCGTCAGGTCGGCGAGCGGCGTCGGCCGCCGTTACAGTTCGAGCGGGTTGATGTTGTCGCAATGGCTGGCGTATCGTCGGGCGCGCGTCACGAAATCGCGCGTGCCGCCGGCGCCGTCGGCCTGCTGTGATTCATCCCACAACGTGAGAACGTACAGGTTCGCCGCATCCACCTCTGCCCGCGCCGTGTTTAAACACCAAAGGTTGTTGCGGTCGTAAAGCAGACGCCGATCCTTCTCATCCGCCGGCCGCCCCAGCCGTTCGTGCTGGAAGCAGACCCTGCAGCGCGGATGACTCTTCAGCGCGAAGTAGCGCCCCACCCAGTCGCCACCCTCGCTGCGTACCGAGGACTCCAGGAAATCCGCCTCCGGCAGCGCCACGAGCAGCCGGACATCAGCGTCCAGGTCACGGCACGCTTCCGCGAACAAAATGTCGCCGCCGCGCGCTCCGCCGCACACCGCCAGCACGGCCTTGCCCGTGCCCAAGCCCCAGGTTTCCAGACGCGTGCGGATGGCTGCGCCACAGGCGTCGGCCTTGCTCTCCGGGAAGCGCGGCGGCACACGCCCGGGCAGATCGGTGCGGTGGCCGCTGAACACCACCACCTTGTCATAGCGCTTGAGCTGGCGCTGGGCCGTTTCGTATTCCAGATCCTCAATCACGCCCGCCAGGACCTCGCCGCGGTAGCCCAGGCGTTCGTACATCCTGAGCTGATCGACCATGGACTCGATCATAAACAGGGAGCAATCGGTCAGGCCGATGGCCTTGCGGTACTGGTGGCGCGCCCGCTTGCCATCGCCACGAAGGATATCGAGCTCGCCCTTCGTCGCCTCTGCCCACACTTCCTCGGCCGGCGGCACGCGCCGCACATTGTCGCTCGCCAGAACTGCCCGCAGCGCGAGCTGCAGGGATTCGGCGATGCCGATGTCGGCGTGCCGCGCCACCGTCAGCTCCTCGTCGCCGGCCTGCCCGAGGTGGTCGCAAAGCTTGATCAGACTCAGAGCGTTAATGCCGGAGTAATAGGCATTGAGGTTGCCGAGGAACGCTTCGTAGTAGTAACGCGTGGCGCGCGAAGCCAGGGCATAGCCGCGCAGGGCGGTACGCTGGCGCTGGGCGAGGTCGGGCAGAGCCTCCCATTGCCTGACCCACAGATCCTTGTAGACGCTGCCCAGAGCGCTCAGCACGCCGACGTCTTTGGGCGCAAGGCCCGCCACCTCGCGCAGCATGAGCTCGGCCTCGCGGGTACGGTCCAACCGGTTCAGCACCAACGCAAGCTGCAGCTTGGCGGGCAGATCCTCGGGCACCAGCTCCAGCAACAGTTCCAGTTGTTCCCGAGCCGGTTCGAAACGGCGCAGATCCATCAAGCCCTTCGCGGCTTCCATCAGCAGCCGCCTCTCGTGCAATCGGGTCGGCGCCTCCTCGGCCAGCGTCATGATGTCGCCGGGTAGTCCGTCGGCGCGGGCGGTCTGGACGCGTCGCGCCAGTTCGTCGATGACGACGTTGAAGTAGCGCGCCCGCGCGTTCTCGATGGTGCTCCAGTCGGCCGGCTTCAGGCCCGGCAGGGCGGCGAATACCGGGCTGGAAACCTTCTCCCGATCGCTGGCGATGATGCGCGCCAGGTCTTCGGCGAGCCGTCGGATTTCTCCGCGCAATGCATGACGATCGGGTGGAGCGCCGTCATGGGCGACCTCGAACAGGCGCCCGTTGTAGACGAAGCGGCGGTCGGGTGCGATGTCGAAGGGCGCGCGCGCCCAGCCGCCGCTCACCAGGATCGTCCCGCGCGGCGCGGCGCCGTGGCGCACACCCAGCTCATAGAAGACATTGGGATTAAAAACCGACACATCGGCGAGCACGAAATCCGCGGTGATCAGCTCGAAGAACATATCAGTGCGGATGTCGCCCGCGCTTTGTTCCTCGTCCGCGCGGAAGGGCTCGCAGCCGGCCTGCTCGATGGCAGGTTTGAGAAGCTGGTCATAGACAGCATCGAAATCGACCTGCGCCACGGGGGATGACGTCGCCGCCCGCTCCGGGTTGGCATCCAGCGGCTTGGCGCCGAAGGGCATGACGACGAATACGCGCGGTTTCATGGCGATCACCTCTTCCCAGGATAGGCGGCCACAGGCCCGCCGGCCAGCCGCCGCGACAACAGGCGAGCCTCGGCCATAGGTCGGACTCTTGGCGGATTAGGCCATTTGCCCTATTTCGAGCATCGGCTGTTTATACCAGAATGGCCTTCGCTCAGGCCGGGTTCGCAGTGCTGTACGTCCACAATGCAGACGCAGCCCCGGCTGGCAATGATGAAAAACAGGCCAAAAAATGGGCCGAAGGGGGATCCATGAAACCGCAAATGCGCCCGGGCACTCGCCCGCCACGTCCTGAGGTTGAGCCGCATGCCGGGGCGAGGTCCGGCGACGGCAGGCGGGAATGGCGCAACAGCATTGCCAGCTTCGTTACCGGAGCAATGGTCGTGGCAGCCTTCGGCTCCATTCTCATGGCGGTGCAGAAGATCGAAAGTGCCTTCGAGTACAACGTCGCCACAGTTAGTGGGCCCGTCGCCGTCCTGCAACCCCTGCAGAACGGCATGGCAGGACAATCGGATCGTTCTCGAACCGGGGAACCTAAGTAACCCGGCAGCAAGGAACGATTCAGGGTGCAGCCGGGCGCATCGACAACAACTCACCCGGCCGGCAGTTGCCATGCCTGACCCCGCCGTCTCTGTCCTTTGGGCGCGGCTTTGCTGCGTCCTTTTTTTGTCCACTCCCGCCGTGCGTACCCCGCAGCATGTCGGCACCTGACGCCGCCCGGCTGCCGCGCGCCACGCACGCTGCGGCGGCCACCGGCCAAGCACGCACCGTCGTCCGGTCCGGAATAATGTTTCAGGCCGGGTGATGCTTTGCGGTAACATGTCCTCAGGCGAGCTGCAGGAGGTTATCCGCAATGAGCACCGACGGTCAGATTCAGGACCCACTGGAGTTCCTGAAAAGCATGTGGGGCAATATGGGTTTCTCCCTCCCCGGGATCATTACACCGACGCTCGACGTCAATGAGATCGACAAGCGCATCACCGAGCTCAAGACCGTCGAAGGCTGGCTGAAGATGAACCTGAACATGCTGCAGATGAGCATCCAGGGGTTGGAAATGCAGCGCACGACCTTGGCCGCGATTCAGGCGATCGGCCAGTCTGCCAGTTCGGCGGAGGCTGCCGCCAACCCCTTCGCCAACCCTGCTCTGTGGCCCTGGAATCTCGTCCAGGCAAGCACCCAGACGGGCCAGGCGGCGGCGACGGAACCTCCGGAGCCTGGGAAGAAACCCAAGAAGTGACCGTTCCGGCATTCGCTGCCGCGCACGCCTTCGCCGCCGACTGGCAGAGTGCTGCCCGGGCGGCGCTGTCTGCCTTGTCCGTCCCGCCCCGAGCCAACCTCGGGTTCGTGTATTTCTCCGACCGTTTCGTCGCGGATGCCGATGCGCTGGTGGTGTACCTGCGGCAGGCCACCGGCGTTGAGCAATGGGTGGGATCGGCGGGAATAGGCACATGCGGCAGTGGCACTGGCGCCATCGATCGCCCGGCAGTCAGCCTGCTGCTCGGGCAGTTTCCACCCGAGAGCTTCCGCGTGTTCTCCGGGCGCGCCCCGTTGCCCCATGGGGAGGCGCAACCCTATTTCGCCGTCGTCCACGCCGACCCCAACACCCCCGACATGGCGGACCTGATCGCCGACATGGCGGGCAAGGTGACCAGCGGCTTCGTCACGGGCGGCCTGTCGAGTGGCCGCGATGAGACGCGCCAGATCGCCAATGGCGTGCTCGCCGGCGGCATCTCCGGGGTCGCCTTTTCCGAGGCCATTGGTATCGCCACGCGACTGACCCAGGGCTGCTCTCCGCTGGCAGGCGTGCGGCGCATCGACGACTGCGAGGATAACGTGATCACCCGCATCGATGGCCAACCCGCCCTCGAAGCGTATCGCAACGCCATTGCCGAGGCAGCGGGCAACCACTTCCAGGGCGACCTGCGGCGCGCCGCGCAGCTGATCTTGGTCGGTCTGCCCGTGTCCGGCCGCGGCATTCACGACTATCGTGCCCGCCATGTCATCGGCGTCGATCCCCGTTCAGGCGCGCTGGCCATCAACGAGAACGTAACACCGGGCCAATCGCTGCTGTTCTGCCGGCGCGGCGGAAGTGCGGCACAGCGTGACATGGCGCGAATGCTGGGCGAATTGCAGTCTTCCCTGGCCGGACCACCTCGCGCCGGACTCTATTTCTCCTGCCTCGGACGCGGCGGCTCCATGTTCGAGACTGATTCAACCGAGCTGGAGATGATCCGCGAGCGCTTCGGCAACCTGCCGCTGACGGGATTCTTCTGCAATGGCGAAATCTCGCACGATCAGCTCTACGGATATACCGGCGTCCTGACGCTGTTCCTCTAGCCGAGAACGACTAGCCAAGTTGGCAGCGTCACCATCGCCGCCACCGTGCCGGCAGAAATCAGCCACGCCACGCCGGCACCCTCACCGCCCATACGCATGGCCAGGATGTAGGCGCTACTGGCAGTCGGCAGGGCGCCAAACAACACCACGGTATCGAAGTACACCCCTGTCAGGCCGAGGTGGCGGGCGCTCACCAACGCCGCAATCGGCACGGCGATGAGCTTTACGATGAGCAAATAGGCGGCAGGCACGCGCGAGCCGACGGCGCCGCGCAGCCTTAAGGCCGCACCGACTGCCAATAGTCCGAGCGTGATCGAGGCGTCCGACAAGCGGCCTAGGAAATGAGCCAGCGGGTCCGGCATCGTCATCCCGGCGAGATTGAACAGCAGACCGGTGAAAGTAGCCAGGATAAGGGGATTGCGTGCGATCTCTCTGAGCACGCCAAGGTTGCCGTGGCGCGCCAGCATCCAAACCGAGGCAAGGTTGGCGATGGGCACGAGCGCACCGATTAGCACCCCCATCGCGGCGATACCCGCGGCACCGTGCAGCTTGCCCAGCACGGCGAGTCCGATGTAGGAGTTGAACCGGAAGGCACACTGGAACTGCGAGGCGAACGCCGCCCTGCGCGGACCGAACAGCGGCCGTGCCGTCATCCCGAGCACGATGCCGCACAACATGGCCACCAGTCCGGCGGCCACCAGCGGTGCGGCGGCACCAAAGTCGATCTGCGTCCGGGCAATAGCGTTGAACAGCAGTGCCGGAAACAGCACGAAGTACACGAGCTTCTCCAGACCGGTCCAGAAGTGGTCACCCAAGTGCAGAAGGCGACGCAGGCCGAAGCCGAGAACAATCAGCGCAAAGTCGGGAATCAGTAGCAGGGCACTGCTCACGGTCGCACGTCGCGCGCGGGAGATCAGATGATTTGCCGTGCGCGCAGCCCAGCGATCTGCTCGGCGGAATAACCGGCCTCGCGCAGAATCGCATCGCTATGCTCGCCTGCGGCGGGCGCTGGGTGTGACGTGTCGAAATCGAAGTCGCTCATATGGAACGGCGGTGCAAGCTGACGCGCGCCCGCTTTGTTCACGACCATATGCCGCGCGCGGAACTGCTCGTTCGCCAGGCTCTCCTCCAGGCGCAGGATGGGGGTGACACAACAATCGGCCTGATCGAACACCTCGGTCCAGTGCGCAAGGCTGTGGCGGGAGAACACGGCCTGGAGCTCGGCGCGGGCGCGTGCGCCCTCGGCACCCGTGGCCAATCCATGGGGTACGAGGTCGGCCCGGCCGGTGATCTCGCACAGCCGCGCCCAGAATTTGGGCTCGAGTGCGCCCACGGCAAGATGCCGTCCGTCGGCGGTCGCGTAAATTCCGTAGCATGGCACCCCGCCGGAAAGCAGATCGTCGCCCCGCGGCGCCGCCCGGCCATGCGCGAGCACGGCGAGCATGGGAATGACAGCGTGAGCCAGCACGCCGTCGGCCATGGCGACATCGATGTACCGGCCCTTTCCCGTACCCCGGGCGTCCAGCAGCGCCGCCAACACCGCGACCAGGGCCGACAGCGCGCCGCCGAGCAGATCGCCGATCTGGAAATTCGGCAATGCCGGCGCGCCGTTCGCGATGCCGATCTGGTCGAGCACGCCGGCATAGCCGAGAAAGTTTATGTCATGTCCGGCGCGATCACGGTAGGGCCCATTCTGGCCATAGCCGGTGATCGAGCAATAGACAACGCGCGGATTGATTGCCGATACCGCGGCGTAGCCGACGCCGAGTTTGTCGACCACGCCGGGGCGAAAACTCTCGAGCACGATATCCGCATCGCACGCCAGGCGCAGAAAGAGTTCGACGCCCGCTGCCTGCTTCAGGTCCAGCCGCAGGCTGCGCTTGTTGCGATTGACCAGTGCGAAAAGATGGCTGGTGTCACCGTCCATGGGCCCTAGTGTGCGGCCATAGTCGCCCGCGCCGGTGTCCTCGATCTTGATGACGTCCGCGCCGAGATCCGCCAGGTGCAACGTCGCCATCGGGCCCGGCAGCAGCCGGGTCAAATCGAGCACGCGCACACCGGCCAGAGGTTTGAGACGCATCGGATTACCCTCGGATGGACGCCACGCGGCGCCGCGGACAGCATAGCAGCGCCCGCCAGCGCGCGGGCCGCTTTGCCAAGGAGCGGCACGCGCTCCGTCGCGCTACTCGTATTTGCGAGCGTCCTCGATGACCTTGCCGTCGTTGGGCAGGCTACCCGGCGCGACGAACTCCACTTCGCCGCGCAGCTTGGTCACATCGCGGATGGTGACCGCGACCGCCCGTGCCATCGCGTCGTTGCGGAATAGCACTTCGCAGCGCAATGTCATGCGGTCGCTGCCGCCCGGGTTGTCGACCACCAGGCGCGCCTTGCCGATGTCGGAGTGGCGCTTGACGATATCCGCAACCTGAGAAGGATGGACGAACATCCCCTTCACCTTGGTCGTCTGATCGGCACGCCCCAGCCAGCCCTTGATGCGCGTATTGGTGCGTCCGCAGGGCGACATGCCGGGCAGCACGGCGGACAGATCGCCGGTGCCGAAGCGCAGCAGCGGATAATCGGGATTGAACGTGGTGACGACGACCTCGCCGACTTCGCCCTCGGCAACGGGATCGCCCGTGCCGGGCCGGACGATTTCAATGATCACATCCTCATCAATCACCATCCCCTCCTGCGCCTCGGTCTCGTACGCGATGGTGCCAACGTCGGCCGTGGCGTAACACTGGCGAACGCTCACGCCGCGGCTGTTCAGGGCAGCACGCAGACTGGCGGGAAGCGCCTCGCCGGAAACCAGTGCCTTAGTCAGCGAGGAGACATTCACCTGCATCTCGTCCGCCTTATCGAGAATGATCTTGAGGAACGACGGCGTGCCGACGTAGCACGCCGGCCGCAGGTCGGCCATGGCCGCCACCTGCATTTCCGTCTGGCCGATACCGGCAGGAAAAACGCAGCAGCCGAGCTTGCGTGCACCGCCCTCGAACATCAATCCGGCGGGTGTAAAATGATAGGAGAATGTATTGTGGATCAGATCCCCGGCGCGGAAGCCCGCGGCGTACATCGGGCGGGCAAAGCGCCACCAGTCATCCCCGCGACCGGCCGGATCGTAGATCGGCCCCGGGGATTGAAACACCCAGTTCAACTCGCGCAGCGACGTGGCATTGAGGCCGCCGAAGGGCCGCTCCTTCTTCTGCAGTTCCAGCAGTTCGCCCTTGCGCAGCACCGGCAGGATAGCGAGCGCCGCCCGGGAGTTGATGGCGCGCGGGTCGATGTCCGAAAATGCCGTGGCATAGTAGGCGGTCTTGCTCTTGGCATGCGCCACCTGCTGCGGCAGGCGCGCCATGAGCGAGCGTTCGCGCTCGAGCGCGTCACGCGTTTCCAGTTGGTCGAAATAAGACATCGAGGCACTCCGGCGTGTTTCGGGCCGCACCGCTGAAAGGGCAGCGCCCGTAGATGGCGTGGTCTCGCCTGCCGTGTCCCCGCTGCGCGTGGCAGGCAAATTCGTCTAAGCCAGCCAGCGCTTGCGGCGACGGTAGTGTTTCACCTCGCGGAAGCTCTTGCGCTTCTCGCCGGCAAGGCCGAGATAGAACTCCTTGACATCCTCGTTGGCGGCAAGCTCCTTGGCATCGCCTTCCATCACGACGCGTCCGTTCTCCAGGATATAGCCGAAATCCGCGAAACGCAGCGCCACCATGGTGTTCTGCTCGGCAAGCAGGAAGCTGACATTCTCCTTGGTATTGAGGTTCTTCACGATCTCGAAGATCTCCTCGACGATCTGCGGCGCCAGGCCCATCGACGGTTCGTCGAGAAGAATCATCTCCGGCTTCGCCATCAGGGCGCGGCCGATGGCCATCATCTGCTGTTCGCCCCCCGAGGTGTAGCCCGCCTGGGAGGTGCGGCGCAGCTTCAGCCGTGGAAAGTAGGTATAGACCAGATCGAGGTTTTGCCGGATTTCGCTGCGCGATGCCTTGCGCGTGTAGGCGCCGGTGAGGAGATTCTCCTCGACCGTCAGGTGGGCAAAGCAGTGCCGGCCCTCCATGACCTGTATGACGCCGCGCTTGACCAGCTCCGAGGGTGTCAGTTGATCCACGCGCACGCCCTTGAACTCGATGCTGCCCTTGGTGACGTCGCCCCGCTCGGCGCGCAAGAGATTGGAGATCGCCTTGAGTGTCGTCGTCTTGCCGGCACCGTTGGCGCCGAGCAATGCGACGATCCGCCCCTTCGGCACCCCCAGGGACACACCCTTCAGCACCAGAATGACATGGTCGTAGATTACCTCGATGTTGTTGACAGTGAGGTAGGCCGGCGCGGTCTGCGCGGCGGGAGCGGCGGCGGGCGTCATGGCATCGATCAAGCGGAAACGGTCTGGGCAGCCGGCGGAACAGCGGGCGGCATCTCACCCGCCCGCTGCGCCTCGGCCAGTCATTGGGACGAACCCTACGCCATATCAGCCCTCTTTCGCGCAGTCGCGCGGGGTAATGCCTTTCTCCTTGGCATACTTCGCGGCCGATTCCTCGATCATCGGGCGCACGATGCTTTGGTCGGCGTCGATCCAATCCGAGACGCTCTTCCATTGCTTGCCGTCCCATTGCAGGAAGCGCGCCTTGCCGCTGCCTTCGTGGTTGTCGCAAGAGACCTTGAGCGGCGGCATGAACCCGACGGCGCCGAGCTGCTTCAGGCGTGCCTCGTCGATGTTCAGGTTCTCGATGCCCCAGCGCATCTGCTCGCCGGTGATCGGTTTGCCCTTGCCGAACTTCTCCTGCGCCTTTCGGATGGCCTCCACCGTGACAATTCCATGCACCACGCCACGGTTGTGGTAGATGCTGCCGATGCGGGTCTTGTCCTCCATGTTGCCCTTGCCCTTGGCATAGACATGCTTCTGGATGTCCTGGATGACAGGGTAGTTCGTGCCGGAGACGTTAAAGCCCGCAGCGACGTAACCCTTCGCCGCATCGCCGGCGGGAATCACGTCCTCTTCGGCACCCGACCACCACACGCCGACGATCTTCTCGCGCGGGAAGCCGACCTTCGCCGCCGCCTTGAGCGCGGTCGGATTCATCACCCCCCAACCGCGCAGGATGACCCAGTCCGGCTTGATCTGGCGCACCTGCAGCCATTGCGACTGTTGTTCGTTGCCCGGGTGGGCCACCGCGATATGGGTCACTTCAAAGCCGTACTTCTTCGCCTGGACATCGAGCACGGGAATGGTTTCCTTGCCGTAGGCCGAGTCGTGATAGATGTTCACGATCTTCTTGCCCTTTAGCTTGTCCATGCCCCCTTCCTTCTGGCCGATGAACTTGATCTTGACCGTATTCTGCGACCAGTAGTTGGTGATGAGCGGAAAGATGTACGGGAAGACGCGCCCGTCGGTAGCATCGGTGCGGCCATAGCCGAGCGATATGACTGGTATCTTGTCCGCCGCCGCCTTTTCGATGAGCGAGTAGGTGATGCCGGTGGACAGCGGCTGCACGACGGTGGCGCCGGTCGGCCCCTTCTTCTTCAGGCGCTCGTAGCATTCCACGCCACGGGCGTTGTTGTACTCGGTCTCGCACTCCTCCCAAGTCAGCTTGACGCCGTTGACGCCGCCCTCGCGCTCATTGATCAATTGCAGGTAGTCGATGTAGCCGCCGAAGATACCCGAGCCGCCCGGCGCATAGGGGCCGACGCGGTAACTTAGCATCGGCACGAACTGCTCGTTGGCCTGCGCGAATACCGTTGCCGGTGCCGCGACAGCGGCAGCGACGAGCGCGCCGACTATGACGGTCATGCGTGGTGTCATTTTTTGTCTCCTCATGATGATGCCTCCTCGATGAAGCGGGTTGCCTATCATGCCGCCACCGCCGACTCAGTGCGGAAACGGCCACAGACGCAGTTTTTCCTTGCCGATCTGCCACAGGCGCGCCAGGCCATGTGGCTCGACGATCAGGAAGAAAATGATCAATCCTCCGAACACGACCAGTTGCAGGTTCGACGTAATCCCGGCCGGGAGGGCGTCACCAAAGATCGCCGGCAGCAAATTGTCCAACGCGATCGGCAGCAGGACGATGAAGGCGGCGCCAAGGAACGATCCGAGGACAGTGCCCACACCGCCGATGATAATCATGAACAGGATACGGAAGCTGAGATCTAGATTAAAGCCCTCCGGTTCCACGGTGCCGAGATAGGTAAAGGCATACAGGGCGCCCGCCACGCCGCAGTAGAACGAACTGACGGCGAACGCCGAGAGCTTGGTCCGCATGAGGTGGAACCCGATCACCTCCGCCGCCACGTCCATGTCCCGCACCGCCATCCACGAACGCCCGATCGTGGTGCGCGCCATGTTCTTCGCAGCCACCGCCAACACGACGACGACACTGAGCGTGAACAAGTACTTGCTCTCCGGGGAATCGAAGGTGTAGCCGAGGATCTCCACCTTCTGGGCAGTGATCACGCCGGAGGAACTGTAATTGGAGAACCAGCCTACCTTGGTGAGCACCCAGACGACGAAAAACTGCGCTGCCAGCGTCGCCACCGCCAGGTAGAAGCCCTTGATACGCAGCGAGGGCAGGCCGAAGAGGATCCCGACCGCCGCGGCGCACAAGCCGCCAAGGATGAACGCCACCAGAATCGGCATGCCCGGCACGCGCAACTCGAAGTTGTACGCGGCAAACGCGCCGACGGCCATGAAAGCGGCAGAGCCGAGAGAAAGCAGGCCGGCGTAGCCCGTGAGAATGTTCAACCCGAGCGCCGCCAGAGAAAAAATCAAGGTCGGGATCAGTATCGCCTGCAACCAGTATTGATTGGCCACAACCGGCACGACGACAAAGAAAAAGGCAACGATCAGCAGGATCGCGATCTTGTCCTGGCGGATCGGAAAGATCTGCTGGTCTTCCTGGTAGGTCGCCTTGAGCTGGCCTGCTTCGCGGTAGAACATGTGGTTACACCTGACTCATGGGCTTGTGTGCCGTTGGCTCCGGCCGCCGCTACGCGGCTTAACCCTCGCTTCGCTCACGTTAGCCTCCGCCGAAAGCACATTGATCGCTACACGCGATCGCACGCTTTTGGCTCCGGCCGCCGCTACGCGGCTTAACCCTCGCTTCGCTCACGTTAGCCTCCGCCGAAAGCACATTGATCGCTACACGCGATCAATGTGCTTTTCACCAAAAAGTCCTTCTGGTCTGGCGAGCAGGAACAGCAGCGCCATCACATAGGGGAACCAGCCTTCGATGCCGCCACCGACGTAGGGCCCCAGGTAAACCTCGCCCAGCTTCTCCGCGGCGCCGATGATCAGGCCGCCGACGATCGCGCCCGGAATGGACTCGAATCCGCCGATGATGAGCACGGGCAACGCCTTGAGCGCGGTAAACGTCAGGGCAAACTGAACGCCGTTGCGCGCGCCCCAAAGCATGCCGGCGACCAGCGCGACGAAACCCGCCACGCCCCAAACGATGGCCCAAATGTGCTGCAACGGTATGCCAATGGAAAGAGCCGCCTGGTGGTCGTCGGCCACCGCCCGCAACGCGCGGCCGACGCGCGTCTTCTGAAAGAACAATGCCAGGGCAGCGACCAGGATTCCCGCCACTGCCGCAGCGAACAAATCGAAGCTGGACACGCCCACGCCCGTAGCATCGAGCAGCCACTCGATGGGCTGATCCTGCACGCCGATCTCCAGCCCGTGCGGTTGGGCACCCCACACGCCTTGGGCGATGCCTTCGACGAAAAAGGTCAGCCCGATTGTTGCCATGAACAGGGTGATCGGTGGCTGGTTGACCAGGGGGCGCAGCACGATGCGCTCCGTGAGCAGGCCGAGCACGACCATTGCAGCGAGCGTAATCGCCATCGCCAGCCAAAAGTTGACGCCCTTCTCCAGGATGCTGACGAAGGTTAGTGCGGCGAAGAACACCATGGCGCCCTGGGCGAAATTGAACACCCCCGAGGCCTTGTAGATGAGCACGAAGCCCAGCGCCACCAGCGCATACATGACGCCGCTGAGCAATCCGCCGATGAAAACTTCGAAGAAGAACTGCATGTCTCGCCCCCGCTCAGTGTGCCGTTCCGAGGTATGCCCGGATGACGACCGGATCGGCCCGCACCTCGTCCGGCGTGCCCTCGGCGATCTTCTGGCCATGATCGAGCACGACCACGAAGTCCGAGATGTCCATGACCACCCCCATGTCATGCTCGATGAGCAGGATGGTGGTACCGAACTGGTCATTCACGTCGAGGATGAAGCGGCACATGTCCTGCTTCTCTTCCACGTTCATGCCGGCCATGGGCTCGTCGAGCAGCAACAGGATCGGCTCCGCCGCCAACGCGCGCCCGAGCTCGACGCGCTTCTGCATGCCGTACGGCAGCCGGCCAACGGGCACCTTTCGGATATGCTCGATCTCGAGGAAGTCGATGATCTCCTCCACCTTGCGCCGATGCTCCAGCTCTTCCTTCTGCGCGCTTCCCCAGTAGATGGCCTGCTGCACGAGGTTGCACTTCATCTTCAAGTTGCGCCCCGTCATGATGTTGTCGAGCACCGTCATGCCTTTGAACAGCGCGATGTTCTGGAAAGTGCGGGAAATGCCCTGTGCTGCGGCCTCGTGGGGGCGCATCTGCTGCCGCGCCTTGCCGAGAAAGGTGATGGTTCCTTCCTGCGGATGGTAGACGCCGTTAATGACATTGAGCATGGAACTCTTGCCGGCACCGTTCGGGCCGATGATCGACGAAATCTCCCTGCGGTTGATGCGGAAGCTGACGCCCGTGATGGCCTTGACGCCGCCGAAGCGCAGACTGACATTCTCCACCTTTAGGAACTCGTCGGCAGGTGCCGCGCCGACCTCTTCCTTGCGCTTGCGCATCTCGCCGAGCGCGAACATTGCTTGGTCGCGGTTCTCGAAGATATTGGCACGGAACATGGCGCGCCCTGCGTCCTGGCGGATAGCTTCACGGGTAAAGGCGGACGGGTTAACCCGGACCGTTCCGAGTCCGTAAGTGATGTTGCTGTTCTTGCCGCGCGCCGCGAAGCGGTCCCAAGCCTCTGGGGCGATCACGCACCCGGTATAGATCACCAGGAAGTACCAGCGCCGGTTGGTCGCAGCCACGCGGGCATCGATCGCGTCATAGAACGCGTCCACCTGCGCCGGGTCGGCGAAGGTCATGTCGGAGAAATCGACCTCCATCGTTTCGATGGCGTCATGGAAGATGACGCGGTCCTGAATCGCGCGATCACCCATGGTTCGCCCGCCGCACTTTGGGATCCTCGGAATCAGTCGGCCACGTTATCGGCAACGCGCTGCGTCCGCTGTCCATTCACGCCGCCTTCCTTTCCGCCCCGGCGGCAAAGGTGCGAGTGTCGCGGATCTGCAGGTCCGCCGCCACCTTGCCCGTGCGCCCGTCCTCGAACTTGACCTGCGTCTCGATGAACTGGGACCTCTTGCCGGAATAGAGCGCGTCGATCAGCACCGCGTACTTCTCGGCGATGAAGCCGCGGCGCACCTTGCGCGTGCGCGTCAGCTCGTCGTCGTCCGGGTCCAGCTCCTTGTGCAGAATGAGGAAGCGGTGCACCTGCGAGTCGCTGAGCATGGCATCGTGCGCCAGCTCGGTATTGGCCTTCTCCACGCACTCCTGGATGAGGCCGTGGACCTCCTCCTTCTGCGCCAGATCGGTGTAGCCGGAGTAGGCAATGCCGCGGCGCTCGGCCCAGTTACCCACCGCGCCCATGTCGATGTTGATGAAGGCGCAGACCTGCTCGCGCCCGTGGCCGAAGGCGACCGCTTCCTTGATGTACTGGAAGAACTTGAGTTTGTTCTCGATGTAGTTGGGCGCGAACATGGCGCCGCTGGCCATCTTGCCCACGTCCTTCGCGCGGTCGATGATCTTCAGGTGGCCGTCTTCGTCAAAGAAGCCGGCATCGCCGGTGTGGAAGTAGCCTTCGGCGTCGATCGCCTCGGCGGTGGCGTCGGGCCGCTTGTAGTATTCCTTGAGAAGCATGGGGCCGCGCACCAGGATCTCGCCGTTGTCGGCGATCTTCACCTCGACCTGGGGCGCGGGCTTGCCGACACTGTCGAGCTTGATCTGGCGGTCCGGCTGCAGGCAGACGTAGGCACAGGTCTCGGTGGAGCCGTAGAGCTGCTTGAGGTTGATGCCGATGGAGCGGTAGAAGCGGAACAGATCCGGGCCGATGGCCGCACCCGCAGTGTAGGCGACGCGGATGCGGCTCATGCCGAGCACGTTGCGCAGCGGGCCGAAAATCAGCAGATTGCCCAGGGCATAGAGCAGGCGGTCGCCGGCGGATACGGGCTTGCCGTCGAGGATCTCGGCGCCGCAGCGGCGCGCCACCTCCATGAAGTAGCCGAAGGCCCAGCGCTTGAAGGTGCCGGCGTCTTCCATGCGGATCATGACCTGGGTCAGCAGGTTCTCGAATACCCGCGGCGGGGCGAAGTAGTAGGTCGGGCCGATCTCCCGCAGGTCGGTCATCACCGTGTCGCCGGATTCCGGGCAGTTGATGGTGAAACCGGCCACCAGCGCCTGGGCATAGGAGAAAAGATTGTCGCCCACCCAGGCCATGGGCAGGTAGGACAGGATTTCTTCCTTGTCGGTAAGTTGGTCGAACCCGCAGCCGCCGCGGGCAGCGGCGATCAGCGCGCCATGGGTCATGCAAACGCCCTTCGGCTTGCCGGTGGTGCCCGAGGTGTAGAGCATGATGGCCACGTCGTCGCTGCGGCCGGCCGTGATCTCCTTGTCCAGGAATTCCGGATGGTTGCGTGTATGGATGCGGCCCATCTCCTGCACCTCGTCCAGCCCCTGCAGGAACGGCTGATTGTAATGGCGCAGGCCGCGCGGGTCGTCGTAGAGGATGTGCTGGAGCCGCGGGCACTGGTCTTTGACCTCCAGCAGCTTGTCCACCTGCTCCTGATCCTCGACGATGGCGAACTTGATCTCGGCGTCCTGGAGCACGAACACCATTTCCTGCGCCACCGCGTCCTGGTACATGGGCACTGGCACGCCGCCCAGGCATTGGGCGGCACACATCGCCCAGTACAGCCGCGGACGGTTGTCGCCGACGATGGCAAGATTGTCGCCGCGTGTGAACCCCAACTCGGCGAGGCCGCACGCAAGCGCGCGCACCTCCTCCCCCACCTGCGCCCAGGTCCAGGTCTGCCAGATGCCCATGTCTTTCTCGCGTACCGCCGGGCGCGAAGGACGGTCCTGGGCGTGCTGCAGCAATAGGCGCGGAAAAGTGTCGAGCGACGATGGCCGAGCGGTGTCAGGCATCAACTCCCTCCTCATTCGTTTTGTGTCGGCCGCTGGTCAGGCCGGCGCAACTGGACACGAATGCCCGAAGCGCTTTATTCGTTCATCACGCCGATTCTAACGGATCGACCTTGCTAGTCAATCGCGGTGCTGGTGCCGACGGCCGCACCATCGGGCGATCCGCCAGTACTTCAGGCATCACCACCGCGCCTGATGTCCGAAATCGTCAGACGGACGCCGCAGTGCAGCATGCTCCGGCTCCCGAACGTTGGAATCATAAGTCCGGGATGGGGCTGGCCGCTGTCGCCCGGCGGACAATTCTTCTGTACACTCGGGCCATGCCCTCCCTTGCCGAAGCTTTGCGCTCGAGCATCTGGGCGCAGTCTCTCAGTGCCGAGCAATTGCGACGGGTGGAATGCGAAACCATCCGGCGCCGCTGCCCGGCAGGCGGTTTCGTCTGCCGTAAGGGCGAGCCCGTAGAAAGCTGGATCGGCGTCATCGACGGTCTGGTAAAAATGACGAACCTTTCCGCGGATGGCCGGCCGACCACCTTCACCGGCGTTCCCACCGGCGGCTGGCTCGGCGAGGGTTCCTTGCTTAAGGACGAGCCGCGGCGTTATGACATCGTGGCGCTGCGCGACAGTACCATTGCCCACATGCCGCGGGCAACCTTCATGTGGCTGCTCAACACCAGCATCGAGTTCAACCGGTTTCTTCTACTGCAGTTGAACGAGCGCTTGGCACAGTTCATCGCCATGGTCGAACGCGACCGGCTGCTCGGTCCTGACGCGCGGGTCGCACGCAGTCTGGCCTCGCTGTTCAATCCCTACCTTTATCCTGGCATCGGACCGCAGTTGCAGATTTCCCAGGAGGAGATCGGCTATCTCGCCGGCATTTCGCGCCAGCGCGCCAATCAGTCCCTGAAGATACTGGAGCAGGCCGGGTTGCTGCGCGTCGAATATGGCGGCATTACGGTGCTCGATCTGGACGGCCTGCACCGGTTCAACGATTGACGACCGGCATATGGTCCAACGGCTGCGAACGGGTGCGCAAACGCCGCGGCCACAGCGCTCGCGCGGGACTGCTTACATGCTGCGCCGGTACTGCCCTCCGACCTCGAACAGGGCCTGGGTGATCTGGCCGAGCGAACAGCAGCGCACGGCGTCCATCAGTACGGCGAACGTGTTGCGGTTTTCGATGACTGCCTGCTGCAGGCGTGCCAGCATAGGCCCGGCTTCCTTCTCGTGACGTTTGTGGAACTCGCGCAGACGCGCCAACTGACTGCGCTTCTCCTCCTCGGTGGAGCGCGCCAGCTCTATCTTCTCGGGCACCGTGTCGCCGTGAGGATTGCGGAAGGCATTCACGCCCATGATGGGCAGGCTGCCGTCGTGCTTCTTCATTTCGTAGTAGAGCGACTCTTCCTGGATCTTGCCGCGCTGGTAGCCGGTTTCCATGGCGCCGAGTACGCCGCCGCGGGAGCTGATCGCCTCGAACTCCTTGAGCACGGCTTCTTCCACGAGGTCGGTCAGTTCCTCGATGATGAATGCACCCTGGTTGGGGTTCTCGTTCTTCGCCAGTCCCCACTCGCGGTTGATGATGAGCTGGATCGCCATGGCGCGGCGCACGCTCTCTTCGGTCGGCGTGGTGATGGCCTCGTCGTAGGCATTGGTATGCAGGCTGTTGCAGTTGTCGTAGATGGCGATGAGCGCCTGTAACGTGGTACGGATGTCGTTGAATGCCATCTCCTGGGCATGCAGGCTGCGCCCCGAGGTCTGGATGTGGTACTTGAGCTTCTGCGAGCGCTCGTTCGCGCCGTAGCGGTGCTTCATAGACACCGCCCAAATGCGCCGCGCCACACGGCCCAGCACCGAGTACTCGGGGTCCATTCCGTTGGAGAAGAAGAACGAGAGATTGGGCGCAAAGTCGTCGATATGCATGCCCCGGGCAAGGTAGGCTTCGACGTAGGTAAAGCCGTTGGCAAGCGTGAAGGCAAGCTGGGAGATGGGATTGGCGCCGGCCTCGGCGATGTGGTAGCCGGAGATCGACACCGAGTAGAAGTTCCTGACCTTGTTATGAACGAAGTACTCCTGAATATCGCCCATCATCTTCAGCGCGAACTCGGTGCTGAAGATGCAGGTGTTCTGACCCTGGTCTTCCTTGAGGATGTCCGCCTGGACCGTGCCGCGCACGGTGCCGAGCACCCAGGCCCTGATCTTCTCCAACTCGTCTTCCGTCGGCTGACGGCCGTTGTCGGCGACGAACTTCTCCACCTGTTCATCGATCGCCGAATTCAGAAACATAGCCAGGATGGTCGGTGCCGGGCCGTTGATCGTCATCGACACCGATGTCGTCGGATCGCACAGGTTGAATCCGGAGTAGAGCACCTTGATGTCGTCGAGGGTGGCGATGGAGACGCCTGAATTGCCGATCTTGCCGTAGATGTCGGGGCGCTCGTCGGGATCGCAGCCATACAGCGTCACCGAGTCGAAGGCGGTGGACAGGCGTTTAGCCGGCATGCCCTCGGAGACTTTCTTGAAGCGGCGGTTGGTCCGGAAGGCATCGCCCTCGCCCGCGAACATGCGGGTCGGATCCTCGTTCTCGCGTTTGAACGCGAATACGCCCGCAGTGAACGGAAAGGACCCGGGCAGGTTCTCGCGCAGCAGCCAGTGGAGGATCTCGCCTTCGTCCTCGTACCTGGGTAGGATGACCTTGCGGATCTTCGTGCCCGAGAGCGTCGTGTGGGTAAGCCCGGTGCGGATCTCGCTGTCCCGAATCTTCACGACGTATTCGTCCTGGGCGTAGGTCTGCACCGTCTTCGGCCACATCTCGAGCAGTTTCTTCGAGCGCGCGTCGAGCTGGGCGTCGCGCTCGTTGATCAGATCGTCCAGTGCGGTGGCATCGCGCTTGCACGCTTCAAGCATGCGCTTGGCGGCATATAGCTGCTGACGCTCGCGTGCGATTCGGCCTTGCTCCCGCGCCTGCTTGTGGTAGCTCCGCACGCACTCGGCGATTTCGGCGAGGTAACGCACGCGCCCTGCCGGGACAACGACGTTCGCGGCAGAGGATTGCGTGACGCCGACTGCCGGCAGCGCCCCTGCCGATGCTTTTAGCCCCTTCTCCACCAACCTCGGCATCAGCGCCTGATAGAGCCCGGTCACGCCGTCGTCATTGAAACGCGCAGCGATCGTCCCGAATACTGGCATCTCCTCCGGTGCCGCCTTGAACCGCTCGCGATTGCGTTGATACTGCTTGCGCACGTCGCGCAGGGCATCTTCGGCGCCACGGCGATCAAACTTATTGACGGCGACGAAATCGGCAAAGTCGAGCATGTCGATCTTCTCGAGCTGGCTCGCTGCACCGAACTCGGGCGTCATGACGTAGAGCGAGACATCGACGTGCGGAACGATGGCCGCGTCGCCCTGTCCGATGCCGGAGGTTTCGACGATGATCAGATCGAAGCCGGCGAGCTTCGTCGCTGCAACCACGTCGGGCAGCGCTGCCGAGATCTCCGTGCCGGTGTCGCGCGTGGCAAGCGAACGCATGTAAATGTTCGGATGCGCAATCGCGTTCATGCGGATGCGGTCGCCGAGTAGCGCCCCCCCGGACTTGCGCCGCGAGGGGTCCACAGCGATCACCGCGATCCTGAGGCGATCCTTCTGGTCGAGGCGCAAACGGCGGATCAACTCGTCGGTCAGCGACGACTTGCCCGATCCGCCGGTGCCGGTGATACCGAGGGTCGGGACCTTCGCCCCTTTCGCCTTGTCGGCGATCAGCTCGCGCAGCTTCGGCGCGGTGCGTCCGTTTTCCAGCGCCGTGATCAGCCGCGCCAGGGCCCGTCGGTCGCCGGCCATGATGCCGGTCAGCTCGGCCGGCGCCTGCTGCGCGGGGTCCACGTCGCAACGCTGGATCAGGTCGTTGATCATGCCCTGCAGCCCCATCTTCTGGCCGTCTTCGACGGAGTAGATGCGGGCGACGCCATAGTCGTGCAGTTCCCGGACTTCCGCCGGCACGATCACGCCGCCGCCACCGCCAAAGACCTTGATCTCCTCGCCGCCGCGCTGGCGCAGCAGGTCCACCATGTATTTAAAGAATTCGACGTGACCACCCTGGTAGGAGCTGACGGCAATGCCCTGGACATCCTCCTGCAGGGCGGCGGAGACGATCTCCTCGACCGAGCGATTGTGTCCGAGATGGATGACCTCCGCGCCGGAGGCCTGGAGGATGCGGCGCATGATATTGATCGACGCATCATGGCCGTCGAAAAGCGATGCCGCGGTCACCACACGCACCTTGTGCTTCGGCTTGTACGCCACAAGCTTCGCGCTCACGCTCAGGTCAGTCATCGACGCCTCCGCGGTGGTCCGGCCGTCCCCCATAACGGCGGAAGCTGGATCATAAGGCGGCCGAATCTAACTTACGTTGACGTAAACGTCAACTTTGAGCCGGCGCAAGGCATTGTTATGACATATGAAGCCGCTCTCAGCTCGACCGCGTACGCACCACCGCCATGAAACAACGACGCCGTGGGCGACGAGTGCTTGCGGCGCCCAGGCGTTATTCCACAGTGACGGATTTGGCCAGGTTGCGGGGCTTGTCTACGTCGGTGCCTTTCACCAGGGCAGCGTGATAGGCCAGCAGCTGCAGGGACACGACATGGAGCACAGGTGACAGCAGGCCATAGTGCTCGGGCATACGGATGATATGTACGCCCTCGGACTCCGGGATCTCGCTCTCGGCATCGGCGAACACGTAGAGTTCGCCGCCGCGCGCCCGCACCTCCTGCAGGTTGGATTTGAGCTTCTCCAGCAGGTCATCGCGCGGTGCGACGGCGATCACCGGCATCTCCTTGTCGATCAGCGCCAGCGGCCCGTGCTTGAGCTCTCCTGCAGGATAGGCTTCGGCATGGAGGTAGGAGATCTCCTTCAACTTGAGCGCGCCCTCGAGAGCGATCGGATAATGCCGGCCGCGGCCGAGAAATAGTGCGTGCTGTTTCATTGCGAATCGCTCCGCCCAGCGCTCGATCTGGGGCTCCAGGTCAAGCACCTTTGCGACTGCCGCCGGCAGGTGACGCAACGCGTGGATGTGTTGCGTTTCCTCCTCTGGGGTGAGCATGCCGCGCAGCTTTGCCAAGGCCGCCACCAGCAGAAACAAGGCCGCAAGCTGTGTCGTGAATGCTTTGGTGGACGCCACGCCGATCTCTGGACCGGCGCGCGTGAGAAAGCGCAGCGCCGTCTCACGCACGAGGGCCGATTCGGGCACATTGCAGATTGCCAGCGTGCGCGTCATGCCCAGTGATTTGGCATGCTTCAATGCCGCCAGCGTGTCCGCCGTTTCGCCCGACTGCGAGATCGCAACGACGAGGGTGTCGGCACCGGGCACCGAAACCCGGTATCGGTACTCGCTGGCAATCTCCACGGAGCAGGGCAGTTTTGCCACCGACTCCATCCAGTAGCGGGCCACCAGTCCGGCGTGATAGCTGGTGCCGCAGGCAAGGATGAGCACCCCGCCTACACCGGAGAACACCTCCTGCGCCTGGGCGCCGAAGAGCTGAGGCGCAATGCGTCCGGCGCCGCTGATCATCTCCAACGTGTCGCCAAGCGCGCGAGGCTGCTCGAAGATCTCCTTCTGCATGTAGTGCCGGTACTGACCCAGTTCCACGGCGTCGGCCGACAGCGCGCTCTGTTGGACCGGCCGCGAAACCTCCGTGCCATCCACACGCATAATGCGATACGCATCGCGCCGGATGTCGGCAACGTCACCGTCCTCGAGATAGATCATGTCGCGCGTCACCTGTAGCAACGCGGAGGCGTCGGAGGCTGCATAGTTGCCGCTGCCGGACACGCCAAGCACCAGCGGCGAGCCGTGGCGAGCAACGATGATGCGTTGCGGATCGCTTTGCGACACGACGGCGATGGCGTAGGCGCCCACCAGCCGCGCGCACGCGGCTCGCGCTGCGTCGAGCAGATTGCCATGGCTCGCGAGTTCGCGCTGCACGAGGTGGGCAATGACCTCCGTGTCGGTTTCAGAGGTGAACACATAGCCGTCGGCAGTCAGCTCGGCGCGCAGTTCCTCGAAGTTCTCGACGATGCCGTTATGGACGACTGCCAAACCTTCGCTGACGTGGGGGTGGGCGTTGCGTTCGGAGGGCACGCCGTGGGTTGCCCAGCGCGTATGGGCGATGCCTACCGGCGCGTCGAAGGCGGACTGATCGGCCTGCTGCGCCAGTTCGGCGACACGCCCGACTGAACGAATCCGCCGCAGGCCGCCGTTGAGCACCGCGATACCCGCCGAGTCATAGCCGCGATACTCGAGCTTGCGCAGCCCTTCAATGAGCACGGGAACGATATTCCTGCTGGCGACTGCCGCCACGATGCCGCACATATGACCTCCTGGATCCTTGCTGGATGCGCGCGCGCACCGCGCGCTTGCTAATCCTTCTTCGGCTTGACCGGCCGCTTCCAGCCAGCGATCGACTGTTGCTTGACCCGCGAAATGGTGAGCTGCTCCGCAGGCGCATCGCGGGTAAGCGTTGTACCGGCGCCGAGTGTCGCACCACGGCCGACGATTACTGGGGCAACCAACTGAGTGTCGGAACCGATGAACACATCATCCTCTATGACCGTGCGGTGCTTGTTCGCCCCGTCGTAATTGCAAGTTATCGTTCCGGCGCCGACATTGACGTTGCGTCCCACCGTCGCGTCGCCGACGTATGCCAGGTGGTTGGCCTTGGAGTGGTCCGCGATCTGGCTATTCTTGACCTCGACGAAGTTGCCGATGTGGACATCTTCGCCCAGAACGGTGCCAGGCCGCAGACGCGCGTATGGCCCGATACGACAGTCTGGTCCGACGCGCGAATCTTCGAGCAGGGAAAACGCGGCGATGTGCGTTCCCGCCGCGACACTGACATTGCGCAGGACACAGTTCGGCCCGACACGAACGCCGTCGCCCAGTTTGACCTGGCCTTCGAATACGCAACCGACGTCGATCTCGACATCGCGCCCGCAAACGAGCTCACCGCGCACGTCGAACCGGGCGGGGTCGGCCAGGGTCACCCCCTGCTCGAGCAGACGCATTGCAATCTCACGCTGCAGCGTGCGCTCGAGTTCCGCGAGCTGGATCTTGCTATTCACCCCCAGCGTTTCCCAGGTGGACCGTGGCTGCGCCGTCCTGACGTCGATGCCCTCGCCCACCGCCAGCGCAACGATGTCCGTTAGGTAGTATTCGGCTTGGGCATTGTTGTTTCCGACCCGGCTCAGCCAGCGCCGGAGCGCTGCAACAGGCGCAACGAGAATGCCGGTGTTGATCTCCCGGATGCGTCGCTGCTCGGGCGTCGCGTCCTTTTCTTCGACAATGAAGACGACGCGTCCGCTCGCGTCGCGGATGATTCGTCCGTAGCCGGTTGGCTCGTCCAGTTCGACCGTGAGCAGCGCCAGCTTGCCGCCCTCGGCTTCCTTGATCAGGCGTTGCAGGGTTTCGGCCGCGATCAACGGCACATCGCCGTAAAGGACAAGAGCAACCTCGCCGTCGTCGAGAAGCGGCAGCGCCTGCTGGACAGCGTGCCCCGTGCCGAGTTGCGGTTCCTGCTTGACCCAATCAAGGTCTTGTCCAGCGAATGACGCCGGCACCCGATCGCCACCATGGCCGTAAACGACGCAAATTCGCCGGGCTGACAATGCGCGAGCCGTCGCGATGACGTGGGCCAGGATTGGTTTGCCGGCCAACGGCTGAAGAACTTTGGGTAGGTGTGAGCGCATCCGCTTTCCCTGACCCGCTGCGAGGACTATGACTTCCATACTGGTTGCTCTGCTGACTGCCGGGGCCAGCCGATTCTAGCACGCTCGATTTTCTCGCTTTTGCGCAGTTTGGCACGCCCAGGCAGCATGTCGCGCGCCTGGAATAGCAGTGTCGCGGAACACGTCAGGTTTCATGGCGGCATCCTATGGATGAAGGCTTCTTAGACCACGCTATCCGCGCCGATTGCCCCCGGAACGATTTCGCTCGAAAATGTTCAAATGTGCGTTCCCGACGAAGCGTGCCGCGATCCAATAATGAATTTCGCTGCCACACCATGGTTTGTCTGTTCGCTGGTGTTGTGTTCACTGACTGCCGCGAGCGCAGCACACGGGCAGGTCTACAAGTGGGTAGACGAGAAAGGTGTCGTCAATTACGGCAGCGAACCGCCCAAACGGGCCGCGGCGAAGGCTTTGCCGCCCGAGGCGTCGACGGTCACGATCATTTCCGGGCCCGCCTCCGCGCCCAGGGCGGACGCGCGCGATCGGGAGTTGGAGAGGCGTCTGGCGCGGGCAGAGCAAGAGCTGGAGGAGGAAAAGCGCGCCCGTGCGAATGCCGCACAAGCCCAGAGCGACGCTGAAGCCGCGCGCCTGGCCCGGCTACGCGCAGCGTGCGAACGCGAACGTCGAGTCGACTGTGATTCCGACCCCTACGGCGCGCGCTACGACACTGTGGTGGTAGTCCCGCAAAGCCGGTATCCCTATCGGGCTCAAGTCCGGCCACCTCTCAATCCTGTGAGCGTTACTCCCGGAGCGCCGCGCAGCCTACGCACCGAGAAACCCCGATCGACAGCCGGGACCCACGTCCGCGACACGGAGACGCGGTCGACCTCAGCGCGGTAGCGTCGAGCAACCCGTCAGGAACTCGTCCACGGCCCGCGCGCACTGCCGGCCTTCCCGGATCGCCCACACGACCAGCGATTGGCCGCGTCGCATGTCGCCCGCAGCAAATACCTTGGGTAAGGACGTCTGATAGGCGCTGCAGCCATCGGTATCCGCCTTGACGTTGCTGCGCGCGTCCCGTTCGACGCCGAGTTCATCGAGCAAACCTTTCTGCACCGGACCGAGGAACCCCATCGCCAGGAACACCAGGTCGGCTTTGATCTCGAACTCCGTGCCGGGAATCTCGGTCATCCTGCCGTCCTTCCACTCGACCCGGACGGCGCGAAGAGCCTCCACCTTGCCGTCTTTGCCGAGGAACTCCTTCGTCGCCACGGACCAGTCGCGGGCACAACCTTCCTCATGGGAACTGGAGGTGCGCAGCTTGAGCGGCCAGTACGGCCAGACCAGAGGGGTGTTTTCCCGCTCCGGCGGCTGTGGCAGCAGCTCGAACTGGACCACCGTCGCGGCGCCTTGTCGATTCGACGTGCCAACGCAGTCCGACCCCGTGTCGCCGCCGCCGATGACCACCACGTGCTTCCCAGTCGCCAGAATCTGGGCAGGCAACTTGTCGCCGGCAACGGCCCGGTTCTGCTGCGGCAGAAATTCCATTGCGAAATGCACGCCATCGAGATCACGTCCTGGGACCGGCAGGTCCCGTGGCTGTTCCGCGCCCCCGGCGAGCACGACGGCGTCGAACTGGTCCGCGAGCTGCCGGGCCGGTACATTCACACCGACATTCTGATTGGTCCGGAATTCGACCCCCTCGGCGCGCATCTGCTCCAGACGGCGATCGATAGTGCCTTTCTCAAGCTTGAAGTCCGGAATGCCATAACGCAGCAGGCCGCCGATCCGATCGGCCTTCTCGAACACCACTACGTCATGGCCCGCTCGCGCCAACTGCTGCGCGCATGCCAGTCCCGACGGGCCCGAGCCCACCACCGCTACGCGCTTGCCGGTCTTGTGCTCCGCTGGCTGCGGCTTCACCCAACCATCTTGCCACGCCTTGTCGATGATGAAATGCTCGATGGACTTGATGCCAACCGGATCATTGTTGATATTGAGCGTGCACGCCGCCTCGCACGGCGCCGGACAAATGCGGCCGGTAAACTCCGGAAAGTTGTTGGTCGAGTGCAGTACCTCGATCGCCTCGCGAAATCGCCCGCGATAGACCAGATCATTCCAATCGGGTATGACGTTGTTGACCGGACAACCGTTGTTGCAATAGGGAATGCCGCAATCCATGCAGCGCGCCCCTTGCTTGACGGCGTCATCATCGGACAACGCGAACACGAACTCGCGATAGTGCGTCAGCCGTTGCGCAACCGGTTCGTACGTCTCGCTCAGACGCTGCAGTTCAAGAAATCCCGTGGGCTTGCCCATCCAACCGACTCCAAAAAAATCTCAAACAACCAACCGCCAGGACACACCTACGCTGCGCATGCCCTTGTCGCATCGTTCCCTCACGCCGCCAACCAAAACTTTCACTTTACCGGTTGTGTTGCGGCCTTCCCTGCAAGCTCCTTCAAGGCCCGACGGTATTCCTTCGGAAATACTTTGACGAACAAGGTCCGTGCCACCTGCCAGTTTCCCAGAATCGCCTTTGCCACATCGGATCCGGTAAAGCGGGCATGGCTGTCGATCAGCCGCCGCAGCAGCGCGTCGTCATCCTCGCCGTGATGGCGCAGATCCTTTGGAGTCGTGCCCGGCGCGGCAAGCGCCTCCAGGTCGACCATTGACAGATTGCAGCGGTCCTTGAACGCCCCACCTGGATCGTAAACGTAGGCAATGCCACCGCTCATGCCGCCGGCGAAGTTGCGCCCGGTGCTGCCAAGCACGACACAGGTTCCACCTGTCATGTATTCGCATCCGTGGTCGCCGACGCCTTCCACGACGGCCGTGCCCCCCGAGTTGCGCACCAGGAAGCGCTCGCCCGCCACACCCCTGAAGTACGCCTCGCCGTCGATGGCTCCATACATCACGGTGTTGCCGATGATGATGTTCTCCTGCGGGTTGCCGCGGAATTCGGCGTGGGGTCGAACGATCAGCCGTCCGCCCGAGAGCCCCTTGCCTGTGTAATCGTTGGCATCGCCGATCAGCTCCAACGTCACGCCGCGAGCGAGGAACGCACCGAAGCTTTGCCCGGCACTGCCCGTGAAGGTGATGTGAATCGTGTCATCCGGCAATCCGGCGTGACCCTGCTTGGCCGCGATCCGGCTCGACAGCATGGTGCCGACCGTGCGATTGACATTGCGGATCGGCATGTCGATGCGCACTTTCTCGCCGCGCTCCAAGGCAGGAAACGCCAGCTCGATCAGTTTGTGATCGAGCGCTCTTGCCAGGCCGTGATCTTGCTCTTCGCAGTTGTAGCGGGCGACGTCGGCCGGAACCTGGGGCTGAAAAAACAGTCGGCTGAAATCGAGCCCTTTCGCCTTCCAGTGCTCGACGCCCTTGCGCGTGTCGAGCAAAACCGCCCGACCGATAAGATCGGCGAATCTCCTCACCCCCAGCTGCGCCATGATTTCTCGCACTTCCTCGGCGACGAAGAAGAAATAGTTCACCACGTGCTCTGGCTGACCGGAAAAGCGCTTGCGCAGGACCGGGTCCTGGGTGGCGACGCCCACAGGACAGGTGTTGAGGTGGCATTTGCGCATCATGATGCAGCCTTCGACTACGAGCGGCGCCGTCGCAAACCCAAACTCATCGGCACCGAGCAGGGCACCAATGACGACATCGCGGCCGGTCTTCATCTGGCCGTCCACCTGAACGGCAATGCGGCCGCGCAGCCGATTGATGACCAGTGTCTGCTGGGTTTCGGCGAGCCCGAGTTCCCAGGGCGTGCCGGCGTGCTTTATCGAACTCCAAGGCGACGCGCCGGTGCCGCCATCGTGGCCAGCGATGGTCACGTGATCGGATTTCGCCTTGGCCACGCCCGCGGCAATGGTCCCCACGCCGACCTCGGAGACGAGCTTCACAGAAATTGAAGCACTCGGATTGGCGTTCTTCAGATCATGGATGAGCTGCGCCAGATCCTCGATCGAGTAAATGTCGTGATGCGGAGGCGGAGAAATAAGCCCGACGCCCGGCACGGAGAAGCGCAGTTCCGCGATGTATTCGGAGACCTTGTGTCCGGGCAGTTGGCCACCCTCACCCGGTTTCGCGCCCTGGGCAACCTTGATCTGAATCTGGTCCGCACTTACCAAGTATTCCGTCGTAACACCAAAGCGCCCTGACGCGACCTGCTTGATCTTGGAGCGCAGGGAGTCACCCGCCTTGAGCACCAAGTCGCGCTCGATGCGGTCCTTACCGAGCAGGCCGGCGAGGGTGTCACCCTCCTTGATCGGCTTGTAGCGCCGCGGATCCTCACCGCCTTCGCCGGTATTCGACTTGCCGCCGATTCGGTTCATGGCAATCGCCAGCGTCGTATGGGCTTCGGTGGAGATGGAGCCGAGCGACATCGCGCCAGTTGCGAAGCGCTTGACGATTTCCCGGGCTGGTTCGACTTCCTCGATCGGAACGGCGGCGCCGGCCGGTCTGAATTCGAACAGGCCACGCAACGTCATGTGGCGCTTGCTCTGATCGTTGATGATGCGAGCGTACTCCTTGTACGTCTGAAAATTGCCCGAGCGCGTGGAGTGCTGCAACTTGGCGATGGCATCGGGCGTCCACATATGCTCGTCGCCGCGCGTGCGCCAGGCGTATTCACCGCCGGCATCCAGCATGTTCGCCAGCAGCGGGTCGTTGCCAAAGGCACTGCGATGCAGGCGAATGGCCTCCTCGGCGACCTCGAAGATACCGACCCCCTCCACCTGCGTCGGCGTGCCGGTGAAGTACTTGTCCACAAACGCCTTGCGCAGCCCAACCGCCTCGAAGATCTGGGCGCCGGTGTAGGACATGTAAGTGGAGATGCCCATCTTGGACATGACCTTCAGCAAGCCCTTGCCGATCGCCTTGATGTAGTTCTTGATCGCCTGCTCTTCGTCGATCTGACCGGGCAATCCCGTCGCGATCTCCGCCACGGTTTCCAGCGCCAGGTACGGATAGATCGCCTCGGCGCCGTATCCGCCCAGCAGCGCGAAGTGGTGCACCTCTCGCGCCGAACCGGTTTCGACGACCAGACCGGCGCTCGTGCGCAATCCCCGCGTCACGAGGTGCTGGTGGATGGCGGATAACGCCAGCAAGGCGGGAATAGCAACGCAGTTGCGATCCAGCTGGCGATCAGACACGATCAGAATGTTGTAGCCGGAGTTGACCGCCTCCTCCGCCTCTGCGCACAGTGAGGCCAGTCGCGCCTCGACCCCTTCCTTGTCCCAGCCGACTGGATAGCAGATATCGAGCTCGTAGGAGCGGAACTTGCCGTCCGCATACTTCTCGATGTGGCGGATCTTCTGCATGTCCGCTTCGGAGAGCACCGGCTGAGACACCTCCAGGCGCATGGGCGGATTGATGTCGGTGACATCGAGAAGATTCGGCTTCGGCCCGATGAACGACACCAGGGACATGACCAACTCTTCTCTGATCGGGTCGATAGCGGGATTGGTCACCTGGGCGAAAAGCTGCTTGAAGTAACCGTAAAACGGCTTCGCCCGGTCCGAGAGCACAGCGAGCGGCGAGTCGTTGCCCATTGAGCCGATCGGCTCCTCGCCGTTAATCGCCATGGGTTGCATGAGAAACTTCAGATCTTCCTGGGTATAGCCGAATGCTTGCTGGCGGTCGAGCAGCGACTCGCGCGCGGCTTCCACGCGCTCGGAGGGCTTGGGCAGCGCGTCCAGCTTGATGCCAATGCGCCGAATCCACTCGCGGTACGGCTTGGCATTGGCGAGCGCATCCTTTAGCTCTTTGTCATCGATGATGCGCCCTTCCTCGGTGTCGATGAGAAACATCTTGCCTGGCTGCAATCGCCACTTCTTGACGATCTTGGACTCCGGCACCGGCAGCACGCCCACTTCCGAGGCCATGATCACGAGATCATCGTCCGTGACGACATAGCGTGCAGGGCGCAGGCCGTTGCGGTCGAGCGTCGCGCCGATCTGGCGTCCGTCGGTAAACGCCACGGCGGCCGGTCCGTCCCAGGGTTCCATCATGGCAGCGTGATACTCATAAAATGCGCGCCGGTGCTCGTCCATCAGCGTGTGCTTCTCCCACGCCTCTGGAATCATGAGCATCACCGCGTGGGCAAGAGAGTAGCCCGCCATGTAGAGCAGTTCGAGCGCATTGTCGAAAGAGGCCGAGTCGGACTGTCCTTCGTAGATCAGTGGCCACACCTTGTCCAGGTCGCGCCCGAGGACTGGCGAAGAGATCGCTTTCTGGCGCGCCTTGATCCAGTTGACGTTGCCGCGCAGGGTGTTGATCTCGCCATTGTGAGCGATGAAACGGAATGGGTGAGCGAGATCCCACGTCGGGAAGGTGTTTGTGGAGAAGCGCTGATGCACCAATGCCAGCGCAGAGGTCGCGCGGGGATCTTGCAAATCCTTGTAGTACACGCCCACCTGCGGCGCCAGCAACATGCCCTTGTAGACGACGGTGCGCGCCGACAGGGACGGAACGTAGATCTCCTTCCCGTGCTTGAGGCGCAGTGCCTGAATCGCGTGACCGGAGCGCTTGCGGATGATGTACAGCTTGCGCTCCAGGGCATCGGTGGTCATGATGTCGCGGCCGCGACCGATGAAGATCTGGCGGATCACGGGTTCCTTGGTCTTGACGTAGGGCGACATGGGCATGGAGTGATCGACTGGTACATCGCGCCAGCCGAGCACCACCTGTCCCTCGGCGCGCACGGCGCGCTCGATCTCTTCCTGGCAGGCAAGGCGCGACGCCGCTTCCTTGGGCAGGAATGCCATGCCAACGCCGTACTCCCCCGGCGGCGGAAGCGTGACGCCGGATGCCGCCAAGTCTTCGCGATACAGGCGATCGGGAATCTGCATAAGCAGGCCCGCCCCGTCACCCATCAGCGGATCGGCACCCACCGCCCCACGGTGGTCGAGGTTCTTCAGGATCAGCAGCCCCTGCTCGACGATGTCGTGGCTCTTGACACCCCGGATGTGGGCAACAAATCCGACGCCGCAGGCGTCATGCTCGTTTGCCGGGTCATAGAGACCCCTGCTCAAAGGGAGGACCATGTTTGCTTCCTTGGGGTTACAGAAACGACCGAATTGCCGCCTGGGGTTGCCGGAGCCCGCGCTCGCCTGCCGGCACACGTGAAGGACTGATTACCAACACTACGGTGCCGAAGGCGCGCCAGCGCGCGACCAGCCGTCTCGACAAAATCTCAGGGCGAACTTGTAAATATACCGGCAAACGGAATGCGACTCAAGAAACACGCCAATCCAGCCCAAGCTCGCCTGCGACGCCGCGGCTACGCGAGGGGTGAAGCCGCGCGAGCAGAGGACTTGGCGGGAATGACATCGATTCGGGCCATCATCGCCGGCGACGACGCCGCCAACACCGCCTAGATCTCTCCGACGGCGAATAACCGCCGGTGCTCCCGCATGGCGTAGCGGTCTGTCATGCCGGCAATGTAGTCTGCAATCGCGCGTGGCCGGTCCTCACGCGCCCTGTCACGATGTTGAGGTGGAAGAAGTTCGATGTCGGCGCTCAATGCGTCGAACAGTTCGCTGACGATACGCCGGGCCTTGTTGGTCATCCGGCACACTTGATAGTGCCGATAGAGATTGGCACGCAGGAACTGCTTCAACTGTAGTTGCGCCCGCTCCATTGGCTCGCTGAAGGCAACGAGGATCGGCGCATTGCGCACATCCTCTACGGTCGCAGGGGAGGCTGTTGCGATATTGCGCCGGGTCTGCCTGATTACGTCGAGCATGAGGGCATTGATCATGCGCCTGACGGTTTCGTGGATGAGACGCCGCCCCTGCAGGCCTGGGAACTCGGCACTCGCCTGGTCGCTGTGCTGGGCGAACATATCGATTGCTGCAAGTTGTTCGAGATCAATCAGCCCCGAACGCAGACCGTCGTCCACGTCGTGATTGTTGTAGGCGATCTCGTCGGCGAGATTGCAGATCTGCGCCTCCAGGGAGGGCTGAGTCCTTTCTTGAAACCGCTTGCCCAGTTCGCCCAGCGATCGCGCGTTCTGGGGCGAGCAGTGCTTGAGGATTCCTTCCCGAGTCTCGAAGCACAGGTTCAACCCGTCGAACGCCGCGTAACGTTCCTCGAGTAGATCAACGATGCGCAGCGACTGGAGATTGTGCTCGAACCCGCCGAAATCCTTCATGCACGCGTTGAGGGCGTCCTGGCCTGCATGACCGAAGGGCGTGTGACCAAGATCGTGGGCAAGCGCGATCGCCTCCGCAAGGTCTTCGTTGACGCGCAGTGCGCGGGCGATCGAGCGTGCGAGTTGCGCCACCTCTATGGTGTGGGTGAGCCGCGTTCGGAACAGATCCCCTTCGTGATTGACGAAGACCTGTGTCTTGTACTCGAGGCGTCGAAAGGCGGTCGAATGAACGATACGGTCGCGGTCGCGCTGGAAGTCGCTCCGCTCGGCTGGGGTCGGCTCGGGATGGATGCGTCCCCGCGAGTTTTCCGGCGTAACCGCGTATGGTGCGAGTTCAGGCATTTCCACTACCTGATTACCAATGAACCT
>JRYG01000636.1_pt1 | contig 40229 bp, 35 predicted proteins | sample 235341 | NCBI WGS metagenome assembly JRYG01 (sample SAMN03074218, study PRJNA261478) | activated sludge metagenome | biome: Wastewater Treatment Plant; feature: Wastewater; material: Activated sludge; isolation source: activated biomass of a wastewater treatment plant treating hydrocarbon... ...
TACCCGCCTTCCGTTCGGTGACCGTCCATTTCGACCCCTTGGCGGCGGACGCCCTCGCCCTGCGGGCCGTGCTCGCCGATCTGGCGGGCAAGGGCGGCAGCCTGTCGGCGGCCGGCTGCCGCTGGCACATCCCGGTCTGCTTCGATGCCGACTGCGCCCCCGACCTGGCGGCGGTGGCTGCCGAGAAGGGCCTGGCGCCGGAGGCCGTGGTGCGTCTCCTGACCGACAGCGTGCTGACCGTCTATATGCTCGGCTTCCTGCCCGGCTTTCCCTACCTGGGCGGCGTTCCCGCGGCCCTGGACATGCCGCGGCTGGCGACCCCCCGCAAGGTGGTGCCGGCCCGCTCCATCGCCGTCGCCGGGCGCATGTGCGCCGCCTACCCGTGGGAAAGCCCGGGGGGCTGGCGCCTCCTGGGGCGCACCCCGATCCGCCTGTTCGACCCCGCCAACGGCCGCCGGCCGGCGCTGCTGTCGCCGGGGGACGAAGTGGTCTGGGAACCCGTCGACCGGGCGACCTACGATCGCCTGGAGCAGGAATGCGCCGCCGGCGACTTCGACCTCAGTCGGCTGGTGCCGGGGGAGGGGGCGAGATGAGGGCGCCCATCGGAACCCATGCCCGGCGGCGCCGGGGCTCCCGCTTGCTGCTGGGAGTTGCGCCATGACCGCCATGGTCGAAGTGATCGAGGCGGGCCTCGCCGTCACCGTCCAGGACCGCGGCCGGAGCGGCTATCGCAGCCTGGGGGTGCCCCTCTCCGGCGCCCTCGACCCCGACCTCATGACGGCGGCCAACGCGCTGCTGGGCAACGATTCGGCGGTGCCGGTCCTCGAGGTCTGCCTCGGCGGCCCGGCCCTCAAGGCCCTCTCCGGCACCGTCCGCGTCGCTTTGGCCGGGGAGGTCGGCGGCCAGGTGGTCAATGGCCGCGGCCAGGTCCTGCAGGTGCTGCCCTGGCAGACCGCCACCCTCTTTCCCGGCGACCTCATCCGCGTCGGCGGCTGCCCCGGCGGCGTCGGCTACGTGGCCATTTCCGGCGGCTTCCAGGCGGCGCCCCAATTAGGCAGCCGCTCCACCTACCTGCGGGCCGCCTTGGGCGGCGTTAACGGGCGGGCCCTGGCCGTCGGCGATCGCCTGGCCTGCCACCCCCTGAGTGGCGACCCCTGGCTGGAATACCGGGGGCGCGACCCCTGGCGGCCGGGGGCGGGGCCCATCCGCGTCATCCTCGGCCCCCAGGACGACCACTTCACCGCCGCCGCCCTGGCCGCCTTTCTCGGCCGCCCCTGGCGGGTGACCCGGGACATGGACCGCATGGGCATCCGCCTCGACGGCGAGCGACTGGCCCACAACGAGCGGGGCGCCGAGATCGTCTCCGACGGCGTGGCGCCGGGGTCGATCCAGGTGCCGGCCAGCGGCCAGCCCATCGTCCTCCTGGCCGACTGCCAGACCTCCGGCGGCTACCCGAAGATCGCCACGGTGATCCGCGCCGACCTGCCGCGCCTGGCCCACCTGCGCCCCGGCGACGAAATCCGCTTCGCCGCCGTGGACCACGCCGCCGCCCGCGACGCCCTGGCCCGGCGGCGCCAGGAACTGGCCCTGTGGATCGAGGCCATCGAATCCTTCCGTCCGCCGGGTGTCATCGACGAGGCCGCCCTCTACGGCGGCAACCTGGTCAGCGGCGCCGTGCGCGGCGACGAGCCGGACCTATACTGGCCCCAATTCCAAGGAGAGCGCCTTGCCTAGAACGATCAACCTCAACGCCGACCTGGGCGAGAGCTTCGGCGCCTGGACCATGGGCAACGACGCCGAAATGCTGCGCCTGGTGGGCTCCGCCAACGTCGCCTGCGGCTTCCACGCCGGCGACCCGCTGGTCCTGCGCCGGACCCTGCGCCTGGCGCGGGAGTGCGGCGTCAGCGTCGGCGCCCACCCGTCCTACCCGGACCTCCAGGGTTTCGGCCGCCGGCCCATGCGCCTGGCGCCGGAGGAACTGGAAGCGGTCATCCTCTACCAGCTCGCCGCCGTGGACGGCCTGGCCCGGGTGGAGGGCACGGCGGTGACCCACGTCAAGCCCCACGGGGCGCTCAACAACGCTGCCTGCGCCGACCGCGCCCTGGCCGACACCGTGGTCAAGGCTATCCGCGCCTACGGCCGCGACCTCATCCTCCTGGCGCCGGCCCTGTCAGAGCTTTACCAGGCGGGGGAGGCGGCGGGCCTGCCGGTGGTGGCGGAAATCTTCGCCGACCGGGCCTACCAGGACGACGGCCAGCTGGTGCCCCGCAGCCGGCCCGACGCCATGGTCCACGGCCCCGAGGCGAGCTTCGCCCACGTCGAGCGCATGCTGGCCGAGGGCGCCATCGTTTCGGTGAGCGGCAAGCGGCTGATGTGCCCCATCGGTAGCGTCTGCGTCCACGGCGACGGGGCGGAGGCGGTGGCCACCACCGCCTACCTGCGCCGCCGGCTGGAAGCGGCTGGCTACCGGCTGGTGGGGCTGCCGGCCCTGGTCTGACGGCGGCGCCGGCAGGATTCAGTCCGCCGGCGGCTCCCGTCGGATCACCAGGTGTTCCCCTTCGCGCCACACCCGCATGGCGAAGTCGAAGCGGTCGGCATGGGCGGCCAGCGCTAGGTCGGCCGGGGGCAGGCTGGGCCAGGTGCCGGCGGCAAAGCGCCGCCCGAAATCGGAATCCCGCACCCGCCGCTCGAATTCGTCGGCGGCGACAGCCTCGTTGCGCAGCAGGGCTTCGATGTAGTCGGCGCAGGCCAGATCCTCGTCGCCGTTGCGATCGACCCATTCCCCGGTGATGACGAAACCGATGTCGTCGGTGCCCGCCGCACGGAGGGCGTCAGCCGTCGCCCGGGCGCACACCAGGCTGGCGGCGTAGAGCCGGGTTGCCCCGCTAAAGCGCTGCAGGCCCCGCACCCCCGCCGCAGTGCTGAGCACTACTGCGGCGCCCGCCAGGGCCGCTTCGGCAAGTTGCGCAGGGGAATTGCCGAAATCGAATTCCGGCACCGGATCGCCGCCCCGCACCGCCCCCGCAGTCACCCCCCGCTCCAGCCGGCGGCCGAGGGCCTGGGCGGCGTCGACGCCTTCCACCGCGTAGACGGCCCGGGCGCCCCGGGCCAGGGCGACCGCCGCCGTGGTGAACGAGCGCAGCACGTCGATGACGACGATCGTCCCGGTGCCGGCGACGTTGTCCTGGCGGTTGAGGAAGATGCGGGGAATGCACATGGCCTGTCCGGAGGAGGCTCGTCCTCAGCCCATCGCCTTCAACTGCTGGATGATCTCCGCCACGGCGGGCTGGGCGTCGCCGTAGAGCATGCGGCAGTTGTCGGTGTAGAAGAGGGCGTTCTCCACCCCGGAATAACCGGTGCCCTTGCCCCGCTTGATGACCACCACGTTCTGGGCCTTGTCGGCATCGAGGATGGGCATGCCGTAGATGGGGCTCGACTTGTCGGTGCGGGCCACCGGGTTCACCACGTCGTTGGCGCCGATGACGAGGGCGACGTCGGCCTGGGGAAACTCGCCGTTGATCTCTTCCAGGTCGAAGATCTTGTCGTAGGGCACGCCGGCCTCGGCCAGCAGCACGTTCATGTGCCCCGGCATGCGCCCCGCCACCGGGTGGATGGCGAACTTCACCTCGACCCCGGCCTCTTCCAGCAATTCCGCCATCTCCCACACCTTGTGCTGGGCGTGGGCCACGGCCATGCCGTAGCCGGGGACGACGATGACCTTGCTGGCGTAGCGCATCATGGCCGCCGCATCGACGGCGCCCACCTCCTTCATCGACCCGGTGATCGCCTGGCCTTCCTGGGCGGCGCCGGAAATGGGCGTGAACAGGATGTTGGTGAGGGGCCGGTTCATGGCCTTGGCCATCAACTGGGTGAGCAGGGTGCCGGCGGCGCCGACGACGATGCCGGCGATGATCAGCGCCGGGTTGCCCAGGACGTAGCCCTCGAAGCCCACGGCCAGGCCGGTGAAGGCGTTGAAGAGGGAGATCACCACCGGCATGTCGGCGCCGCCGATGGGCAGGGTGACCACCAGGCCCAGCACCAGGGCGGCGGCGAAGAAGGCCAGCACCAGCCCGGCGGGGGCCGGCGCCGCCACGGCCATGGCGACGCCCAGGGCGAGGGCGCCGAGGGCGAGCAGGACGTTGACGGCGTTCTGGGCGGGCAGGCGCACGGCCTTCTTCATCAGGCCCTGGAGCTTGGCGAAGGCGACGCAGGAGCCGGTGAAGGAGACGGCGCCGATCAGCGCCCCCACCACGGCGAGGACGGTGGCGGCCGGGCCGTGGGCGCCGCCCCGGGCGAACTCGATGGCGGCGATGGCCGCCGCGGCGCCGCCGCCCATGCCGTTGTAGATGGCCACCATCTGGGGCATGTCGGTCATCTTCACCTTCTTGCCGGAAATCCACGCCGCGGCGGCGCCCACCGCCAGGGCCACGACCATGAGGCCGAGGTTCTTCAGCCCGGGGACGAGGAAGGTGCCGGCCACCGCGACGACCATGCCGACGCCGGCCCAGACGATGCCCTTTCTCGCCGTGGCCGGCGAGCTCATGCCCTTGAGGCCGAAGATGAAGAGGAGCGCTCCGAGGAACCAGGGCGCCTGGACGTAGAGGGGGAGGTTCATGGTCAGCCCTCCTTCTTCTTGAACATGGCCAGCATGCGCTCGGTGACCACGTAGCCGCCGGCGGCGTTGGCCGCGCCGAGGGCGACGGCGAAGAAGCCGATGGCTTGTTCAAGCACGGTGTCGGCGCTGCCGAGGGCGACCATGGCGCCGACCACCACCACGCCATGGACGAAGTTGGACCCGGACATCAGCGGGGTGTGCAGGATGACCGGCACCTTGGCGATGATCTCGTAGCCGGTGAAGGCGGCGAGCATGAAGATGTATAAGGCGAGCAGGCCGTCCATCAGGCGTCTCCCAGGATCTGTTTCACGGTGGGGCTGACCGTCTCGCCGTCGCGGCAGAGCACGGTGCCGGCAAGGATCTCGTCGGACCAGTCGAAGGCGAGCTGGCCGTCCTTGATCCAGGGCGAGAGGAAATTCCACAGATTCTTGGCGTAGAGCTCGGAGGCGTGGGTGGGCATGCGCGAGGGCAGGTTCAGGGGGCCGTGGATATTCACGTCGTTGAACACCACGTGCTCGCCGGGCTGGGTGAAGGCGCAGTTGCCGCCGGATTCGGCCGCCATGTCCACGATGATGGCGCCGTACTTCATGCCCTTGATCATGTCCTGGGGGATGATGAGGGGCGCCTTCTTGCCGGGGACGGCGGCGGTGGTGACGACCACGTCGGCCTGGGCGACGGCCTTGGCCAGGCGCTCGGCCTGGCGGGCCTTTTCCTCGGCGGTGAGTTCCCGGGCGTAGCCGCCGGCGCCGTCGGCGGAGACGCCGGTGTCCACGAACTTGGCGCCCAGGGATTCGATCTGTTCCCGGGCGGCGGCCCGCACGTCGTAGGCTTCGACCATGGCCCCCAGGCGCTTGCAGGTGGCGATGGTCTGGAGGCCTGCGACGCCGGCCCCCACCACCAGCACCCGGGCTGGGCGGATGGTGCCGGCGGCGGTGGTGAGCATGGGGAAGAACTTGGTGCACCGGGCGGCGGCGATGAGCCCGCATTGGTAGCCGGCGCAGGAGGCCTGGCTGGAGAGGGCGTCCATGCTCTGGGCGCGGGAAATGCGGGGCAGCAGTTCCAGGGAGAAGGCGGTGATCCGGCGGGCGTTCAGGGCCGCCAGGCGCTCGCGGCTCTCGAAGGGCTTCAACAGCCCGATGAGTACGGCGCCTTCGGGGATGGCGGCAATCTCGTCGAAATCCGGCGGCGTCACCCGCAACACCAGGTGGGCGCCGCCATAGGCTTCGGCGATGCCGGGCACGGCGGTGATTTCGGGGTAGTCGGAATCGAGAAAGTGGCTCTCGATGCCGGCGCTTTGTTCCATCCGGATGCGGGCGCCGAGGGCGGCGAATTTCTTCGCCGTTTCCGGCACCAGGGCGACCCGGCGTTCGCCGGGCAGGCGCTCGCGCGCCACCGCGATTTCCAGCGGCATGGGCTGTCTCCTTGGGTGGTGGGAGGGCTCTTTGGCCCCCTGTCGTTATTGCTTGACGGGCGTATTCGCCTTGCGTGCGGCGCTTAGTCTAACCCGAGACAGGTGCCAAATTGTTCATGCTGTTGCAGAAACGCAGTTCCTGGGGATAGGGGAAAAAGTCCTCCACGTGGCCGTCGCGGATCTTCTGCTGGGCGTCCTGCCAGAATTTCGGGGAAAGCAGGTCGGCATGGTGCTTCATGAAGACCTTGCGCAGCACCGGCGAGGCCAGGAGGAAGGTGCCGAATTCCTCGGGGAAGACATCGTTCTTCCGGACCGTGTACCAGACCTCGCCCGACATTTCGGTCTCGAAATCCGGCGCCGGCGGGATCGCCCGGAAGTTGCAGTCGGTCATGTACTCGATCTCGTCGTAGTCGTAGAACACGACGCGGCCATAGCGGGTGATGCCGAAGTTCTTCCACAGCATGTCGCCGGGGAAGATGTTGGCCTGGGCCAGTTCGCGGATGGCGCTGCCGTATTCGCGGATGGCGTGTTCCATGCCCTCCAGGTTGTTGGTGCGCTCCATCTTCTCCAGGTGGATATTGAGGGGCTCCATGCGCCGCTCGATGAAGAGGTGCTTGATGATGATGCTGTCGCCGTCGATCTCGAAGGTGGAGGGGGCGAGTTCCTGGAGTTCGGACATCAATTCCGGGGTGAAGCGCTTCACCGGGAAGGCGACGTTGGAGAATTCCAGGGTATCGGCCATGCGGCCCACCCGGTCCACCTGCTTGACCATCATGTACTTGCGCTTGACGGTGTCGTGGTCCACTTCCTTGGAGCTGCCGAAGACGTCCTTGATGATCTTGAAGACGTAGGGGTAGGAGGGCAGCGTGAACACCAGCATGACCATGCCGCGGATGCCGGGGGCGATGATGAAGTCGTCCTCGGAATGGTGCAGGTGGTAGATGAGGTCGCGGAAGAACATGGTCTTGCCCTGCTTGCCCAGGCCGAGCATGGTGTACAGCTCGGAGCGGGGCTTGCCCGGCATGATGGAGCGGAGGAACTGCACGTAGCCGGAGGGGGCTTCCATGTCCACCATGAAGTAGGCCCGGGACAGCGAGAAGAGAAGCCCGATGCGCCAGGCGTCGAGGAGGATGGTGTCGAGGTAGAGCTTGCCGTTCTCGTCGTGCAGGACCGGCACGGTGAAGGGGTACTCGTGGGGGCCGTTGATGCACTTGCCGATGACGTAGGCGGCCTTGTTGCGGTAGAAGGCCGAGGACAGCACCTGGATCTGGAAATTCACCTCGCGCTGGGGCATGCCCCCCAGGAAGCCGCCGATGGAGCGGTAGATGCAGTCCACGTCCCGGTCCAGGTCGGCGAAATCCCGCTGCCAGGCGAAATCGAGGAAGATCTGCCTGACCGTGCCGCGCAGGCCCTCCCGGTGGGCGTAGTAGCAGCGGTAGGTGGGTTCGCCGTCGCCCTCGATGTACTCGGTGGAAATGGCCGGCCGCACGAAGATGAAATCGTTGTGGAAGTAGTTGCGGTGCAGGATCTTGGTGGTCACCGAGTTGAAGAAGGTCTCCGCCAGCTCCGGCTGCTTGTGGTTGAGGAGCAGGCCGATGTAAAGGAGCTTGACCTGCTGCCAGGTGTTCTCGTCCACGTGGGCGGCATCGAACTCGGTGCGCAGGCGCTCGACGCACTCGTCCACCCGGTCGTCGTAGAAGCGGATGCGCTCTCTCACCGCCCGGTGGACGCCCAGCCAGTCGCCGTTCTCGAACCGTACCTTGGCCTCGCGGCAGGTTTCCCGGAACAGGGTGTAGTGCTTGTTGAAGCCCTGGATCATGGCGAGCGCGATCTGGTGGGCGCTGGTGCCGTAGAGGCCGACGGAGATTTTCATGGGGACGGGCAGTGGCGAAAAACGACAATTCTAGCCGGTGAGCAACCGGCACCGCTCAGGCGCGGTTGAGGGCGGCGGAGAATTCGAGGAAGGCGGGGCCGGGCATGGGGCGGCCGTAGAGGTAGCCCTGGGCCAGGATGCAGCCCAGGCTCGCCAGGGCGGCGCTCTGGGCGGCGGTCTCGACGCCTTCGGCGATGACCGCCAGGCCGAGCTCCTGGGCGATGGCGATGATGGCCCGCACCACCGCCGCATCGCTGCGGTCGCTGTGGACGCCGCTGACGAAGGAGCGGTCGATCTTGAGCTTGCTGATGGGTAGACGCTTCAGGTAGGCCAGGCTGGAGTAGCCGGTGCCGAAATCGTCCACCGACATGGGGATGCCGAACTGGTGGAGCTCGTCCAGGGTGTTGAGGGCCTCGCTGCCCCCTTCCATCAGCAGGCTTTCGGTAATCTCCAGCTCGATGGCGGCGGGAGGGAGGCCGTGGCGGGAGAGGGCGTCGATCACCGTCTGCGCCAGGTCGCTGTTGGTCAGTTGGGCGACGGAGAGGTTGACGGCCACCGGCAGGGCCGTGCCCGCAGCCCGCAGGAGGGCGGCCTGGCGGCAGGCCTCATCGAGGACCCAACTGCCGATGGGGACGATCAGCCCCGAACTCTCGGCCACCGGGATGAAGCGGGCGGGGCTGACCAGGCCCAGCTCCGGGTGGCGCCAGCGCAACAGGGCCTCGCAGCCGGTGAGGCGGCCGTCGACGATGCCCACCTGGGGCTGGAATTCGAGGAACAGTTCGCCGCGGTCGATGGCGGTGGCCAGATGGCGTTCCAGGTCGAGGCGCTCCGCCGCCGCCTGGGCCATGCCGGCGTCGAAGAAGGCGAACTGGCCGCGGCCCCGGGTCTTGGCGGCGTACAGCGCCAGGTCGGCATTCTTGAGGAGGGTGGAGGCATCGGCGGCCTCGGCGGGAAAGAAGGCCACGCCGGCGGAAGCCCGCACGACCAGTTCGCCCCCCTCCACGGCGATGGGCTGGCGCAGGGTGGTCAGCAGCTCGCCGATGCGTCCGCCGACCTGGGCCGGGTTGCCGGCTTCGGGGACGACCACGATGAACTCGTCCCCGCCCTGGCGGGCCACCACTTCCGGCGACGGGAATTCCGCCTGCAGGCGCCGGGCGATTTCCTGGAGGACGGTGTCGCCCACGTAATGGCCGAGGGAATCGTTGATGTTCTTGAAGTTGTCCAAGTCCAGGTAGACCAGGGCCACCGGCGCGCCGCTCTCCCGGGACTGGGTGAGGATGGCCGTCAGGGACTCGCCGAGGAGAAAGCGGTTGGCCAGCCCGGTGAGGCTGTCCCGGGTGGCCAGCATGCGGATCAGCTCCTCCTGGTGCTTGCGTTCGCTGATGTCGGTGATGGAGCCGGCCATGCGGCGGGCGGTGCCGTCCTCATCGAAGTGGGCGATGCCGCGGGAGAGGCCCCAGGCCCAGGTGCCGTCGGCCCGGCGGATGCGGTATTCGCATTCGAAGTGGGGGGTTTCGTGGCAGAGGTGGCGGGTGTTGGCCTCGTTGTACTTGTCGCGGTCCTCCGGATGCACCAGTTCCAGCCACTCGTCGGTGGTCTTCACGGCGAAATCCTCGGGGTAGCCGAGGATGCTGAGGAGCCGTGGCGACAGGAAGAGGTTCTTGGTGACCGGATTCCATTCCCAGATGCCGTCGGCGGCACCCTTCAGGGCCAGGGCGAACCCCGTTTCGCTGGCTTCCAGGCCGCTGGTGGCGCTGTCGTCCGCCGCCGAGATGTCGTGGACCAGCCAGAGATAGGCTGCCTCGTCGCCCGGGATGGCCGTCAGGCTGGCCTCCACCCGGCGCCGGCGCGGCGTGGTCAGCAGTTCGTAGCGCCGCCGGTGGCCGAGGGGGAAATCGTCAGGACCGGCGGCGACGCCGTGCCGGCGCCCCACCAGCGCGTACAGCCGCTGGCCCACCACCTCGCCGGGGCCTCGCCCCATGTCGGCCAGCAGGCGCCCGTTGGCGTGGACGAAGCGCAACTCCGCGTCCACCAGGGCCGCGCCCGTCGGCAGATGGTCGATCATCTGTCGCCAGGGGGGCTTGGGCGGAGAGGGCAATACTGGCATCAATGTGTTCTCGGTAGGGCCGGCCGATGTTTAGAAACATATATTTGACCATCGTTCGACATGGCGATTGAATGCGTCGACATTGCCACCCGATGGGCCGGTTGACTAGGCCAAAAGTAACAGATTATTCAATTTTTGTCTGGCGGGTGCCCGGCAATCCGATCCGGTCTGTAAGCCTGTAGAAAGGCGGCTTGCGTATAATTATGAATGCTGGCGCAGGCATCCCGGGGGCATGGCGCTCCTGGCCCCGCTTCTCGCGCGGCTCCATCAATCCAATTTCAGAGGTAAGCATGGCGACTGGGAAGTCTACGATCATCTACACCCTTACGGACGAGGCGCCCCTGCTGGCGACTTGCGCCTTCCTGCCCATCATCCGCACCTTCACCGGGCCGGCGGGCATCGACATCGAAAAGGCGGACATCTCCGTTTCCGCACGCGTCCTCGCCGAATTCTCCGATTGCCTCCGCGACGACCAGAAGGTGCCGAACACCCTCGCCGAGCTGGGTCGGAAGACCCTGGAGCCCGACGCCAACATCATCAAGCTGCCCAACATCTCGGCTTCGGTGGCCCAGTTGAAGGCCTGCATCAAGGAATTGCAGGAGAAGGGCTACGCCATTCCCGACTATCCGGAAAACCCGGCCAGCGAAGAAGACAAGGCCCTCAAGGCCCGCTACGGCAAGTGCCTGGGTTCCGCCGTCAACCCGGTGCTGCGAGAGGGCAATTCCGACCGCCGCGCCCCGGCCGCCGTCAAGAACTACGCCAAGAAGCACCCGCACGCCATGGGCGAGTGGAAGCAGTGGTCCCAGACCCACGTCTCCCACATGCACGGCGGCGACTTCTACCACGGCGAGAAGTCCCTGACCCTGGACAAGGCCCGCCGCGTGCGCATGGAGCTGATCGCCAAGGGCGGGCGGACTTCCGTCCTCAAGCCGGAAGTGAAGCTGCAGGAAGGCGAGATCATCGACTCCATGTTCATGAGCAAGAAGGCGCTCTGCGACTTCTACGAGAAGGAACTGGAAGACTGCCGCGAAGCCGGCATCCTCTTTTCCCTGCACGTCAAGGCGACGATGATGAAGGTGTCCCACCCCATCGTCTTCGGCCACTGCGTCAAGATCTATTACAAGGAAGCCTTCGAGAAGCACGCCCGGACCTTCGAGGAACTGGGCGTCAATGTGAACAACGGCATGGTCGACCTCTACGAGAAGATCAAGCAACTGCCCGAATCCAAGCGCGACGAGATCATCCGCGACCTGCACGCCTGCCAGGAACACCGTCCGCGCCTGGCCATGGTCGATTCGGCCAAGGGCATCACCAATTTCCACTCGCCCAACGACGTCATCGTCGACGCCTCCATGCCGGCCATGATCCGCGCCGGCGGCAAGATGTGGGGCGCCGACGGCAAGCAGTACGACGCCAAGGCGGTCATGCCGGAATCGACCTTTGCCCGCATCTACCAGGAGATGATCAACTTCTGCAAGTGGCACGGCAACTTCGATCCGAAGACCATGGGCACCGTCCCCAACGTCGGCCTCATGGCCCAGCAGGCCGAGGAATACGGTTCCCACGACAAGACCTTCGAGATTGCCGAGGACGGCATCGCCAATATCGTCGACATCGATACCGGCGAAGTGCTGCTCACCCAGAACGTGGAGCAGGGCGACATCTGGCGCATGTGCCAGGTGAAGGACGCACCGATCCGCGACTGGGTCAAGCTGGCCGTCACTCGGGCCCGCAACTCGGGCATGCCGGCCGTCTTCTGGCTGGACCCCTACCGGCCCCACGAAGCCGAACTGATCAAGAAGGTCGAGGCCTACCTCAAGGAGCACGACACCGAAGGCCTCGACATCCACATCATGTCCCAGGTCCGCGCCATGCGCTTCACCCTCGAGCGCGTCGCCCGCGGCCTCGACACCATCTCGGTGACCGGCAACATCCTGCGCGACTACCTGACCGACCTCTTCCCCATCATGGAACTGGGCACCTCCGCCAAGATGCTGTCCATCGTCCCCCTGATGAACGGCGGCGGCATGTACGAGACCGGCGCCGGCGGCTCCGCCCCCAAGCACGTGCAGCAACTGGTTCAGGAAAACCACCTGCGCTGGGATTCCCTGGGCGAATTCCTGGCCCTGGCCGTGTCCCTGGAGGAACTGGGCATCAAGGAGAACAACCCCCGCGCCAAGCTGCTCGCCAAGACCCTGGACGCCGCCACCGGCAAGCTCCTCGACAACAACAAGTCGCCCTCGCCCAAGACCGGCGAACTGGACAACCGCGGCAGCCAGTTCTACCTGGCCATGTACTGGGCCCAGGAACTGGCCGCCCAGACCGAGGACAAGGAACTGGCCGCCCACTTCGCGCCGCTGGCCAGGACCCTGGCCGACAACGAGGGCCAGATCGTCGCCGAGATGAAGATGGTGCAGGGCCGCCCGGTGGATATCGGCGGCTACTACAAGGCCGACCCGGAGAAAACCAAGGCGATCATGCGCCCGAGCCCGACCCTCAACGCCGCGCTCAAGGCTGCCGCCGCCTGAGGGGGACGGCCCGGACGGCCCGACGGACCGGAACCCCGGCCGCCGGGCCGTTTTTCTTTGGGACTAGCTCCCTTGCCCAGGCTGACATCGGCCCGCGTTTTGCCGCATAATTCCAGCCTTGGCCGGCAGCAGGAGAACCCTCTGCCGGCGCCCCCGCGGGGGGAAAGTCGACGTAGACCCAGGTCGTCCTATAACAACGCATTGGAGTGGATATGGCATCGCACATCAAGGTTCCGCAAGGTGGTCAGAAAATCGTTCCGGGGCAACCGATCCCGGACAATCCCATCATCCCGTTCATCGAAGGTGACGGTATCGGTATCGACATCACGCCGGTGATGATCAAGGTCATCGACGCCGCGGTCGAAAAGGCCTACGGCGGCAAGAAGAAGATCCATTGGATGGAAGTCTACGCGGGCGAAAAATCCACCCGCCTCTACGGCCCCGACGAGTGGCTGCCCAAGGAAACCTTCGACGCCCTCAAGGAATATTCCGTCTCCATCAAGGGCCCCATGACCACCCCGGTGGGCGGCGGCATCCGCTCCCTCAACGTGGCCCTGCGCCAGGAACTTGATCTCTACCAGTGCGTGCGCCCGGTGCAGTACTTCAAGGGCGTGCCTTCCCCCCTCAAGCACCCGGAACTGACCAACATGGTCATCTTCCGCGAGAACACCGAAGACATCTACGCCGGCATCGAATGGGCCAACGGCTCCGACGGCGCCAGGAAGGTCATCAAGTTCCTGCAGGAGGAAATGGGCGTCAAGAAGATCCGCTTCCCGGGCTCCTCCGGCATCGGCATCAAGCCCGTTTCCGTCGAGGGCACCCAGCGCCTCGTGCGCGCCGCCATCAAGTACGCCGTCGCCAATGACCGCAAGTCGGTGACCATCGTGCACAAGGGCAACATCATGAAATTCACCGAAGGCCTCTTCCGTGACGCCGCCTACGAACTGGCCCAGAAGGAATTCGGCGCCGAGCTGATCGACGGCGGCCCGTGGTGCAAGTTCAAGAACCCCAAGACCGGCCGTGAAATCATCATCAAGGACGCCATCGCCGACGCCTTCCTGCAGCAGATCCTGCTGCGCCCGGCCGAGTACGACGTGATCGCCACCTGCAACCTGAACGGCGACTACATCTCCGACGCCCTGGCCGCCCAGGTCGGCGGCATCGGCATCGCCCCCGGGGCCAACATCTCCGACCAGTACGCCTGCTTCGAAGCCACCCACGGCACCGCCCCCAAGTACGCCGGCCTGGACAAGGTGAACCCCGGTTCCCTCATCCTCTCCGCCGAGATGATGCTGCGCCACCTGGGCTGGGTCGAGGCGGCCAACCTGGTCATCAAGTCCATGGAAGCCGCCATCGGCGACAAACAGGTCACCTACGACTTCGCCCGCCTCATGGAAGGCGCCAACGAGCTCTCCTGCTCCGCCTTTGGCGATGCGATGATCGCCCGGATGTAAGCAGCGTTTCGGCCTCTGCCGCGCAAAGCCCCCGCCGGTCGGGGGCTTTGTTTTTTGTCCCCAACGCTGATAAGGTGTGCGCATAGTATGCGCATAGCGAGGTGCTCCATGCCATCGATCCAATCCTCCTCATCCAGGAAACGGGCCGTCAACCTGACCCTCAGCGAACCCCTCGTCGCCCGGGCGCGGGAGGTGACCGACAACCTATCCGGCGTCGTCGAGGCCCTCCTCGCCGACTACGTGCAGAAAGCCGAGGCCGAGCGGCAGGCCCGGTGGCAGGTGGTTGAAGCCAGCGTCGCCGCCTGGAACACCTTCGACGAACGGGTAGGCGCCTTTGCCGACGAGCACTCGACCCTCTGATGGCCCAGTTTGACGTCCATCGCAACCCCGGGCGGAACCGGGAGGCCATTCCCTTCGTGGTGGTCGTCCAATCCTCCCTCTACGATGGCTTTCGCCGCCGCGTCGTCGTCCCCCTGGTGCGCAAGGCCCAGCTTTCCGACCTGCCCGACAGCGCCCTCAACCCGGCGTTTCGTGTGGAGGGCGTGGACGTTGTCCTGCATCCCCTGGAAATCGTCTCGGTGGCCTGCGACCAGTTGGGGGCACGGATCGGCTCCCTGGCCGAAGAGGGCAACAGAATCGCGGCCGCGTTGGACGAGTTGCGGACCCGGGCGTGGCGCTGAGGGAAAAATGAACCCCGTTTCTTTCCCCCCGACCCAATGCAAGAACCGGGAGGACGCCATGGCGGTTCGCATAGTCCGTCTTGGCAGCCCGCGCGCGACCGGCGAAGGGCTGCGCATCGGCACCGTGCGCCGGCCGCCCCGGGGCGTGCCCAAGGCCGGGTACGCCGCCCAGGACTGGTACGACGCCTGGTTCCCCACCCTGGCGCCGAGCGCGGAACTCGCCCAGTTCGCCAAGGCCGCCGAAAGCCCGGCCCAATGGGCCGAATTCGCCCGCCGCTACCGGGCTGAAATGGCCGCCCCCGAAAGCTGCCACGCCATCGAACTCCTCGCCGCCTTGTCCCGCGGGAGCGATTTCTCGGTGGGTTGCTATTGCCTGGACGAAGCACACTGCCATCGGTCGCTGCTGCGTGAGCTGCTAGCGGCGGCGGGGGCCAGCCTATTGGAGGTGGGAAAATGAGCCTGGCCCGATTTTCCGAAGACGAGGCGCTTACTCACGATCAACTAATGGCTAAATATGAAATTAGCCACGATGGTGGCAAATTCCATTTCGAACAATACTCCTACGACCAGCTTGAGGACGCGGTCGCATATGCGCGCCGGCAGATATTAGCGACGGCAACTGAAGTTCCTGCGCAGCCTCACAAAGGCTCTCCGTGGGGCCTTATCTACATAGGTATCGTGGTGATCGCGCATCTCTTCGCGGTAACGGCCGGTCACGGAATTGGCATCGTCGCCATATGGTATTACTGCGCACTGCCGCTCTTTATTCCTGGTTTAGTCGTTGGTGCAGTTGTCTTCTTTCGTGCTCTAAACAACAAGACGATCGAGGATCGCGGACTTCGTCTCTTCTTTGGCGCCGCACCGTGGCTCTTCACACTGCTTGAGTGGCGCCTCTTACAGACCCTCCCGAGTGGATATCAAGGTGGATAGAGTAACGTCCAACCACGCGGTCCACCGCGACGGGCCTCGCGATGCTCGGCCCGCCGGTGAACGCAGGCGTTAATCCCTTGCCGCCCCCTCAACCCATCGCCGTCTTCGACTCCGGCCTCGGCGGGCTGACCGTCTTGCGCGCCCTGCGCGAGCGGTTGCCGCAGGAGGACTTCTTCTATTTCGCCGACACCCGCTTCCTGCCCTACGGCGACCGGCCGGAGAGCTTCCTGAAGGAGCGGGGGGTGCTCATCGCCGAATCCCTGGCCCGGCGGGGCGCCAAGGCCCTGGTCATCGCCTGCAACACGGCCACGGCGGCGGCGGCGGAGGCGATCCGCGCCGCCACCAGCCTGCCGGTGGTGGCCCTGGAACCCGGCGTGAAGCCGGCGGCGGCGCTGACCAGGAACGGGACCATCGGCGTCCTGGCGACGACGCGGACCCTGGCCAGCGAGCGCTTCCAGCGCCTGGTGGGCAACCACGCCAATCACCTGCGGGTGGTGGCCCAGGCCTGCCCGGGATTGGCTGAGGCCATCGAGACCGAGGGACCGGAAAGCGCCCGGGTGGCGGCTCTGCTCGACGGCTTCGTGGCGCCCCTGGCGGCGGCCGGGACTGACGTGGTGGTGCTGGGCTGCACCCATTACCCCTGGGTGGCGGCGGCCATCGCCGCCCGCATGCCGCCGGGTACGGCCTTCCTCGATACCGGCGAGGCAGTGGCACGCCAACTGGAACGCCTGCTCGCGGCTGGCGGTTTGCTGGGGGGCGGCCACGGGCGCCTGACCGTCGCGACCAGCGGCGCGCCGCAAGCGGTGGGCACAACGGTCGATCGCCTGTGGGGGCAGCATCTGCCCGTCGAACACTGGGAACCCTGATGACATCAACGCAAAAACCCCTGGCCGGACTCAAGGTGGTCGAACTCGGCACCCTCATCGCCGGGCCCTTCTGCAGCCGCATCCTGGCCGAGTTCGGGGCCGAGGTGGTGAAGGTGGAGTCCCCCGACGGCGGCGATCCCCTGCGCAAGTGGCGCAAGCTGTACGAGGGTACCTCCCTATGGTGGTACGTGCAGGCCCGCAACAAGAAGTCGGTGACGGCCAACCTCAAGCACCCGGAGGGCAAGGAATTCGTCCGCCGCCTGATCGCTTCCGCCGATATCCTGGTGGAGAATTTCCGCCCGGGGGTGCTGGAAAAGCTCGGCCTCTCCTGGGAGGCGCTGCACCGGGACAACCCCGGGCTGGTCATGGTGCGCCTTTCCGGTTTTGGCCAGACGGGGCCCTACAAGGACCAGCCGGGCTTCGGCGCCGTCGGCGAATCCATGGGCGGCCTGCGCTACGTTACCGGCTTTCCGGATCGGCCGCCGGTGCGTACCGGCATTTCCATCGGCGATTCCATCGCCGCCCTGTGGGGGGCGATCGGCGCCCTGATGGCCCTGCGCCATCGGGAAGTCGGAGGCGGCGCCGGGCAGGTGGTGGATGTGGCGCTCTACGAGGCCATCTTCGCCATGATGGAGTCCCTGGTCCCGGAATTCGACGTCTTCGGCTTCGTGCGGGAGCGCACCGGCAACATCATGCCGGGCATCACGCCCTCCAACACCCATACCACCCGGGACGGCAAGCACGTCACCATCGGCGCCAACGGCGACGCCATCTTCAAGCGCCTGATGCGGGCCATGGGCCGCGACGATCTGGCCGCCGACCCATCCCTGGACGACAACGCCGGGCGCGACGCCCGCCGCGACGAGATCTACGGCCTCATCGACGCCTGGTGCGCCGCCCATGACGAAGCCGAGGTGCTGGCGGTGCTGGAGGCGGCGGAGGTGCCGGCATCCCGGGTCTATTCGGTGGCCGACATGTTCGCCGATCCCCAGTTCCTGGCCCGGGAGATGATCCAGTCCGCCCGCCTGCCGGACGGCACGGCCATGAAGATGCCCGGCATCGTGCCCAAGCTGTCGGCCACGCCGGGCAGCACCGAGTGGCTTGGACCCGCCCTGGGCGAGCATACCGATGCGGTGCTGGCCGAAGTGGGCTACGGGGCGGCGGAAATCGCCGCCCTGCGCGCTGCCGGGGCAGTCTGAGGGCGGCAGCGCCGCCTCAGACCTTAAACCGTTCCACCTGGTTCTTCAGGCCCAGGGCCGTTTTTTCCAATTGACCGGCCGTTTCCGCGGTGCCGCGGATGGTGGCGGTCGTTTCTTCCACCATCTGAGCGATGGTCTCCACGCGCTGGGCGATGGAGGTGCTGGCGGAACTTTGCTCCCGCGTGGCGTCGGCGACTTCGCCGACCCGCTCCAGGGTTCGGCTGGCGCCGGATTCGATGGCGCGCAGGGACGCCGAGGCCGAGCCGGCCAGATCCACGCCGTGTTCCACCTCGGGGAGCGCGGCGTTCATGGCCTCGACGGCGCCGACGGTATCGCCCTGGATGCCGTGGATCATTTCCTCGATTTCCGTGGTGGCGAGCGATGTCCGCTCGGCCAGCTTGCGCACCTCGTCGGCCACCACCGCGAAGCCGCGGCCCTGCTCGCCGGCCCGGGCCGCCTCGATGGCGGCGTTGAGGGCCAGCAGGTTGGTCTGGCCGGCGATGTCCTTGATCACGTTGGCGATGGAGGAAATCTGGTTGGCGCGCTCTTCCAGGGCGTGGATGCGGCCGGAGGCATCGGAGACCGTGGCGGCGATCTTGCGGATCGCTTCCGTCGCCTGCTCGACCTGCTGGCTGCCTTCGCTGGCCCGGGCCATGGCGTTGCGGGAGTCTTCCTCGGTCTCCCGGGCGCTGTCGGAAATATGGGTCGAGCTGACCGTCAGTTCCTCGATGGCGGCGGCCATGGCCGAGGTAGCGTCGGCCTGGCTTTCCGCCGCCGCCGTGATCTCGCCGGAAGCGTGGCTGATCTGGCCGGCGTCGGCGACGACGCGGTTGGCGCCGTCATTGATCTCCCGCACCAGGCCGCGCAGGGAGCCGATCATTGAATCCAGCGCGTGCAACAGGCTGCCCGCCGGCACATCGCCGACCGAGGCCGTCAGGTCGCCGTCGGCCACCTGGCGCATCACCCGGGCGGCATGGGAGGGCTCACCGCCAAGCTGGTGCAGGACGCTGTGCCCCACCCGCCAGCCGAAGACGCTCAGCACCACCAACAGCGCTAGGGATATCCCGCCGAGCAGCAGGGCGTTCCTGCGGAAAGCGGCGTCCACGTCGTCGATGTAGATGCCGGTCCCGAGAATCAGGCCCCAGGGGGCGAAGGCGGCGGCGAAAGAGAGCTTGGGTTCCTGCGTGTCCTTGCCGGCCCGGGGGAACCAGTAGTCGACGAAGCCGCCGCCGCCCCGGGCTGCGGCGATGAGTTCCTGGATCAGCAGCTTGCCCTTGGCGTCCTTGAGATCGATCTTGCTCTGGCCTTCCCATTCGGGCTTGCCGGGATGAAGGAAATACACCCCTTCGCCGTTGAAGGAGAAGTAATAATCGCCCTCGCCGTAGCGCAGCTTGCGCAGGGTTTCCCGGGCGCCGGCCTTGGCATCGGCCTCGGAAAGCTTGCCCTCCTGGGCCAGTTTGTGGAAATGCTCGAGGACGCCCAGACCGGCCTCGACGATATTGCGGGTCTTCTCCTTGCGGTCTTCCAGCATGGCGCCCTTCAACTGCAGCAGTGCGGTAATGCAGAGGACGAGGAGTCCGACGAGGGTCAATCCGACAAGAAGCTGGATACGGGTCGATACCCGCATAGCGGCAAGCGTGGCCATGGCAATTCTCCCTGCTATTGTTGTCCGGAAAGCATATTGGCTGGGCCTATTACTTTGAGCATAGCAAAATTAGCGGCGAGAAGCTTGCCGGAATCGGCGTTTTTTCAGCTATCTCAGGCGAAACCGGACCGGCAGCACGGCCTCCCGCGGGGCATCCGCCGGCAGGGCGCGCAGGGTGTGCACGGCACGCAGGGCGGCCTGGTCCAGGACAGGGTGGCCACTACCCTGTTCCACCCGGGCGGCGGCGACTTGCCCCCCCTCGTCGAGGACGAAAAGCACCGTTACCACCCCTTCCAGCCGCTGGGCGATAGCTTCCGGCGGGTAGAGCAGGCCGCGTTCGTCCAGTTGGCGCAGTTGCTTCTGCACTGCGGCCTCCCAGCCCCGGGGGGCGGGCTCCGGCCGGCCCCCGGCGGGGCGGGGAGGGCTGGCGACGGCCCGGGGCGGGGACGGCGGCGGCGTTTCCAGCCGCAGGTCTTCGGGGATCGTCGCGGGTGGCGGCAGGGCGCGCAGATGTGCCGTCAGGGTTGGCGGCCGCTGCGGCCGGGGGGGTGGCAACAGCTCGCCCATGAAGGGCAGCAGGTGCAGGGCGAGGGAGCTGGCCAGGGCGGCGGCGAGCCGGAGTTGGGGCCGGAGGGGCCGGGTCATGAGAAAATGCGGGTCTGGCCGGAACGGATGGAAACACATGAAGCGACAGTGGGCTGTAATGATAATCGCCTTGGGGCTGCTCTTGCCCACCTCTGGACAAGTCATCTCGGCGGAGCAGGCGCGCCTGCCCGACCCGGTGACCTTTGCCGTGCGCCTGGAATCGGGCGACATCCCGCTTGCCCAGGCCTGGCTGGACGCCGGGCTGGACCCGGATTTCCAGGGCAGCCGCATCGGCACCGGCCTGATGATCGGCGCCTGGGAGGGCAACCTGGAGCTGATGCGCCTGTTCCTTTCCCGCGGCGCCGACATCGACAAGGCAAACGACGCCGGCGAATCGGCCCTGGTGCTGGCAGCCTGGCGGGGCAAGGGCGATGCGGTGAAATGGCTGCTGGAGCGGGGCGCCCGCATCAACGCCGGGGAAAAGCGCTGGTCCGCCCTGCACTACGCCGTTTTCAACGGCAACAAGGAACTGGCGGCCTTCCTCATGGACCAGGGGGCGGACATCAACGCCCGCAGCAGCAACGGCTCAACCCCGCTCATGATGGCCATCTACGAGGGCCACGAAGATCTTGCCCGCAGCCTCATCGAAAAGGGCGCCGACCGCGGCGTCAAGAACGACTGGGGCGACGGCGCCCTGGAATGGGCCATGCGCTTCAACCGCCTGAAGCTCGCCCGCATGGTGGCGAGTCCGGAGGAATTCAACATTGCCGTCGCCCAGCCCAAGGAGAAATGGGGGCCACCCCAGCGCTCCCTGCGTACCTCCAAGGAGCTGGAAGATCTCCTCGCCATGCGGGAAGTGCTGGTGTCGCGCAATCTCTCCACCCAGACCATCGACGCCCGCATCGCCGCCGAGCGGGTGCGCATCGTCCGCGCCGAAATGGATGCCGGCACCATCGCGCCCCGGGCCGCCACCCTGGAAATCACCGCCAGCCGCAAGACGCCCCAGGAGCAGTCGGCCAGGATCGTCTACGACAAGGACGGCAAGCCCCAGGGCTACAAGGTTCCCCCCGCCACCTTCAGCGGCAAGCCCCGTATGCCGCCCAAGGGGCCGGCGAAAAACTACTGATCCGGCAGGTCAACAGGCCGGCCCAACTGTTTGTTCTGGCGAAGGACGGGGGCCGTGCCCGCCATGCCGGGGGAAGGTTGGCTAGAAAACGTTTAATGCAAATCGTTCGTATTCGCAATATTATGTTACAATTCCCCCTGATCATCGCAATTTCAACAATCCGCCCAGCCAGCCAGGGCTGATCCTTGTCTGCCAAGGAACGCTTCAGCCAGCCACGCACCATTATCCCAGGGGGTATCTCGTGGCCATTGCACTGGCTTGCCATTCGACGAAGGGGCGCCTGAGCGTCCTCGGCGCCGCCATCTTCAGCCTTCCCTTCGCCGCCGCCGGCGAGGAGGCTGCCGAAAAATCGCTGCAGCAGGTGGTCGTCACCGACCAGCGGGAGGCCCAGGCCGTGCGCCGGGACAGCCCGATCCAGAAGATCATCGTCTCCGAAGAGGAAGTGGAGCGCTTCGGCGACGCCACCGTCGGCGATGTGCTGCGCCGCCTGCCCGGCCTCGGCTTCTCCGGCCCGGCCGGCGTCACCAAGGACATCCGGATGCGTGGCCTGGACAAGGGCTACACCCAGTTTCTCATCAACGGCGAACCGGTGCCGGGGGCGGTCCAGGAACGGCAGATGCAGGTGGACCGCCTGCCGGCGGACATGATCGAGCGCATCGAGATCATCCGCAACCCGAGCGCCGAGTTCGACGCCCACGGCATCGGCGGCACCATCAACATCGTGCTCAAGAACAAGATCGACGACCTGACCCGCCTGCGGGCCGCCTACGGAAAGAACGGCAGCCTCGACGTGGGCGACGTGGTTGCTCAGTGGAACCGCCGCATCGGCGACGTGGACCTGCTCATCGCCGCCTCCCACACGGTGGGCGCCGAAGACGTGGTGGAAAAGAAGGACACCCTCAGCAGCACCCTGGCTGTCACCGCCCGGGAATACAAACCCAAGCCGGTGGTCAAGACGGAGACCCTGCTCACGCCCCGCGTGGTGTGGCACCTGGGCGCCGACCGGCTGACCCTGGACCCTTACCTGTCGGCGGGGACCGAGGACAAGCGCGAGCGTTCCTCCACCCACACGGCGGCGGGCAACCTGAGCAAGGAGGCCCGCAACGACGAGGACAAGACCGACCAGCTCGCCCGTCTGGGCGGCCGCTACGACGGTGTCGCCCCGTGGGGCGCCTGGTATGCCAAGGCCGCGGTGCAGAAAGGGGAGAGCGACAAGGACAAATACGCCACCACCCGCGACCTCACCAAGGCGGCGAACAAGCGGTGGACAGTAACGCAGGAGCGGGAGGAGATCAGCGAGGACCAGGTGTTTGCGGGCGCCGGCGTGGCCGTGCCCCTGGGCAGCCACCTGCTCAAGGCTGGGGTCGAGGAGCGCCGGTCGGAATACGAGAAGCGCAAGCTGGCCTGGGAGGGCAAGGAAAAGGCCACCCTGGACGCGGCCGTGGCTGCCCTCGCCCTCAAGGCGGCAGGCCAGAACGATATTTACAACATCAAGGAAACCAAGCGCGCCGTCTACCTGCAGGACGAATGGCATCTGGCGGAAAACCACTGGCTGACTCCCGGCGTACGCTACGAGCAAGTACGCCGCGAGGCCACCGACCGCCTGGGCAACCAGCGGGACGGCAACGAGGAATCCCCCAATCCCTCCCTGCACTACCGCTGGGCCGTTCTCCCCGACCTCAACCTGCGGGCCAGCGTGGCCCAGACCGTCCGCTTCCCCAAGTTCGACGACGTGAACCCGGTGGTGGTCACCGCCACGTCCAATTCCTACAGCACGCCGGACAAGGCGGGCAACGCCGACCTCAAGCCGGAGCGCGCCCGGGGTGTCGAGCTGGGCCTGGAGAAGTACCTGTGGGGCAGCGCCGGGGTGGCCGGCATCAATTTCTACAACCGCCAGGTGGAGGACTACATCGAGAAATCCACCCGGGAAGAGGACGGGCGCTTCGTGCAGCGGCCCTACAACGTCGGCACGGCCCGCTTCTGGGGCGCCGAGATGGACTTCCGCCTGCCCCTGGTGCGCGGCCACGCCCATGCCCTGACCCTGCAGGGCAGCCATGCGGAACTGCGCGGGCGGGTACGGAAGGCATCCACCGGCACCACCCAGGACGTCAAGGACATGCCGCCCCGCATCTCCAACCTGGGCGTCAACTGGACCCACCGCCCCTCCCGCTGGTCCGCCGGCTTCAACCTCAACCACGTTCCCCAATTCACCGTCGATTCCGACAACGACGACGGCGTGCGCGAGGTCAAGACCGTCAAGGCCATGGACACCCTGGACGTCTACGTCACCAAGGTCTTCGGCCCCCTGGCGGAACTGCGCCTGGTGGCCAAGAACATCCTTTCCGTGCGCAAGCAGGAGGACAAGGTCAAGTACAACGCCAACGGCACCGTCAAGGACGGCGAGCACAAGATCGAGCGCTCGGAGCCGACCCTCTTCCTCACCTTCGAGAGCCGCTTCTGAGCACTCTCCGCCTTCCCTTCCCGGCGCCCGGCGGCGTGGCCTCCCTGGCGGGGGCCGCGCTCCTCGGGCTGCTGCCGCCGGCGGCAGCGGAAGACGCGGTGCTGGCGGAGGTCGCCGTCACCGCTTCCCGTTCCGGGGCCCTGGAGCTGCGCCGCAGCGCCGCGGCCGGCAAGCTGGTCTACGACCGGGAAGACCTGGAGGCCCTGGATGCCGCCAGCGTCGGCGACCTCCTGCGCAAGCTGCCGGGCACCGGCGCTTTCGCCGACCCGGACAACCGTCGCGGCCGCGGTAAAGGGAAGGATCGCCACATGCCGCAAATCCTGGTGGACGGGCAGCCCCTGCCCGGCGGCGACGCTTCTCCCGGCACCGCCCTGCGCCTGCCCGCCGACCTCGTCGAGCGGGTCGAGATCATCCGCAACAGCACCGCCGAATTCCCCGTGGCCGGGCCGGCGGGGGTCATCAACCTCATCCTGCGGGACGTGCCGCCCCGGGCCACCGGCAGCGCCCGCCTCGGCGCGGGGGCCGCGGAAGACGCGGCCGTTGTCCGCCTGGAGGGCCAATTGGGCAACCGCGAGGCGGATTTCGGCTACCTCCTGGGCGGCTCGGCCCAGCGGCAGCCCCTTCTCGCCCGCCAGACGACGGACATCCAGCGCTTTTCCGGCGGCGTGCGCGACGACTGGCAGCGGGAGCGCATCGAGGAAAGCGGCCGCGACGGCAACCTGGCCTTGACGCCCCGCTTCCACTGGACCCTGGGCGACGGCCGCCAGTTCACCCTGAGCCCTTTCTTCAATCTCACCGACACCGCCCGCGACGCTCTGGTCCGCCGCTACCGCTACGCCGACCCCGCGGCGGGCACCGGCCTCGCCCCCGCCGGCCGCGACCTGGAGCGGGAAGAAGGACGCCGCGGCAGCGGCCGCCTCAACGCCGAGTGGAAGACCCTCCTGCCCGGCGGCGGCGAATGGCTGGCCCGCCTCACCGCCCAGGGCGAATTCGAGGAGCGGGACAAGGCAGTACGCTGCTACGACGCCGCCGCCCAGGCCACCGGCCGCGACGACGAAGCCACCCGCCGCTACGAGCGGGAGGGCGCGGCTCTGCTGCGGGGCAAGGGCCTCGTCCTCGACAGCCATTTCCTGACCGGCGCCGTCGAGTGGCGGGGCAGGACCGGCGACGAATCCCGCCGCCAGCGCCGCGACGGCGTCCTGCAGGACGGGGGTGCCGGCGACCGTGCCGCCCTCGACGACCGGCGGGCCGTGGTCTGGCTGCAGGACGAATGGCAACTGGCCGATGCCCATCTGCTCACCCCCGGGCTGCGCTGGCAGCGCCAGCACAGCGCCGTCACCGACGGCCTGGGCACCACCGTCGCCTCCCGCCATCGTTCCCTCGATCCCTCCCTGCACTACCTCTGGCAGCCCGATCCCGCCTGGAACCTGCGCGCCAGCGTCGCCCGCCAGGACAAACCGCCCCACCCCCGGGATCTCAGCCCGGTGGTGCGCACCGCCTCCGGCAACAACACCTCCGGCAATCCGGACAAGGCCGGCAACCCTGCCCTGGCGGCGGAAAGCACGGTCGGCATCGAGGCCGGCGTCGAGCATTTCCTGCCGGGCCGAGCGGGCACCGTGGGCCTTTCCCTCTTCCACCGCCGGGTGGCGAACCGGGTGCAGAAACTGGTGCAATTCGACGGCAGCCGTTGGGTGGAACGCCCCTACAACGTCGGCGACGCCGAGCAGCGGGGCGCCCTTCTCGACTTCAAGTGGCGGGCCGACGGCCTCGGTCTGCCGGACCTCACCCTGCGCGGCAACGCCGCCTACACCGCCACCCGCCTGGTGGCTCCGGTCCCCGGCCTGGGTGCCGGCGAAGGCCCCCGCAGGAGCGCCAACCTCGGCTTCGACCTCGATCTGCCGGCCCAGCGGATGACCCTGGGGGGCAACCTTGGCTACGTTGGTGCCCTGGACCGGGAAAGCAGCGCCCGCCTCAGCCAGACCCAGGGCCGGCGCCTCCAGCTCGATCTCTATGCCCTGCACCGCATCGACCGCCAGCTCGACCTGCGCCTGTCGATCACCAACGCGCTCCCCCAGGCCCGCAGCAACGACCTGGAGGAACTCGACGCCGGCGGCGCCACCAGCCGGCTGGAACATGACCGGGAAACGCAGCCTGCCACCGTATTCCTGGCCCTCGAAGGCAAGTGGTAACCCCAAGGAGTCCAACCATGGCAATCAAGCTCAATCTCAAGGCCCGTTCCTGGCACACCTGGGCCAGCCTCGCCCTCGCCCTGCCCATCTTCATCGTCGGCGCCAGCGCCGTCTTCATCGCCCACAAGAAAAGCCTGGGTACCGAGGAGGTCAAGGTCGCCGCCCAGTGGCTGCCCGGCTACCGGAGTGCCGACGCCAGGAGCCGCGGCCCCGAGCCGCGGGCGGCCCTGACCACCCACGCCGGCGCGACCTACGTAGGTGCCCAGGAAGGCCTCTTCCGCCTGGAAGGCGGGCGGCTCACCCCGGTGGAGGAATTCGCCGGCGTCCCCGTGCGGGGCCTGGCGGAAGGCGGCTTCGGCCTGGTGGTGGCCGCGAAGAGCGGTATCTGGCTGGAGCGGGCAGGGCGTTGGCAGCGCGCCGAAAAGGGCGACGCCTGGAGCGCTGCCGCCCGGCCCGACGGCAGCGTCGTCGTCGCCGTCAAGGACAGGGGCCTGCTGGCCAGCGCCGACGGCCGGGAGTGGCTGCCCGACGCCGCCCTGGCCGGAGCCCTCGCCGCCCTGGCCGAGGACCAGCCGGCGCATGCCCGGCCACTCACCTTGGGCAAGCTGATCATGGATCTGCACACCGGCCAGGCCTTCTTGGGCAAGGAGGCCGAATGGATCTGGATCGACCTGGTGGGCCTGACCCTGTGCCTGCTGGCCATGACCGGCATCTACATGTGGTGGCGGGCCGAGCGGCGCAAGGCTGCCGCCGCCCTGGCCTGAGAACCTGCCATGACCCTCGCCCTGGCCTGCCTCGCCCTGGCCTGCCTGGCCTTCGTCGCCAGCCTCACCGTGGACGGCCTGCGTGCCGTCGGCACCCGTCGGCGCCGGCAGCGGCAGGAGGAACCGCTCGCCCTGGTCGTTGCCGCGCGGCAGGAGGTGGCCGGCGAGCTGCTCTGCCTGACCCTGCGCCACCCCGCCGGCAAGCCCTTGCCGCCCTTCGCCGCCGGCCAGCACGTCCTGGTGCATGCCCCCGCCGGCCCCGGCGGCGGCGCCGTCCGGCGCGCCTACTCCCTGGCCGCCTGGGCCGCCCGCCCCGCCGCCTACGAGCTGGCCATCAAGCGCGAACCCCGGGGCGCCATGAGCCGGTGGCTGTGGCAGCACCTGCGGCCCGGCGATCGGCTGCGGGTCTCCCGACCCCGCGGAGCGTTCACCCCGGTCCCCGGGGCCGGTCCCCTGGTACTGCTGGCCGGCGGCATCGGCATCACGCCCCTGCGGGCCATGGCCCAGCAGGCGCTGGCCAAAGGCCGCCCGGTGTTCCTCTTCCAGGCCGCCCGCAGCGCCGCGGGACTGCTTTACCACGGCGAATTCGAGGCCCGAGCCCGGCAATCCGCCGCCTTCGCCTACCGGGCCTGGGTTTCCCGGCCAGCAGCGGACTGGGCCGGCGAGCGGGGCCGCCTGGACGCCGCCCAGGTGCTCGCCGCCCTGCCCGACCCCGGCGCCGCCGATTTCTACCTGTGTGCCGGCACCGCCTTCATGGACGCCATGGCCGACGGCCTGACAGCGGCCGGCATCGCCCCCCGCCGCATCCATCGGGAATCCTTCGGCGCCGCCGCCGGCGCCGGTCCGAGCGGCACGGCGGTGGCGGTGCGCGGCGCCGACCGGGCCGTCCTCCTGCACACGGCCGGGGAACCGACCCTGTTGGCTACCCTGGAAGCCGGCGGCGTTGGCGTCGAGGCTGACTGCCGGGCCGGCACCTGCGGGCGCTGCCTGGTGCGGCTGGATGCCGGCGACGTCACCTGGCATGCCCAGGCGGAATTCCCCCTCTCCCCTGGGCAAATCCTCCCCTGCCTGTGCTCACCGGCGGGCGACGTGGCCGTTGCCCTGCAGACAGCGTAATCCGCTCATGGCCCGAACGATCATGGCGTTCGATGCCGGCCTGATGGTGATCATCGATCCAGCGGTCGGTCGCGTACTTCCGGCAGGAAGAGGAGGCCCACCGTCGCAGCGAGGATGAGGAGGCCGGTGGGGTACCACAGGCCGCCGCTGGCAGTGCCGGCGCCGACGCCGATCCAGGTCACCATGAAGGGCGAGAGGCCGCCGATCCAGCCGGCCGCCAGGTTGTGGGGCAGGGCCACGGCGGTGTAGCGGGTGCGGGCCGGGAAGAGTTCCGGCAGCACGGCGGTCTGGGGGCCCGTGACGCAGGCCAGCGCTACCACCAGCACCAGCAGCAGGGCGACGATCATGGGTTTGTTGGCCACCGCCGGGTCCGCCTGGGCAGGGCGGCCGGCGGCCTGCAGGGCGGCCTGGACGGCCTCCGGCGCGTAGCCCTCCACCCGCCGCTCGCCGATGCGCACGGCGAGGGGGCCCGCCTCCCGGCGATGCTCCACGCCCAGCTTTGCGAATAGCTCCTGGTAGCGCTCGCAGTCGTTGCCGGCGCCACGGAAGGGATCGTAGGCGCAGCCGCTGCCGGAGAGTACCACCGGCACCTCCCGGTTGAAGCGTTCCAGGGCCGGGTTGCCGTAGGCCAGCAGGCCGTGGAAGACGGGCAGGATGCTCGCAGCCCCCAGCAGCAGCCCGGCCAGCAGCACCGGCCGGCGGCCGACGCGGTCGGACAGCCAGCCGCAGAAGAGGGTGAGGGGGAAGAGGGCGACGGTGGCCACCATGACCAGGGCGCTGGCGTCCGCCGCCGGGAGCTTGACCACGTTCTTGAGGAAGACGGTGGTGTAGACCTGGGCGGAGAAGAAGATGAGGGAGCCGCCGGCGGAGATGCAGAAGAAGAGGAGCCCCATGCGGCCCAGGGTGTGGCGGTCGCGGAAGCAGTCCCGCAGCGGCGCCTGGGCGACGGCGTTCTTCTCCCGCAGGTGGCGGAAGACGGGGGACTCGTGCAGGTTGATGCGGCTCTTGATGGAAATGGCCAGCAACAGGGCCGAGAGCAGGAAGGGGATGCGCCAGCCCCACTGGCGGAAATCGGCATCGGACAGGAAATGCTGGAGGAGGACGATCTGCAGGGTGGAGGCCATCATGCCCAGGGGCCCCATGAGCTGCAGGACGCTGGTGTAGAGGCCGCGCCGGCCGTCCGGGGCGTGCTCGGTGAGATAGACCGCGGCGCCGCCGATCTCGCCGCCCACGGAAAGCCCCTGCAGCATGCGCAGGACGAGGAGCAGGGCGGGCGCCAGGAGGCCCACCTGCTCGTAGGTGGGCAGGAGGCCGACGCCGACGGTGGCCACCCCCATGAGGACGATGGTGACGAGGAAGATGGTGCGCCGGCCGTGGCGGTCACCCAGGGAGCCGAAGAGGGCGGCTCCGAGGGGGCGCACCACCATGCCCACGCCGAAGGTGCCGAGGCTGGCGAGCAGGGCGGCCACCGGGTTGTCGGCGGGGAAGAAGAGGACGCTGAAGTAGGTGGCCAGGCTGGCGAAGGTGAGGAAATCGTACCATTCCAGGAAGGTGCCGAAGCAGGCGGCGATGGCGACCTTTCTCTGGATGCCGGGGCTGGATTCGGGGAGCGTCATGGCAAGGCGGGGCGGAAAAATCGCCATTATCCCCGGGGCCGCCGCCGGGGCCAATTGCCAAAAGGCCGCCGGCTGATGCAAACTCGGCGGCATCATGGCAAGGGGGGCGGACGATGCTCTATGTGGCGCGGGACAGCGAAGGGAGAATCCGGGAGATTTATCCGGTGGCCATGGGCGACGCCAAGGAGTCGCTGCCGGCGGACGATCCGGAAGTCCTGCAGTTCATCCACCAGCGCTGGCGGCGGCACGAGCTGGAAAGCCTGGACCGGGACTTCATCCGGGCCATCGAGGATGTCATCGAGCTGCTGATTGCCAAGAACATGATCATCTTCACCGACCTGCCCCCCAAAGTGCAGGAGAAGCTCCTGCGCCGGCGGGAAGTGCGCCAGCAGACGACCTATCCGCCATTCCTGGGGAACGACGACGACGTCATCCCCCTCTGACGGCGCCCGCCGTCAGCCGCGCTGCCGGGCTGCCTCGTAGAGGGGCATCACCTCGGGCAGATGGCGCTCGATTTCCTTGATGCGGTTCTTGCCGGCCGGGTGGGTGGACAGCCACTGGGGCGGGGCGCCCCGGTTCATGGCGCCCATCTTTTCCCAGAGGGTGACGCCGGCCCGGGGGTCGAAACCGGCCCGGGCGGCGAGGTCGAGGCCGACCACGTCGGCTTCCGATTCGTCGTCCCGGGAGAAGCTCAGCTTGGAGAGATCGGCAGCCCCCTGGGCCCCCAGCTGGATCAGCCCGCCGTACTTGCTGCCGGCGAAAATCTGGCTGGCCAGCCAGGCGGCGCCGTCCACCAGGCCGCTCTTGGCGATGCGCTCCCGGGCGTGTTCGCGCAGGGCGTGGGCGATTTCGTGGCCCATGACCATGGCGATCTCGTCGTCGGTGAGCTTCAGGGTATCGATGATGCCGGTGTAAAAGGCGATCTTGCCGCCGGGCATGCAGAAGGCGTTGAGCTGCTTGGAGCCGATCAGGTTGACCTCCCACTGCCAGCGTTCGGCCCGGGGATTGAAGCGCGGGGCGTAGGGCAGGATGCGCTTGGCGATGGCCCGCAGGCGGACGACCTGGGGATGGTTGTCGGGGGCGAGGGCGTTCTTGGCGGCGGCCTGCCGCATCATTTCGCCATACTGCTGGCCGGCCGCTTCTTCCAGCTTCTCCGCGGGCACCAGCTTGCGCACCTGGGACGAGGTGCCGACATCGACGCCATCGCGGCGGGGGCCGTTGTCGGCCAGGGCGGGTTGGGCGAGACAGGCGGCGGCGAGGAGGGCGGCGAGGGTTTTCTTCATGGCGGAACGGGGATCAGGGTTGCGGCTTTGACCGCTGCGGGCGTGCAGGGTTGCGGCGAGCCGCCATCATAACCGCAAGGCGGATATGGGGTCAGCGTTCCTCGTCTTCAAGGGCGATGGCGGCCTTGACCAGTTCGGCCAGGGTACGCACCCCCATCTTTTCCATCACCCGGGCCCGGTGGGCTTCCACCGTCTTCATGCTGATGTCGAGGGCGTCGGCGATCTGCTTGTTGAGCTTGCCGGCGACCACCAGCTTCATCACTTCCCGCTCCCGCGGCGTCAGTTGTCCGAGGCGGTGGGAAATGGCCGTGTCCCGCTGGCGGCGGGCGGCCAGCTGGGCGTCCAGTTCCAGGGCGCGGCGGATGCGGGAGAGGATCTCGTCGTTGTTGAAGGGCTTTTCGATGAAGTCGCAGGCGCCCCGCTGCAGGGCGGAAACCGCCATGGGCACGTCGCCGTGGCCGGTGACGAAGATGATGGGCAGGGTGCTGCCCAGGGCGTCGAGGCGTTCGTGCAGTTCCAGGCCGCTCATGTCGGGCATGCGCACGTCCAGCACCAGGCAGCCGCGCATGGCGTCGCTGCGGGCGGCGAGGAAGGCGGCGGCGGAAGCGAAGCAGGCCACCCGGTAGCCCTCGCCTTCGAGGAACCAGGTCATGGAATCGCGCATGGCCTCGTCGTCGTCCACGACGTAGATGGTGGCGTCACTCATGGTTTTCCTCCTCCAGAGGTACGGTGAAGCGGAAGACGGTGCCGCCTTCCCGGTTCGGTTCCGCCCACAGGCGGCCCTGGTGGAATTCTATGATGGATCGGCAGATGGCGAGGCCGATGCCCATGCCTTCCGGCTTGGTGGTGTAGAAGGGGGCGAAGATCCTTTCCGCGTCCTCCTCCGGCAGGCCGTGGCCGTGGTCGGCGACGGCGACCTCGAGCATGCGCTCGTCGGCGGGACGGGCGCTGATGGTCAGTTGCCGCCGTTCCGGGGCGACCGCCTGCATGGCCTCGATGCCGTTCTTGACCAGGTTGAGGAGTACCTGCTCGATCATGATGCGATCCACGTTGATGGCCGGCAGGTCGGCAGGCAGGTCGAGGACGATGGCGACGCCGATCTTCTTGGCCTCGATGTCGGCGAAGGCGCGGGCTTCTTCCACCAGGTCGGCGAGGGCGATGGGCTGGCGGTTGGGATCGCCCTTTTTCACCATGTCCCGCATGCGGCGGATGATCTTGCCGGCGCGCTCGGCCTGGTCGCTGGCCTTCTGCATGGCGGCGAGGATGTCCTCGATGCGGTAGTTGCCCGACTGCAGGCGCTTGACGCAGCCGGCGCTGTAGTTGGCGATGGCCGAGAGGGGCTGGTTCAGCTCGTGGGCCAGGGACGATGCCATCTCGCCCATGGTGATGAGGCGGGAAGTCTGCTCCAGGCGCTTCTGCTGCTGCAGGTTGACCTCGTCGATGTGCTTCTTGTCGGTGATGTCGGCGGCGATCTGCACCCGCACCGTGCGCCCGTCCACCCAGCGGATGGCCCGTTCATGGACGTGGTACCAGTGGCCCGAGAGCTGGTGCTGCAGTTCGCCATCGAACAGCTCGCAGGGCAGGTCGGCGGCGGCGAGGGTGGCCGGGTCGCGGCGCAGGGCCTCGGCCGGTGGGCGGCAGGGGGCGGTGAGGTGGGCGGAATCGGCGCCGACGGCGTCGAAGCCGTAGATGGCCTGGAAGGCCCGGTTGGCGAAGAGGATCTCCCCCGTCCCGGCGTCGGCCACATGCACCGCCGTGTCCAGGCCGTCGATGACGGTGACGAAGCGCTCGTGGGCCTGTTCCAGCTCCTTGCGCGCCCGCTTCGGCTCGGTGATGTCGTTCATCGAAGCCATCCAGCCGATCTGGCGGCCGCCGACGGTATCGATGAGGGGCGAAAAATAGAGGCGCACGTCGAAGCGCTCGCCGTTCTTCCTCATGATGCGCATCTCGAAGCCGCCGGGGGGCGACTGCCCGGCCAGGGCCTGCTTGATGTTGCGGTCGAGCTGGGCGAATTCCTCCGGCGGCCAGTAGGGGTAGGGCGGGGCGACGCCTACCAGTTCTTCCTCGGAAAACCCGGTCATGCGGCAGAAGGCGGCGTTGACGAAAGTGATCCGCCCATCCATGTCGATGGCCCGCAGGCCGGTGATCATGGACTGGGACATGGCCTGGCGGAAGGCGTAGGCGCGGCGGAGCTGTTCCTCGGTCTCGGCCCGGCGGCTGGCGTGGCGCCGCAACTGGATGAGGGTGCCGGCGGCGAGGAGCGTGAGGGTGACGATGAGGCCGGCGGGCAGGTAGCGCACCCAGGCCCCGCCGGTGCGGTAGGCCACCACATGCAGGCCGAGGCGGTTGTCGAGGAGGTCCACGGCGATGGTGCCGGAAATCTCCCGGTCCGTCGGCTTGGCCGAGGCGTTGGAGAGCAGTTCCCGCTGGTTGGCATCCACCAGGGTCAGGTTGTACTTGGCGGAAAACCAGGTGGGTAGCGTGGTGCGCAGCAGGTTGTCGAGGGAAACCAGGGCGACGAAGGCGCCCAGGTCGCTGCTGCCCCGCTGCACCGGCTGGATCAGGTCCGTGGCCCGGCGCTGGCTGGCATCCGGGTAGTCCGGGGAAAAGGCGGCCCGGCGGCTGCGCAATGCCGCCTGCAGCGCCTCCAGGCGCACGCCGGTGAGCTGGTCGCCGACGAAGGTGGCGGTGGTTTCGTAGGGCGCCACCCACTCCACCTTGCCGTCCGTATTCACCCAGACGATGGCCACCACGTCCAGGTTTTCCAGGGCATAGCGGCCGGCCCGGACCTGGAAGGCCTCGTAGTCGAGCTGCATGAATTCCTGGTCGCGGCCCAGTTGGGCCAGGAAGTCGGCGTGGCTGTGCAGGTGCGACTCGATGGTCCGTTCTGCCCAGTGCATGTCGCCTTCCAGGGCCGAGCGCGCCGTGTCCTGCTCGCGCCACTGCAGGATGGCGGTGACCACGAGCATGGCCACGGCGAAGACGCCGATGGCGAAATAGGGTGCGGACCACAGCCAGGTCTGCCGCGGCTGGCGTGGCGGTGGGGGAATCAGCATGGACGGATTGTTCGCCCTCGGCCTGCCGGCGGCCATAGGGACTTACCCTAAAAGGGGCATCAGGGCGGGGACCAGCAGGGCGGTCAGGAGGCCGTTGAGCCCCATGGCCAGGGCGGCGAAGGCCCCCGCCTGCTCGCTGGTCTGGAAAGCCCGGGCGGTGCCGATGCCGTGGGAGGCGACCCCGATGGCGAACCCGCGGATCGCCGGGTCCTTCACCCCCAGGGCGTTGAACAGGCTGCGGCCGGCGACCGCTCCGAGGATGCCGGTGGCGATGACCAGCACGGCGGTCAGGGAGGGAATGCCGCCGATGCGTTCCGCCACCCCCATGGCGATGGGCGTGGTCACCGACTTGGGCGCCAGGGAGAGCACGGAGGGCGTGCTGGCGCCGAGCAGGCGGCCCACCGCCACCGCCGACAGGATGGCCGTGAGGCTCCCCGCCGCCAGGCCGACGGCGATCGGCAGGGCCATCGCCCTCACCCGCCGGAACTGGGTGTAGAGCGGCACCGCCAGGGCCACCGTGGCCGGGCCGAGCAGGAAGTGCACGAACTGGGCGCCGTCGAAATAGGTGCGGTAGGGCGTGCCGGTGGCCAGCAGCAGCGCCACCAGGAGGGAAACGGCGAGCAGCACCGGGTTGGCCAGGGGATGCATGCCCGAGCGGCGGAAGATCCAGTAGGCCCCCTGGTAGGCTACCAGGGTCACGGTGAGGCCGAGCAGGGGCGAGGCGGCGAGATAGACCCAGAGTTCGTTGAGCCGGGGCGTCATGCCGCGTCCTCCGGCAGGCCGCCACGGCGCTGCACGGCGCGCATGGCCAGGGCGGTTACGGCGAGGGTCGCCGCCGTGCTCGCGACCAGGGCGGCGAGAAGCGGCAGCCACTCCGCCGCCACCCGGTCGAGATGGACCACGATACCGGTGCCCGCCGGGACGAAGAGCAACGACAGGTGTTGCAGCAAGCCCTGGCTGGTGGTTTGCAGCGCCTCGCCGGGGCCGCCGCGCCAGGCCAGCGCCAGGAAGAGGAAGAGCATGCCCAGCACCGGCCCGGGCAGGGGCAGGTCCAGGGTGCGGACGATCGCCTCGCCGGCGAGCTGGAAGAGCAGCAGTTGGGTCAGGGCGGCAAGCATGGGCGTTCTCCCCAAGACAGGATCTGCCCAGTGTATTGGCGCCTATTGGTAAAATAAACGCCCGCCATGTACCGTTATTTTTTAATAAATGTATCTTCTCCCGGGGGGCCATCGGGGAGCCTGCATGCATCCCCGATGGCCGGCGGCGCCAACCGGCGCCGCTCCCGGTCGTCGTCGGCCTTGGTGGGCAAGGTTACGGCCGGCGCCCCCAGGGTGGCGAAGATGAAGACGATCTGCATCAGGCCGAGGGTGACGGCGAAGGCCTCGAAGCTGTCGAGGCCGAAGCCGAGCACCGCCGGCAGGACGAAGATGCCGCAGGCGAGGAACTCTGTCCATCGGGTCCACTTATCCATGCTGTTCTCCTGTAATGTTTGCGACAAAACGAATCGCCGTATTTTGTGCGGTGCACAAAACGTGCCTGGTGCGGTGCCTGAACTTTCATTCCGCTACACAGTCGCAAAGAAATCTCCGGCCGGCCCGGCGCCGGCGCCAACCCAGCCCACGGAAATGCCATGACGCTCCCTTCCCCTGCCGCCGTACTCATCGACCTGGCGGGCGTCCTCCACGTCGGACCCCAAGCGGTGCCGGGCGCCGTGCGCGCCCTGGCCCGGTTGCGTGAAAGCGGCCTGCCCCTGCGCTTCCTCACCAACACCACCCGCTCGCCGCGCGGCGCCATCGTCGAGCTGCTGCGGGGTCTGGGCTTCGAGGTGGCGGCGGCCGAAATCCACACCGCCGTCCTCGCCACCCGCCATCTGGTGCGGGCCCGGGGCCTGTCGCCCCATTACCTGGTGCATCCCGACATCGCCGACGAGGTCGGGCCCAGCAGCGCCAGCCCGGACGCCGTGGTCATCGGCGACGCCGGCCCCCACTTCACCTTCGAGCGCATGAACCGGGCCTTCCGCCTGCTGATGGATGGCCTGCCGTTGATCGCCATGGCCCGCAACCGCTACTTCAAGGATCCCGACGGCCTGACCCTGGACATGGGCGCCTACGTCACCGCCCTGGAATACGGCGCCGGGGTTCAGGCGGAAGTGGTGGGCAAGCCTGCCGCCACCTTCTTCCTGGGCGCCCTGGCGGAACTGGGGATGGCCCCCGCCGACGCCGTGCTGATTGGCGACGACCTTAGGGACGACATCGGCGGCGCCCAGGCGGCGGGGATTCCCGGCATCCTGGTGCGCACCGGCAAGTACCGGCCGGAAGACGAGGGCGACGGGCAAATCCAGCCGGCGGCGGTGGTGGACGACTTCGCGGCGGCGGTGGAGCGGCTGCTGGCGAGCTAAGCCCCCTCGCCCCGCAGCATGGCCACGAAGGCCTTGAGGCCGGCGGGCATCAGCTTGCGGCTGGGGTAATAGAGATAGAAGCCCGGGATTTCCGGGCACCAGTCGTCCAGCACCGTCACCAGGCGGCCGGTCGCCATGGCCGGGGCGGCGTACTGGGCATAGACGTAGGCCAGCCCCAGGCCCGCTTCGGCGGCGTCGACCATGACCGCCATTTCGCCAGTGGCCAGGGGGCCGTCCACCTCGATGTCGATGCGCTCGCTTCCCTTGCTGAATTCCCAGCGATAGGGCTTGCCGCCCGGCAGGCGGATGCGGATGCAGGCGTGCTGCCCCAGATCCCGCGGGCAGGGCGGTGCACCGTGGGCCGCCAGGTAGGCTGGGGAGGCGACAACGATGAAGCGCTGGGGCGGGCCTACGGGGACGGCCACCATGTCCTGCTGCAGGCTTTCGCCGAAGCGGACGCCGGCATCGTAGCCCTCGGCGACGATGTCCACGAAGGCGTTGTCGCCCACCAGTTCGACTCGCATGCCGGGATGAGCCTGCAGGAAGCGGGCGACAAGGGGCGCCAGCACCAGTTCGCAGGCGGCCCGGGGGGCGTTGATGCGCAGGGTGCCCAGGGGCGACTGGCGGAACGCGTTGATTTCTTCCAGGGCGCCATGGATGTCCTGGAGGGCTGGCGCCAGCCGCGCCAGCAGGCGTTGGCCGGCCTCGGTAGGGGCGACGCTGCGTGTGGTGCGGTTGAGCAGCCGCACCCCCAGGTGATTTTCCGCATTGCGCAGGGCGTGGCTGAGGGCGGACGGCGAGACGCCAAGTTCCGCCGCCGCCCGCCGGAAATTGCGGGTGCGGGCGACGGTGGCGAAGGCCTGGAGGTCGGCAAGGCTGGGGGTGCGCATATTGCTGAAAATTGTTCAATAGCCTGTTAATCAATATGCGGATTGTCGCACAGTGTGCCGCAGCCTACCCTTTCCATCGTCATTGCGAACACGAAGAAAGGAAAACGCTATGGAAAACCGCTACCCCGATCTGGCCGGCAAGGCCATCCTCGTCACCGGCGCCTCCTCGGGCATCGGTGCCGCCACCGCCCTCGCCCTCGGCCGGGCCGGCGCCCGCGTGGCGCTGGCGGCCCGCCGCGGTGGCGCCCTGGAGGAACTCGCAGCCCGCATCCACGCCGAGGGCGGCGCCGCCCTGCCGCTCGTCACGGACGTCAGCGTGGAGGCGGAGGTGGCGAGGGCGGTGGCGGCAACGGTGGAGGCCTTCGGCCGCCTCGACGGCGCCTTCAACAACGCCGGCCTCCTCGGCCGCGTCGCTCCGCTGGCCGAACTCGCCGGGGAGGAGGCGGCGGCGGTGCTGGACGCCAATGTCCTCGGCGTCTTCCACTGTCTCAAGCACGAGATGGTGGCGATGGCGAAGAGTGGTGGCGGCGCCATCGTCAATACGGCCTCCATCGTCGCCCAGGTGGCCTTCGCCAACTTCGGGCCCTACACTGCCAGCAAGCACGCGGTCATCGGCCTTACCCGCACCGCAGCCCTGGAGGGCTGGCCCCTGGGCATCCGTGTCAATGCGGTGAGCCCCGGCCCCATCGAGACGCCCATGGCCGCCATTGGCTTCGGCGGTATCGACAACCTGCACGCCGCCCTCAAGTCGTCGCCGGCGGGGCGTCCGGGTAGCCCGGATGAGGTGGCCCAGCCGGTGCTGTTCCTGCTTTCAGCGGCGGCCAGCTACATCAACGGCCAGGCGCTGACGGTGGACGGCGGCTTCACGTTGCCTTGACTGGCCGTTACGTCAAAGGTGAAAGGTTATGCAAACCCGACAATTGGGGGCCTCGGGCCCCGTGGTTTCCGCTATCGGCCTCGGCTGCATGGGCATGAGCGAGTTCTACGGCGCCAGCGACGACGAAGCGTCGCTGCGCACCCTGGCGCGCGCCCTCGAACTGGGCATTACCCTGTTCGACACTGCCGATACCTACGGCCATGGCCACAACGAGCGCCTGCTCGGGCGCTTCATCGCCGGGGACCCCGCCCGGCGCCGGCAGATGGTGGTCGCCAGCAAGTTCGGCATCGTCCGCGAGCCCGGCCGTTACGAGCGGCGTATCGACAACTCCCCGGCCTACATCCGCCGGGCCTGCGATGCTTCCTTGCAGCGCCTGGGTGTGGAGCGCATCGACCTTTACTACTGCCATCGGCGCGACCCGGCGGTACCCGTCGAGGAGGTGGTGGGCACCATGGCAGAGCTGGTCGCCGCCGGCAAGGTAGGCGCCATCGGCCTGTCGGAAGTCTCCGCGGCGACCCTGCGGCTGGCGTCGGCGGTGCACCCGGTGGCCGCGGTGCAGAGCGAGTATTCCCTGTGGAGCCGCGAGCCGGAGGGGGAAATGCTGGCGACCTGCGCCGCGCTGGGCACGGCCTTGGTGGCCTACAGCCCGCTGGGCAGGGCTTTCCTGACTGCGACGGTCGATGCGGAAAAGCTGCCGGAAGCCGATTTCCGCAAGCACAACCCGCGTTTCTCCGGCGACGCCGGAGGCGCCAACCGCCGCCTCGTGGGCCAGCTCTCCGCCTTTGCCGCGGCGCGGGGGCTGACCAACGCCCAGGTGGCGCTGGCCTGGCTGCTCGTCCAGCATTCTCACGTCGTGCCGATTCCCGGGACGCGGCGCACCGCCTACCTGGAGCAGAACGCCGCCGCCGTCGCCGTTGCCTTGAGTCCCGTCGAAATTGCCGAACTGGGCCAGATCTTCCACCCCACCCAGGTCCGCGGGGAGCGTTACCCGGAAAGCGGATTCGTCGGGGTGGAGCGCTGAAAATCCTCGGGTAGCCTGCTTTGCGGGCGGAACGCAAAACGCCCCGGTTTCCCGGGGCGTTCCGCTTGCTGCTTCTCTGTCGGAGTTGGGCGTCGATAGCGCCTTTTTTCCGGGTGCTGCTTAAGCCATCGCCTCGTACAGCGGGAGGGTCAGGAATTCCGGGTATTCCGGGGTCAGGGACATCTTGTCGAAGATGACCGCGGCCTGGTCGTAGGTGGCGGTGTCCTCGCCCTGGGCGGTGACGGTGGCCTTCACCTTGGCCAGTTCCTCGGCGATCATCGGGCGGACCATTTCGACGGTGACCTTGCGGCCGTCGTCGAGGATGCCCTTCGGGCTGACCACCCACTGCCACACCTGCGAGCGGGAGATTTCGGCGGTGGCGGCGTCTTCCATCAGGTTGTGGATGGGCACGCAGCCGTTGCCGGCCAGCCAGGAGCCCAGGTAGTGGATGCCGACGTTGATGTTGTTGCGCAGGCCGGCTTCGGTGATCGGGGTTTCCGGGCGGAAATCGAGCCACTGGGCCGGGCCGAAGGAGCCTTCCACCTGCTTCTCGAACTGGTTGGGCTTGTCGCCCAGCACCTTGACGAATTCTTCCATGGCGATGGGCACCAGGCCGGGGTGGGCCACCCAGCCGCCATCGAAGCCGTCGTTGGCGTCGCGGGTCTTGTCGTGGCGGATGCCGGCCAGGGCCTTTTCGTTGGCCACCGGGTCGTTCTTGATCGGGATGAGGGCGCTCATGCCGCCCATGGCCGGGGCGCCGCGCTTGTGGCAGGCCTGGACGAGGGCCAGGGCGTAGCTGCGCATGAAGGGCACTTCCATGGTGATGGCGCCCCGCTGGGCCAGGCAGAAGTCCTTGTTCTTCTTGAACTTCTTGATGCAGGAGAAGATGTAGTCCCAGCGGCCGGCATTCAGCCCGGCGGTGTGGTTGCGCAGCTCGAAGAGGATTTCTTCCATCTCGAAGGTGGCGAGGATGGTCTCGATCAGCACGGTGGCCTTGATGGTGCCTTGCGGGAGGCCGACGTGGTCCTGGGCCATGACGAAGATATCGTTCCACAGCCGGGCTTCCAGGTGGCATTCCATCTTGGGCAGGTAGTAGAAGGGGCCGGCGCCGCGGGCGATCTGCTCCTTGGCGTTGTGGAAGAAGACCAGGCCGAAGTCGAAGATGCCGCCGGAAACGCGCTGGCCGTCGACCAGCACGTGCTTCTCGTCCAGGTGCCAGCCGCGGGGGCGGATCTGCAGGGTGGCGATCTTGTCGTTGAGCTTGTATTCCTTGCCGGCTTCGTTGGTGAAGCTGAGTTCGCGGCGGATGGCCTTGTACAGGTTGACCTGGCCCTGGATCTGGTTTTCCCAGTTGGGGGAGTTGGAATCCTCGAAGTCGGTCATGTAGGAGTCAGCGCCGGAGTTGAAGGCGTTGATGATCATCTTGGCTTCGACGGGGCCGGTGATTTCCACGCGGCGGCACTGCAGGGCGGCGGGCACCGGGGCGACCTTCCAGTCGCCTTCGCGGACGGCCTTGGTCTCGGGCAGGAAGTCGGGCAT
>JRYG01002359.1_pt1 | contig 40076 bp, 35 predicted proteins | sample 235341 | NCBI WGS metagenome assembly JRYG01 (sample SAMN03074218, study PRJNA261478) | activated sludge metagenome | biome: Wastewater Treatment Plant; feature: Wastewater; material: Activated sludge; isolation source: activated biomass of a wastewater treatment plant treating hydrocarbon... ...
GCAGGTATTTTTTATTTTGCGAAAGATTGATAGCCGCTTTAAAAGGCACTGGTTTGATCTCCTCTGATTTTTGATCAATGCTGGCCAATATCAAATCACGCTGAGCGGCGTGATCGGCTTGTTGACGTAATTGAAGGATATTGAGCAACTTATCTTTAACATTTGTAAAATGGCTGCCGATGATCTGGGCAGCTTTTTCATGGGAGATTACCTTGCCCAGACGGAAATAGTGCATCAGCGGCACAAGTACCCAGTAAGCAAGGGCTGCGGCGCTTATCCCCACAAAAGAGAAAAACAGCGCCCGTCGAGTACCCGACGGAAAAAAGTAGTAGTGTTCAAGAAAATTGACGCTCAAAAACAGCGCAAGAATAGTAGCTACGCTGTAGAGCGAGCCTTTTATGAGCTGGTTGATATAATACTTGCGAATAAATTGGTCCAGTTTCTCAATCAACAGCCGGTAATTGTCCTGACTTGCCATATTTACATCGTTGTTTAAAAAGGGCGTACCCTTAAAAACCCATTTCTACACAAAAAAGTTGAACCCTTCGAGCGCATTAAACGTATCAAAGCTGCGTTGGGATACAAGAATCAGCAAAATAATCAACATTGGCAAGTTTGTCAAGGGCTGGAACACGTAAAAGGTCGATAAAACCGGTAATTATGACATTATTTTCTGAAAAAGTGATTGCTTTCACCACCCAATTGGCTCCAGACTGGTCATTACCTGAGGGAGTAGAGCTGTTGTACCCATACGCGCTACCGGCAACGACAGCGGCGATGAGCGCCTTTTACCACAAATACTATGGAGATGAACAGCCGCGGATTTACATCTTTGGTATCAATCCGGGGCGTTTCGGGGCGGGTATCACCGGGGTGCCCTTTACCGATCCTGTCCGGCTGGAGCGCGAATGCGGCATTGTTAATTCTTTCGACAAAAAGGCGGAGTTATCGTCGCAATTTGTGTATCAGTTTATTCAAGCATATGGCGGTGTTGCTGCATTCTATCGGCACTTTTACATCACTTCATTGAGCCCGCTCGGCTTTACCAAAGGCGGAAAAAATTACAATTATTACGACGACAAAGCTTTGCAAGCAGCTGTAACGCCCCATATTCTGGATAATATTCAAACGCAGATGACTTTTGGTACGACTAACAAAGTGGCTTTATGTTTGGGTGAGGGTCAGAATTATCATTTTTTTGACAAAATCAATGGGTTACACGGCTTTTTTGAACACATACTGCCTTTGCCGCATCCGCGTTGGGTAATGCAATACCGTCGAAAGCAAATTGAACCATACGTAGATCATTATTTACAACAATTTGCAAAGGCCCGGCAGTTAGCTGGGTGGTAAGATCGATATCAATCCTGTTTGCGGGGATAGCAGAGGCGCACAACCAGGGCCGCTACCAATAACACACTTATTGTCATAGAAATAAAAATATTATATTCCGTAGAGAGCTTGATAGCGGGAAAAACATAAAGAAGAGCTGTCAGCATATTATAACAGCCTAAAACCCCGGTAATACCCACGATAAGCAGCATAGCGACATTAGAAAACAGACCGTTATTGAATGTAGCGGACAATAAGCGTTTATCATTAACAGCCAAAATCAGAAATACGGCAACCAGGGGCAATAAAATACCGTTGATAGCCTGGGCAAGGATGATAGCTGGAATTGGTTTGACTTCAAGTAAACTAAATAATAACCCGACCAATAAAATAATAATCCAGACAGAGCGAAAGGCGGGCGAGCTGGTTCCCCATGCCGATTCGCTACTCCCCAATAAGCCTCTTGCAGTGATAGCAGCGGCCAATGGCGCTGTGACGGACGAAGTTGCGCCGGCGGCAAACAAGCCGAAGCCAAACAACCAGGAGGCCCAGGGGCCCAGGGAATCCGACATGGTAGCGGCCACAGCTTCAAAGCTGAAGGGGCCTTTCACCAGCGTGCACGCCACAAGTATTGCCCCCGAAATCAATCCGCCGATAAGAACGGCAACCGATACCCCTATGCGCATTTCGAGAATATTCTGCCCCTGTCCTATGCCGGAAGCGAGAAATAAATTATAGGGAACAATCGTAGTACCTATCAGGCCAATAACCAATAATTCTGCGCCTTGTGGCACTATGGGCGCTACGAGTCCGGCCCAGTCTTTCCATTCGTGATCTGTATAAAGCGCCACAGCAACAAAAGCGATCCCCATCAAAAAAACAACCATACCCAGCAAGCGGGCAATTTGCTGAAAATTGCCGATCCATAACAAGCCAAAACTTAGAAATCCTACGGCCAGTGTAAGCCAGGCATTGGGCAAGCCGGAAAGCAATTGCAAACCTGCAACCGCGCCCAGCATATTGCCTGCCTGGTAAGCTGCGCAGCCAAAAGCAACCGCTGCGAAAAGCGAAGCGCGCAAGTAGCGCTGCGAGGCGCCCGGGTACTTCAACGCGATGAGTTGACCCAGGCTTTTTCCCGAGGCAATAGTGATCCGAGCCGCAGCCTCCTGAAGTAAAATCGTAGCAACAACAGAAAAAGTAAGCGCCCAGAGGAGCGCCAAACCATAGGATGAACCTGCTTTGGCCGCAGTAGTCACAGTACCCGGACCAATAAAAGCCGCAGAAATCACCGACCAGAACAATACACTTGACAGACCGCTTCGGAAGCTTACTGTTTTTGGCATAATATGATCTACATTTGCTATAAAAAAAAGGATTTGGAATAGGGGAAACAATGAATTGAAAACATCTATCGTTATGATGATGTCTTTTTTTTTCTCAAATTTATACATAATAACGGCACCCCTATCAAATATCGCAATTACATTAAGCGAGCACCCGTCTTAATAAAATTTTCCACCCTGAAAAACTGCATACTATTTAGCTTTCTCACTATAAACCCAAAAGTATGCTCCTTACAAATTGCGCTACCGGAACGTTGGCGCCTTATGTTCCTGATGCGATCACCCCTTGGGATCAGAGAAGGGTGTTGCACTTGTACCGCCGCCTGGGTTTTGGCGCTTCACCGCAAGTGGTGGAAGCTGCCCTGGGGCAAACGCCCGCTACCCTGGTTGACAACCTGATTAACCAGGCCATAAACACGCCTCTACCGCCCCAGCCGGTATGGGCTGATTGGGACATCAACGACTACACCGACTTTGGACAGCAGACCCAGCAACAACTCATTGAATGGGTGGTGAGCTGGATACGATCAATGCTTAACAATGGGGTGAGGGAAAAAATGACCTTGTTCTGGTCAAACCACCTGGTCGCCAAATACGAAGCTTATGCTTGCCCTTCGCAATTGTATCAGTACCATACCTTGCTTCAACAGCACGCTTTTGGCAATTTCAAAACACTGGTATACGAGATGGGCAAAACGCCGGCCATGCTCGTATTCTTAAACGGCGTACAAAATACCAGCCTGGAACCCAATGAAAATTATGCGCGTGAACTATACGAATTATTTACCCTGGGGCAGGGCAACGGATATACGCAAACCGATATTCAGGAAACTGCCCGGGCACTTACAGGCTGGAACGGTTATTTGACTTTCTGCGGCGGTATCAGCTATATTCCTTTCCTGCATGACAACGGCCAAAAAACCATTTTTGGGCAAACAGGTAATTGGGGATATGACGACGTCATCGATATATTGTTTGAACAACGCGCAGAACAAGTAGCTCAATACATCTGCGGAAAATTGTACCGCCAGTTTATCCATCCTGACGAAGTTAACCAGGATATCGTAGACGGACTGGCGCAAACCTTCCAGGCTCATAACTGGGAAATTGCGCCGGTGCTGCGGCAATTATTCAAAAGCGAACACTTCTTTGACGAAAAAGTCATCGGCACTCAGGTAAAAAGCCCGACGGATATGATGGTCAACTTTATACAGGATTCGGGATACAACAGCCTGTATTTGCCCAGCGACGATATCATGTTGTCGGTGACATATCTGATATACACTATTGGCCAGGAACTCTTCAACCCGCCTGATGTTTCCGGCTGGGCTGGCAACCGTTCCTGGATTAATGGAAGCACGCTCACTGCCCGCTGGCAAGGAATGGACTACCACGTCTTCTTTTTATTCCAATATCAGCAGGCCGCGTTGGTCAACCTGGCTAAAACACTAAGCGACGATTCCAACGACCCGGCATATATTACTCAAAAGATAGTGGATTACTACCTCCCGAACGGTTTTAACAATCCTGCCTCATACGAGCAGGCCACTGCTGTATTCAAGTGGGATGTACCACAGAATTACTACGATTCGGGAGGGTGGAACCTGGACTGGGACATTGCCTACATTCAGGTGGCCTTGTTATTGCGACATATTTCGAGGTTGCCAGAATTCCAGCTCATGTGATTATGTAAAAAATCCATTCAACCACTTAATTAAATTGAAGTAATATGTGCGATCAGCATAACAACGATACATCAAAAATACACGGCAGCAAGCTGGAGCACGGTGAAGCGCACGAGCAGCATCACCGCAGTTGGAGCCGCCGCGATTTTATTCGCACTGCCGGCATTGCGGGGGGTATGTCGCTGCTACTAAGCCGCGTACCCGTAACGGCATTGGCGCATTCTCCCTTGAGTTACGCATTAAGCAATACCAATTCTGACAGGATACTGGTATTGATCAGGTTAAAAGGCGGCAACGACGGTATCAATACCATCATACCGTTATACCAGTACGGCATGTACCAATCCATGCGCCCGAATATTGCCATACCGCAAAATCAGTTAATCGGCTTGAGTAATGAATTGGCGATTCCCAATACGATGGCGGCGTTGCAAACGCTATGGCAAGACGGTCGCATGAAGGTCGTCAACAACGTAGGTTATCCCGACCAGAATCTGTCGCATTTCAGGTCGGGCGATATATGGGCTTCGGCCAGCGACGCCAATGTAGTTGACGATTCGGGTTGGTTGGGTCGTTGGCTCAACGAATTATACCCTGAATTTGTGACCAATCCGCCCGATGTGCCGCCTGCTATCCAGATCGGCGGCGGCGGCAGCATCACATTTACCAACCCCGATGAAATTGATATGAGCATGATAGCCGCCAACCCCGAGCAATTGGCGGAGATTGCCGTTACAGGTATGTTGTACGATACCCAGGACGTACCCGACTGCTACTACGGCGAGCAGCTCACATACATGCGCACCATAGCCAACAGCACGTTCCGCTATGCGCAATCCATTGCAGCGGCTTACGGTGCATCAACCAACGACGGGGCATACGAATCGCCCAACAATAGCCCCTTGCGCATCGATATTGCGGAGCAATTGGCGGTAGTTGCCCGCTTGATAAAAGGCGGATTGGGAACGCGCTTGTATATGGTTACTGTAGATGGTTTTGATACGCACGCTGGGCAGAATAATGTCCATCCCTCCCTGTTGTACTATTTGGCAGTAAATGTTAAAGCATTTTACGACGACCTGGCTGCGGGCGGTGTTGCCGACGACGTATTGTGCATGACGCATTCGGAATTTGGCCGGCGCATAGAACAAAATGCATCACAGGGTACGGACCACGGCGCCGCAGCGCCGCTGATGATGTTCGGCAGCGGGCTTAACGGCAACGGTTTTGTCGGTGGGTTGCCCAATCTTCAAAATGTAGATGCCGTAGGAAACTTGCAATACGGCGTAGATTTCCGCCGTATTTATGCTACTGTGCTAGAGGAGTGGTTGTGCGTAGATGGCGCGCTGGTAGATCAGGTGATGGGGCAATCGTTTACCAGAATGCCCGAATTGGGTATTGTTTGCCTACCCACTTCTACCAGTTATATACAAGCGCCCTCAATTCAGCACAGGGCGCTGTACGGCAATGGCGAGGTGATCATAGAATACACCCTTCCCGAAGCTATGCCTGTCACCATACGGGTATTTGACATTGTTGGCCGCCCGGTTGAGCAACTTTACAACGGTCAGCAATGGCAGGGAACGCATCAGGTTACTTTCAGAAATAACCGGGCCAGGCTGGTAGCAGGTATTTATGTTTATAGCATCGAAGCCGGCGGACGGGTTTACAGCCAGAAAATACGACTTGTACCTTAACACATTGGGGCTCTCCAATTGGGGAGCCCCAGTATAAGTCTTATTATTTATAGCGCAAAGAACGCATAATATAGACCGTAAAAACCAGGCCTATTGCGCCAAAAAGGCCAAACATAAACAGGTTGCTCAGCGTGCTTAGCTTACCCAGCGCCACCTGGATAATCAAGTAATTCATCAGGCAGAAAAAGCCTGTAATTACAGCATTCAGTGCTCGCATCATATTGCGTGCCAGTCGATATTGGACTTCGGCATTTTCGGGGGTGACTTTCACCGGCAAATTCCACATACGCGGAGGCACGCCTTTAATAACTACCATCATGATGCCGTACATAAATACAGCAATACCAGGCAACATAAACACTGCATTTTTGCTGCTCCAATCGTCGGGTTCGCCTTTCAAATTAAAATGAGTAGGAATTTTATCCGGTAAGGATGGATAATACCAGATTGCGATCAACAAACTGGCGGCAATAAAAAACAAAGGAAGCCAGTCCAGCCAGTTGTATTCGTCTTGTTCTTTTTGAATAAAAGCGGGATCGGTCATTGTTATTTCAATTTAGGATTAGCGGCATGCCTTGAGGCATCCCGGTTTGTTTTTTTATTCAAATTAGCGGCAAGCGCTTCGGTCAGATCAACGCCGGTTTGGTTAGCCAGGCAGATCAGGACAAACAGCACATCGGCCATTTCATCGGCCAGGTCGTGGCGGGCCGAGGCTTCCAGATCGGGGGTTTTAAACGATTGCTCGCCGTAGAGCCGGGCCATTAATCGGGCGACTTCTCCCACTTCCTCCATTAAAATAGCGGTATTCGTCAGTTCGCTGTAGTACTTCACGCCGATTGTCCGGATCCACTCATCAACTATTTGTTGAGCTTGGCTAATCGTCATCATTCTTTATTTTTTGAATCCATAATAATGGTAACAGGCCCGTCATTGAGCAATCGCACTTTCATATCGGCGCCAAAAACGCCGGCTTTCACGGGGCGTTGAGAAGCAAAGGCCAGTTTTTGTATAAAAGCCTCATAAAGCGGTATAGCCGTATCGGGTTTTGCTGCTTTGATAAACGAAGGGCGGTTCCCTTTTTTGGTGCTTGCATGAAGCGTAAACTGGCTGATCACGAGCAATTCGCCTGATACGTCCATGACAGACATATTCATCAATCCCTGTGGGTCGCTAAAAATACGCAATTGTGCGATTTTTTTAACCAGCCAATCGACATCATCTGCAGTATCGCTTTCTTCGATGCCCAACAATATAAGTAGGCCTGAGTCAATTTGCGACACAACAACATGGTCTACCACGACTGAAGCTTCGGATACCCTTTGAATAACAGTACGCATAACAGACGATTAGAATAAAGCAGGTGGTTCGGCCAGTCGCTGGTGCAATTCCGGGCCGTTATTATTTACAGCATTTACCTTTTCCGACACGCGGTAGCAATCCAGCAGATCATTGGGCGGGGTATGCAGCATAGACAAGACGGCTTCGAGCGGGAGGTCCTGGAGCCATTTTTTTTGCGAAGTATAGTCTGTAAGCAACATGGGCATTCTATTGTGGAGGGGCGCCACCTCCTTATTAGGCGGCGACGTAATAATAGAAAAGCTTTTCACAGCATAGTCATCTTTGTACCACACATCCCAGATGCCGGCCATCACCATGATGTCGCCATTTTTTAGTGCAATCCGATAAGGAATTTTCCTTCCGGCCTCATTTTTCCACTCGTAAAAACTATCGGCAAGCACCAGGCATCGTCGTTGGCGGACAGGTACGCGGAAGGAGGGTTTTGTTTCGATGCCTTCCATGCGGGCGTTGATCAACTTACCGCTATTCTCGCCGTCATTTGACCAATGCGGAATAAGTCCCCATGTAAAATATTGCAATACCTGAGGTTTGTCATTAGTTATAACATAAGCGTGTTGGGTAGGCGCCACATTATAATTCATCCGCAGATTGATGCCAGTATCAATTTGTTCGCCCAACTGCTGCTGGATCTTTTCTTTTGAAACCACAAATGAAAAACGCCCGCACATAGTAATAAAACCTGGTGAACAATAATTGACACAGCTAACTTACCAATAAATATAGTTATTAACACATCAAAATAGTAGAAATTGTAAACCATTAAAAAGCAAGTACTTCAAGGAAGCCGTTTTCCACATGCAAATTGTGGATTAAGGTCAGTAAACAGCCCCGTTTTCAACCGCTTTCCCCAAAACGATGGTTAATCCCGGGTTATTCCCCATTTTCATGTGAGTTTTACGCTGCATGGAAGTATAAATCATCAGGTTTTCCCCGTAAACTTAACATGTAGATAACCCAAGTACCCTTTTCGATTTAATTATCCACACGGTGTACAAAACGGCTATAACGACATGTATATCAATCAATTCACATATGGGAAACATGTTTATAACCTGTTCGACAATGGTAAGTGTGCGTTAATAATTTGTAAATCCAATATGTTTTCCACAAATCCACAGCGCTAATAATAAGGGGGGGGAATAAAAAAAAATTATAAAAAATTATTACTCCTGATATGACCCTGCGGTGACTTGAGCAACGAACAAAACCGAGTACTTTTGCATTTCGTCACAAAAACAAATCGTATGGATACCGTATCAGCTTATCCACGCATCATAAAATATTGGTTGCTTGCCGGCATATTCCTGGTTTTCATGCAGGTTGTCATTGGAGGAATCACGCGTTTGACCGGTTCCGGCTTGTCAATTACCAAATGGGAAATTGTTACAGGCACATTCCCGCCTGTAACGGCGGATCAGTGGGAGGCGGCATTCGAGCTCTACAAAGCTACTCCGCAGTATCACAAAATTAACAAGGGGATGAGCATGGGGGAATTCAAGTTCATCTATTTCTGGGAATACTTTCACAGGTTGTGGGCCCGGATGATGGGATTTGTTTTTTTGATTCCCTTTCTGATCTTCTGGCGCAAAGGTTGGATCGACAGGCTGCTAATGCGACGGCTTGGGATAGTCGTATTACTTGCAGCATTAGCGGCTGCTTTTGGCTGGATTATGGTGGCTAGCGGATTGATTCATCGTCCCTGGGTGAATGCTTACAAGCTTACCCTTCACCTGGGCATTGCGCTGGCTGTTTTTGGATATTTGGTATGGACAACCATTGGCGTTTGGCTACCGCAACGACCGGCTTACGCTTATGAAGGGCTTAGCCGAAAGTGGCCGAATACGCTTTTCGGCGTTTTGATCATACAAATATTATTGGGCGGGGTCATGTCGGGCATGAAAGCCGGTTTATCGTATCCCACATGGCCGGATATGCACGGGGAGTTTATTCCCGGCATATTGACAGATTATTCACAATGGAATGTGGATAACTTTGTGGAATACGATAAAACCCCATTTATGCCTGCACTTGTGCAGGTATTACATCGAAATACAGCTTACGTATTCACAATCATAACGTTATGGTTTTCTTTTCTGGCTTTAAGGCGGCCTGTTAGCGGGTTGCTAAAGTTGGGAATTGCGATGTTAATAACATTGTTAATAACTCAGGTTTTGTTAGGAATATTCACGCTTATAAACAGCATAGGCATCATACCCGTTGGTTTGGGCGTATTGCACCAGGCAGTTGCCATTCTGCTATTGGCAGTGGTTATTTTCATCAAATACCAGATGGGCGGCGCTGTTAATCAAACACAGCCACGATAACGCCGTCGGTTTCAGATCGCAGGTTGGGGACAGCCATGCTGCGACCGTTGAATTCCATTTTAATGCTTGCGGGCAACGCAGTAGGAATATAATAATCGACTCCGGTGAGGAAGGCCTGCAGGAAGTTGAAGGCGGCATGTGTATTTCCGCTGGTTTGATTATCGCCGTTGTCGTATAGGAAAAATGCGATAGTAGTTCTTTCTGCGCTGGCGTATTGATTGGTTGCCAGATTAAAATTATTCACCATCAACTGATCACGTTGTTCGACAACGGCCTGGTTGGCTGAAAATACAGCTAAGACCGATTGGTTATCATTTTTGGGTATGCCTGCCAGCAAGAGGCCGGCCAATGAAGTTGGCGGTGGGAACGTACGCAAATACACCTGGCGGTTGCTGCGGGTGAACGGCTCGCGATAATAGTGGATGGGGCGATCGCCGGCAGTAGTAGTTCGCACAAAGAATTCGTAGTAAGTTGCTTTAGCTGCCGGCCACGGGCCCCAGTTGCCATTGGCGTCGGCGGCGAGTACAGCGTCGGGAGTAGTTGATTTGCGATTGCCGGTGGCGGCGTCGAGCGAATAAATAGTGATGGTAGCGCCGGCCTGAGGGGCATTTTCGCCAAGCGTAACTACCCGGCCTGATAATTCGACCTCGTCTTCAGCAGTGATTGCTGTAGTAACAGGTAATTGATCGCCGTTAAAAAATTTGAACATAGTTTCAAAAGTAGCCGGTCCGGTAGCTACTTGATAGTGATCGAGGTTGGGCAATTGCACATTGGTTGCGCCAGGAATATCGGCGCTTTGTACCACTTTGTCGCCATCCGACCATACATTGAGCGTCGGGATACTGCCATTGGGACCTGCAGGCCCCGACTGGGCGGAGCTGCCGAGGTGGGCATATCGCTCTACTTTAGCTGCCCGGGAAGCGTCTGCGAGGAAATTGTAGCCCAATCCGCCGCCGGCAGAGTGACCAACCAGGTTCACTTTAGTTGCACCGGTATTGGCCAATACATTATCTATAAACAAGTTGAGTTGTTGTACTGCTGCGTCCTGAGTACCAAGTGTATTCCAGTCAAATACAAAAAGCCCCGCCGAGCAATAATCATTGGATTCAAAGCGCTGTACCTGGGCCGCGTAGGTATCGCCCGAAGCGAGAAAACCGTGTACAAAGACAATGGGGGTCAGCGTCGAATCACAGGCGGGCACGACAGGCATGCTGTCGTCGTCGTCCTTTTTGCAAGAGGTAGCGCTCAATAAGGAAAAAGCAAACAGCAGCATGCTCCACAACAAAGCTGAACGGAAAGAAATTGCAGACATAGACTTAGCGGGTTAAGTGAAAAGATAAAAAAAAGAGGCCGCCCCTGATTACCAGCCAAAAGAGGTAGCCTCTTATCGAGGATAAGATAGTTAAAATAGTTTAAATTATTTAAGGAAAGACTGGAGTTTCATCGCCACTCCCATATCGCCTTTCACTTTAATTTTTCCGCTCATAAAAGCCATCATCGGGTTGAGATCGCCGCTCATCATGGCTTCGAGGTCTTCCAGTTTGACGCTTACGGTACAATCGGCGTCATTATCGTCGGTGCTGACAATATTACTATCGCCTGTACCGTCGAGCCGGATTTTCTGGTCGCCAAAATCGAATTTCAGCGAGGAGCCTAGCGCTGTTGCACTGGCGGCCCTGGTTTTAATCGCATTCAGCGTTGATTCGAAACTCATATTGGAATCGTTTTTTAGTGGATGAATAGTCGGTGCGTTATTGACCGCATCGTAATTTACGTCGTCAATGACCATTTTTGCAATGATTTCGCGCATGATTTCAGAGGTGCCGCCGCCGATAGTACCAATTCGGCTATCGCGAAACATGCGGGCGATTTTGAATTCTTCCATATAGCCATAACCGCCGAAGCATTGCAGGCACTGGGTCATGACGCGGTCGCTGAGCTCGGTAGCCAACAATTTAGCCATCGAGCTCTCCTTTACTGCATATTGGCCGTCGGCTTGCAAGCGGCAGCAATGATACACAAAATACCTGGTTGCTTCGATTTCGGCGGCCATTTGTGCGATGCGATGCCGCAGCACTTGGAATTTATTGATTTTTCGGCCAAAAGCTTCTCTTTCGCTCATGTACTGAAGCGTATATTCCAGTGCGTGTTGGCTGGCTGAAACGGCGCAAATAGCCCCTGACAATCGCTCGAGTTGCAGACCGCCCATCAGGTAAAAAAAGCCCTGTCCTTCTTGTCCGATGAGGTTTTCCACAGGCACTTGCACATCGTCAAAATGCAGTTCTGCGGTATCGCTGGCATGCCAACCCAGCTTAGTAAGCTTATTGGCCGATACGCCGGGGGCATTCCTGTCTATTACCAACAGGCTAACGCCATTTATGCCTGCGCCGGGATCAGTTTTCACTACTGCCACCAGGAAATCTCCGTACACGCCGCTGGTAATAAAGGTTTTTGTGCCGTTAACGATGTAATAGTCGCCGCTGCGAATAGCTTTGGTTTGTATATTAGCCACATCTGAGCCTGCGCCGGGTTCAGTGATAGCAATACTGCAAATCCATTCACCGCTGATGGCTTTTGCGAGGTATTTTTCTTTCAGAAAGTCGGAGCCATGTCTATGCAGATAAGGGGAAGCCATATATTGTTGCACACAGGGCGTTATCGTAAAACCGCCTGAAAAACAGCGGGCTATTTCTTCCAGGAATACGACGGAATAGAAAAAATCGGCGTCGGCGCCGCCGTATTGACCAGGGTAGTTTAGCCCCAGATAACCCTGATCGCCAAATTTCTTCCATAGCGATTTCGGGATTTGTTCGTTGGCCTCCCATTCATCTATGTGCGGTATCACCTCTCGCTGGAGAAAGCTGCGAAGGCCCTGCCGAAACAATTCGTGTTCGTCGCTAAAATAATACGATTTCATACCTGGAGCGCAATGATTTAGGTTTTTGAGTTTAAAAAGCAGTTGAAAATTAGAACAAAAAATCTAATTCAAGATAAAAAAAATACTTTTCAAGCAAATCAGGATTTAACCGGTTTTAATTCCCCCTGGGCAATTGCCATTAGCCAACTGGTAGGCAAACGTTTCACCAGTTTGTGCAGCAAGTGGAAAAAGCGATTGGGGATAATCATGGTTTGTCGTTGTTGCATAGCGCGATAAGCTTCCCTTGCAACAAAATCGGGGGTTACGGTCATCCACGATGAAAAAGTACGGGTAGCCGACATACCTGCGGTAGCTTGAAAGCCTGTATTTTTGGTAGATGTAGGGCATACCACGGTAATACGCACACTAGACCCGCTTTGTTGAAGTTCGCGGTTGAGCGCCATACTAAATTGGAGTACAAAGCTTTTCGTAGCGCCGTAAGTTGCGATCAGCGGGTTGGGTTGAAATGCGGATATAGAAGAAAAATTAATAATATATCCTTCGTCTATTTCCATCATATCTCTGAGCGCCAGCCGGTTGAGTTGGTAAAGTGAGAGTACATTGAGCTGAATCATTTCGAGCTCGCGGTGTGTGTCAAGTTCCCAAACATGGCCATAGGAGCCGAAGCCGGCGCAGTTGACTAGAACATTGATATGACTTGTGCGCTGCAGAGCCCAGCCGTAAACGGCGTCGGCGGCGTCGGGCAGGGTGAGATCGATTGCGTAAATCAGGACATCCACTCGGGGAAAAAGGGCGACGAGTTGTTCGCGGGCAGCGTTTAATTCGTCGGCGGGTTTGGCCGCCAGCACCAGGCGATAGCCATCGCGGGCAAAAAGTTTGGCCAGTTCGAAGCCTATCCCGCTTGAACCGCCGGTGATAAGTACAGTTTTTGGCATAAGTGTCAGGTTAGTTTATAGAAAAATTTGCCCAATTTCAGCGTGAATTTTGAGAAAGGCGGAAACAGCGGGCTCAATGTGCCCAGATAACGTCTGATGATACTTCGCTCATTCGAAAATGACTCGAAACCGTGGTAGCCCAGCGATTTTCCGATACCGCTATTGTTCACACCGCCGAAAGGCAAATCGGTATTGCTGAAGCCGAGGTTATAGTCATTAATACAAGAGGTACCGGCAGAAGTATGTTTTAAAATGTAATCAATATGCCGGTTGCTACTGCTGGCGATATACATAGTAAGTGGTTTCGGGCGTCTATTGACGATAGCGAGCGCCTGGTCAAGGTGGTCGTAAGTTAGCACAGGCAAAACCGGACCGAAAATTTCCTCTTCCATGATACTCATAGTTTCAGTTATACCGGTAAGCAGGGTTGGTTCAATATAGCGATCCTGCTCATCATAGGAATTGCCCATTTCCACTGTTGCGCCTTTGGATACAGCGTCGTCGATCAGTTGTTTAACGCGTTGAAAATTGCGAACATTGACCATTCTGGCCAGATCCTGAGATGTTTTAATACCTGAATTATTGGGGTTATAGTATTGGTTTACTGCTTTTTTGAAAGCAGTTGTAAAAGCCGGGAGTTTGGCTGTGGGTAGCAGCACATAATCGGGGGCAATGCAGGTTTGGCCGTTGTTCATCAATTTCGCCCAGGCAATTTTGGCGGCATGTGATGTTATGTTGGCGGTATCATCTATGATCACAGGTGATTTGCCGCCTAATTCAAGCGTTATGGAAGCCAGGTGTTTGGCTGCGGCAGCCATAACAATTTTCCCCACATGGGGGCTGCCTGTGAAATGAATATGGTTGAAAGGCATATCCAGCAAGGCTTGCGCCGTTTGCACATCTCCTTCGACTACCGCTACTTCTTTTTCATCAAACAGTTGTTGGACTGTTTTTTTAATAAATGCAGAAGTGTGTGGAGCAAGTTCGGACGGTTTAATAATCACCGCATTACCTGCGGCAATGGCATAGGCCAGGGGGCCGAATGCCAGATTTACGGGGTAATTCCAGGGAGAAATGATTAGCGCCTGGCCTTTGGGTTCGCACAGAATATATGAGCCTGTGCCTGCCAGCGGGAGTAATGTCGATACGCTTTTGGGCTGCATCCAATGACGAAGGTTGCGGCAGATATATCGGATCTGGCTTTGTACTACGCCTATTTCAGTAAGAAAAACTTCTGCTTCTGGTTTGTGAAAATCGGCGTTCATCGCTTCGCAAAGCGCCTTAAAGTTGCCGTCGTCGAGCAGGTAGGCTTCCAGTTTTTTCAGTTTGCGAATACGCTGGGCGGCTGTCGTCAATTTAAGTTCTTGCAGATGGGCTTGCTGGAGCGCGAAGATCCGCCGGATGGATTGATCGGTAGTGTTTGTAGTAGTTGCGGTCATGTTATGAAGCGTGTTTAATTGATCTAATCAACGCCAAAAGCTTTTAGCAAAAATTCATCGTATCGCTGGGGCATTAGTCTGGCCAAAACGTCTACAATCCAGGCTTCTTTTCCTATCAGCACTCTTTTTTTTCGGCTTCGGATGCCGTTAATAATTTGTCTGGCAGCTTCAGCGCTTGAAATTTTGGCCACCTGATCGAATCGCCTCACCAGTTTGTCTTTCATGGCGGTATTATCTGTTTGAATATGGCGAACGATATTCGTTTTGATGGCGCCAGGATGGACTGATATGGCATTAACCCGAGTGCGGTGCAATTCTTGTCGTAATGTTTCAGTAAACCCCCTCACGGCAAATTTTGTTGCCACATACGGCCCCTGCCCGGCGTAGCCCACCAGTCCGAAGGCGCTGCTAATATTCACGACAGCGGCTTCAGTTCTTTTCTTGAGTTCGGGTAGAAAAGCTTTTGTAAAATAAACGACGCCCCAGAAATTTACACCGAAGATAGATTCAAAGGCCTCTAGCGATGTTTGATCAATAGTTTGGTGTTCGAGTGCGATACCTGCATTATTGATCAGCAGATCAACCTGGCCAAAACGCTCCATCACTTGTGCAGCAAAGCGATCGACGGCCGAATAGTCGGAGACATCAAAAACGTCAGACCAGGCTTTGCCGCCTTGATGCTCGATGATTTGCAACGTATCCGATAGGTTATCGGCGTTCCAATCGCAAATGGCCACTGCTGCTCCGAGTGAAGACAACTGGGCGGCCAGTTCCCTGCCCATTCCCGAGCCTGCGCCTGTGATAACGGCCACTTTACCGCGAAAATCTTTCATACCTATTTATCATTTATTCCCAAACCACTTCAGCCGATTGCGCATACCATCCTTCGAGTAGCGGAGCATAACGCTGTGCCAGTACGTTGCGTTTGATCTTCATCGTTGGCGTCAGGATGCCGTTGTCAACCGTCCATTCTTCATTCACAACGACCACTTTACCTATCCGTTCGTAGTTGGCCAGTTCTGCGTTGACGTCCACAAGCGTTTCTTTCAGGCTTTTGCTGACTTCTTGTTGTTGGGTGTTTTTGCCGATTTCAGATAGCACTACCAATGCAACTGGTTGAGGTAGCGTGAGCCCTACCACGCAAATTTGTTCGATCAGATTGTTTTTGGCAAAACCCCATTCCAATGGCGCAGGCACGATAAATTTGCCTTTGGCTGATTTAAAAGTATCGGCTACCCTGCCGGTAATACTGAGATACCCTTCAGCGTCGATTTCGCCCTGGTCGCCCGAGTATAGCCAGCCGTCGCGCAGCATTTCGTTGGTTTTTTCTTCATCTTTATAATATCCCATCATAAGCCAGGGGGCGCGCATTACTACTTCGCCGTTGTCAGGGTGAATGCGGATTTCCACATCGGGCAGGGGGATACCGACTGTACCCGACTTGACTTTTGCATAGGGCATCAGGGTACAGCCGCCGCAATTTTCGGTTTGGGCATAAACTTCCTGGATGACGATACCCAATTTTTTATACCAATCTTTAAGCGCGTCAGGAGTAGGCGCGGCGCCTGTCAGCATGATATTAGCCTTGCTGAGGCCAAGGCCGGATTTAATCTTATTTTTGATCATGCCTGATACGATGGGGATTTTGAGTAACATGTCCAGTTTATTTTGAGGGAGTCGCTCCAGAATACCGAGCTGAAACTTCGACCAGATACGCGGCACAGCCATAAAAAGCGTGGGTTGGGCGGCGCGCAGGTTTTGGGCAAAAGTGTCGAGGGATTCGGCAAAAAAGATAGTCCCTCCGGTGAGTATACCTGCCATTTCTACAATAATGCGTTCTGCAATGTGATTGAGCGGCAGATAGGAGAAAAATCGGTGTTCGCTGCCCTGAAAAAGCTTGAGTACATTGTGCCTGCGCTCCATTTCCATCAGGGCCGAAGGCGCGTAATAGTCGAGCATTACGCCTTTTGGGGTGCCGGTAGTGCCCGAGGTAAAAAGGATTGTCCACAAATTTCGGATATCGGGTTTGGGATTGCCCTCAAGGGGGGCAAAATGGGCGATCAAATCGTCCCACTGATAACCTTCCGATACCAAAGCATTACCGGGATAATGCGGAAAAGCGATGATGGGCACATCGGCGGGGATGCCCGGTTTCATATGTTCCCAGTTGTCGAGTTTACCTACAAAAATCGCTTTCACATCGCCCAGGCGAATGACCTCCTCCAGTTGTGTTGCGGAGAGGGTTGGATAAAAAGGTACGGAAACATAACCGCCTATCATGAGGGCCAGGTCGGCGAGTATCCAGTGGTAGCAATTTTTGGATACCAGCCCGATATGGTCGCCCGGTTGGTATCCCATATCTTTGAGTGCGGCAGCTATCCGGCGGCTGATCTGACCGGCTTCTGCCCAGGAGATCGTGGTCCAGCTATTACCGGTCGGTTGGCGCAGGAAAGGGGCGTTGGGTTTTTCAGCTTCCCACTGATAAAACAGCTCTAAGGCTGAACGCAAGGGTGAAGTAGCAATCGTCATAGTGCAAACAGGGTTAGGTGTTGATCTGAATCAAGCTGATAAAGATAAAAAATATTGGACTTATACCTCAAACATATTGCCCCAGAGGCGTTGACCGCCATCCACATACACTGTTTCGCCGGTGATATAACCGGCCATTGGGCTAGCCAGGAACAAAGAAAGCCAGGCCACCTCATCAACGGCGCCCAGTCTTTTCATAGGTATCGTTCGGGCGATACCATCGACCAGCTCTGGCGGGTAATTTTCCAGTCCAGAACTTTGTATGATACCCGGCGCCACGGCATTAACGCGGATATGGTATTTGCTCCACTCCACGGCCAGTGATTTGGTGAGGTTGTCAACCCCTGCCCTGGCAGCCCCGGTATGGGCCATGCCTGGAAATCCGCGGTATATATTGACAATAATATTCACGATAGCGCCGGATTGTTGGGGGATAAAAAAGGTTTTGGCCATGGTTTGGGTTACGTACCAAGTGCCGTTAAGGTTGTTGTTAATCACGGCATTCCAGCCTTTTTCGGTAATATCTTCGGCCAGGGCGGGAAATTGACCGCCGGCGTTGTTAAACAGCAGGTCGAGCCGCTGATCTTTGGCTTTAATCATATCGGCAAGCTTTTGAATATCTTCCGTGTTGCGGATATCGCACACAGCGTATTCACAAGGGCCGATTTCGTTGAGCCGGGCGGCGGCTTTTACCAGTTTTTCTTCTTTACGGGAAGCGATATACACCTTAGCGCCCAACAGCAGTAATTGTTGGGCTATTGCATATCCGATGCCTGTGGCGCCACCCGTGACGAGAGCGATTTTGTTTTTAAAGAGATCAGGTTTAAACATCGTTATAGTATTTTTAATAAGCATTAGCTTTGCAGGCCCTGGCCGCTTCAAAAATAGCATTTATGATTGGCAGTCTAAGGCGTTATCCGGCTATTTCACCCCGAATTGCCATCGGGTGTATATTCATGATATTAAGCCTTCAGTATGGCGGCTGGGTAGCGCGTATCGCGGAAGTTCAACTGGCATTAGCGCTTAACAAGACCCAGTTAGGATTTGCCTTGTTTGGGATGTCTATAGGCGCCATTGCCATGACCGTTCTTTCCGGGGCGATGCTTAGCCGCATTTCTGCTGGATGGGCAACCGTTATTAGTACGCTACTGTACTGTGTTATAATGATGATGCCGGCCTTTGCCTGGAACCAGTTTTCACTTACGTTAGCATTAGTGGCTTTGGGAATCGGCAACGGTTTCATGAATGTATCGATGAATGCCGCAGCAGCGGTTGCCGAGGCCAATTACGGGATTAGGGTAATGCCTTTTGCACATGCTATGTACAGCACCGGTTTGGTATTGGGCGCGTTAATAGCTGTAATGCTAACCAGTTTAGGTATTTCTATTGAGATCCATCTCATATTGCTGGCCATTTTGTCAATTATTGCCACCATTCTTTTCTTGAATCCGGTGTTATTGGCATTGCCGCACCGCCGTTTGTCTACCAGGCGCGTTTTTACGTTGCCGCCGCGCGCTTTGATTGTACTATCAGCTATGAGCGGTTGTTTCATATTGGGAGAAGGGGCTATGGCAGATTGGAGCAGCGTTTTTCTCAAGTCGGAGATGGGGGTACCGTCATCAGTAGCCGGTTTGGGGTTTGCAGGATTCGGGGCATTTATGGCATTGGGGCGGTTTAATTCCGACAGGTTAAGAGGTTGGTTAGGCGTAAGGCGTCTTATATTGGCAGGCGCCGGAGTCGCAGTTGCCGGTTTATTACTGGTGGCAAGCGCTTCTGTTTTATGGGTGGCATTAGTGGGTTTTGCTTTTGTAGGACTGGGGTTGTCGGCTATCGTGCCTATTATTTTTGCAGCTTCTGCCAGTCAGGAAGGCGTAACGGCCGGGGTTGGCATTGCTGCTGTGTCAACTACGGGCCAGTTAACCCAATTGCTTGGCCGACCTGTCATAGGCGCGCTTGGCGACCAATATGGATTGGAAGCCGGGTTAGCGCTGATCTCCCTGGCACTTTTGCTGGGAGCCGCATTAGCATATCGCGTTAAATGGTGATTACTGTATAATTTTATCCAGTAGGTGACTGATGGCGTGTTCGAATTTTGAAAAATTATTATCGCTTTCAAAAATACCGGTCAAAGCGGCCAATATTTGTTTTTTGCCATCTTCTCCAGGGAAAAAGCGATCGCGCAAAGCTACTATTGTATTGATTGATTCGTAATCAGACAAGGTTGAAAAATAGGCTTTTACTTCGTCGCAGGTTGCAGCTCCGGCATGATCTTTCATATAAGAAAGTTCTAACTGGTTGATTTCGGCATCGATATTAGCGCCGTACAACATGATCAGCGCCAGATAGTGATTGGCCGTCCAGTTCTGCGTTGAAGTATTTGGCATGGCAACCTGTTTTTTTGTGCTAATAAAATGCGGGGTCAAGATAGGCAATAAAACACATGTTACACACGAACTTGCGCCGGAAGTTGCAATATTACCCTGGCCTCCGCGATAGTTGCCGCTTCCCGGCCGATGATGCGTGCTAATTTAACGGCTTCTTCCACACAGGCGCCGTTGGAATTGGCCAGTTCGCCGTTGGGAAGGTAGAGGTTGTCTTCGAGCCCAACCCTGATATTGCCCCCCATGGTGAGGCCGGCGGCAATCATTCTCCACTGTTTATTGCCTATTCCGATAACTTGCCAGTGCGAATTGGCCGGCAATTGGCTTACCTGGTGCACCAGATTTTGGGTTGTGGCTGGAATGCCGCCCAATACGCCCATAATCAGGCTAAATTGGTAGGGCGGTTGTAATAAACCCATGTCAATCAAAGGTATAGCATTATTGATGTGCCCGGTGTCAAAACATTCCATTTCAGGTCGCGTGCCGGCGGCCAGCATATGTTCCAGGAAAAAAGCAATATCGCCGAAAGGATTGGCAAATACATGGTCGTGGTAGAAAGTTTTATTTTTTGAAGAATAGATGGCATAATTCATCGAGCCCATGTTGAGCGCTGCCATATCGGGTTTTAAGGCAGTAATGTGGTGAATGCGCATTTCGCGGGGAATACCTACAGCGCCGGTAGAATAGTTAATAATAGCCTCAGGGCATCGTTCGCGCACAGCTTGATCGATGCGTGAGTAAGTTTCTACATCGAAGGCCGGAAAACCGCTATCCTGGCGGGCATGGATGTGCAAAACGGCAGCGCCGGCATCTACCGCTCTACGACCCTCTTCCGCTATTTCTTCAGGCGTGTAAGGTATATAAGGCGATTGCTTGCGGGTAGCCAATACGCCGGTGAGCGCTGCAGAGATGATAATTTTTTGATTCATGATTACAATTATAAATGACTACTGACCTTTCCATTCGGGTTTTCGCTTTTCGCGAAAAGCCGTCAGCCCTTCGGCGGCATCTTCTGTTTCCAGCGTGCGCATGAGCATGCTGTGCAGATAGCGGTGCATGCCGTCCATGGTTTTTTGTCGCAAAAAATCGTGCGCCTCCAAGCCAAGTCGAATAGCTGATGGTGAATTGGACAAAATATCGCGCAGAATTTTGCCGATTTCTCCATCTATAGTTTCCTGGATGGCCACGTGGGTCACCAATCCCAATTCCAGCGCCTCTTCAACCGGCAAGTTATAACCCCTGATACACCAGTCGAGTACCTTGCGGGTGGGCATTACTTCGAGCAGACTCGCCATGACCTGGAAAGGAAAAAGGCCCCTTTTTGTTTCCGGCAGCTCCAGTTTTATATCGTTACAGGCTACTACGTACGTACATCCAGCCAAAATAAGAAAGCCGCCGGCGTAAACATCGCCTTCAACCTGAGCAATTGAAGGTTTATGGAGGTGGTGAAACAGTTCAGCGAGCAAAATATCGCCATCGGGAGCGGGTATGGTTGAAGGCCGATCTTCGGCCATACCCATCATGGCGCTGAGATCGGCGCCCGAGCAGAACACGTTGCCTTTTGCGCGTATCAATACTGCCCATATGTGGCGGTGTTGAGCGGCATAACAAAGCGCATAGGCCAGCTCATTAAGCATGACGGGGTTGAGGGCATTTTTCTTTTCCGGCCTGTTGAGTGTTATTCGCAATACGTTTTCCCTTTCTTCTACCTCCAAATAGCCGAAAGTTTGCTTGTCAAGCAATGCCGTTTGCTCTTTTGAATATACCATGATTTCCCTTTTTTGTGTCAATTGACTTGGGTTGCTGTGGTTTTTATTTTTAATAAAATTGCCCCGGCAGCTACATGTTGCCCGGCATTGACATACACCTCTTCGACCTCGCCATCGGCATCAGCGACGATAGTGTTTTCCATTTTCATAGAGACTAATATAAGCAAATTTTCGCCTGGTTTTACTTTTTGTCCAGGTTCAACCAAGACTTTTAGTATTTCTCCAGGCATAGGCGAACTGTAGCCGCCTTGTTCCGTTTCAACGGCGCCCTCCGGAAATCGAGGTAGGGCCTGCGCTATGAGTTGGCCTAAACCGGGATAGTGCAGAAAATACCAATCGTGTTGTTGTGCAATGTCAAAGTACAATTGCATACCATTGATTTCCATCCTTAAGTCGTTGTCGCTTGCCTTAATTAATCGAACATCGTAGTGTTGTTGGTCAATACGGCATGACAATACCCCTGACTGGCTGTAGCGATAATAAACGCAGATATCGGATGTAACAACTCGAAATTCAGCCTTTTGATCCTGAAAAAAGTTATTGCGCCATCCAGACGGTATTGGTTTTAGCAACGGCTGTGATTGACGTTGTTGCTGCCAGTTGTATACCGTTAATGCCAAAGCGGCGTGATGCAAAACCTCCGCAGGATAATCATACAAATCGTTTAAATCCAGCGATGTTTCGATAAACCGGGTAGTATACTCTCCGTTCCTGACATCGGCGTGGTCGATGAGTCGTCTGAGAAAAGGCAGGTTAGTGGTCAATCCGAGGCATACAAGCTTGCCCAGGGCATACGACATTCGCTGAAAAGCCGCTGCTCTGTCAGGAGCAAAAGCAATGATCTTGGCGATCATGGGGTCGTAATAAATCGAAATATCGGCCCTGTCGGTTACCGCAGATTCATAGCGCAATCCTTCGAGTATGGGGGGTATCCACCTTAGCACACGGCCCGCTACGGGCAGAAAGTTGTTGCGGGCGTCTTCTGCATAAAGGCGGCATTCGAGGGCATAACCGTGGGCAACCACATCTTCTTGGCTGATCGGCAGTTTTTTTCCAGCGGCGACCTCAATTTGCAGTTGAACCAGGTCGAGTCCGGTAACGGCCTCTGTTACCGGGTGTTCTACTTGAAGGCGAGTATTGACTTCCAGAAAATAGAATTCATCTTGCCCGACAAAGATGAACTCTACTGTGCCTGCATTGTCATAATGCAGGGCCTTGGCTGCGTCGACGGCGGCCTGGCCCATGCGCCGGCGCAATTCGGGGGTTAACACGGGCGACGGGCTTTCTTCCATCACTTTCTGGTGACGGCGTTGCAGGGAACACTCGCGTTCCAACAGGTGAACTACATTACCGTGGCGATCGCCGAAGATTTGAAATTCGATATGGCGGGCGTCGGGAAAGTATTTCTCTACAATAAGTTCATCGTTGCCAAAACTGCTCATTGCTTCGCGTCGGGCGGCTTCAATGGACTGGGGCAACTGATCTTCATGATAAACGATGCGCATGCCTTTGCCGCCGCCGCCTGCCGATGCTTTCAGCAACACGGGAAACCCCAGTAGCCTGGCTTCCTGCAGCAGCCGTTTCTCTGATTGGTCTTCGCCTTGGTACCCGGGGATTGTAGGCACTCCGTGTGCAGCCATTAGTTGTTTGGCCTTTGATTTGGACCCCATTTGTTCTATGGCGTCAGGGTGAGGGCCTATAAAAATAAAGCCTTCGGCAGCACACAAGCGGGCAAATGCGGCATTTTCAGATAGAAAGCCATAGCCGGGATGAATAGCATCAGCGCCGCCGCGCCGGGCGGCATCCAGGATGCGATGGGCTTGCAGGTAAGATGCCGAGGGCGGGCTTTCGCCAATATAGAACGCTATATCTGCCATTTGCACATAGGGCGCTTCCCTGTCGGCATCGGAGTAAATAGCTACCGATCGTAAACCCATATTTCGGCAGGTGCGAATAATGCGCGCAGCTATTTCTCCCCGGTTAGCAATCAGAACAGTGTGCATAGGGTCTTAAGTCGTTGAGGTTATGGCGTTAACCTGCTGTTGTTTGGTCTGCCATTCAGGAGCATCACGAGGAATTTGCCGGGCCACTTGCTTCAAAAACGGCTCGAAATGCACTTCAATAGCATGACGGTGTTTGCGCAGGAAAGATTTTTCAATAAAATCGCTGTCTTTTTCTGCCATTTCGCGCAAGTTGGCGGGAAGTTGCCAACGTCCCGTTACGTAGTTAGCGGCGAGTTTGGCCTGGTAATCGCTAATAGGCCAAATTGCGCCCTGGGGTTGGAAAAGCCCAATAAAAACAAGCGTTGGATGGTCGGGGTGAAACATACGCAGATAAAGCGGCACCCGGTAAGCATCTTCGTAATTGATAAAATCCTTATCGAAAAATGGAAGCGCAATTTTATAACCGGTGGCGGCTATGATAGCATCGTATTCTTCTGAAATTCCATCAGTAAAAGTCACGGTTTTCCCTTCAACTTTGGCGATACCTTTTCGGGGATGCACTTTGCCGTGCCTGATCTTGTAAAGCAGCTCCGAGTTCATAGTGGGATGGTCTTTGGTAATGGGGAAATCGGGTTCCTGCAAGCCGTAATCCCGATATTTGCCCACGTTTATTATGAGTGCCAGTTTACGGATCCAATTGACCAGGCTTTCAGGCAGCCACAGTATATTGGCATTGTACAGATCGGTGGGTTTGCCAAAAAAGAATTTAGGGATAATATAATGCCCCCGGCGCATACTGATAGCGACAAACTGGGCGACTCGGCTGGTTTCTACGGCGCAATCGCAGCCCGAATTGCCGGCGCCGATTACCAGCACGCGTTGCCCGGCAAAGGGGCGGCTGGTTTTATAGTTGTGCGCATGCAGGAAATTGCCGGAATAATTACCTGGCAGCTCAGGCCAGCGCGGCACATTGTGGTGGCCGTTGGCTATAAAGAGAAAGTCAAATTCGCGAGTTTCTCCATCGTTCAATTGCAAACGCCAGCGGTTGCCGGGTATTTTTTCCACTTTTTCCACTTTCGTGTTAAAGCGAAAATAAGGGTACAAGCCAAAATGCCGGGCATAACTGCGAAAATAGGCCAGTACTTCTTCATGCGAGGGATAGTCGGAGTAATGGTCGGGCATGGGATAATCCATAAATTCCGACATTTTTTTGCTGCTGATAATATGCGTGGTTTCGCATACGCTGGAATGCGATTCAACGGCAGAGTAAATCCAGTTGCCGCCCACGTCGCTGTTTTGATCATAGCATACTACATTAGTGACGCCGGCCTGGATAAGATTTTTTACGGCTGTGATGCCGGAACACCCGGCCCCGATAACACAAACGGAAGGAGAAGATATTTGCTGTGACATAGCTATAAAGTAGTTGAAGCGTGAAATTACATTCTGAAAACGCCGTATTGGTTTTCGCTTTTAATGGGGCTATTGTTCACAACGGCCAGGCAAAAGCCGAGGTAATTGCGGGTTTCGCGGGGGTCGATCACTCCGTCATCCCATAGTTGTCCGGTAGCGTACCAGGCATTTGATTGTTGTTCGACCTCCTGCATCATAAAGGCGCGCATCATCTGGGCTTGTTGTTCGTCAAAGGGTTCTCCTGTAGTTTCGGCGGCCTGGCGCTGTATGATCTCCATTACGCCGCTGAGTTGTTCGGGGCCCATCACGGCGATGCGGGAATTGGGATAACTGAACAGGAACCGGGGTTGGTAGGCCTGGCCGGCCATGGCATAATTGCCGGCGCCGTATGAAGCGCCCATAATGATCGTAATGGCGGGCACATCGCTGTTGGAAACTGCGTTGATCAACTTGGCGCCGTGTTTGATGATGCCTTCTTGTTCGTATTGACGGCCTACCATAAAACCGGTAATGTTTTGAAAAAACAGGATCGGTACTTGGCTGCGGTTGCAGAGTTGTATAAAGTGAGCGCCTTTGTTGGCGGCATCGGGAAAAAGCACGCCATTGTTGGCGATGACACCTACGGGGTAGCCATGAATCTCTGCAAAACCGGTGACCAGGGTAGGGCCCCAATCGGGTTTAAACGCTAAAAATCGCGAGCCGTCGACGATTCGGGCAATTACCTCGTGCATATCAAACGGTTTGCGTATGTCAGGTGAAAGAATGCCGAGGATTTCAGCCGGATCGTAAACAGGTTCTTCGATGTTGCCGGCAGGCGAAAAATGGGTTCGGGGCGGTCTTAGGCGGCTCGTCACTTCGCGGGCCAGTCGTATGCCGTCGCGTTCGTCGCGGGCCAGGTAATCGGCTACGCCGCTGATACGGCTGTGCATATCTGCGCCGCCGAGGGTTTCGTCGTCGACGATTTCATTGGTAGCCATTTTTACCAGTGGCGGGCCGGCGAGGAATACCTTGGCGCGGTTTTTGACAAAAATAGTGTAATCTGACATGCCCGGCACGTAGGCGCCGCCGGCAGTGCTATTCCCGAAAACAACAGATATAGTTGGAATGCCGGCCCGTGAGCGGCGGGTGATATCTCGAAACGAAGCGCCTCCATAGTTAAAAATTTTGGCTTGTTCGGGCAGGTTGGCGCCGGCCGATTCCACGAGGTTAATCATGGGGAGTTCGTTTTGGAAGGCAATTTCGCCTAGTCGCAGGCTTTTCTGCAAGGTAGCATAATCTACCGATCCGCCTTTATTGGTGCCCACATTTGCCACCAGCATACACAAGCGTTTATTAACCAGGCCGATGCCGCCAACCGTAGTGCCCCCGGGGCCAAAGCCCTTGCCGCCCAACCCTGCCAGCGGTAGTAACTCAAGAAAAGGGCTGTCGGGGTCGAGTAACAGTTCCAGGCGTTCGCGGGCAGTCAATTTGCCTTGGCTGCGCGCCTTTTCGAGGTGTTTTTCCTTGCCCTGGAAAAGGCTGGCCTGCATATGGTTGCGCAGCGTGTCAACCAATTCCATCATGCCGGAATAATTGGCCTGGTAGCCGGGGCTGTTGGTATTGATCTTAGTGGGCAAAACTTGCATAGCTATAGCTGAAATTGTGCCGCCCCTTTTCTGTCAGGTGCGGAATGACTAAATCCCAAATGCTTTTTCGCAATTCTTCGATCTGTAAGTCGCCTGCGCCGATAATCGCTGTTTTTTCAATCCAGAAATTCATTAGCATCCATACTGTCTGCGCAAGCCGGTTATAATGGCCGTTTTCGTGCTCTGGGCGCATATTGCCGGAGCCTACCGAATAGTCAATTACAGCGCGGATGTATTGAATAGACTGGTCGATATAACGCCGGTGCAGGGCTGCAATACCGGGATAAACGCGAATGAGATGCACCATATCCAGGTAAAAAAACTGGTATTTGTGGGCCACTTCCAGCAATGGCAATAGTTGCCGGTTGATATTCTCAAAGGAGGGAATTTGCTGCACGCCGGCCAAAATTTCGTCGCGCTCTTCTTCCATTTGCTTAAAAGCCGCCTCTATAATAAAATCTTTATTTTTAAAATGATAGGCCAGGTTGCCCGTACTGATGCCGGTTTCGGCGGCAATATCCCGCAGCGTGATATTATTGACGCCAAGTTGGTTGAACAGTGTTACGGCGGCGGCTATGATTTTTTGCTTCGTTGGCTTCATGCCGTATCGTTTTGCTTCAAAATTAGGGCAGATTGCGCTATTGTTTTAAAAAAATTAGAACAAAAAATCTAAAATTTAAATAAATAATAGAACTAACAATCGGGCGTTGAAAAAATAAGCCCTCATAAGGATAAAAGTAGCGTGTCGTTAAAATACATGTTTGCTAAGTTTGTGGAAGATTAACAAGGAAGAGGAAAGATGCAAAATGCAAAGGACTTTCGGAGCAGCAGTACACGGCTAGGAGCCCTGCTTATTGTTGTTGCCTTGATTGGCGCACAAATACCTGTTGCCGGTCAGGAATACATGACGGCCGACAATGTAAAAGGAAAAGCAAGGGTACAATATGCCGAAGCATTATCGCACTACCGTATGCAGCGCTACAGTGCTGCAATTGAAGTGCTCGACAAACTGATAGAATCGAAGCCCAAGCTTGTTGATGCCTGGTTATTGCGGGCCAACGTTTATCTTGATACACGAAATTACGCTGCCGCCGAGGCTGACTTTGAGCAGGCAATCGCGCTTGATCGCAACTATTATTGGCGGGGAATATATGATGCCGGGCGCGCCGAGCAAATGCAGATGAAATACGACGAAGCTATTGGCCATTTTGAGCTTTATGCAGGCAACGACCGGCTCAAGCCGGCTCAGCGCCGGGAAGTGGAGCGGGAACTGGCCAATGCGCGATTTGCCCGTGAGGCCGTAAAAAATCCCGAAAATTTTGCTCCGCAACCACTCAGTGACAGCATCAATACGCCGGCGCTTGAATATTTACCGTCGCTGACTGCCGATGGAGACAACCTGGTGTATACCGTCAATGCCGATGGGCAGGAAGATTTTTACGTAAGCCGCCGCGATAAAGGCGTTTGGCGCAAAGGCCGTCCTATTGCCGCACTCAATACCCGGCTCAGCGAAGGCGCCCAACAAATTTCTCCTGATGGTCGCGTATTGGTATATGCCGCCGATTATGGCGCGGCAGGCTTAGGCAATTACGACATCTATATGTCTGAGGTGCGACAAGCGCGCTGGGCCAAACCCGTCAACCTGGGCACTCCGGTGAATTCCAATGCATGGGATTCACAGCCCTGCCTGGCCGCCGATGGGCAAACGCTGTTTTTTGCCAGTGCGCGGCCCGGTGGGCTAGGCGGCCGAGATATCTGGATGAGCAAACGCGGCAGCGACGGCATATGGAGCGCCCCCCTCAACCTGGGCGCTCCGGTGAATACCCCCGACGACGAGCAGTCGCCTTTTTTTCACCCCGATGGGCATACGCTGTATTTTATGTCGAACGGCCACCCAGGTATGGGCGGCGCTGATTTGTTTGTCGCCAAAATTGACGAAGATGGAAAATGGAGCGAACCTAAAAACCTTGGCTACCCTATCAATACTTTTGCCGATGAAGGCGCGCTGTATGTAAGCACCGATGGTCGAACAGGGTACTATGCCAGCGATAAGTCGACTGCCCAGGGGCAGCGCCTGAATCTGGATATTTATACGTTTGAGATGCCCATGGCAGCCCGGCCAGGGCCTGTGACGTACGTCAAGGCCACCATTTTTGATAGCGAAAGCCGTCGCCGGCTGGAGGCCAAGGCAGAGGTCTTTGATGTGCAATCTGCCGTCAGGTTGCGCGAAATAGCTTCGAGTTCCAACGGGGAGTTTCTCATCTGCCTGCCGGCGGGTCACAATTATGCGCTTAATGTATCAAAGGAAGGATATTTGTTTCACTCCGAGCATTATGCCTTGTCAGAAGCGACGAGTTTTGAAAAGCCTTTTGTAGTAGAAATCGGTCTAACGCCCATTCCGGAAGAAGGGCTGTTGGGCGATGTGTTGCCAGGCAACAAACCTGTTGTATTGCGCAATGTCTTTTTCCAAAGCGGCTCGGCAGCGCTGCGCCCAGAATCGATTGCCGAATTGAACCGGCTTAAAAAGCTGCTGGAAGAGCATTCCGCTTTGAAAATCCGCATTCAGGGTCACACCGATAACCAGGGCGAAGCGGCTGATAATCTGGTCTTATCAGAAAACAGGGCTAAAGCAGTGTATAATTACCTGGTAGATAACGGTATTGCCGCTAATAGGCTCAGTTACCTGGGATTTGGCGAAAGCCAGCCCATCGACACCAATGATACGCCGGAAGGCCGCCAAAACAACCGGAGAACGGAATTTGTTATCATGCGATAGAAAAGAATGCCGATATAATCGAACATATGCCCTAAATTTGCGGCAACTAACCGAATAGCACTAAGTTAATTATTGAGTTATGGCGCAAGTGGAACTAATCATGCCCAAAATGGGCGAAAGTATAATGGAAGCTACCATCCTGCGTTGGGTCAAGCAGGTAGGCGATAGCGTAGAAGCCGACGAGACGATCCTGGAGATTGCCACTGACAAAGTGGACTCGGAGGTGCCGTCGCCGGTAAGCGGCACTATTGCCCAGATTCTGTACCAGGAAAACGACGTTGTCGGTATTGGCAAAGTGATTGCCGTTATTGCCACTGAGGGCGAGTCGGTAAAGCCTACGCCAAGCGTTGTCGAGGCGCCCGTCGCAACTCCTGCAGCTTCGTCAAATGGCAACGGAGCGGCTCAGGCTCCTGTGCAGGCAGCCGTTGACGCGCCGCTTGAAAAAGTTTCTTCTTCATCCGGCCGGTTTTATTCGCCCCTGGTGCGCACGATTGCCCAAAAAGAGCAAATCAGCATGTCGGAACTCGACCAGATTGGCGGCAGCGGCGCACAAGGGCGGGTGACGAAAAAGGATATCCTGGAATACGTGCAAAACCGCGGCGTAGCCCCTGTAGCGCCCGCTCAACCTCAGCAGCAACCACAACAAGTTGTTGCAGCGCCGCAACAGCAACCCGCTGCGCCTAAACCCGCCCCAACTGTGAGCATCAGCGGCGATGTGGAAATTGTGGAAATGGACCGCATGCGCAAGCTCATCGCCGAACACATGGTGATGTCGAAGCATACTTCGCCTCACGTAACCTCGTTTGTAGAAGTAGATGTTACGAATATTGTCAAGTGGCGCGAGAAAAATAAAAAAGCTTTCCTCGATAAATACGGCGAAAATGTGACTTATACACCGATCTTTATTGAAGCGGTGGTAAAAGCAATTCGCGATTTTCCCAATATCAATATCTCGCTCGACGGCACGCGTATTATTCGCAAAAAATACATCAATATCGGCATGGCTACGGCGCTCCCCAGCGGCAACCTGATCGTGCCGGTGATCAAAAATGCCGACCAACTCAATCTCATCGGGCTCACCAAACAGGTAAACGACCTGGCCAACCGCGCCCGCAACAACCAGCTGAAACCCGACGAAATTCAGGACGGCACTTTCACGCTGACTAATGTGGGCACTTTCGGCAATGTGATGGGCACGCCGATTATCAACCAGCCGCAGGTGGCTATCATGGCTATTGGCGCTATACGCAAAAAACCGGCTGTGGTAGAAACCGAATACGGCGATCTGATTGCGGTGCGCCACATGATGTTCCTGTCGTTGTCTTATGATCATCGCATCGTAGACGGCTTCCTCGGCGGTTCTTTCCTGCGCAAAGTGGGCGACTATCTGGAGGCTTTTGATGGAAATATGCCCATATAGGAGAAATTAGCCTGGTAGTCTGATAAAAATCACCCCTTCTTTCGCGTTGTGAGCTTATACTTGTAAATAACAAGCGTAAGCAAATCATGGCGAAAGGGCGGCAGGCATACTTATACAGTGTTGAGGAGTTGGAGCGCCAACTGTCGGTCGACGCCGGCTATGGCCTCAGTGAGGATGAAGCGGCAGCCCGGTTGCGCCGCTACGGCCCCAATGCGCTGGAGCGTTACAAGCCCGAATCCTGGATTCGTATTCTTCTGCGGCAGTTTTTGAGTCCTCTGGTTTTTGTCTTGCTTGTCGCCGTCGTATTATCCGTTTTTTTTGAAGAATGGTTGGAAGGTATTGCCGTAGCGGTTGTCATACTGATCAATGCGCTTATCGGTTTTTTTATGGAATTACAGGCCCAGCGCTCCATGGAGGCATTGCGACGGCTGGCGCAAACCTGTGCCCATGTTTGGCGCAATGGGGTATTGGTGAAAATTGACGCCGACCGGATCGTGCCCGGCGATTTGCTATTTCTGGAGGCCGGCGACGTGGTAGCCGCCGATGCGCGTATCATTTCAAGAGAACAACTTCAACTATCAGAAGCGCTACTCACTGGCGAAAGTCTGCCCGTTTCAAAACACGCAGAAACCCTGGATAAAGAAACTGTTTTGGCTGAGCGAGCCAACATGGTTTACAAAGGCACAACAGTTGTACGCGGCAATGCAAGAGCTCTGGTAACGGCCACCGGGGCCGGTACAGAGCTGGGGGAGATTGTGCGGTTGACAGCTACTGCCGACAAAGAAGTGACCCCGCTGGAGAAAAAACTGCAATTATTGGGTCGCCGGCTCATTGTTCTTGCTCTTTTTGCAGCAGTCATCGTGATTATTGCCGGGCTAACACAAGGCAAACCCATTCTGCTGGTTGTAGAAACCGCAATAGCTTTGGCCATCGCCGCGATTCCGGAGGGCTTGCCCGTAGTGGCTACCATTGCGCTTGCCGGCGGGATGTTGAGGTTGGCCAAACATCAGGTTATTGTAAAACGCCTCAGCGCAGTAGAAACACTCGGAGAAGTAGACGTAATTCTGACCGATAAAACCGGCACGCTCACAGAAAACAAGCTGGCGGTGAGGCAGTGGATCGCCGAGGGCTTTTCGCAACAACAAGGCGAGCCTGTTAAATCTCACCCCGCCTTTCCCTGGTTATTGAAAGTATCAACGTTGTGCAATAACGCCCAGCTGGCCGAAGATCACGAGCGGCACGCCGGCGATCCGCTCGAAATCGCCTTGTTGGAATGGGCGAAAAAAGAAAACATTGACACGCATCAGTTGCGCATGGAATTCCCTCGGCAGCGGGAAGAACCTTTCGAAAGCGAAACCCGATTGATGGCGACCGAGCATTTGCAGCCCGATAACGACGCTCTGCTACTTTGTGTGAAAGGAGCGCCGGAGGCGTTGTTACCCCGTTGTAATCGCGTGATGACGCCGCAGGGTGTTGTCGATTTGTTTCCTGCTCACGACTGGCTGGCGAAAACGCATGCGATTGCGGCGGAAGGACTGCGCGTACTGGCGATGGCCTGTGGCGAGGGGGCAAAGGATGGTGGGGGCGCATTTGATAATCTCATTTTTTTGGGTCTTGTAGCCTTTTACGACCCGCCCAGAGCTGATGTAAAAGAAGCGCTGGCTACCTGTAAGAAAGCGGGCATAAAAGTAATGATGGTAACCGGCGATCATCCTGCCATTGCAGGGCAGGTAGCGCAAATGACGGGGTTAGTGCATCGCAGCGATGTAGCAGTTTTGCAGGGCAAAATTATTGGCGAAGCAGACAAATTGAGCAAAGCCGAACGCAATAAATTACTCAAATCGATTGTATTTGCTAGGGTTTCACCGGCAGATAAGCTGGCTTTGGCTACTATGCTGCAAGCGCAAGGTAAAGTGGTGGGCATGACCGGCGACGGCGTCAACGATGCGCCGGCACTTAAAAAAGCCGACATCGGCATTGCCATGGGCAAAAGAGGCTCCGAAGCGGCCAAAGAAGCCGCCGACCTGGTATTGCAAGACGATTCCTTTCCCGCTATTGTTATGGCGATCAAACAGGGGCGCGTTATCTATGACAATATCCGCCATTTCGTTATCTATCTGCTGTCATGCAACCTCAGCGAACTGTTAGTCGTAACCATTGCCGCCTTCGCCAACCTGGCCACTCCCCTGTTGCCCCTGCAAATCCTTTTTCTCAATATGATTACCGACGTCTTTCCGGCGCTTGCGCTGGGCCTCAATCCGGCTTCCAAAAATGTAATGCGCCGACCGCCGCGTTCGCAGCGCGAAGGCGTTATCGCGCCTGCCCAGTGGCGGGCTATTTTTGCCTATGCAGTGGTAATGACCCTGGGGGCGCTCGGCGCGTTGTTATGGGGGACGCACTATATGGGCGTCAGTGCAGCTTCGGCCAACACCTCGGTATTTTATGCGCTGATCCTGGCGCAATTACTACACGTATTTAATATGCCGACCCGGGAAGACGGCTTCTGGTTTAATAGCGTGACTCGCAACAGGTATATCTGGATAGCTCTGCCGCTGTGTATCTTGCTCACAGGTTTGGCTTATTTCATACCAGTAACCAGAACTGTTTTACAGCTCAATTACCTGCATTGGAATGAATGGATGGTGGTGGGTATTGCCGGCATAGCGCCGCTGGTAGTTATACAAATTTTAAAACGTATAAAAATCATCCAATAGCATGAAAAAGCCCGAAAACAGCGATCGTCCCCTGCTCGTACTGGTGGCGGGATTGCCGGGATCGGGCAAAACCAGTTTCGCACAACGGCTGGCAGCCGCTACCGGAGCCTGTCATTATAATAGCGACCTGGTGCGCGAAGCGATGGGGCTGCGGGGCGTATATGATGAAGCTGCCAAAGCCAGGGTATATCGGGAATTGGAAAACAAATGCCGGGAAGCCTTATTGGAAAAACACAGCGTAGTTGTCGACGCTACTTTTTATAAAAAACAACTGCGCCGGCCGTACGAAATCATGGCCGAAATAACCGGCGCATTATTAGTGGTTTTCGTCATCACAGCGCCGGAAGAAATTATCCGGCAACGCACCGCCAAGATCCGGCCCCATACCGATGCCAATTTTGCGGTGTATCAGCGCATCAAAGCAGAATTTGAGCCTTTTGATCAACCTCATTTTCCCCTTGATTCGGGAGCGGATTCACTTGATAGTATGGTGAGCAAAGCCCGGCAACTATTAGAAAAACGGCTATGACAACCCAACAGATACAACAGCTATTAGACGGGGGCGCTTATCCCGGCGCCGGCGGCCACGGCAAGCTGGTACAAACCCATATTTCATGGGTGATATTAGATGATTCGGTCGTTTACAAAATCAAAAAGCCGGTACAATTTTCCTTTCTCGATTTTTCAACACTAGAGCGCCGGCAGTTTTTTTGCAACAGAGAATTGGAACTCAATAGCAGGCTCGCGCCGGATATGTACCTGGATGTACGCCCGGTATACGAAAATAATGGTTTATGCGCCATTGACGACGCCGGCAACGGCGAAATCGTCGACTACGCGCTACGCATGCGCCGCATGGATGATACGCGACAGATGAACCTGTTGCTAAGAAAAGGAATGGTCACTATGTTTCATATGAAGCAACTGGCCACAGTGATGGCAAATTTTCACCATCGCGTGCGGCTGCCGCATCCTACGTTTCAGGCGGAGTTGCTTTGGGAAGACTTTGCCGATATCGGCAGCATAACCAGAATTGCAGACAACTTGTGGGGCCCAAAAGCCGTAGCCCTCATCGACAATACGTTGGAGGATGCCAGGTTGTTTATCAACCGCCATGCCGGGCGGCTGGTAGACCGCGCCAGACAGGGCTTGTGGGTTGACGGCCACGGCGACTTGCATTCCCGCAATATCTTTCTACTAGAAGAGCCCATTGTTTTTGACTGTCTGGAATTCAATGACCACCTGCGCCATATTGATGTGCTCAACGAAATCGCCTTTTTGTGCATGGATCTCGATTTTCACAACCAGCCTGCTCTGGGTACCGCTTTCCTCAATGCCTATCTGCCGCTGATGCCTTGTCTGGAAAACCGCGAAGACTCAGCCATTTTTCATTTTTTTAAACTCTATCGAGCCAACGTGCGCTGGAAAGTCGCTACGCTGGAATTGTCGCAGGCCGCTCCCGGGCCTCAGCGCGAAACATGGCTCGCCGAAGCGGAGCAATACAGGCGGCTGTTTCAACGCTATGAATTGGGCAACTCGCTGCGGGTATGATTACGCAACAAATGGCAGTTTTATGACAATAATAAAAGTATTTAAATGCTTTTATTTATAAAAAGACGCTATCTTTGTCTTGACAATCAAAAGCTAAAAGACATGGAAGCAGTAACGGACAGCATCCTTAATGTTACATTACTAGAACCGAGGCTGAAACATCCAACCATTTTTGCCCGGTTTGACGAATTGGCGGAAGGGCAAAGTTTCATTATTCACAACGACCACGATCCCAAGCCGTTATATTACCAAATGCTGGGTGAGCGGGGCAATGTGTTCGCCTGGGAATACCTCGAACAAGGCCCTGAGTGGTGGAAAGTAAAAATCAGCAAGCGCTTGTTGGGCGAAGGCGACGAAACGCTGGGCCAAATAGCCGCAAATGATTTGCGCAAAGCGCAGATTTTCAAAAAATACGGTCTCGACTTCTGCTGCGGCGGCAAGAAAACGGTGAAAGAAGCTTGCGCCGAAAAGGGACTGGACGTTACCAAAATAGAATACGAATTGCAGCAGTCCGACCGGCAGGCTCCGTTGTCCAGGCCTTTGCCTTATAATGACTGGCGCCTCGATTTTCTGGCCGACTATATTGTGAATACGCACCACGCCTACGTACAAAAAAATCTGCCCGACATCAAAGCTTACGCGCAAAAAGTCATGACGGAACATGGTAATCGCCATCCTGAGGTGATTCGCGTCAATGAGTTGGTAAATGACGTCTACGCTGAGTTGAACGCGCACATGATGAAGGAAGAAAGGATTTTGTTCCCTTACATTAAAGCGATGGCTGTTGCAAAAAACAGCGCGCAGACCATGCAAGCGAGCCCATTCGGAACGGTGCAAAACCCCGTCAATATGATGGAAATGGAGCACGAAATGGTGGGCAAAAATATGGAAGAGATCAGGAGTATTACCAATAATTACACGCTGCCCGAAGACGCTTGCGCCAGTTACAGCCTGTTATACCGGATGCTGGATGAATTTGAAGACGACCTGCACCTGCACATTCATTTGGAAAATAATATACTTTTTCCAAAAGCTGTTGAGCTCGAAAAATCGTTTAATAAATAAAAAACAATTGGAACATCAACCCATCAAGCGGCATCCGGCCATTGCCCCATTGTCCCGAGAACATCACTTGGGTTTGTTGCTGTGCTGGAAAATACGGCATGGCGTCAAGCACAATATTGCGCCTGGAAGGATTGCAGCATACGTTTTGCACTTTTTTGAGTCCGATTTGAAAGCCCATTTCGACAAAGAAGAACAGGCGCTATTTGAAAAAATGGCTGGCGATCCCCTCGTTGTCAGGGCAGTGCGCGAACACGGTGAAATATATGAAGTGATTAACGGCATCAAAGCTGGAGTTGCGAATTACCAAACGTTGCAGCAATTTGCGGATAAACTGGATGCGCATATTCGCTTTGAGGAAAGAACGCTGTTTAATCACCTGCAATCGCAATTGGCTGAAGCGGAATTACTGGAGATAAGCCGTCATATCGAAGAAAAAGCCTGCGATATTGACGGAGGGTGGGGGGATCATTTCTGGAATGTAAAATAAATCGGACCATAGTGAGCGGATCACACAAAAAGGTAAAGCATTTTTAAACCAATGACCATGTTGAGCTTAACCTGTAGAGCAGCCATAAAAGCGGTAATTTTTTTGGGCTCAAAATTCGAATCAGGTGAAAAATCCAGCATAATAGAGATTGCGGATGCCATTGATGAAAACGAGCATACCGTGGGAAAACTTCTGCAGAAGCTGGTAAAAGAAGGCGTCATTAACAGCAGCAAAGGCCCTAAAGGCGGGTTTTACATCACCACAGCGCAATCGCAGCAAAAAGTCATCCGCATCGTCGAGGCTATTGACGGCAAAGATATTTTCAATCAATGCGGTTTGGGGTTGAGCAAGTGCAGCGAAACCCGGCCCTGTCCGTTCCACAATGATTACAAGCCAATTCGAGATCTTTTTGAAAAGATGTACAACAGCAAACAGGTTTTCGAACTATACTCTGATGTCAATGCCGGAGGCGCTTTTTTGAGGGGCTGATAGCGGCTGCAGGCATTATTGAGCCGGTTAAACCCGTTATTCGGCTCAAAAAAATGGTATATTTGAGCCGAATAACCTGCTTAATCGACTCATGCGCTACAATTGGCAGCAAAAAGACAGAACGCAATAAACCCATACGCATGATTTCCCGCGCCGAAGCCCAACAACTGCTCGAACAGCACGTCAAAGACGAATACCAGCGCTACCACGCCCTGATGGTGGCCACCGTCATGGAAGGTTATGCCCGTCACTACGGCGAAGACGCAGACCTGTGGTTTCTCACCGGTTACCTGCATGATCTCGATTTCGAGGAATTCCCCGAAGCGCATCCCGGTATAGCATTGAAATGGTTTAAAGAATGGGGATATCCTGAAGCGTTGATCCATGCGGTAGAAGCGCATGCCTACGGCTACAACGAATTCCGCACCCTGCCGCAAACCCGTCTGGCGGCTGCTTTATTGGCTTGCGATGAAATCTGCGGTATCTTTTTCGCTTATCGCAAAGTCAATCCCATTCCCTATGGCGAAATGCAGGTCAAGTCGATCAAAAGCAGGCTAAAAGAAAAAGCTTTTGCCGCAAAAATCGACCGGAGCACCATTTATCTGGGCTGCGAGCACCTGGGCGTGACCATTGACGATCATGTGGGGAATTTGATCGGCTTTTTTAAGGATTTTGAGGATTAACAGAGCATCCCTACCAAAAATTTATCACCGCCACCCCAGCTACCACCAGCGCCCCGCCCGCAATCACAGCGCCGTTGATGCTCTCGTTGAGCAACAATACAGAAAACAGTACGCCAAAAACAGGTACGAGGTTGTTGAAAATAGCCGTTTGCGACGCGCCGATGGTTTTGATGCCTTCGGCATACCATACAAAGCCCAGTACGGTGCCCAGCAGCCCCAGAAAGGCCAGCGCCGCCCATACATTGAAGGGAATTGCCATGGTGTGAAGCCCTTCGTATAGCGCCAGTGGCAGCAGGCAAACCATGGCCAGCAGGCAGGTGTAGGTGGTGGACACCAGCGGGGAAATGGTAAACGACATTTTTCGCTGAAGCAGGGTATACACAGCCCAGGATGTAGGACAGCCCAGCGCCAGCATCTCGCCAGGGCCGAAATGATCGAAAACATTCCGAAGATCGCCGCGCGCAATGACGACTACTGCGCCAAACAGCGACAGTAAACCGCCAACTATTTTGCTGAATTTCAAAGGCTCGTTGAAAAGAATGGCAGAAGAAAAAAGGATGATCGTAGGATTAAGCGCCACCAATAACGATGCCCGACTGGCAGGAATTATTTTTAATGCGCTGAAAAAGAAAAAATTGTACACCACGATGCCCGACAAAGCAAGCAAAATGTGATAACGCCATTGCACCGCCGTTAACCTGGGCATAGGTGTTTTGGTGAGCGCTACAACTCCCAGTAGCCCCGCAGTAGCAAATGAAAAACGCCAGAAAGCTCCTTCAAAGGGACCTATTACCAGCGCCGCCATGCGCGTAGCAATGAAAGTGCCGCCCCATACGCAGGCTACAGCTAAGAGTTTGAGGTAAATCATGCGTCAAAGGTCTGAAAAATTTTTTAGTGCACCTTTTCGCATTTATCCTCCTTCACCCATTTTCCCCAGGATTTGTTGTAGGTGTGAAGCCGATTGGTGGGTTGATTGTCGTCATCTACGAGCGGGTACCCCCGGTTAGCCCATTCAAATATGCTGCCGTACAGATTAGTTACATTGGTGAATCCCATTTTGGAAATTTTCCGGACTATTTTCTCCGAACGGTACCCGATGGAACAATAGACTACGATGGGCCGGCTTTTTGGTGTATTGCGAAGTAGCGCCTTGTCAAAATGGCGATATCCGCAGTGTATAGCGCCAGGCAAGTGACTCACTTTGTATTCTCCGGGTTCGCGGGCATCAAGCAGGAGTACCGATGTGCTCATATTGCGCAACGAGTCAACATCAATTGCAGGCACTTTAAACCGAAGCCAGGACGAAACTTCTTTGTCGAAACCGGGATCCTGGCAGCGCCCCAGGCGATTGGATGTGTGGCTTATCCCGCAAGCTGAAAGGGACAGGAGCGCCGAAACGACAAAAAATAGTAATGAGTAGGGGTATAGTATTTTCCAATAAATTTCCTTGAGTCGCTTTGGTTTTGCCCATCCCCATTGCCAAAGTTTATATACCACGATATTGGCAATTTGTACCCTTATCCAACTGTTGTTGTTGTATTTTCTGGCTGAAACCACGCATTTGGCGGGCAATACCACCCAGCGGTATCCCGCTTTTTTTGCCCGGCGCAAAAAATCGTATTCTTCCATTACGATATGCTCCGGATCATAAGCGCCTAATGAAAAAAACAAATTGCGCTGTATGAAAAAAGTTTTATCTCCGCCTTGGCAGAAAAGCCAGGAAAAACGGGTAAATATGGCATTAAAATGGAGTAAAAGACTGGAAGAATCAAACCTGTACTGAAAATTACCCATTAACCAACCTTCCGCAAAGGCTGCAATAATATCATTTGCATAAGTAGTTGGCGGTTGGGTGTCGGCATGTACGAAATACAAAATGTCGCCTTTGCAATGGCGCGCGCCCTCATTCATCTGGGCGCCTCTGCATTTCAACATCGTGCGGATGACTAAAGCACCTGCATCACTAGCATGCTGAACGGTATCGTCGCTACTCCCGCCGTCAACAATGATGATTTCAGCGATATGCTCACCGCCGTATTGTTTAAGATAAGTTATCGTGCGACCTATGTGTTTTGCTTCATTGAGCGTTGGAATGACAACTGAAATTTTCATTTTGAAATGCTGAATTATGGTTTTACCGCGGATTGCCGGCGCCGGCTGACGCGATATCCATGAAAAGTGATCTTTTCAATATGCTGAAATTAGACAATAGTCATCAATCAGCCTTGACATGTTTTGT